>Ga0210389_10004704_pt1 | contig 10593 bp, 6 predicted proteins | sample IncBWH28OmetaG_FD_160127 | JGI IMG/M metagenome (GOLD analysis project Ga0210389, IMG submission 160127) | Forest soil microbial communities from Barre Woods Harvard Forest LTER site, Petersham, Massachusetts, United States - Inc-BW-H-28-O ... | reverse complement strand
GACCAGAAAATATCAGCCATACTATTTTTAATCAAATTAAATTACCTCTACAATTGCTAGAGAATTGTATGCTCCATTTTTCAATGAATACTGTTGTCCATTTACTTCCTGGAAGAACTCGATCTCAAGCAAATAAAATTGAAGGCCTGTACCCACAGGCACATCTGCCGGTACCAATGAAATATTGCTAGATGTTCCGTCGATAGGAAGATTTGCAGCCGGACTAAACTGGATATCGAAGATTCCGGTAGCGAAGTCTATGTTCGCATATGCTCCTTTGATCGTGCAGTGTGTTGCTTTAGCCGGAGCAGCAATATCATTGATCGGTACCAGATTGGGAATGCCAATTTCTCCGGTAGCAGTATTGACTGTATACGGCTTGTATAAAATACTACCAAGGATTGATTTCAAGTTGAAATTAAAGCCTTTTAAAATGGCTTTACCTTGTGGCGTAGTTAAACCACTGAAAGGCGTTCTTTTGCCTCTGGCGCTTGCCGTATCCAGCTTTAGAATATCCATCATAGTCTTAGTGACTCTAGATGTTACTCGACTGTCGGAAGCGCTTTGCATGAGTGCGCGCAACGCATCACGAAGTAATTTACCTGCAAGGCCTGCAGCACCAAATTCTTCGCCGTTCTCTCTTGTCCGGATAAATGCAGGATCATTTGCAATACGATCACCACTTACTCCACCTTTTTCACGCACAAGATGTCCATCTAAAGATGTCTTGTAAAAAGTCATACCTCCGATAGTACCTTTAAGTTTTAAAATTCCATTTTGTCTTGCCATAAGAATAATTTTTTAGTTAAACATGTGGCAATAGTAAAGGCTTAAATTAAGGCATTCAAATGCGTGGTTCCGCTTAGGTACCTATTAGACACTTTGTTCCGAAATAGTCTATTATGCCTTATCAAAATAACTTCTAACTTTGTGTAAAGCTTTGCTTCAGGCATAGATGAAGCATAGATAAAGCATAGATAAAGCATACATAGAGTATGGAATTAACGCGAAGTTGTATTTATCCTAAGGATGTGCAGCGGATTACCGGTAAAAGCGAAAGGTATTGCAGAAAGCTTTTGAGGAAACTAAAAGTGGAATTGAAAAAGGACGCACATCAATTCGTAAGCATTGAAGAATTTGCAAATTATGTCGGCCTTGATCCTGAGCTGGTAAAAACGTACATCACCGATTAAAAACATCTGATTTTTTCAGCTCTATATTATAGCAAATTGCTACATTTTTTTTGAGATAGATTGACCTCTTTTGTAGTTCTAATCTTCGCAATTTTGTACCTTTATATAGGTCATCTAGGTGATACCAATACGTTCTATAACAGCGCAAACAACATAGTAACCTATTCGGTTACCTGTTAATTGTGAGTATTGTTAAAATAATGATTGTCAACGATATCATAGCTTGGGTTAGCATCTTGCCACCCCGACTTTTAAAGTTTCAGGTTTACTTGAAACTTTTTTTGTTTCAATATTTTAGAATTATTGATGGGATTTATAAAACATGTTTTTTGTATATATACTTTATAGCGAATCGATTAAAAAGTACTATGTTGGTTATACGAATAATTTAGAAAGATCAGAAGCATTAAGATTATTGGTGATCGGATGAATAAGTAAGTTGAATAAAATATGATTTAACGTCATTGAGGTTTTAAACCTCAATGACGTTTTTGTTTTAGGGCAAACGGTATCATATAACCGTGAATACATAAGTTGAGATATATCACCTATCCTAAACGGGTAGCAGACCGCCGGTTTTAAATTTCTACTTTTAATAAAATACAGAATTGGATAAAAGCTCAAACAATTTTCGCATGAAAAAATCTTTACCACACATTCAGTACAGCCGTTTATTTTCTTTGTATCAGAAGCTATATGCCCGGTTAAACAAACATTTTTCAACGGGTCGTTTCAAACAGTTCGGTAAAGCGCAACAGTACAAATTACTAAACAGGATAGAACGTTTAAGAGTACAGCTGAGTCGTATGGAGCAGGGCTTAAAGCTAGGTGGGCTTGCTTTGGTATTTGGCACAGCAATATCTGTGCAGCAAGCCAATGCGCAGACAAGCCCCGCTTTTAAAGTGAGCACTTATACAGGAGGTGCAGGAGCTCAAAGAAATACTTCTGTTGCTATGGATAGCGAAGGTGACTTCGTATTTACCTGGGACAGTTATATAGAGGATGGAAGTATATGGGGGATATTCGGGCAACGTTATGATAAGAGTGGAGTCGCAGTAGGTGCAGAATTTGCAATTAATACGTATACAACAAATAGCCAATCAAACTCTTCCGTAGCGATGGATGCTGATGGTGATTTTGTGGTCAGCTGGCAAAGCAAAGGACAGGATGGCGATAATTACGGTGTTTATGCACAGTGTTATGATAAGACCGGGGCGAAGGTTGGCAATGAATTTCAGGTCAATACGTATACAACAAATTATCAAGGTCTTCCTTCTATAGCAATGGATGCTGCTGGTGATTTTGTAATCAGTTGGCAGAGTAATAGTCAGGATGGTTCCTCCTATGGAATTTATGCACAACGTTACAATGAGAGCGGAGTCAAGGTTGGTGGTGAATTTCAGGTGAACTCGTATACAACAAGTAGTCAAGCCGCTCCCTCTGCGGCGATGGATAATTATGGAAGTTTTATAATTAGTTGGGGAAGTGGTCATGATGGTTCTAATTATGGTATATATGCACAGCGTTATGATAAGAGTGGGGCCGCAATAGGTAATGAATTTCAGGTAAATACATATACGACAAATCGCCAGGCTAACCCTTCTGCGGCGATGAATGCAGACGGCGACTTTATGATCAGCTGGCAGAGTTATGGACAGGATGGTTCTAAATATGGCGTTTACGCACAGCGCTATGATAAAACAGGAACTGTAGTGGGTAGTGAATTTTCGGTAAATAGCTATACGACAAATAATCAAATTTCTCCTTCAGCAGCGATGGATGCTGCCGGTGATTTTGTGATCAGTTGGGAGAGTTATGGTTCTTCGTACGGAATTTATGCGCAACGTTATGACAAGAGTGGGGCTGTTGTAGGGACTAATTTTTTGGTTAATACAAGTACACAGGCACAAGGTAGTAAAAATGATCCTGCTGTGGCGATGGATGCTGCGGGTGATTTTGTGATCGGTTTCGAATATACATCAGTTGTTCAAAATATAGATGGTATTTATGCATGCCTTTATAATGCAATACCAATGCCTCCAACCACAGGTGTGCTTTCTGGTACAAATAATACTGCACTGGTATTGTATCCGAATCCTGCGAAGACAGATGTATACATGAATCTCGAAGGTGTTACACAAGTGCGCCTGATGGATCTTTCGGGTAAAGTGCTTAAATATGTTACCACCGGCAATTCAAGCTTTAGTGTTGCGGGTGTTTCGCCGGGTATCTACATGGTTGAGTTAACGCAGAACGGAGAGAAAGCTATGAGTAAATTGGTGATTGAATAAATAAACTAAATACATTGAATGGAATAATGATTAACGTCGTTGAGGTGTTACACTTCAACGACGTTTTATTTCATGGGCATCATTTTCTCACACTCGTTTTCAATTTGTACCTGATAGACTTGAAATGATGCTGATGACATATATCACCTATACTTAATGGGTAGTAGGTTGTTGATTTTTAATATCTACTTTTAATAGAATACTCTTTGGCATAAAAGTTAAAACTGCGCATAGCCTCAAACAATTTTCGCATGAAAAAATCTTTACCACACATTCAGTACAGTCGTTTATTTTCTTTGTATCAGAAGCTGTATGCCCGGTTGAACAAACATTTTTCAACGGGTCGTTTCAAGCAGTTCGGTAAAGCGCAACAGTACAAATTACTAAACAGAATAGAACGTTTAAGAGTACAGCTGAGTCGCATGGAGCAGGGCTTAAAGCTAGGTGGGCTTGCTTTGGCATTGGGCACAGCAGTATCTATACAACAGGCTAATGCACAAGCTACATTGGAATTTGAAGTTAATACCTATGCAACAGGAGTTCAAGGATTTCCTTCGACTGCAATAGATAGTCAAGGTGATTTTGTGATCAGTTGGCAGAGTAATGGTGAGGATGGAGGTAGTTATGGTATTTATGCGCAACTATATAATAAAGCGGGAGTGAAGGTAGGTAGTGAGTTTCGGGTAAATACATATACAACATTAGCTCAGAAAAGCTCTTCTGTAGCGATGGATAGCGAAGGTGATTTTGTGATCAGCTGGCAGAGTCAAGGTCAGGACGGAGATAGTTACGGTATTTATGCACAGCGTTATGATAAGACCGGGGCGAAGGTTAGCAGTGAATTTCAGGTCAACACGTATACAACAAGTAACCAATCAAATCCTTCTGTAGCGATGGATGCAACCGGTGATTTTGTGATTAGCTGGGCTAGTTATGGTCAGGACGGTTCTAATTATGGTATATATGCACAGCGTTATGATAATACAGGTGCTAAGGTAGGTATTGAATTCCAGGTGAACACGTATACAACAAATTATCAGAGATCTCCTTCTGCTGCAATGAATGCTTCCGGAGATTTTGTGATCAGTTGGGAAAGCTATGGTCAGGACGGTTCTAAATTTGGAGTTTATGCACAGCGTTATGATGATACAGGAGCTAAAGTAGGTAGCGAATTTCAGGTAAATACCTACACAACAGATAATCAAGGATCTTCTTCCGCAGCAATGGATGCAGTTGGTGATTTTGTGATTGCCTGGACAAGCACTGGTGAGGAAGGTGTCCCGTCCCAGTTTGGTATATATGCGCAGCGTTACGATGAAACCGGAGCGAAGGTTGGCAGTGAATTTCATGTGAATACATATACAAAAAATAACCAAGCTAATTCTTGTGTAGCAATGGATAGTGATGGCGATTTTATGATCACGTGGTGGAGTAGTGGTCAGGATGGCTCTTATACAGGTGTGTATGCGCAACGCTATAAGAGTACCGGAATACAGGTAGGCGGTGAGTTTCAAGCGAACACATATACGACAAATCATCAGGATTATCCCTCAGTAGCGATGGATGCAGCGGGTGATTTTGTGATTGCCTGGCAGAGTTCAGGAGAGGATGGCAGCTCTTTCGGAATATTTGGGCAGCGTTACTTTAATCAGTCTCCTGTAATAAACTCACAAAATTTTTCAATATCAGAAAACAGTGTTAATGGTGTTGTTGTAGGTACGGTAGCAGCTAGTAATCCGGATCCCGGGCAGCTGTTGACATACAGTATAACGGCAGGTAATACTGGCAATATGTTTACTATTAATACCTATACAGGTATTATAACTTTGGCTGGTATGCTTAGTTATGCAACAACACCTACGTATACCCTTACGGTGCAAGCAACAGATAATGGTATACCACTTGTACAAAATGCTTCAGCTGTTATTACGATTCATGTCACGTCTGTAACCACAGGTATTCTGTCGGGCACGAATAACGTAGCGTTGGTATTATATCCCAACCCGGCTAAAACAGATGTATACATGAATCTCGAAGGTGTTACACAAGTACGCCTGATGGATCTTTCGGGTAAAGTGGTTAAAGATGTCAGTACAAATAATTCAAGCTTTAGTGTTGCGGGTGTTTCGCCGGGTATCTACATGGTAGAGTTAACACAGAACGGAGAGAAAGCGATGAGTAAATTGGTGATTGAGTAAACACTAAATATGTTGAATACAATAATTAAGAACGTCGTTGGGTTTTATATCTCAACGACGTTCTTAATTATTTCGCGCTTAAAATAAGAACGGAGTAAAATTACCATTCAGAAATATGAATAATTGTTCTCAAAAATTTATATTACTCAGGCTATGGATTTTTGTTTAATTTATATACTAACCAATAACTTTTCAGATGACTCAAACATTACCTCCTTTCAGCTGTACAATGTCGCCCAATATGCCCGAATTATTATGGGAGTTAGGTGGTACGTTAGCGCTTACCACATATCAGGCTGGTAAAATAGTATTTATCAGTGCCGTTAATAAAGAAGAGATTGTGCAGTTGCCCCGCCAGTATGATAAGGCTATGGGGCTGGCTATTCAAGGCGATAAAATGGCTATTGCTACAAAAAATGAAGTGCAGGTATTGGCCAACTCCAGGGCCCTTGCTCTTAATTACGGTGTACAGAAAGGTATGTACGATGGTTTGTATCTGCCTCGTGCAACCTATTATAGCGGAGAAGTTGATCTGCACGACATGGCTTGGGGTACAGCAGGTTTGTGGGCAGTAAATACACGTTTTTCCTGTCTTAGTATCATTAATGATGACCTGAGCTTTTACAATAAATGGACACCGTCTTTTATTACCGATCAAACACCCGATGACCGTTGTCACCTGAATGGGATGGCCATGGAAGGAGGAAAGCCGAAATACGTTACGGCACTTGGCGCAACCGATACTGCTAAAGCATGGAGAGAAAATATTCAGAGTGGAGGTATCATCATGGATGTAGATTCCAAAGAGATTGTACTGAAAGGCTTGCCAATGCCACACTCTCCCCGGTTATTTAATCAGAAATTATATGCTTTGTGCTCTGCAACCGGCGAGGTGATTTGTGCAGACCCTAAGACCGGAAAATACGAAGTGATCACAAAGCTTCAAGGGTTTTTAAGAGGCATGTGCAAAAAAGGAGATATACTTTTTGTGGGGCTTTCCAGGCTGCGTCAGAATGCAAGCACCTTTCGCGATCTGCCTATTGCGCGTCAATCTATTTTCTGTGGCATTGTAGCTATTCATTTACCGAGTGGCAATCAGGTAGGATTTATAAAATACGAAAACAGTGTAGAAGAAATTTACGATGTACAGTTTCTTGATGGCATGCGCCGGCCCGCTATTTTGAATACAGTACGTGACGAACACAGAAGAGCTTTGGTTACCAATTACGATTCGTACTGGTCCAGCGCTGAAGCAGAATAAAAATCTTTCTCTATGTTTATCTGATTTGTGCCATGCAAAAATATGTATTGCACAAATCATATTATTTAATAACGAACAATCGCAGTGTGTTTTCTTATCCGGATTTCAAATGAAAGATACAACGCAGGATTCCTTTAGTCACCTGATGGGGCTTGCCCAGCGCAGCCATCAAAAAGATGATCTTACAATGGCAGCCAATTTGTATAAAGAAGCATTGAAAGTTATTCCCAGGCAACCGGATGCACTTCAATTGTTAGGTATTGTGTATTGCAGTCAGCAGCAATATACGCAAGGCATTGGCTATCTTGAAAAGGCTCTCGATATACTGCCTGATAACCCGGTTTTTTTAACCAATCTGAGCAATGCGTATTTAAAAATGGAAGCATACACCAAAGCGTTGCCATTGCTCGAAAAGTCAGTCAGGCTTAAACCTGATTTTGATGAAGCCTGGCACAAGCTTGGTAATACGCTGAAATCACTGAATAGAATTGAAGAAGCCGTTCAGGCATATAATAAAACACTGGAATTAAACCCCAGGCATTACAACGCTTTTTATAATCTGGGTAATACCATGCTGCTGCTGGGGAATTACAAATCTGCTATTGCTTATTATGAAAAATCGATTTCCATCAATCCTGGTTTTGCTCCGGCGCACAACAATCTGGGTATTGCTCTATTGGAGTGGGATAGAATAGATGAGGCTGAAGTACATTATTTGAAGGCCGTTCAGTTACAGCCTGATTATAAAGAAGCGATAAAGAATCTGACACAATTGTACGGTAAATCAGGAAAAGACGAGCAGACAAAACGGTGGGGAAAAGAATTATTACGATTGTATCCCGACAATAATTATATCCGTTTTGAACTGGAGACTAAGGCTCCGATTATCCCGGTAAGTAACGACGATATTGATGCCTACAGAAATTACCTCAGTACAGTTTTAGAAAAATCTTCCGACAGGAATTTTTCCTCTGTAAAAGAATTGCTTGAGAATAGCTGTTATCCTTCTTCCGAACTGATCTATCAGGGCCGAACAGATAAAAAGATAAAAGAAAAATATGCACGCTTATTCCATAGGATTCCTACCTGTACTGTTTCTCATAAAAATGCTAAGCCTCATGCAGGATTCGTTGTTACAGGCGGACACGAAGGTGTATTTTTAAAATGTATGCGAGGTATTCTGAATACCATTGATACAGAAAAGATAGATATATCTGTTGTTTGCAGTTTGCCCAATGGAGAAAAAATTATAGCTCCGGCACTAACCAATAAGTCGGTGCGTTTTGTAAATCTTCCGGCGGTATTTTCAGATGCTCAGGAAATACTCATACAGGAAAAATTTGATATTCTGTATTACTGGGAAATAGGTACCGATGCAGTGAACTATTTTCTTGCTCTTACAAAACCTGCCAGGGTGCAGGTAGCCAGCTGGGGATGGCCCACTACTTCAGGCCTCAATATCGTTGATTATTTTATTTCTCAAAAAGAACTGGAGCCGGCGAATGCACAACAACTATACACAGAAAAGCTGATACTCTTCAATAAGCTTCCTGTATATTATTACAGACCGCGTGTGCCAGCGAATTGCAAACCGCTTTCGGCATACAATATTCCTTTAGGAAAGAGAACATACATCTGTCAGCAGAATGCACGAAAAGTACACCCCGATTTTGATAATCTGATAGCACAGCTTTTACAATATGACAAAGAAGGTATTGTGTTATTTATTAAAGATAAGCAGGAAGCGATTACCAATAAACTGAAACAGCGCATGCAGTCTGTTATCGGAAATGATTTTTCACGTATACTGTTTCTGGAACGTATGCCTGAAGAAGAATATCTGGGAGTATTGTCACAATGCAGCGTAGTATTGGATACACTACATTATGGCGGCGGAGCCAATACCATTTACGATGCTATTCAGGCTGCAATACCGGTTATTACGCTGGAAGGAAATAGACATAGTGCGCGTTTTGCCTCAGCAGCTCTGAAGCAGCTGGGTGTAGTCGATACCATTGTACAAAGCCCGGAAGAATATGTGAAAAAAGCCATTGATATAGCTTCAGATGAGAGCCTGCGAACGGGCATTATTCAGCGTATGAAACAGAATGCATCAAGAATCTTTGAAGACCTCGAAGCTGTAAAAGAACTGGAGAATTTTTTACTGAATTTGCCGATGTATTAAAATGCAATACGGCTTGATATGGGCAGTGATCTAAATTATTGAAACAGGTTGTATTTATTTTTAGTGCAGACTCAAAGGTAAATAAATATGAAATGTAGCACCTTTATCTTTTTCTGATTCTGCTCTGATAAAACCATAGTGGTTTTGTACAATCTTATTACAGATAGATAAACCGATACCGGTGCCTTCATATTCGTTTTTCTGTGGCACGCGTTGAAATACTTCAAAGATTTTATTTTTATATTCCGGAGCAAAACCAATTCCATTATCTGCTACAGAAATGTGGTAATAATTTTCATTCTGATGTGCATTGAGATTTCCTATGTCTTTACCCAGAATTTTTTTTGAAGATATTTTGATCTTAAGTGGCGTTTCTTTTTTTGAAAATTTAATAGAATTTGAAATTAAGTTAATGAAGAGTTGTCTGAGTTGGAAAGGAATGGCGTTCATTTCGGGCATTGCTGAAACTTCCAGAGTACCATTTTTCTCTTGCATTGTCTCTGCAAATTCATTTTTTATTTCACCTAATAGAAGATCCAGATTTGTCTTCTCAAAAACTTTCTCTGCCGCACTCGTTCGTGAATACGTAAGCAGATCGTTGATGAGCGTTTTCATCTTATTGGCAGAATGCTGAATGCGTTCAAAATGTGTTTTACCTTCTGAAGAAAGTATATTGTACTCTGAATGTTGTATCCGGCTAATAAAGGTTTGAATCTTCCGTAATGGTTCTTGTAAATCGTGACTGGAAATATAAGCGAAGGAACGTAATTCCTGGTTCATACTTTCCAATTCACTATTCGCATTCTTTAATTCTTTTGTGCGTTCTTTAATCAATTCTTCAAGCTTCTGTGCGGATGTTTTCTGATCCTGAATATCGGTACTGGTACCAACCCACATTTGTATTTCACCGGCTTTATTTCGTTGCGCAATGGCTCTGCTTAATTGCCAGCGGTATTCGCCGGTATGTTTCTTAAAACGATGTTCGTATAAGAAATCTTCGCCTGTTTGAATAGAATGTGTCCATTTTTCAATGTTTTGTTCCCGGTCTTCCGGATGGACAATCTGCAGCCAACCTTCTAAATATACCTGTGCAGGAGATAGCCCTGTATAATCAAAAACAGATTGATTGAAATAATTGAGATTGCCCGACGTATCGCCTGTCCATACAAATTGCGGCATAGAGTCTGCAAGTAATTTGAATTTTTCAACGCTTAGATTCAATTCATCTTCCGCATTTTTTCGTGCCGTAATATTTTCTGTTACACCTACTAGTTTAATAACAGTACCTTCTTTATCATAAATACCTTTACCACTTGTAGAGATCCAACGAATTGATTTATCTTCTGTAATGATTCGGTACTCGGCAATATAATTCTCTTGCATAGCCAATGCATGCAACATATGATTCCGCATCTCATCTCTGTCTTCCGGGTGCGTAACCCGGCGGATATCTTCTATTGTAATA
>Ga0210389_10004703_pt1 | contig 10593 bp, 10 predicted proteins | sample IncBWH28OmetaG_FD_160127 | JGI IMG/M metagenome (GOLD analysis project Ga0210389, IMG submission 160127) | Forest soil microbial communities from Barre Woods Harvard Forest LTER site, Petersham, Massachusetts, United States - Inc-BW-H-28-O ... | reverse complement strand
ATTTTAGAGCGTTTTTCTGGATGCTGGTCTATTTCTCGACCGGCGCACCCTCAAAGATCGACCTGGAATCAAAGCCTGTGTGATCGGGGCGCCAGAGACACCATCGGTGTTCACCCTCTTCCTCAATTGGGAGGTGAATCAGTAGGTGCGGTCTGCCTTCCTCGTCTTCGGCCTGGTAGGTGGGAACACCAGTCTTGAGATCAAGTGCAATGCCTGAAGTTTTATCCATCCAAAACTTGACGATGGCCAGGCACTTGGTAGCAGGAGTGGTCTTAGGCGAACCTGGGTGCGCCTAGGAGAAAAAGGAAGGAGAGACCCTCTTCTTTTGGGGCTCGACGGGGAGAAAGTCTTTTCTCCCTAGTGGGGGTCAATTCAGGTATTTGCTGAATGATGGGGCATACCGTTGGGTGGTAGTCGCCCGTTATCGCCGGGATCTTGCGGGAACCAGCCGCGGCGTAGCACTATTGGCGAGCCGGAGTGACTGTATATCCCGCATCGGCGGCTTTCCGAAAAACCGCCTGTATTCGCGATTGAACTGGCTCGCGCTTTCGTAGCCGACCTCGAAGGCTGCACTCGCCGCATCCAATCCATTCATGAGCATCCGCTGTCGCGCGGCACGAAGGCGAAGCTGCTTCTGGAATTGAAGAGGACTCATCGCAGTAAGGCCCCGGAAATGGTGATGCAGCGTAGATCGGCCCATGCCAGCAATCGTTGCCAATTGCTCCACACGCAGAGGTTTCTCATAGTTTGCACGTAACCACGCGACTGCCTTCTCGGTCCGATGGCTCTGGTCTCCCAGCATGGCAATCGCTCGAAGGCGTGCTCCCTGTGTTCCCTGGAGCAAGCGATAAATGATCTCGCGCTGAATCAGTTTGCCAAGGAATGGAATGTCTTGTGGAGCATCAAGAATATCCATCATCCGGGAACACGAGCGGACCAGTTCGACCGTGGCCTCCCCGATAGCCATTCCTCGAGTCCCCATCGAGGAATGCGGCACGTGAACTTCTTCCGTATTCAGAATGTCGCGAACAACCGGTATATCCAACCTTAGAAAGAAGGCAAGGTAGGGTGCTTCTTCAGTGGCCGTGACCACTCGGCTCACAATCGGCAGTTCAACAGAGGTTAGGAGAAATCGCGACTGCCCGAAGACGTAGCTCGTCTTGCCGAGGTCTACTCGCTTCTTTCCTTGCGCGATGACAAGGAGACTTGGCTCGTAGGTGCACGGATTGGGGGCGGTTGGAGCAGTGCAACGATAAAGCATTAGCCCGGGTATTCCGGTTGCCCGTTCTCCTGAGGCTCCGAGTGAATTGCTAATCTTGTGGCCAAGCTCAATAAGGAGCTGGGATAGTTTTGGCGCGTTCAAATCATTACTTTTGCTGAGCTATATCAAGTTCTCCGTTCTTCTCAACCTTGGCTAAGCATAATCTGTTCCGACCGGATTTCCTATTTTATCGTAGGTGCAAGACGATTAGGCAATGATTAGGAAGGATTGGGCTACCGCTGAAACAACAGGTGCCGCTAGGGTTGAACGTGAAGAGAGCGCGATTAGGCGCTGGTTTAATCAACATCTAGAACGACAAAAGCGCATTAGAGGAGAGCAACTTGAAAACACGACAACTTGGCAAGTTAGAAGTCTCGGAAATGGGGTTTGGGTGCATGAGTATCAGCGCCAACTACGGCCCTGCCGCAAGCATAAACCAAGGGATCAATGTTATCCGCGCAGCCCATAACAAAGGAGTCACGTTCTTTGATACGGCCGAGGTTTACGGTCCATTTACAAGTGAGAAACTTGTCGGAGAAGCGCTTGAGCCTTTCCGCGACAAGGTTGTTATCGCAACCAAATTCGGTTTCAAGATCGATGGTTCCATAGGACTCAATAGCCGACCAGAGCACATCAAGAAGGTCGCGGAGGAATCGCTGAAGCGCCTGCGAACCGACCGTATTGATCTTTACTACCAGCACCGCGTCGATCCTGAGGTGCCAATCGAAGACGTGGCTGGTGCGGTAAAAGATCTGATCGCCGAGGGCAAGGTCTTACACTTCGGTCTCTCCGAGGCGAGTGCACGAACAATCCGCCGAGCGCATACTGTGCAGCCGGTCGCAGCCATTCAGAGTGAGTATTCGCTTTGGACGAGAGACCCAGAACAAAACGGCGTACTTGAAACTTGCGCGGAGTTAGGGATCGGCTTCGTCCCCTGGGGACCGCTTGGAGAGGGTTATCTGACCGGGAAAATCAATGCACAAACGCAGCTGGACCCAAAAACGGACCTGCGAGCTGAGTTCCCGCGGTTCTCTCCTGATTCCATCACAGCAAATGCTCCGGTAGTTGATCTGCTCAAGCAATTTGCAGAAAAGAAGGAAGCAGCACCTGCTCAAATCGCACTCGCATGGCTTTTGGCGCGGGAGCCATGGATTGTTCCGATCCCCGGTACACGCAGAGAAGATCACCTGAACGAAAACTTAGGAGCAATCAATATCGAGCTGACGCCTGCAGATCTTCATGAGATTGAAAGCGCCTTCTCTGCAGTCAGCGTGCAAGGTGAACGGTTGTCCGAAAAGCATTTGCAGCAGATTGATCGATCGTGATTACGCTTTCGCGAATTAGGGGTTCGCTCAACCCGAGCAAACCGGACAACGTGTTTCTGAAAGCCGCACCGTGCTTCAATTCGAATGCTCTGCTCTTGTGCGCGTACGGGAACCCAACCATTTTCGCGCATCCCGTTGAGAATGGAGGAAGTAGGAAGAAAACTGTACCTTTCCGAAACGCCTTCGATGGGTTGGGAAGCGAAAACACTGGGAGCAAAACGGCGCATTTCATCATCAGAAATTGCGACCGTTCCAGGGACTCTTGATTTGGTGGAGTTATGGTTTAGTGCGGTACTCATGTTAGTCGATTGGTTAGTTGGTTGTAGTGAGCCGCAGCAAAGAGGCGAGGCTTTGGAAGCTGCCGGAGTTTTTTCGACGTTCGGTTTCGGTCGAAAAAGTATGCTGGGCATATTTTTTGAACCGAAAAGCGAAGCGCTAGCTGAAGCGCCGCGGAAGAAGGCCGGAAGGCGCAAGAGCCGCGAACTCGAGAGAGACGGGTTGAGGATTTAAATAGACGGGCCCCCGGAGGTTTGGCGAGAGAGTGGGCGCCGGCTACTTTAAGCCGCAGACGGTACTCTTGCGCTGGAGAGGCCTCCGCGGGGGCGGAAGTACATCTGGCGATGGCCAAACACATGGAAACAGGTGGTATTAGGCGAACCTGGGTGCGCCTAGGAGAAAGAGGAAGGAGAGATCGCTTTGGGGTCGACGGGGAGAAAGTCTTTTCTCCTTAGTGGTAATAAATGCGTTATGACTCCCCGAAAGCCGCGAAGGCATGGAACGACGCGTCGCCAAACTGAGTCGGACCAGCAAACTATTCCGAGTCGCGAGGGCACCTTTGAGACGAGCTTGGAGTTTCCAGTGGTCGGGATCGGAGCCTCGGCAGGCGGTTTAGACGCGTTCACCCAATTCCTGGAAGGCGTAGAGGCGGATACCGGGATGGCTTTCGTTTTAATCCGGCACCTGGCGCCAAATCACCCAAGCAGCTTGGTCGAAATTCTGTCTCGCGCTACCCGACTTCCGGTGACCGAAGGCCAGAATGAACGCCCAGTTCTACCCAATCATATCTATGTCATTCCTCCCGGGCGGGACATGATAATCGTTTCTGGGAAGCTCCAACTCTCCCCGCGGGAAGTGCATGGGCAACATCGGCCGATTGATCTGTTCTTACACTCGCTCGCGGAAGACCGAAAACATCTGGCGATCGCGGTGGTGCTTTCCGGCACCGGTACGGATGGAACGATCGGGCTACAGGCGATTAAAGCTGAAGGCGGCATTACTTTCGCCCAGGATGTCTCAGCCCAGCATCAGAGCATGCCACGAAGCGCCATTGCTTCCGGCTGTGTGGATTTTGTGCTCTCGCCGATAGAAATCGGGCACGAGATCACCCGAATCGCGCGTTCCAGGTTGGTGGCTCTTTCGCCGAGTTCCGAAGAGGCGATCAATAACCTGAGCGACGTGGTTAAGATACTGCACGCTGCAACCGGCATCGACTTTAGTAACTATAAACCTACTACGCTTCGCCGGCGAATCGCTCGTCGGATGGTGCTCCGCAAAACCGAACGCTTCGCTGACTATGCGAATTATTTAAGGCGGCATCCGCACGAGGTAGAAGACCTCTATCAGGACATTCTCATCCATGTCACGAGGTTCTTTCGTGATCCGGAGAGTTATGAGGTACTGAAAACGGAAGTTTTCCCTGAATTAGTAAAAAACAAGCCTCCTGACAGACCGGTGCGGATCTGGTCGCTGGGCTGTTCAACCGGCGAGGAAGCGTATTCGCTCGCGATAGCATTGACAGAATTTGCCGAATCCACCGGCCTGCGTCTACCCGCCCAAATCTTTGCGACTGACTTAAATGAGGCAAGCATCCAGAAAGCCCGCACTGGCGCGTACCCGAAACACGCCGCTCAGGACATCTCAGCTGAACGATTGCGCCGTTTCTTTTATGAGGTTGACGGAAAATACCGGATCACCAAATCGATTCGTGAGATTTGTGTCTTTTCGAAGCATAACGTGCTAACTGATCCGCCGTTCGCGCGCATTGACCTCATCAGCTGTCGTAATTTGTTGATTTATCTTGAACCGGTGCTGCAGCAATACCTGATGCCAATTCTCCGTTATGCGCTTAATTCTAGTGGCTTTCTTTGGTTAGGCGCCTCAGAGACGATCGGCTCTTATCGTGAATTATTTGAGGTCAAAGATTCAAAACACAAAATTTACGTTAAGCGGCCTGGTCCAGCATCCGCCGACACGGGGTTCCGATTGCAGCGACCATCGCTGGTGCAGGCGGATTTTGAACCAATTGAAATCCCGCCAGCCGAGTTGGACCGCACTCAGTTGGATCGTGAGGGCGACCGAATTCTTCTAGCTAGGTATTCTCCGCCTAGCGTCCTTATCTCTTCGAATCTGGAAGTGCTCCAATTTCGCGGTGACACCAGTCCTTATCTCGCTGCCGGAGCCGGTAGAGCAACGCTAAACCTTTTGCGAATGTTGCGAGAGGGACTTCTACCCGGCGTCCATGCAGCAATCACCAAGGCCGCGAGCGAGAAAGCGCCGGTCCGGGAAGAAAACCTCCAGGTAAAAGTTAGCGGCGGTTTTCGTAGCGTATCCGTTGAAGTTATCCCCATTAACGGCATCAGGCCCTCATCGAACGACAAGAAGCCGTCAACGAAGACTTGCAGTCAGCCAACGAAGAAGTGCAATCCGCTAACGAAGAGCTGCAGAGCGTCAATGAAGAACTCGAGACTTCGAAAGAAGAGATTGAATCCAGTAACGAAGAACTGGTCACAGTCAACGATGAACTGAACAACCGGAATCTGGAATTAAATCTGTTAAATAATGACCTGAATAACATCTTCGACAATGTCGAGACCCCGTTGGTTCTGGTAGGACGCGATTTCAGGATACGCCGGCTGACTAAGCAGGCTGAAAAAACGCTTAATCTTTCTGCTGCCGATCTGGGCCGGCCGATTGCGCATCTGCAATTGGGTGCCCTGGTGCTGGACTTGGAATCGCTACTGAAGCAAACCATCGATAATGTCGCTGCCGTGGAACGCGAATTCCGTGACCATTTGGGACATTGGTTTTCCCTAAGAATTCGTCCCTACAAGACGATGGAGAATAAAATCGACGGCGCTATCCTGACGCTGATTGATATCGACAGCATCAAGCGCGCGAAACGCATGGCGGAAGACATTGTTGCAACGACGCGAGAGCCGCTCCTAGTCCTCGATGCCGAGCTCCGGATACAAGCTGCTAGCCGGTCATTCTACAAGCTGTTTCAGTTCGTACCAGAGACTACCGCGAATCGCTTGCTCTACGAACTCGGGCACGGCCAGTGGAATAATCCAGATTTGAGGCAGCGTCTCCAGGAGATTCTGCAAAAGGATGAGAGCTTTAGCGATTATCTAATCGAGCAAGAATTTGAAGGCTTGGGACGCCGAATCATGTTGTTGAATGCCCGCCGCTTAGCTCAGGACGAAGAGCGGAAACCTCTCATTTTGCTAGCTATCGAAGACGTTACCGTTCGTGAAAAACAAAAATCAGCTCTGGTCGCCCAGGCCGAAGAGATTGGCCGTACCGAAGAGTTAACCCGCGCCAATCGGAATAAGGATGAGTTTCTGGCCATGTTGGCCCACGAACTTCGTAACCCGTTAGCCCCTCTAGCCAACGCGATAGAGATTATTGCCAGTCCCGACATTGACGCGCATTACATCGAAGAGGCCCGAAAAGTTGCGCAGCGGCAGGTCAAACACCTGACGCGGCTGATCGATGATCTGCTCGATATTTCTCGAATCACCCAACACAAAATCGAGTTACGAAAAACCCGGGTCGAGCTGGCATCGATATTGAAAGGGGCGGCGGAGTTAAGCCGTAGCCATCTGCAAGTGCGAGGCCAAACCTTGGACTTTCCGATTCCGGAGCAATCGATCTATGTTGAGGCTGACGATACCCGACTGGAACAGGTATTCGGCAACCTGCTTAACAATGCATCCAAGTTCAGCGACAATGGCGCGGTTATCTCGCTCTACGTAGAAGCTTCGAAGCTAGAAGACCAAACAAAACAGGCTGTGGTGCGCGTGTGGGATACAGGGATCGGCATCGACCCGGAGGTGCTACCGCATGTGTTCGATTTATTCGTTCAAGGAAATCGCTCGTTGGACCGGAGCCACGGAGGGTTAGGAATCGGGCTTACCTTAGTACGACAGCTCGTTGAACTCCATGGCGGTACCGTCGAAGCACACAGTGAAGGGACAGGGCGAGGTAGCGAGTTCATTGTGCAACTTCCCGTCTTGCTCGATCCAGTTGTGGAGGCGCAGGGGCCGCGCGAGGAGGGGGAACCGACCTCCGTTCCGGCGGCCTCGCGCCGACGCATCCTGGTGGTGGACGACCACGAAGATTCCGTCACGATGATGGCGGCGATTTTGCGCAGCAGAGGTTATGAGGTCGCGACCGCGCGCACCGGGATCGCTGCGCTCGAGATTGCCCCGAAGTTTTCCCCCGAGATTATAATCCTCGATATCGGATTGCCGGAAATTGACGGTTACGAAATTGCTCGCCGATTCCGCAAACTCCCCGCTACGGGCAGGACTTTTATCATCGCCTTATCTGGGTATGGAACCCAGCAGGACCGGACCAGGACTCACGAGGCCGGATTCGATTACCATTTAACGAAACCGGTGGCGCCCTTGGAGTTGTTCCATCTGCTGTCCCGGCTTTAACCCTAGGCAACCCGAGCACCTTTCATGGCTGTGTCCTTCGGGTGACACCATTCGCTGCTCTCCTTTACTTGTCGGAAGAAGCACACCGATTGACCTGTGATCCCCCGCGTGCAGATCGACGATCAGTAAGCAATGTTTCCTGGCGATTCCATAGCGGCCGGGAAATCGGCAATTGGAATTTACAAAGACGCACTATGATAGGATCTTTCTGCGTCATATCCGATGTACGAGTCGATCAAATCGGCGTGCAAGGTCCTGGATAGGTTCGGCTTGCCTCGTGCAATAGGGAGTCTCGTAACCGATCGCTTCATTGTCGCAAACAAGTCCTTCCTGCGGGTCATCGGTCTAGGCTGCGACGAAATCTCCAGCGTTGCTCTATCAGAAATTGTGACAATAGATTCAAATTCCTACGAGAAGAGTACATCCGGCCGATTACTCACGATCAAAGTGCGTGCTTTCGGCGAAGATCTCACCATGGCTGGGCAGGCAGCTCTTGTTGATCAGAATTTGGTCGTCCATGAGAATCTCGCGCCCGAGTTTATGACCGCCGTCTTTTCACTAGACTTGATCCGAACTCGATTGGAGAAGGAAAACCATCCGTGCGCAGCGGAATTGAAAGCCATTGAGGAGCGGATCACTAATCCCCTTCAACGGATGAGAGACGAGATTCAAAAAAGCGATGCGGATCAGCGGGAATACTATCTGATGTCCCGCCGCTTAGCAGCGATCGTTGAAAACTCGGACGATGCGATCATCAGCAAAGATCTGAACGGAATGATCACCAGCTGGAACCAGGGAGCGGAACGAATCTTCGGCTACGCGGCCGATGAAATGATCGGCAGCTCGATCAGGAGAATTATCCCCCAAGATTGCCAGAGAGAGGAAGACGAGATCCTGGCGCATCTTATGCGAGGCGAACGCCGAGATCATTTCCAAACGGTTCGAATGACTAAAGAGGGGCGCCACGTCTACGTTTCGCTGACAATTTCTCCGATAAAAGACGAAACGGGCCAAGTGATCGGCGCCTCAAAAATTGCCCGCGCGATTACGGATCGAGATCGGCCGAGATAGCATTGGCTGCTTTAGCAAGCAGTGATTTCAACATTCTTCGGGTGGTCAGTGGTAGAACACCAATTATAACAGGGTTTTGATAGGTACGGTACAAATGGAGGACCCTCGGACCGGAAGAATAACCCTTCTGGGCTATCAAGAGAAGCCGATGAGTGTAGTCGATGCGAACTGGGAACAATGACCTCATAGCGCTTGCCCCATGTCGCCTAACCGTCTCTCCAACCTCACTATTGTGATCGTGGAAGATCATAACGACGCACGAGCGTATCTGGGTCTCTTTTTGGAGCGCCTAGGCGCAACCGTCGTGGCGGCGAGCAATGCATTTGAAGGCATAGAAGCGGTCAAGAATAGCCGCCCGAATTTGGTGTTGTCTGACATTTCAATGCCTGATCGAGACGGCTTCGATTTGCTGCATGATATTCGAGCTCTTGGACCTGATGCCGGAGGTAATGTACCCGTTGTCGCTATGACCGCTTTGGTCTCGCGCACAGATCGTGCGCGCATGCTCAGTGCCGGCTTCCGTGCATGCTTGTCTATGCCCTTTACTGTAGAGGAGTTAGTGGAAACGCTTCTGACTGTGCTCCACCGTTAAGCGGGAGTTTCGATGGTCAATTCCCAGCAATGCGTCTTCCCACTGCGATAGCGATGGAGAGACCGCTCACCCATCGAGCCTGACGATTTATTCTGAATCGCTCTCGGGATCTCCAATCACCTCCGCTATTTTCTTGGTCGCATCCGTGAGAATGTCCGATACTTTTGAGACGGCTTCAGCCTGCGGTGAACCGGCCTTTTCTAGTTCACTTTTGGCCATCTCAATCAGAAAGAGAGCTGCGATGATTGAGGAAGAGACCTCCTCATGAAAGGCTGTCCTGATTCGGTTGCGTTCTTCCTCTCGGCCAACTATTCGGCCCTGTTCAAATTGCGCCGAGGGAGACTCCGCGATCTCTAGCATGACGTAACCGACTTTGTTTTTGGACCTGACGACGTATCCCGGTATGGCATCTGCGCCAAAAGGGCGCTTGGCAGCGCAGGAGATGTATTCGACTGTCCGGCTCTCTTTCTCGTCCGAGAGGGAAAACCAAGTCTCGCTGAATGCAAGCAATTCCTCCGGCTTGACAGATTTGATTTCGTCTTCGGAGTAGCCCGTCTGCTCAAGAAATCTTTGGTTCCAAGCGATAAAGCAATGGCGCTCGAAATCTACAATTGCTCTAGGCAATGCGAATTCATTCAAGACCGCGCAGAATTCCTGCAGGTTTTGCGTTGAGAGATCGATGCTTAAACTAGAGCTCTGCTCTACGCGTTAAGTCAAGCTTGAGCCGCCTCGAAAGTGGCTTTACCGCGACAGATTCGAAACGATTCGTGTTGGCGCGAACAGCGACACCGGCCGCAGTTCGGGCGAAGGGGCGATTATGATTCGTTATTCATGCCACCACCTTCTTTTTACGAACATCCCAGGTTTCCAGAAAAAATGTAACAAGTGTGTGCGACGCGTGGATAGCAAGGCGGGCATGACGGGCGAGTGGCTCATAAGTACGTCGGCCGCGGCCGTGAGCAGAACCGCCCTGCGTACGGAAAGATCCGATTCCGCCGACATCGCCTTGACGTATTCCAACCTGCGCATGGACAGCGCTTTCGAGTAGGAGCTCGACCCGAGCCATGCAGCCAACGAGGTCAAGCGTGCACTACTTCAAAATCGTGATTGCGTGCCGTGGCGCTGCAGCGAGTAAGCGTTGAATTTCTTCCTCAGTCATTGGGCTGCCCTCCTTGGCCTCGTCCCATGGCTCTCCGGCTTCCGTCACGAAATTTTCGAAACCCGCGGGCGTACAAACAAGGAGATATTTTACATGACGATCGGTTCGATTGATCAATTGATGAATTCCGCACCTGGGCAGGTAAAGCGCTCTACCGGCGGAGACTTTGTATTCCCGGTCGTCAGCGATCGCGGTTACCGTTCCTTCGACTACGTAAAGCGTTTCTTCTTCTCGTTCATGAAGATGACGGGGCGTAGATGCGCCGGGAGACTTATCGACCGCCAACATCGCAAATGCTCCATCCGTCTGCTCGCCTGAGAGTAAAATTTGTGTGCGTTCGCCAGCAAATCGGTAGGTAGTTGGATTGTCAATGAGAACGGGTGGTTCGTTTTTCCTGTTCATACTTTCTCCTTGCTTCGTTTTAGCTCCACGATCGGCTGTCAAAGCCTTCATAATCGGGGCAT
>Ga0210389_10004702_pt1 | contig 10594 bp, 6 predicted proteins | sample IncBWH28OmetaG_FD_160127 | JGI IMG/M metagenome (GOLD analysis project Ga0210389, IMG submission 160127) | Forest soil microbial communities from Barre Woods Harvard Forest LTER site, Petersham, Massachusetts, United States - Inc-BW-H-28-O ... | reverse complement strand
GCCGGCGCAATCTAGCCCGGCTGCGCCGCTCTCGCGATCGCCACGGTCTGATGGTGGCGACCCGCTTCGCCCGGCTGCGCCGCTCTCGCGATCGCCACGGGCTACCAGGTGTTCCAGTGCGTCAGGCTCTCGGCGGGCAGCCTCTTGGCCGGCCGGAAGTCGGTGCCTTTGGTGTAGGCGATCGGAAACAGGCCGGCCTGGCTGTACCGGTCGTCGGGAATGCCGAGTATTTCGGCGGCCTTCTTCTCGCCGCCGGCGAGAAGGTGCAGCGTGGTCCAGCAGGAGCCGAGTCCACGGGAGCGCAGCGCCAGGCAGAAGCTCCAGACCGCTGGGAACAGCGACGCCCAGAACGACGCACCACCCAATGGCTGCTTGTCTTCCCGACCGTAAATGCAGGGGATCATCAGGACCGGTGCCTCGTGCATGTGCTCGGCGAGGTAGGTCGCGGAATCTTTGACCTTGCCCATCCGGTCACCGCGGGTGTCACCGTCGGCGTATTCGGGCGACGGCGAGCTGAGGTAGGTGCGGGCGTTGGCCAGGTAGATGTCGCCGATCGCCTTCTTCTTTTCGGCGTCCTCGACGAACACCCATTGCCAGCCCTGCGAGTTGGACCCAGTGGGCGCCTGCAGCGCCAGCTCGAGGCATTCCATCAGCACGTCGCGGCCTACGGGCTTGTCGAAATCGAGGCGTTTGCGGACCGAGCGGGTGGTGGTGAGGACTTCGTCGAACGACAAGTTAAGGGTCATGTGGGGAGACTACTCAGCCCCCGCGAGGGAGCGGTATCAGCGGAAGTCGCGCGACTTCGATCCGACGGCAAGGCTGATTCGGCCCAACCGTTCGGCCACGACGGTGACCGCCCCGCTGGCGTTTTGGACCTGCCCCCGGATGAGCAGCGCCGGTGCCGTATTCGCCAGCTTGCGATGCCGCGCCCACACCCCCTGCGTGCAAAGCACGTTCACCATCCCGGTCTCGTCCTCGAGGTTGATGAACGTCACCCCCTGGGCCGTCGCGGGTCGCTGCCGATGGGTCACCGCACCGGCGATCAGCACCCGGTCGCCGTCGGGCACGCTCAGCAGCGCCTCGGCGGGCACCACGCCCATCGCGTCCAGGTCGGCCCGCAGGAACTGCGTGGGATAGCTGTCCGGGGAGACGCCGGTGGCCCACACGTCGGCGGCGGCCAACTCCAGCTCACTCATCCCCGGCAACGCCGGGATGTGCGACGATGACCCCACACCGGGTAACCGGTCCGGCCGCTGCGTGGCGGCCGCCCCGGCCGCCCACAACGCCTCCCGCCGCGACATGCCGAAACAGCCCAGCGCTCCCGCCGTGGCCAGCGCCTCGGTTTGCGGCACGGAGAGCTGCAGCCGGGCCGTCAGGTCCAGCAGAGAAGCGAACGGGCCGTTGGTTTTTCGCTCTTCGACCAGCTGCTCGGCGAGGTCGTCGCCGATATGGCGCACGGCGCCCAGGCCGAGGCGAACGGTGTTCCCCGCATCTTCCAGGGTGGCATGCGCCAGGCTGGCGTTGACGTCCGGGCCGTGCACCGTCACACCGTGCCTGCGTGCATCGGCCACCAGCGACTGCGGTGAATAGAAACCCATCGGCTGCGCGCGCAGCAGCGCCGCGCAGAACGCCGCCGGGTGATGCAGCTTGAACCACGAAGAGTAGAACACCAGCGACGCGAAGCTCAGGGCGTGGCTTTCCGGGAAGCCGAAATTGGCGAACGCCTCCAGCTTTTCGTAGGTCCGGTCGATCACCTCGTCGGTGGCGCCGTGCAGCGCACGCATGCCGTCGTAGAACCGTCCGCGCAACCGTCGCATGCGTTCGGTCGACCGCTTCGATCCCATGGCGCGCCGGAGCTGGTCGGCCTCGGCGGCGGAAAAGCCGGCACAGTCCACCGCGAGCTGCATCAGCTGCTCCTGAAAAAGCGGCACTCCCAACGTCTTTCGCAATGCCGGCTCCATGGACGGGTGGTCGTAAACGACTGGGTCGATGCCGTTGCGCCGCCGGATGTACGGGTGTACCGAGCCGCCCTGGATGGGCCCGGGTCGGATCAGCGCGACCTCCACCACCAGGTCGTAGAACACCCGCGGCCGCAGCCGCGGCAGGGTGGCCATCTGCGCCCGCGACTCCACCTGGAACACGCCGACGGAATCGGCGCGGCACAGCATTTCGTACACCGCCGGCTCGGAGAGGTCGAGCCTGGCCAGATCCACCTCGATGCCTTTGTGCTCGGCCACCAGGTCGATCACATAGTGCAGCGCCGAGAGCATGCCCAGCCCGAGCAGGTCGAACTTCACCAGACCGATTGCCGCGCAGTCGTCTTTGTCCCATTGCAGGACGCTGCGGTTCTCCATGCGCGCCCACTCCACCGGACATACGTCGGCGATCGGGCGGTCACAGATCACCATGCCGCCGGAATGGATGCCCATATGCCTTGGCAGATTCCGGATCTGGGTGGCCAGATCGATCACCTGCCGCGGAATGCCGTCCAGGTCCGGCGAGTCGGCCAGCCCATTCCAATGACTGATCTGCTTGCTCCACGCGTCCTGCTGCCCCTGCGAGAAGCCCAGGGCGCGGGCCATGTCGCGCACCGCGATCCGGCCCCGATAGGTGATGACGTTGGCGACCTGGGCGGCGTAGTCACGGCCGTACTTGTCGTAGACGTACTGGATGACCTTCTCGCGCTGGTCCGACTCGATGTCCATGTCGATGTCGGGCGGTCCGTCGCGGACCGGCGACAGGAAGCGTTCGAACAACAGCTCGTTGGCCACCGGATCGACTGCGGTGACGCCCAGGGCATAGCAGACCGCGGAATTGGCCGCCGATCCCCTGCCCTGACACAGGATGTTGTTCTCCCGGCAGAACCGGGCGATATCGTGCACCACCAGGAAATAGCCCGGAAATGTCAGCTGCGCAATGACTTTCAGCTCACGCTCGATCTGAGAGTATGCGCGGGACGCGCCGTCGGGGAGTCCGTAGCGGTCGCGGGCGCCCGCCATCGTCAACTGCCGCAGCCAGCTGTCCTCGGTGTGCCCGTCGGGCACGTCGAACGGCGGCAGCCGCGGTGCGATGAGCGCCAGCCCGAACGCGCACTGCTCGCCGAGTTCGGCGGCGGCGGCCACCACCTCGGGCCGCTGCGCGAACAGCCGGGCCATCTCCTCGCCGGACCGTAGGTGTGAGCCACCCAGCGGTGCCAGCCACCCCGCGGCCGAATCCAGGGACTGCCGGGCCCGGATGGAACCCATCGCCATGGCCAGCCGGCTTCGCGACGGATGGGCGAAGTGTGCTCCGGTGGTGGCGACGACGCCGACACCGAAGCGCGGCGCCAGGCCGGCCAATGTCGCGTTGTGTTCGTCGTCCAGCGGATGACCATGATGGGTCAGCTCGATACTCACCCGCCCGGCCCCGAACCGGTCCACCAGATCGGCCAGCGCCCGCGCCGCCGCGTCCGGACCGCCGTCGGAAAGCGCGTGGCGGACGGTGCCTTTGCGGCATCCGGTCAGGATGTGCCAGTGTCCACCGGCGGCCTCGGTCAGCGCGTCGATGTGATAGCGCGGCTTGCCTTTCTCCCCGCCGGCCAGATGCGCCGCGGCCAGCTGCCGCGACAGCCGTCGATAGCCTTCCGGGCCGCGGGCCAGCACCAGCAGATGCGGGCCGGGCGGATCGGGCTGCTCGGTGCGGGCAACCGACCCCAGCGACAGCTCGGCACCGAACACGGTACGCACATCGAGTTCGGTGGCGGCTTCGGCGAACCGCACCGCCCCGTACAGCCCGTTGTGGTCTGTCAGCGCCAGGGCACGAAGATCCAGCCGGGCGGCCTCCTCGACCAGTTCCTCGGGCGTGCTGGCCCCGTCAAGGAAGCTGTACGCCGAGTGCGCATGCAGCTCGGCGTATGGAACGGAATGAGCCACGGAGGAACGGGCCGCACGGCCTGAGCTCGGCGGCTGATATGTCCCCCGTTTGCGCGATAGGGGAACGTCTCCGCCGGGGTCGAAAGCCGGCTCGGCGGCCGGTGCGCCGGCGTGGCGGGGCTTGCCGTCGAGCACCCGCTCCATTTCCGCCCAGCTCGGCGGCCCATTAAACCAGCCCACGTGGAGATTCTATCGAATGTTTGTTCGATTAGATCCAGTGCTGTTAAACGCTTCTTCAACTTCTAAACGCGTTCTTAACGCTAGGGGCCTATCGTTCTACGAGACCTGCACAGATACTGGTACAAGCGCAAGACTAGGGTGGGGACAAGCATGGCAGAGCTCACGACATTGGATACGGGTCCTCTCGGGACCCAGGACCCCGATCGCCAGGTCAGCCTGGCGATCGGCGCGGTCGCCGTTGTCGACGGTGCCGCCCCTGACCACGATCTACTCAAAAGAGTTCTGGAAGAACGGATTCAGTCGATACCGCGATGCACGCAGGTATTACGTACCCACCCGTTCAACGGCGCGCAGCAGTGGGTCGACGACCCGAGGTTCGACTTCGACCACCATGTGCGCCGAGTGACGATTCCGCGCCCCGGCGACGAGGCCGAACTGTCCCGGGCCATCGCGCAGGCCCTGGAGCGTCCCCTGGACCCGGACCGCCCGCTGTGGGAGTGCTGGGTCATCGAGGGCCTGAAGGGCAACCGGTGGGCGATCTTGATGAAGATCCACCATTGCCTGTCAGAAGGCAATTCGGCGGCCCACCTGCTCGCCCGGCTCTGCGACGAAGCCGACACCGACATATTCGTCAACCACGTTGGCTCCAAGCATGTTTCACCATCGCAAACCCCGAAGCGAAGCTTGGTCGACGCCCTGTGGCGGGCGTCGACCATCGCCGGCAACGTCACCAACACCCTGGCCGGGAGCATCTGGTCCGCGGTGCGGGCGCCGTCGACGATCCCGGTCAACACCAGGCGGCGCTACCGCACGGTGCGCGTTCCCCTCACCGCCGTCGACGACGTGTGCCGCAAGTTCGGGGTCACCACCAATGACGTCGCGCTCGCGGCCATCACCGAGGGCTTCCGGACGGTGCTGCTGCACCGCGGTGAACAACCGCGCGCCGACTCGCTGCGCACCCTGGACAAGACCGACAATCGGATCTCGGCGATGCTGCCGTACCTGCCCGTCGAACACGACGATCCGGTTCAGCGGCTGCAGACGGTGCACAGCAGGTTGAACCGGCCCAAGCAGACGAGCCAGCGCCCGACTCCGGCCATCATGCGTTTGGCGAACAGCTACCCGCCATTCGTGTTGTCCGCCAAGCTCGCCAAATTGCTGCTGAGCCGACTGCCGCAACCGGGGATCGTGACGCTGGCGACCAACGCGCCCGGCCCACGCCACCGGCTGGGGCTGATGGGGAGAACGGTGGAGCGTTTGCTGCCCATCCCGCCGACGGCTTCGCAGCTGTCCAGCGGGGTTGCCGTGCTCAGCTACGGCGATGAGCTGGTTTTCGGGATCACCGCCGACTACGACAACGCGGCCGAACTCGAGCAGCTCGCGGTCGGCATCGAACGCGGCATGGCACGTTTGGTGGCGCTCAGCCAGGACTCCGTTCTGCTATTCACCAAAGAGAGCCGCAAGCGCCAGGCGCGCGCCCTTCCCACCGCCGCCCAGCGCGGACGGCCATCCGCGCCCGGACGACCCTGACCTAACCGGACCTTTCTCCGGCGGCGCCCTGCACCGTGAGAGGGTTGGGCGTGCCCAACTTGGAGCCGGTCATCGACCCGCGCCGTCATGACGCCGTGCTGTTCGACCTGGACGCCGTGGTGGCGGCCGACGGCAGCGCGCTGGACTCGGCGGTGGCACTGGTCCGCCTGCTCGGAGAGGTCGGTGTCGGCGCCGCCGTTTTTTCGTCGAGCGGTGGCCGGGGCCCATCGGCGCCGGCCGGCTTCGGCGAGTGGCTCTCCGGGGACGCCGACGGCCCGCTCGAGGCGGCTGACCGGCTGGCGGTGCGGCCGGGCCGGTGTGTCGTCGTCGCGGCCGACGAGGCGAACGTCACGGCCGCGCGTGCCGGTGGCTTCGCGTTGGTCATCGCCGTCGAGCTGAGGGCGAACCGTGACTTAGTGCGAGGCCTCGGCGCCGACGCGGTTGTCGCCGACCTGCGTGAGGTGGCTGTGCGAACCGGCGACCGCCGGATGTCGGAGCTGCCGGATGCGCTGCAGGCCCTGGATTCGGCGGCTGGCCTGACCGCGGGGCGCCCGGCGGTGTTCTTCGACTTCGACGGCACGCTCTCTGACATCGTTGAGGATCCGGACGCGGCCACGCCCGTCGCCGGCGCGGTCGAGTCGTTGGGCAAGCTGGCCGCGCAGTGTCCGGTCGCGGTGCTGTCCGGCCGCGATCTCGCCGACGTGACGAAGCGCCTCGGCGTACCCGGAATCTGGTATGCCGGCAGCCACGGTTTCGAGCTGACCGCGCCCGACGGAACCCACCACCAAAACGACGCCGCGGCGGCGGCGATCCCGGAGCTCGAGCGGGCCGCCGCCGAGCTGCGCGACCGGCTCGGATCGATTCCGGGTGTTGTGGTGGAGCACAAGCGATTTGGCGTTGCCGTGCACTATCGCAACGCCGCGCGCGACCGGGTGGGGGAAGTGGCGGCGGCGGTGCGCGCGACGGGTCAGCGCGATGGCCTTCGGGTGACCACCGGCCGCGAGGTCATCGAGCTGCGTCCGGATATGGACTGGGACAAGGGAAAAACCCTTCGCTGGGTGATCGATCAGCTGCACGACGCCGGCTCGGGTTCGTTGCTGCCGATCTATCTCGGCGACGACATCACCGACGAGGATGCCTTCGATGCGGTCCGTCAAGATGGTGCCGGCATCCTGGTGCGCCACGACGAGGACGGTGACCGCGCCACCGCCGCACGGTTCGCGCTGGACAGCCCGACACGAGTCGCCGAATTCACCGAGCGGCTGGCACGCCGGGTCAGCGACTCCCGCGCGAATTAACGAAACACTCAGCGGGGCCTAACCGTCCACGTACTCCACCATGCCGTCGTCCAGCACCACGCGGGCGTCCACCTCCGAGGCGCCTTCGACACCAGACGCCCCGGTGCGGAACACCGCCTTGCCCGGTTCGGTGCGCCAGATCAGGGTGGTCAGCGTCTCACCGGGAAAGACCGGCGAACTGAACCGCGCCGAGATCGACGTGATGTTGGCGGCCAAGCCCCGGCCGAGCTCCGCGACCAGCGCGCGGCCCGACACCCCATAGGTACACAGCCCGTGCAGGATCGGCTTGGGGAACCCGGCCAACTCGCGGGCGAACCAGGGGTCGCTGTGCAGCGGGTTGCGGTCACCGGACAGGCGGTAGATCAGCGCCTGATCCTCGCGAGTGGGGATCGCGACCTGGGTGTCGGGCTCGCGGTCCGGGAATTCCGGCGCGACCGGCCGCTGACCCGGCTGCCCGCCGAACCCACCCTCGCCGCGGAGGACCAGCGTGGTCAGCGTCTCGGCGATCAGTCGCCCCGAACCCGGATCGGTGCCGCGGCCGCGCAGCACGACGATCGCGTTCTTGCCCTCGCCCTTGTCCTGCAGGTCGGCGACCTCGGTGACCACCGACAGCTTGCCCGCAGCCGGCAGCGGCGCGTGCAGCCTTATGCCTTGCGAGCCGTGTAAGAGCATGGCCCAGTTGAACTTCCCGATCTTGGCGGCGGCGCCGAACGCCGGGCAGCAGATCACCGCGTAGGTGGGCAGCACCTGCTGACTGATGTCGTGGCTGTTGTCGGTGGTGAACGACAGATCCTCGGTTCCGCAACCGACGCCGAGGGCATACAGCATCGTGTCCCGGTCGGTCCATTCGAACAGCATCGGCTCGGTCACCGCGCCGACGGCACTCGGGTCAATGGCCATGCGAGTCTCCTCCCGACGAAAATTTGCCCATTTTCGCCACTTAACCACGCAAACACTTCACAGCGACACCTTCGGCAGGGCAGGCTATCGCCATGCGCAAGCGCAGCAAGATCTTGAAAGCGGTAGCGGTCCTCGCCGCAACGGTAATCCTCGGTGCCTGCGGCGGATCACCGCAGGTGCGCTCCATCACCGTGACCTTCATCCGGCACGCACAGTCAGAGGCCAACGCCAGCGGGATCATCGACACCGACGTGCCGGGTCCGGGCCTGACGCCGGAGGGAAAGGGGCAGGCCGAAAAGGTCGCGCACGACCTTGCGCGCAATAACTACGACGGCATCTACGCCTCGACCATGGTGCGAACCCAGCAGACCGCCGCGCCGCTGGCCGCCGAACTCGGCAAGAAAGTCGAGGTGCTGCAGGGCCTGCAGGAGCTCAACGCGGGCTGGTACGAGGGCAAGCCGGTCTCGATGGCGCCCGCGACGGTCCTGGTAGCTCCGGCGGCTTGGCTCAGCGGCGACATCCAGGCGGCCATCCCCGGGTCGATCACGGGCAAAGAGTTCAACGACCGGTTCACGGCGGCGATGCAGAAAATCTATGACAGTGGTCAGCAGAACCCGGTGGTGTTCTCGCATCTCTACGCCATCGAGTACTGGACGCTGCTGAACGCGAGGAACGCCAAGGACAGCCTCCTGACCAGTCATCCGCTGCCGAACATCGGCCGCGTGGTGATCAGCGGTAACCCGATGACCGGCTGGACGCTCGAGGACTGGGACGGGATCCGCAACTTCACCAACTGAGCCCGGGCACGGTTGACGCAGGCGGCGGCGAGCGGCCACGATGGCTCCATGCGGTATGTCGTTACCGGCGGTACCGGGTTTATCGGGCGCCGCGTCGTATCTCGTCTGCTGGAAACCCGCCCGGATGCCCGAGTGTGGGTCTTGGTCTCCCGCCCGTCGCTCGGACGCTTCGAACGCCTCGCCGCCGGATGGGGTGAACGAGCGAAGCCGCTGGTAGGCGAGCTGCCTGAGCTCGACCTGACCGACGAGACCCTCGCCGCGCTGGGCCACATCGATCACGTCGTGCACTGCGCGGCGATCGATCACATCACGGACAGCACGGCAGGCGAGGCCGAGCAGCGGGCCATCAGCGTCACCGATGTTGAAGCCACCCACTCCGTAATCGACTTGGCGCGCCGGCTGGGAGCCACGCTGCACTACGTGTCGTCGATCGCGGTGGCGGGTGACTTCGCCGGTGAGTACACCGAAGACGACTTCGACGTCGGCCAGCGGTTACCCACGGCGTATCACCAGACGAAGTTCGAAGCCGAGTCGCTGGTGCGCGCGGCGACCGGACTGCGCTACCGCGTCTACCGCCCGGCGGTGGTGGTCGGCGATTCCCGCACCGGCGAGATGGACAAGATCGACGGGCCCTACTACTTCTTCGGCGTGCTGGCCAAGCTGGCCGCATTGCCATCGTTGACCCCGATCCTGCTGCCCGACACGGGGCGCACCAACGTCGTCCCGGTCGACTACGTCGTCGACGCGCTCGTCGCGCTCATGCACGCCGATGGTTCGGACGGCCGCACATTCCACCTCACCGCCTCGAAAACCATTGGCCTGCGCGCCATCTACCGCGGTGTCGCCAAGGAAGCCGGGCTGCCACCGGCGCGCGGATCATTGCCCCGCTCGGTGGCCGCGCCGGTGCTCAAGGCGCGTGGGCGGGCCAGGGTGCTGCGCAACATGGCGGCCACCCAGCTGGGCATTCCCGCCGAGGTTTTCGGTGTGGTCGACGTCAAGCCCACCTTCGTCAGCGCCGAAACCCGAAAAGCATTGCGGGAAAACGGCATTCCCGAAGCCCCGGAGTTCGCCGACTACGCACCCACGCTGTGGCGGTATTGGGCCGAGCACCTCGACCCCGATCGCGCGCGCCGTGACGACACGTCGGGGCCGCTGGTGGGACGGCACGTCATCATCACCGGAGCATCCAGCGGCATCGGGCGGGCGTCGGCGATCGCCGTCGCCGAGCGGGGCGCAACGGTGTTCGCTCTGGCCCGCAACGGCGAAGCGCTGGACCAGCTGGTGGCCGAGATCCGCGCCAACGGCGGCCAGGCGTACGCCTTCACCTGCGATGTCACCGATTCGGTGTCGGTGGAGCACACCGTCAAAGACATCCTGGGCCGCTTCGACCACGTCGACTACCTGGTGAACAACGCCGGGCGCTCGATTCGCCGCTCGGTGGTCAACTCCACCGAGCGACTGCACGACTACGAACGCCTGATGGCGGTCAACTACTTCGGCGCGGTGCGGATGGTGCTGGCGCTGCTGCCGCACTGGCGTGAGCGCCGGTTCGGTCACGTGGTCAACGTGTCCAGCGCCGGCGTGCTGGCCCGTAATCCCAAATACAGCTCGTACCTGCCCACCAAGGCAGCGCTGGACGCGTTCGCCGATGTGGTCGCCTCGGAGACGCTGTCCGACCACATCACGTTCACCAACATCCATATGCCGCTGGTCCGCACCCCCATGATCGAGCCGTCCAAGCGGCTCAACCCGGTGCCGGCGATCAGCGCCGAACGTGCGGCGGCAATGGTGGTTCGCGGTCTGGTGGAGAAACCGGCGCGGATCGACACCCCGATGGGCACGCTGGCCGAGGCCGGCAACTACTTCACACCGAAACTGTCGCGCCGAATTCTGCACCAGCTCTACCTGGGCTACCCCGATTCGGCCGCCGCGCGCGGGATTTCGACCGTCGAAGGCGGGGACCGTCCCTCGTTGCACC
>Ga0210389_10004701_pt1 | contig 10595 bp, 5 predicted proteins | sample IncBWH28OmetaG_FD_160127 | JGI IMG/M metagenome (GOLD analysis project Ga0210389, IMG submission 160127) | Forest soil microbial communities from Barre Woods Harvard Forest LTER site, Petersham, Massachusetts, United States - Inc-BW-H-28-O ... | reverse complement strand
TCGGTGAACACGTCTTCGAGCATCACCTGGCGGCCGTCGGGGCCGGTCAGCGGCACCCGCCAGTTGGGGTATTCGTCGGTGGTGCCCGGCTGATTCTGGGTCCGGTGGTCACCGACCGCGTCGGTCAGCGCCACCCCCAGCAGCCGCGACGGCGTCCGGCCCAGATACCGATACAGCGCGAGAACGATCTGATCCGGATCGTCTTCACCGTCGTCGAGCAAGCCGACCCGGCGCAGCTCGGCCATCCAGCCGGCCAGCTCGGCGCGGTCGGACTCGAGCTCGACTTCGACGGGCCGGGTCAGCAACCCCAGCGACTCCCGCAGCAGGACATGGTCGCCGACCAGGTATCCCGCAGTCGGCGGTAGGTCGTGGGTGGTGACCGACGACAGGCAGTACTCCCGCCAGCGCGAGGCCGGCAACGGCCCGCCGGTTCCGTCGCGATCCAGCTCGAACCACAGGATTGAGGTGCCCAGCACGCCCCGTAATAAGAGGTAGTCGCGCACCCATGGTTCGACCGTGCCCAGATCTTCGCCGACGACGAGCGCCCCGGCCCGATGTGCTTCCAGGGCGACGATGCCGATCATCGCTTCGTGGTCGTAGCGCACGTAGGTGCCTTGGGTGGGCGGTGCGCCGTCGGGAATCCACCACAGCCGGAACAGTCCGATGATGTGATCGATGCGGACGCCGCCGGCATGCCGCAGGACGGCCTGGATCAGCGCGCGAAAGGGGCGATACTCCTGCTCATCCAGCCGGTCCGGTCGCCACGGGGGCTGTGACCAGTCTTGGCCGAGCTGATTGAACTCGTCGGGTGGCGCACCGGCCTTCACGCCCCGCGCCATCACAGCCTGCAGGGCCCAGGCGTCGGCGCCGTTGGGATGCACACCGACGGCCAGGTCTGCCATGATGCCCAACGCCATGCCCGCGCGTATTGCCTGCGACTGCGCCGAGGCGAGCTGCTCGTCGAGTTGCCACTGCAACCAGCGGTGGAAATCGACTGTGTCCGAGTTCCTTTCGACGAAACCGGCGACACCGGCAGCATCGGGATGCTGCAGCGACTCCGGCCAGCGATGCCAGTCACCGCCGTACTCTTCTGCCAGCGCGCACCAGGAGGCGAAGTCGTCGAGCGCACGACCCTCACGGTCGCGGAATGCTGAGTAAGCCAGCTCGCGGCCGGCCGATCGCGGTTCCGCATGCAGCAGCTTGAGCGCTGCCCGCTTGGCTGCCCAGGCGCTGTCGCGGTCGATGGCGTCGAGCTTGGCGGCGTGCCGCTGGACGTCCGAGCGCAGCCGCCGCACCCGGCTCCGCTTGGTCAGTTCGGCGAATTCGGGAACCGCCTCGACGCGCAGGTACAGCGGGTTGACGAAGCGCCGCGAGGTCGGCAGATACGGTGACGGCTCCATGCGGTTGGTCGGCCCGGAGAACCCGGCCGCGTGTAAAGGATTGACCAGGAGGTAATCGGCGCCGTGGCGGGACGCCGACCACACCGCGAGGTCGGTCAGATCGGTGAGATCGCCGATACCCCAGGACTGTCGGGATCGCACACTGTAGAGCTGAACGGCCAGACCCCACGCGCGACGGGCGCCGAGCTGCTCCGGCAGCCCGAGCCAGTCGGGCGTCACGATGAGCCCGGTGCTCGTCTCGGCGTCGCCGGAACGCAGATGAACCCGGTGGTAGCCCAGCGGCAGGTTGGCGGGCACCACGAAGGTGGCCTCCCCAACCCAGCGTCCATCCAGATCGAATGGCGGTGTGAAGTTATCGACCTGCTGCAACCCGCCGCGCATGGTGCCGTCCTCGAGCTGCAACCAGACCTCGGCGGGATGACCGTGCGTCACATGCACCCAGAAACGCGTCTGGACGCCGGTCCGCCCGACGATCGTCGCCGGCATCCGACGTGCCCAGTACGACCGCAGTTGCGCGGTCAGTGCGGCATTGCGCTCTTGCTCGGTGCCCCCGGTGACACCGAGCGCTGCGAGCACCGCCACCAGCGTGGCCTCCGAGACGAGCACTCGCCGGCCGGTCCAGTCGTCATACTCGGTCGCGATGCCGAACCGCCGGGCCAGTTCGACCAGCGAGGGCGCGAGCTCAGTCATGCCGCCCATCTTGCTTGACGCGACCCCTGGGAGCCCGTCGGGCGGGACCAGCGAGGCGGCTGCGGTGCGGCCAGTGGTTGATTTTGCTGAGAGCTGAGCTGGCGAACCATTACTATGCAGGCAAGGAAGCCAGTGGCGGTATGCCCGTTTAGCAGGACGAGTTGGTCGTCCGCCGCTACCATGCCAAATGAAGACACAAAAGAATCCGGCCGGGGGATTAGTGGGGAAAACCAAAAGTGCCAGCTCAGCGGCGTGTGCCGCCGCTGGCACCGGTCGCAGGCCTGGCGAGCCGATAAAGGGCGGATTCGACTGAACAACAAGATGTGAACAAAAGTGAACGCGCACGGCGAAGCGTGGCGAGCTCCGTGCGGGTCACTTACGGTTGTCGATGTAATTCGCGCGTTGGACAATGTCCAGGGCGATCTAGCAGACCGGATGGTGAATTAACGTGGCGGAAGAGAGTCGCGGAGGGCGAGGGTCGGGGTACGGCCTGGGCTTGTCGACGCGGACCCAGGTAACCGGCTATCAGTTCCTCGCTCGCCGGACCGCGATGGCACTGACCCGGTGGCGGGTCCGCATGGAGGTCGAGCCGGGACGGCGCCAGACGCTGGCCGTGGTGGCTTCGGTTTCCGCTGCGTTGGTCATCTGCCTGGGTGCGCTGCTGTATTCGTTCATCAGCCCGTCCGGCCAGATCAACGAGTCGCCAATCATCGCCGACCGCGACTCCGGTGCGCTGTACGTCCGCGTGGGTGACAGGCTGTACCCGGCGCTAAACCTGGCATCGGCGCGGCTGATCACCGGACGGCCGGACAACCCGCATCTCGTTCGGGGAAGCCAAATCGCCGGCCTGCCGCGGGGGCCGCTGGTGGGCATCCCCGGTGCGCCGTCCAACTTTGCGACCAAGACTCCGCCCGCGTCGTCGTGGCTGGTCTGCGACACGGTGGGCACCTCGATGGGCCTCGGGGCTCCCTCAGGGGTGACGGTGACCGTGATCGACGGCACCCCGGACCTCAGCGGCCACCGCCAAGTCCTGAACGGGTCGGATGCAGTGGTGCTGAGCTACGGCGGGGACGCCTGGGTCATCCGGCAGGGACGCCGGTCGCGCGTCGATGCGACGAACCGGTCGGTGTTGTTGCCGCTGGGCTTGACCCCGGAAGAAGTCGAGATGGCGAAGCCGATGAGCCGCGCCCTATTCGACGCGTTGCCCGTCGGACCCGAGCTGACGGTGCCGGACGTGCCGAACGCGGGCGCTGCGGCGGCATTCTCGGGGGCGCCGGGCGCGGTGGGCACGGTGCTCGTGACACCACAAATCAGCGGGCCGCAACAGTATTCTCTGGTGTTGACCGATGGCGTGCAGACGCTGCCACCGTTGGTGGCCCAGATCCTGCAGAACGCCGGCGGCCCGGGCAACACCAAACCGGTGACCGTGGAGCCGGCCGCATTGGCGAAAATGCCGGTGGTCAACAAGCTGGACTTGTCGTCATATCCCGACAACCCGTTGAACGTGATGGATATTCGGGAGAACCCGGCGACCTGCTGGTGGTGGCAGAAGACTTCCGGTGAGAACCGGGCCCGTGTGCAAGTCGTGTCCGGGTCGACCATCCCGGTCACCCAGAAGGACATGGCCAAGGTGGTGTCGTTGGTGAAGGCCGACACGACTGGTCGCCAGGCCGACCAGGTCTTCTTCGGCCCCGACTACGCAAACTTCGTGGCTGTCACCGGCAATGATCCCGGCGCCAAGACAACGGAATCGCTCTGGTGGCTGACCGATGCCGGCGCTCGGTTCGGAGTGGACGACACCCGCGAGGTGCGCGAGGCATTGGGTCTGAAGACGGCCCCGAGCCTGGCGCCGTGGGTGGCGCTGCGGCTGTTGCCGCAGGGTCCGACCCTGTCACGCTCAGACGCCCTGGTCGAGCACGACACCCTACCCATGGACATGTCCCCTGCAGAGTTGGTGGTACCCAAGTGAAACGCGGATTTGCACGACCAACGCCGGAAAAGGCGCCGGTGATCAAGCCGGAGAACATTGTCCTGCCGACGCCGTTGAGCATCCCTCCGCCGGAGGGCAAGCCCTGGTGGCTGATCGTGGTCGGGGTCCTGGTCGTCGGCCTGCTGATCGGCATGGTCGCGATGACCTTCGCCAGCGGCTCACACGTGTTCGGAGGCGCCGGCTCGATCTTCCCGATCTTCATGATCGGCGGCGTCGCGATGATGATGTTCGGTGGCCGGATGGGTGGTGGCCAGCAGCAGATGAGTCGGCCGAAGCTGGACGCGATGCGCGCCCAGTTCATGCTGATGCTCGACATGCTGCGCGAAACCGCCCACGAGTCGGCCGACAGCATGGACGCCAACTACCGGTGGTTCCACCCGTCACCCGACACGCTGCCGGCCGCGGTGGGATCGTCGCGGATGTGGGAACGCAAGCCCGACGGTAAGGACCTCAACTTTGGTGTAGTCCGAGTCGGCGTGGGCATGACACGTCCCGAGGTGACCTGGGGTGAGCCTCAAAACATGCCGACCGACATCGAGCTGGAGCCGGTGACAGGTAAGGCACTCCAGGAGTTCGGTCGCTATCAAAGCGTCGTCTACAACCTGCCCAAGATGATTTCCGTGCTGGTTGAACCCTGGTACTCGCTGATCGGAGACCGCGAGCAGGTGCTGGGACTGATGCGCGCGATCGTCTGCCAGCTGACGTTCTCGCACGGACCCGACCACATGCAGTTGATCGTGGTCAGTTCGGATTTGGAGCAATGGGACTGGGTGAAGTGGCTTCCGCACTTCGGTGACCAGCGGCGCCAGGACGCGGCGGGCAATGCGCGGATGGTCTACAGCTCGGTGCGGGAGTTCGCCGCGGAGCAAGCCGAATTGTTCGCCGGCCGTGGGTCTTTCACGCCTCGCCATGCCAGTTCGTCGGCGCAGTGCCCGACGCCGCACACCGTGATCATCGCCGACGTCACGGATCCGCAATGGGAGTACGTGATCAGCGCCGAAGGTATCGACGGCGTGACGTTCTTCGACCTGACCGGCGGTTCGATGTGGTCGACGGTCGGGGAGCGGGCGTTGCGGTTCGACGAAAGGGGCGTGATCGAGGCGCTGCCCCGCGATCGCGACACCTGGATGGTCATCGACGAGAAGCCTTGGTTCTTCGCCCTCACCGACCATCTCAGCGCCGTGGAAGCGGAGGAGTTCGCTCAGAAGCTCGCGCGCTGGCGGCTGGCCGAGGCCTACGAGGAGATCGGCCAGCGGGTGGCCCACCTCGGAGCCCGAGACATCTTGTCCTACTACGGGATCGACGATCCTTCGGATATCGACTTCGACGCGTTGTGGGGCAGCCGCACGGACACCATGGGGCGGTCGCGGTTGCGCGCACCGTTCGGTAATCGCTCAGACAACGGCGAGTTGCTGTTCTTGGACATGAAGTCCCTGGACGAAGGCGGCGACGGCCCGCACGGTGTCATGTCCGGAACGACGGGTTCCGGTAAGTCGACGCTGGTGCGAACCGTGATCGAATCGCTGATGCTCGGTCACCCGCCGGAGGAGCTGCAGTTCGTCCTGGCCGACCTCAAGGGTGGGTCAGCCGTCAAGCCCTTCTCCGGAGTGCCGCACGTCTCGCGGATCATCACCGACCTCGAGGAAGACCAGGCGCTGATGGAGCGCTTCCTGGACGCACTCTGGGGTGAGATCGCGCGCCGCAAGGCGGTCTGCGACAACGCAGGCGTCGACGATGCCAAGGAATACAACTCCGTGCGGTCCAGGATGCGCGCCCGCGGCCAGGACATGCCGCCGCTGCCGATGCTCGTGGTCGTCATCGACGAGTTCTACGAGTGGTTCCGCATCATGCCGACCGCGGTCGACGTGCTGGACTCGATCGGCCGGCAGGGTCGCGCCTACTGGATCCACCTGATGATGGCGTCGCAGACCATTGAGAGCCGCGCCGAAAAGCTCATGGAGAACATGGGTTACCGGCTGGTCCTGAAAGCGCGTACCGCCGGGGCGGCGCAGGCCGCCGGTGTGCCGAACGCGGTGAACCTGCCGGCCCAAGCGGGTCTGGGATATTTCCGCCGGAGCCTGGAGGACATCGTCCGGTTCCAGGCCGAGTTCCTGTGGCGGGACTTCTACGCTCGCGGGATCACCATGGACGGGCAGGAAGCGCCGATGTTGGTGCACAGCATCGACTACGTTCGCCCGCAACTGTTTACCAATTCGTTCACTCCGCTCGAGGTCAGTGTCGGGGGACCGGACATCGAGCCGGTGGCCGTCCACTCGAATGGTGAGGTGCTCGAGGTGGAGGACCCCGATCAAGTCGAGGACGAGGACGACGGGATCAGGACGCCCAAGGTCGGCATGGAGATCATCCACCAGCTGCGCAGGATTGACTTCGAGCCGTACCGGTTGTGGCAACCGCCGCTGACCCAGCCCGTCGCCATCGACGAGTTGGTCAACCGCTTCCTCGGCCACCCGTGGCAGAAGGACTACGGTTCCGCCAAGGATCTGGTGTTCCCGATCGGGATCATCGACCGCCCGTTCAAGCATGACCAGCCGCCGTGGACGGTTGACACCTCCGGGCCTGGCGCCAACGTCCTTATCCTGGGCGCCGGCGGTTCGGGCAAGACCACGGCGCTGCAGACCCTGATCTGCTCGGCGGCGATGACCCACACTCCCGAGCAGGTCCAGTTCTACTGCCTTGCATACAGCAGTACCGCGTTGACGACGGTCGCCGGTCTGCCCCATGTGGGCGAGGTCGTCGGTCCCACGGATCCGTACGGCGTGCGCCGGACGGTGGCCGAGCTGTTGGCGCTGGTACGCGACCGCAAGCGCACCTTCCTCGAATACGGAATTGCCTCGATGGAGGTGTTCCGGCGTCGCAAGTTCGGCGGCGCACCGGGTCCCGTACCCGATGTGTTCGGCGACGTGTACCTGGTGATCGACAACTACCGGGCGCTGGCCGAGGAGAACGAGGTCCTGATCGAGCAGGTGAACCTGATCATCAACCAGGGCCCCTCGTTCGGGGTGCACGTGATCGTCAGCGCCGATCGCGAATCCGAGCTGCGGCCACCCGTGCGCAGCGGCTTCGGGTCTCGCGTCGAGTTGCGATTGGCTGCGGTGGAAGATGCCAAACTGGTGCGTTCCCGGTTCGCCAAGGAAGTTCCGGTCAAGCCGGGGCGCGGCATGCTTGCGGTCAACTACGTCCGACTCGACGCCGACCCGCAGGCGGGCCTGCACACGTTGGTTGCCCGGCCGGCGCTGGGCGGTACGCCCAACAACGAGTTCGAATCCGACAGCATCGTCGCAGCGGTCAGCCGCGTCGCGAGCGGGCAGGCGCGCCCGGTGCGCAGGCTACCCGCGCGGTTCGGCGTGCAACAGGTGCGCGAGCTCGCCGCCCGCGACACCCGCCAAGGGGTTGGTCTGGGCGGAATCGCCTGGGCCATATCGGAATTGGACCTGGAGCCGGTTTATCTCAACTTCGCCGAGAACGCGCACCTGATGGTGACGGGCCGACGCGAATGTGGGCGCACCACGACACTGGCCACCATCATGTCCGAGATCGGCCGACTCTATGCACCTGGGGCCACCGGCGCACCACCGCCCCCTCCCGGGCGGCCCTCCGCCCAGGTGTGGCTGGTCGACCCGCGCCGTCAGCTGCTGACTGTGCTCGGTCGCGAGTATGTGGAGAAATTCGCCTACAACCTCGACGGCGTACAGGCGATGATGGGTGAGCTGGCTGCGGTCCTGGCCGGCCGTGAGCCTCCGCCCGGGTTGACCGCGGAAGAGTTGTTGTCGCGGTCGTGGTGGAGCGGTCCGGAGATCTTCCTGATCGTCGACGACATCCAGCAGCTACCGGCCGGTTTCGATTCACCGCTGCACAAGGCCGCCGCCTGGGTGACCAGGGCTGCCGACGTCGGCTTGCACGTGCTGGTCACCCGCACGTTCGGTGGCTGGTCCTCGGCGGGCAGCGACCCGATGCTGCGGTCGTTGCACCAGGCGAACGCGCCGTTGCTGGTGATGGACGCCGATCCCGACGAGGGCTTCATCCGCGGCAAGATGAAGGGTGGCCCGCTGCCCCGTGGTCGAGGCCTGCTGATGGCCGAGGACACCGGTGTGTTCGTCCAGGTGGCAGCCACCGAGTTCCGCAAGTAGGTGTGGAGAGAACTCAGTTAGGACTGTGCCGCTGCACTGGGGTTCGACGGGTTTAGCAGGAGTCACCCGGCGATCAATCCCAGTGCAGCGGTAATTCCTTGAGCGCGAAGGTCTTTGACGGAAATTTGATTTCGGGGGAGTAACCCGAAGGCAGTGCGAAGTCGGGGATCTGCTTGAGCCACTCCGCGACGATGATCGTCAGTTCGATCCGCGCCAGATGAGAACCCAGGCAGCGGTGCGGTCCGCCACCGAAGCCCCAATGCCGGTGCACCTTGCCGTCCATGACCAGATCGTTGGTGGACATCGCGTCGCTGTCGTCGCGGTTGACGGCGGCCATGCACAACCGCACGTGCGTGCCGGCGGGCAGCGTCATGCCGCCGACGGTGACAATCTCCGTCGTCACCCGCGGCGCCACCGGCGCCGACGGTTCGAGTCGGACGATCTCCTCGATGAAAACCCTGATCTGCTTGGGGTTATCACGAAGCGCGTCACGCAGCTCCGGTCTGCGCGCCAGCTCGAATAGGGAGAAACCGATCGCCGCGGTCACCGTGTCCAGACCCGCCAGGATCAACAGGTGGCTCATACCCAGCAACTCGAGGTCGCTGAAGTCGCCGTCCCCGTACATCACTCGCGACAACATGTCGGAGCCCGGGTTTTGCCGGCGTTGCTGGATCGCGTCGGAAAGATACGCCAGCAGCTCGTGCCCCTTGTCCAGGTCTTCCTTGGTCATATACGGCTTGTCGGCGACGATCGCGTCTTTCCAGGCGATGACGCGGTCCAAGTCCTCCAGCGGCAGGCCGTACAGATCGAGGAAAACCTGAAACGGGTATATCCGCGCGAAATCCGCCATGGCCTCGCATTCGCCACGCCGGGCAAATTTGGCGATCATCTCCGTGGCGTGGCGCTGCAGCACCGGCCTGGACTCGCTCAAACCCTGTGGGCTGAAGTACGGCTGCAGGATCTTGCGGTAACGAGTGTGCTCCGGCGGGTCGAACGCCAGCGGCACCACCGGCAGCGGGCTACCGGGGGGCTGAAGCGCCAGTCGCGACGAGAAGACCTTGGGGTTACGCAATGCCGCCAGTACGTCCTCGCGGCGCGTCAAGTAATAGTGGCCGTTCATGAACACCACCGGCCCGGCGTCACGCAATGTCTTCCATCCGACACCTCGGTCGGCGCCCAACGGCAACTTGGAGTATTCCAGTCGCGGCAGATAGAACGTGCCCGGCTGGCCTCCGCCAACACTGCTCATGCGCTCAGATCTCGCTTGTCTGTGTATGTTGTCGTGTCTTAGGCGTCTTGGTTCCCCGACGCAGCCAGGCCGTTCTTGGAACTTTGCAGTCACAGGTTTCTGGTGGCACATCAATATCGCATGTGCGGCAAAGGGGCACCAATCCGGTGGGTGAGTGACTGATTCGGCATGGCCGCCCGCATCGGCGGCCGTCTTCTAGACTTTATCGACCGGCTACTGTAGCCACCGATTTGTCCCGGATTTGTCCAGGCTTTGTCCAGGCCCGTCTGGTGTTCCCCGAAGCCGCCGAAGAAGGAAACGAAGAAGGAAACCTTGTGAAGGTTCGTCTCGAAAGGTCCAAATGCGTGGGCCACGCCCAGTGTTACGCCGTCGATCCGGATCAGTTCCCGATCGACGAGGCGGGCAACTCGATCCTCGAAGAGCACGAGGTCCGACCTGAGGACGAGCAGGTGATTCGCGACGGTGTGGCCTCCTGTCCGGAAATGGCCCTGATCATCGACGGGGAATAGCGGCTTGACGTGCGCGGAAGAGGCATTCGGCGGGCCCTCGACCGGCCCGGTGACCGGAAGCAATAAGCGAACTGAAGGTGAACATTTAGTTGTCTTCAATGAACCGTGGTTAGCCGGGAGTGAACATTGGTTGGCCGGGAATGAACAGTTGGCATCCCCGGTCTGCGTGTCCGGTAAGACCAGCTAATGTCGTTCGCGAGCGGCAGTTCAAGGGGAAAACGAGCTGTCGCTCGGTTGCTGACAGCGGAGTTAACGAGGCAAATGGTGCATGTTGTTCCTGACCGGACATTCCGGAATCCTGGTGGCAGACCACCTATCCGGGCACGGTCCGCTGGTGCGCAAGTTGGTACGGACCACCATGCCCGCCTGGTTTGCTGGTCGAGAGTTCCGCGTGAGTCAGCGATCCCAGCGGATGCACAAAGTCGTGACCGCGGCCACCATGGTTCTTACATGACAACCGAGATTGCCGCCGCGGTCACGGCCAACTGAGGAGGGCACGGTGTTCGACTTCGCGGCGTTGCCGCCCGAGATTAATTCCGGTCGGATGTATGCGGGTCCGGGTTCTGAGTCGATGATGGTTGCTGCGACGGCGTGGGATGAGTTGGCGGC
>Ga0210389_10004699_pt1 | contig 10597 bp, 10 predicted proteins | sample IncBWH28OmetaG_FD_160127 | JGI IMG/M metagenome (GOLD analysis project Ga0210389, IMG submission 160127) | Forest soil microbial communities from Barre Woods Harvard Forest LTER site, Petersham, Massachusetts, United States - Inc-BW-H-28-O ... | reverse complement strand
GGGACGGACATGCACGGCAAACGCCACGGCGTCGCCCTGATGAAGCGGTACCACATCAGCCCGCGACTGCATCCGCGGCCGTTGCTCGGTCAGCACGAACTCACCGCCCTCGAAGTCGCGGCCCGGTTCCGACAACAGGATAGCGACCTGCAACGGAAACACATGCTCGCCATAGAGATCCTGATGCAGGAAGTTGTAGTCGCCTTCTCCATATTGCAGCAGGAGCGGCGTGGGCCGAAGCTGGCCTGCATCGTGACACCGGACCAGGAAGGCCTCATGGCTTTCCGGATATCTGATGTCGATGCCCATCGCTTCGTTCCAGCGGTTGCCGATGCCGTGAAGACGCGCATAAAGCTCAGGGCGCAATGCCGCGATCGGGTGCGGGAGCGGATAGGCGAAATACTTGTACTCGCCTCGCCCGAAGCCGTGGCGGCCCATCACGATCCGGCTGCGGAAAATGGCGTCGTCGGGATAGAGCGCCGCCAACGCGCGGCATTCTTCCGCGGTCAGCAATCCCTTCAGGACAGCGCGACCTTGTGAATCGAGATCGCTGGTAGCTTGTGCCCAGTCGATCTCGGCCACGCGCGCGGCGACATCGGCTTCGAAATGGGTTTCGATATTTTTTGCAGCTGTTTTCACGGGTGCGACACTCGCAAAATCCGGGTCGACGGTACCACCCGATTTCCGACACACCTCGCACCACGCCAGACGATTACCCCAACACCGGCAACTCGATCACGTCATAGGCATGGCGGATGCTTCGCCTCAGAACGGGGTCCTCGAGTTCGTATTCGAACCGGCTGGACGGCCGGATACCACCCTTTGCAGCAAACGTACCGCCGAACATGGCGCAGCCGTCAGGCAGTTTTCCATCGACAAAGCCGCGCGCGATGAGTTCTGATACCGGCAACATCGCGTCGAGCGTACCCTCTTGATAGAGTTCCCGCTTGCCTTTGATCCAGGCATAGGCGCGCAGGATCAGCCGGTCCCAATGCCCGCCGACCTCCTCGAGTTCCCACAGCGTCGACGCGATCGGCTTGTCGCACATTTGCTTGGACACGGTGACACTGTAGCTCTCGACCTTGCGGTCGGTGTGGTCGGAGCCAAGGCCGACGAAAATGCGTCCCTGCCACCCGATCAGCACGAACTCGACTTCGCCGCTGGAATTTTCGCCGCAGACTTCGATTTGATCTTCCATGGTGATCCGCCGCGCCGAGCAGCGGTAGTAGATCGGGGTTGTCGCCGGCCGCGCGATGCCGATCGCCTCCAACTCGGCGATATGCTTGTCGCGCGCCACTGGATCGCGGCCGGTCCAGCCGGCGATCACGGCCTGCTCGATTGCCAACGTCAGCGGCGTGGTAGCGCCCAGGGTTTCGACGGTGAATGTCAGATCAAACATGGATCGCAGCCTCCATCCCGGCCGCCAAATCGAAGATACGACGATCCGAACCGCCTACCGCGCTCAACATGAAGCCGACCGGCGCCTCGCCCTCGCGATGACAGGGTAGCGAAATGGAGCAGCCGTCCATCATGTTGATCAGCGTGCAATTGCGCAGCGACAGCAGGTTTGCCTTCATGAACGCCTTGTCGTCGGCGAGATCGGCGATCCGCGGCGGCGTGATCGCGCAGGTCGGCATCACCACGGCGTCATAGGGAGCAAGCCGCACCGCCATGCGCGCGATCATCGATTTTCGTGCGTTAAGCATGTCTATATAGTCGGCAGCGCTGATGGCCTCGCCGCGTGCGATCCGCGACGATACGCGGGGGTCATAGACGTCGCCGTGGCTCTCGATGAGATAGCGGTGCCAGGCATAGCTTTCTGCGGCCGCAAATCCGCCCTTGCTGTTCATGACCGCAACATCGAGAAATTCCGGAATTTCAATCCGCTCGATCAATGCGCCCTCGCGCGACAGCGTTGCCAGCGCCCGTTCAAAGCTCCGCGCCACGTGATCGTCGAGTTCGTCGAGCGCGACCGTCGTCGGCACCGCCAACCGCGCGCCTCGGATAGAGCGCGGCTGCAGCGGCTGAATCGGCTCGTCCGCGAGCACGGCATCAAGGATCGCGCAGCAGCCGACGGTTCGCGCCAGCGGCCCAAAACTGTCGAGCGTGAAGGACAACGGCACGCCGCCCTCGATCGGAATGCGCCGCTGCGTCGGCTTGAAGCCGACGATGCCATTATAGGCGGCCGGAATCCGGCACGATCCACCGGTATCGGAACCAAGCGCGCCATGCGCCATGCCGTCGACTACCGAAACCGCCGCTCCCGAGGATGACCCGCCGGGAACGTGGCCGACCTTGCGCTGCCAACTGCTCTTCGGCGTGCCGTAGTGCGGATTGATGCCGATTCCCGAATAGGCGAATTCGGTCATATTGGTGCGGCCGATCAGGATGAAGCCGGCCCGCCGCAGGCGCGACACCACCGGCGCGTCTGCCTCCGCCGGAGCGGAATCGTCGAGCGCCCGGGAGCCGGCCCGTGTGACCTGACCCTTGATGTCGAACAGATCCTTGATCGAGATCGGGATGCCCGCGAAAGGCGACGGCGCCGCCCGAACCTCGCGGAGCCGATCCATGGCTTTGGCTGCCTCGATCGCGGCCTCGACGTCGACGTGAACGAAGGTCCGCGCCCCCTCACCCGATTTGTCGGCAATCTTGGCGAGGCATTCATCGACAAGCTTCCGCGCGTTGGTGCGGCCGCATTCGAGATCCGCCGCGAGCGCGGTGAGTGTTGGCATATTCGGCATGGTTTTGTCGCCTCGTCGAGCAGCTACTAGTGGAGTGGATTTGACATTCGCTACCCGCCTAGCCACGAGGTTGTAAAGCGAATGTCAAATCCAAAAGTCCACTAGAAACCGATATTTTGCTAGTGGTCCTTTTAATCCTAACATTCGAAAAAGGTGTCGGCTGCGAAAGGATGCGAATGTTAGAATTGGACCACTAGAGATTATCCGGAATGGCATCGATCTCCAGATCGAGCAAGGCAGAGCTTAACGACTTGCCATGCGCGTCGAGCGCCAGCGATCGCGTCACCCCGCCCCCCAGGGCTTGGCTCATCACGAAGTTCAGTGCAAAAATATTGGGCAACTCATAGCGGACGACCTCGCCTTCGACCACACCGGCGAAATGAGCCTTCACCCGCGCACTCGTCACCTGCGCCAGCAGCAGCGGGTAATGCCTTTCATCATAGGCGATCACCGAGATATTGGAGATGTTGCCCTTGTCACCAGTGCGGGAATGAGCGATCTCGCGCAACTTCATCGCTACCTATCCCCCAACGAATTGCACGTGCGGCTTTGCCAGTTCGCGCGGCAGTAGCACGGAGGCGACCGCGACGACATCGCGCGCCGACTTGAACGCTCCGCCGCCGCCGGCCGGCCCGTTGGTATAGAGGGTTTCGACCTCGTTGCCGATGCGAACGGCCTCGCGTAGATTTTCCGTGCGGCCGGCAACGCGCACACGCACTTCATAGGGTTCATTGGCGCTTGCGGAGACGTGGGTCCCGTGCAGGGAATCAACGCCGATCAGGTCGAACCGCAATTCGCTCGCCGCAACGCCCGTGAGTTTCAGCCGTTCGCGAACGATGGCGAGCGCAAGCCGTCCGCGCGCCAGGGCACCTGGGCCGCCATAGGAAATCTGGCCCTCGCCGATGAAGCTGTCGACATAGCCGACCGACACTTTGAGCGTCGCGGGGCGTTCGCTGCCGCGTCCGCCGCTGATGCGCACCCGGTCCGGTCCGATCTCCTCGATCGTGACTTGCGAGAAATCCGCAATCACGTCCGGCTGAATATAGCGGACGGGATCGTGCACTTCGTAAAGCAGTTGCTCCTTGCAGGTCTGCGCCGTCACCGCACCGCCCGAGCCCTCGACCTTGGTGATCACGAGGCTGCCATCCTCGCCGACTTCACCGATCGGAAAGCCAAGCCGCGCCAGATCGGGAATATCCTTGTACGAAGGATCGGCGAAGTAGCCGCCGGTGACCTGGCCCGCGCATTCCAGCATATGGCCTGCGACGATGCCCTTGCCGAGCAGGTTCCAGTCATCCATAGGCCAGCCAAAGGCGTGGATGATCGGCGCGAGAAACAATGCGGGATCGGAAGCGCGGCCCGTGATCACGATATCGGCGCCACCGTTCAGTGCCTCCGCGATCGGCCCGGCGCCGAGATAGGCGTTGGCCGACAACAGACGGTTGCCGAGCTGCGCGACGGTGCCGTCGAACTCCATGATCGGAAGATCGCCGTGCTTGCAGGCCTCGAGAACGTCGTCGCCGACGACGGCTGCGATTTTCAGCGAAGACAACCCCATCGACTTTGCAACCGCTGCGGTCTTTCGCGCTGCGGCAAGCGGGTTGGCGGCGCCCATATTGGTGACGATCTTGATGCCGTTGATGGCACACACCGGCAGCACCGCGCGTAGCCGCTCTTCGAGCAGCGGATCGTAGCCGCTTTCCGGATCCTTCATGCGCGCCTGCTGGGCCAGCGCAACAGTTCGCTCACCCAGGCACTCAAACACCAGGTACTGGATGTCGCCCTTTTGGGCGAGTTCGACCGCGGGTTCGATGCGATCGCCCGAGTAACCCGCGCCTGACCCAATCCTGATGGTTCGCATTACTTCAGTCCGAAATACGCGCGCCGCAACGCCTCGTTGTCGGTCATCTCAGTCACCGTTCCGGAGAACCGGATACGGCCGCCCTCGAGCACGAACACCCGGGTCGCGACTTCAAGGAACCCGATATTCTGCTCTGCGATCAGCAAAGCCAATCCCCTGCCGCGCAGATCGCTCAGGATCCGGATGACCTCCTTGACGAAGAGCGGCGACAACCCGGCCGAAGGCTCATCCATTACCAAGAGGCGAGGTTCGGCCGCCAACGCCTTGGCGATGCCGAGCATTTTTCGCTGACCGCCGGAGAGGCTGGATGCCGGTGCGTTCCGTTTCTCCCGCAACGCCGGAAAGGTGTCGTAGAGATCGTCGATGCGGGGGTTGGGATGCCCGAGCGCCTGCGCGCCTACGCGGATGTTCTCCTCGATCGACAGGTCGGGAAACACCGCAAGTTCCGACATATAGGTCATGCCGAGGCGCATCCGCGCGCTGGAACGCATCCGCGTCACATCCTCGCCGCCAAGCCTGATGCTGCCGTGCCGCGCTTCGACGAGCCCAACGAGCGATTTGAGGAAGGTGGTCTTGCCGGCGCCGTTGGTCCCCAACAGCAGTACGGTTTCGCCTGCACGGACATCGAGATCGACGCCCCACAGCACCTGCATCGTGCCGTAACCGGCATCGACGCCTTCCGCGGTCAGCAGCGAGGTGGCCTCAGGCGGCATGCTCGCCTCCCAGGAACACCTCGATCACCTGCGGCACCTTCACCGCGACCGCGAGCTTGCCTTCGAAGATCTCCTTGCCGGCGTTCAGGACGATGACGCGATCGGTGATGTGCTCGATGAAGCCCATGAGGTGCTCGACCACGATGATCGCCATCCCGCCCTTGGCGAGCGCCTTGATACGTTCCGCGATCCAGTCGAGTTCCGCAGGGTTGAGCCCGGCGGCGAGTTCGTCGAGCAGCAGGAGCCGCGGACGTGTCGCCAGCGCACGCACCAGATCGAGCATCTTCTGCTGCGCGTTGTTGAGATCGGTCGCCGGACGGTCGGCAACTTCGCTCAAGCGATATTCGTCGAGCAGGTCGGCCATGACCGGCGCCCCGGCTGCCCCGCCATAGGCCAGCGCCACCTCGACGTTCTGGCGCACTGTCAGCGACAGGAAGGGTTTTGGAATCTGGAAGGTGCGGTTGATACCGCGATGAACAAGCCTGTGTGACGCCACCGCGCCGATCGAGGCGCCGTCCAGCGCCACCTCTCCGCCATCGGGCGCGTAAAGGCCCGAGATGACGTTGATGGCCGTGGTCTTGCCGGAGCCGTTGGGACCGACCAGCCCTAAAATCTCGCCGGAAGAGACATGAAAGCTCAAGCCATCGAGCGCGTAAAAGCCGCCGAAGCGCTTCACGAGCTTGGAGACGTTGAGAATGGGGACGCTATCAGGGGACATTCCAGCCCCTGCGGGTTGCGAGCGACACCAGCCCGGCGGGGAGAAACAGCACGAGCCCCATGATCAGAAGGCCGTAGATCAGCTGGAAATATTGCGGCGTGGTGAAGCCGATCAGGTTGTAGATACCATAGAGGATGATAACACCGACGATCGGGCCGCTGATCGAAGCCACGCCGCCGAACAGCGCAAATACAATCGCAAAAATGCTGAACTCGCCGCTGAACACATTGTCGGGATAGAATACCGAGACGTACCAGGCATAGACGCCTCCGGCGAGGCCAGCGACCAGCGCGGAGGCAAGCCAGGCGATGACCCGCATTTGAACGACGTTGACGCCCGCCATCGACGCACTGACGGCGTCTTCCCGCACCGCCTGCAACGCCAGGCCGAAGCGCGAGTTCTTGAGGAAGACAACCATGCCCAGCGTCAGCGCCAGCACGGCGAGGGCTGCCGCATAAGCGAAATCCGGGTTGAATGTGGCCGAGAGCGAAACGCCATAGGGCCCGCGCGTGATGTCTTCAAGCGCCGGATTGGCGATGAAGTGCAGCACGGCGAGCGAGGCTGCGAGATTGGCGATTGCGAAATAGGCACCGGAGAGCCGCAATAACGGCGTGAGCAATAATCCGAGCGCAACGCCGACCAGTCCTGCCACGAGAACGGCAGGCACCGCCGGCGCCTGAAAATGCATGACCAACACCGCAAAACCGTACGCTCCGGCGCCGAAGAAGCCGACATAGCCGAACGGCAAATAGCCGGTGAAGCCGTAGATGATGTTTACGCCCTGGGCGAGGATCAGAAAGATCACGAAGTTGAACAGAAGAAGATGATTTTGATAGACGCCCGGCAACACCGCAAAAACGACGAGCAGCGGGACCGCGATGAAGAGCGTGTGCTTGAGGGCGCTAGTGCCCACTTTCCGAAGTTCGCCATCCATTTCAGCAACACCTCTTTGCGAACTTCGGCAAGTTACGGGCACTAGAGCTTCGATTCCGAAGTTCGCAAACCATTGGGACAACCTCTGATACGAACTTCGGAATCAAAGGAGCTCTAGCAAAAAATTGGTTTCTAGTGCGGCTTTTGAATTTGAAGTTCCTATAACGAACGTGCGGCAAAACTGATAGGAACTTCAAATTCGCCGCACTAGCCAACTTATTAATCCTGGTACCGCTTATCGATCTGAAGTCCCCAAGACGGACTCGCAGCTTGAGGTGCGGGGACTTCAGATCGGCGGTACTAGGCAACGCGCACCCGCCTTCCCAGCAGACCGCTCGGACGCAGCAGCAGGATGAAAATCAGCAGCACATAGGGCAGCAGATCGGCCCATGAACTCAAGTAGGTCTGCACCACCATATAGCAGATGCCATAGACGACGCCGCCGAGCGCGGTGCCGAGCGGATTGCCGAGCGAGCCCAGCACGACGATGGTGAACGACGTGACGGTCGCGTCGGCGCCAAACGCAGGGGTTACCGAGCCGAACATGAATGGCACGAATATGCCGGCAACTGCCGCAAGGCCGAGCCCAATGCCGAATGCCGCCGCAGAGACGCGATCGACGTCAATCCCGGTCGCCAACGCCTCATCGCGCCGCGACATCACCGCGCGCGTCAGCGTCCCCATGCGAGTCCGGTACAGATAGACATAGACGAGAGCGATCGCGATCAGGCTGGTCGCGGCTGCGATCACCCAGGACGCCGGAAAACCCTGACCGAAGATCTGGATCGGTCCGCCACTGTCCGGCGTGCCGCCGAACCATTTCACCTTGATGGTCGAAAACACTGTCCCCAGCGCGCGGCTTTGAATCGAGCGCTCGCTGGTGCCCAGGAAGATCGTGGTTACCGCTTCCAGCACCTGCGACAGGCCAAAAAACAGGATGATCGACAGCATTTCCGGGTTGGCCGACCCCTGCAGTCGCGGCACCAGCACCCAGTACAAGAGCATGCCGGCGATCAGAAAGATCACGAAAGCCAGCGGCACGGCGAACAAGGGATCAATAGCAAATAGCGTCACGACGCCGAACGCCAGAAACGCGCCCAGCATCAGACAGTCGCCATGCGCCAGATTGACGATACGCATGACGCCGAACACGAGATTGAGACCAATCCCGACGAGGCTGAAATACAATCCGAAGAGAACGCCTGCGACCAGCGCGTAAACTAGCATCTAGACGTTACTCCCGCCGGCCCTTCAGAAGCGCCGTCCTCATGGACGCGGATAGACGGGCTTGCCGGTGGCAGTCTCGTGCGGATAGATCGAAACGAATCTGACGTGCCCATGGTCGTCCATCTCGAGCTGGCCAAGCGGGGTCAATTCGCCGATCTGACCACCCATTTCGTCGAGAACGAAGGACCCGCACAACGTCTTGAGTTCGCCGGAGAGACTGAACACGGCACGATGCAGCTCGAGCTGATCGAGACTTGTTGCAACCGACAGCGCCTTCTCGATGACCAGACCCGTCGTATAGCCCGCAACCGCATTGAGACCAAATTCGAGTTTCCCGTCCGTATACTTCTTGTCCCAGGCCGCCTTGTAGGCGGTCAGGTTCATGCCGAAATTGACGGGATATTCCACCTCCGAAGGCGGCACGTAGGTGAACACGTGCTCAAGCCCCTTGGCGCCCACATTCTTCTCGAGCAGCTCCTTCTCGAGGCCGGCATAGATCGCAAACTGCATTTTGAATTTGACGCCGACATCGGCGACATTGCGCAGGAATGCAATATCGTTCGGCGCGTACCCGAAATGAAATACGGCGTCCGGCTGCGCATTGTTGATGTTGTTGATGATGACGGTGTAGTTCGTGGTCTCCGTCGGCACACCCTGATCGTAGACGATTTCGATTGGCGCGCCGGAGTCCTTGATGAACTTGCGGAAGGCGTTGGCCTGCGTTCCCGTGAACTCGTTGGTCGAATAGAGAATGGCGATTTTCTTGATGCCGAGGCCCGGCCCGTCATGGATAATGAAGTCCGCCACAGGCTTGGGCCAGATCGTCGAGACTGGATCGGCCATCAGCGCGATGTAGGGATTGTCCTTTGAAAAGAAACTGGCACCGGTGCCGGTCTGGTCGAACAGGAACATCTTGCGGTCGCGTGCGATCGTGACCGCCGGAGCCGTCAACACCGATCCGGAATCCGCGACCAGCAAATCGACCTTATCCTGGGTGACGAGTTGGTTATAAAGCGTGGAAGCGGTCGCCGTGTTGCTCTGATCGTCATAGGCAATGAGCTTGACCGGCAGCTTCTTGTCGAAAGCCTTAACATAGACCCCGCCATCGGCATTTTTCAGATCGACCCACAGCTTGAGCGAGCTGAAAACCGGCATCGAAATCGAGGCGAAGCGCCCGGACGAGGCATAGAGGGTACCGATCTTGATTTCCGCCGGAACGTCGGCGGCATAAGCCTGCGCAGCAAACACTAGTCCGGCAAGCGCCGCGCCTATCACCCTCAGCATAAAATCCTCCCGGTTTTCTTATTCCGGCGGACCATAGCGCGGGGGGTTGCCGGGATACAAGCGCCCCGGCCTAGGCAATAGATATTAGGGAATAGACCGCTTGAGCTAGACCGTTGACGCCGGGCCGTCCATTGTCGCATCAAGATCAAAACAAGCGGGGTCGAAGGACCCGATAGGGAGAGCGATATGGCCGAGCCTGCGCGCGCGCGACCGAAACCGACGCCCGAAACACAGCATTTCTGGGACGGCACGCAGGCAGGCGAACTTCGGCTACAGCGCTGCGACACTTGCGCGCAAGCCTATTTCCCGCCCCGTCCCTTTTGCCCCGCCTGCGGCTCGCGCAAGGTCAGCCTTTTCAAGGCCAGCGGAAGAGCGACGCTTTACAGCTACGTGATTCATCATCGTCCGGTCCCGGGCTTCACGCCACCTTATGCCATCGCCGTGGTGGAGCTGGAAGAAGGTCCGCGCATGATGACCAATATCGTCGGCTGCCCGCAGACGCCCGAAGCGCTCGAACTCGACATGAAGCTGGAGGTCAGCTTCGAGAAGCTTGACGGCACCACGACCCTGCCCTTGTTCCGTCCGGCAAAGGGCTAGGCGACATGCGCAGGAATCAAGTCGCCGTCGTCGGCGCCGCCGAGACCACCGAACTCGGCGTGATCCCGAATATGTCGCAAATCCAGCTTCACGCCGATGCGGCGTTGAATGCCATCGCGGATGCTGGCTTGAAGCTGTCTGACATTGACGGCTTTGCGACGGCGGTGGAGACCCCACAGCAGATCGCGCATTATCTCGGCATTACGCCGAGCTGGGTCGATGGCACCTCCGTCGGCGGCTGCTCGTTCATGCTGCATGTGCGGCACGCGGCTGCTGCGATCGAGGCTGGCTTATGCAAGACCGTCCTCATCACGCACGCCGAAAGCGGCAAATCCAACATCGGCCGTACCCCGCGCATGATCGGCCCCGACAGCCTGAACGGACAGTTCGAGCTTCCCTATGGCGTCTCGACGCCGGCCAGCATGTTTCCGATCCCGGTACTGCGTTACATGAAAACCCACGGCATCACCCACGCACAGCTCGCCATGGTCGCCGTGGTGCAGCGCGAGTGGCCCGCGACAAA
>Ga0210389_10004698_pt1 | contig 10598 bp, 8 predicted proteins | sample IncBWH28OmetaG_FD_160127 | JGI IMG/M metagenome (GOLD analysis project Ga0210389, IMG submission 160127) | Forest soil microbial communities from Barre Woods Harvard Forest LTER site, Petersham, Massachusetts, United States - Inc-BW-H-28-O ... | reverse complement strand
TTTAGCGCGACAAGCGCGACTAACATCGCGCTATATAGAAATTCTTGGCAAACTGATTTTTTCTACACGGGAAATCGTAGTTTTCGAACGGAGTTGTGCAACAGCCACTGAAGTCAACGGCAATGAATTTTTGAACGGCTAAATCCGGTTGCCGCTTTTCTATCAATTCTTCAGGTTTTCAACAGAGGCAAATGTTTTTAAACCTCCTTGGTGCTGCATTCCGAAATTGAACATCCGACATCCGAAATCACACCGAAATGTTACCAACAAAGTACTAAAAACCCATTAATTTTCTTAACTTCGCCGGTCGTTCAGAAACCTCTTTTGAAGCGATTAAAGAAGAGCAGAATCTACATAAAAGTAAAATGGCCGAAGAAACAGAAAACGGAAATTCAACACCACCAGAAGACAGAATAATTTCGATAAATATTGATGAAGAAATGCGGGCCGCATACATTGATTACTCAATGTCGGTTATCGTTTCGCGGGCGCTGCCTGATGTGCGCGACGGTTTAAAACCCGTACACAGGCGTGTACTTTACGGCATGCTCGACCTGGGCCTGGCCAACAACAAACCCTATAAAAAATCTGCCCGTATAGTGGGGGAGGTACTGGGTAAGTACCACCCGCACGGCGACCAGTCGGTTTACGACGCCATGGTACGTATGGCGCAGGATTGGAGCCTGCGCTATCCCTTTGTGGAAGGGCAGGGTAACTATGGATCGATTGACGGCGACGAACCGGCGGCTATGCGATATACCGAAGCAAGGCTGACAAAGATAGCCGAAGAAATGCTGGCCGATATCAATAAGGATACCATCGACTTCCAGTTAAACTTTGACGATTCGCTGGAAGAGCCTACGGTTTTACCTGGCAAATTCCCGAATTTATTGGTGAACGGCGCGTCGGGAATCGCAGTAGGTATGGCCACCAACATGGCCCCGCACAATTTAACCGAGGTAATTAACGCTACACTGCACTATATAGATAATCGCGACTCGCAGGTTGCTGACCTGATGGCGTACATCAAGGGTCCGGATTTTCCTACCGGTGGTATTATATACGGTTACGAAGGCGCTAAACTTGCTTTTGAAACCGGACGCGGCAGGATTGTGATGCGCGCCCGGGCCGAAATTGAGACTTATAATAACGATCGCGAGCGTATCATTGTAACCGAGGTACCCTACCAGATCAATAAATCGCTGATGATCGAGCGTACTGCCGAGCTGGTTAACGAGAAAAAGCTGGAAGGCATATCTTCTATCCGCGACGAATCTAACAGGCTGGGTATCCGGGTTGTATATGAAATAAAGCGTGATGCTAACGCAGCTATCGTGCTCAATAACCTGTACAAATACACGGCTTTACAAACGTCGTTCAGCATTAATAACATCGCGCTGGTACATGGCAGGCCGATGATGCTCAATTTGAAGGACCTTATCCATCATTTTGTTGAGCACCGGCACGAGGTGGTTGTCCGCCGTACTAAATTTGAGCTCGCTGAAGCGGAAAAACGGGCGCATATCCTTGAAGGTTTACTGATTGCCCTGGACCACCTTGACGAAGTTATCAAGCTGATCAGGGCATCTAATACCCCCGATGATGCAAGGGAAGGTTTGATAACCCAGTTTGGTTTATCCGACATCCAGGCCCGCGCAATTTTGGATATGACCCTCCGCCGCTTAACCGGACTGGAAAGGGATAAGATTAAAGATGAATATGCTGCTTTGATGGCGCAGATAGAATATTTGAAATCCATTTTGGCTGACGAAGGCCTTAGGATGCAGATCATTAAGGACGAACTGATCGAGATCAGGGATAAATATGGCGATGAGCGCAAAACCGAAATGGTGCACTCATCCGCAGAAATGCAGAGCGAAGATTTTATTGAGGATGAGGATGTTGTGATCACCATCTCGCGCGAGGGTTATATCAAACGGACCCCGCTTACCGAATATCGCAGGCAGGGCAGGGGAGGTAAAGGCGCCATCGGCAGCAACAGCCGTGATGAGGACTTTATCGAGCACCTGCTTATCGCGTCGAACCACAATTACATGTTGTTCTTCACCGAGTCGGGGCAATGTTACTGGCTCAGGGTGTTCGAAATACCAGAGGGTACACGAATTTCGAAGGGAAGGGCTATTCAGAATATCATTAATATCCCGAAAGAAGAGAATATTAAGGCATACATCAAATTGATCAGCCTGAAGGATAAAGAATACCTCGAAAATAACTTTATCATTATGGTTACCAAAAAAGGTACCATTAAGAAGACTTCGCTCGAGGCATATTCCCGCCCGCGTGCAAATGGCATCAATGCGATCAATATTAACGAAGGCGACTCCCTGCTGGAAGCAAATCTGACCAGTGGCAGCAGCGAAATTGTAATGGCGTTGAAATCAGGCCGTGCCATTCGCTTTAACGAATCGACCGTTAGGCCAATGGGACGTACAGCAACAGGGGTGAGGGGTATTACGCTTGATGGTGAAAACGATGAGGTAGTTGGTATGATAAGTATCGATAATCCTGAAATAACCGTGTTGGTAGTTTCGGAAAACGGTTATGGCAAACGTACTGATATCGACGACTACAGGGTTACCAATCGTGGTGGTAAAGGCGTAAAAACTTTAAACGTTACCGAAAAAACCGGAAACCTTGTGGCCATAAAAGGTGTTACCGATAAAGATGACCTGATGATCATCAATAAATCGGGTATCATTATCCGCATCGCCATGAGCGAATTGAGGACAATGGGCCGGGCGACGCAAGGGGTGAGGCTGATCACTTTAAAGGAAAATGACGCGATTGCATCAGTAGCCAAAGTTGAGCACGACGAAGAGGAGGAAAATGGATTGGAGGATACCAACGGCGGAACGACTGATACTGAAACATCTGCAGAAGACAACGAAGGGCCAAAAGAATAAAACGAAAGCGAATGCGTAAAGTCTTGTTAACGTGCCTGGCCGTTTGGCTTATCGCGCCGGCAGCTTTTTCCCAAACGGAAGTGTTGAAGGGCGTAACGAATAATCTTGCCTATTATAAACAAAAAAAGGACCTGAAGTACCTTAGTGCGGCGCGCACTACGGTTGACAGCCTGCTGAAAGCTGCCCCGGACACGTCTGCTGTTGAACCAAATGTTTACAAAGCGGTTGTTTATTCGAGCATTTTGTACATTGATTCGTTAAATAAACTGAAGGAACCCGCGGCCATGCTTCCGCAAATTGCATCCCTGGTTGACAGGCTTGAAAATAACCATAAAATTTACCGTTTCCAGGCCGAAATTGATTATTCAAAACGTTGCCTGGCAAATGTTTATATCAGGAAGGCCTTTGTTTACATTAAATCTTCTGATTTTATAAACGCCATGCCATTGCTGCAGAGCGCGCAGAAATATGCGCCTGACTTTAAGCAATTGAACGGTTATATTGCTTATGCCAACAATAAGCTGGGTAATTTACACGCTGCGGCAAAGTTTTACGAGAGTTTGGTAGGGGGGGACAGCACCAAAGCTGAGTATGCCGAAACGGCGTCGTCTATATATAAAACATTTGGTGATACGCTGGCCGCGCTTAACATTGTTAAAAAGGCACGTAAAATATTGCCGAATGATAAGTCCTTATTGTTGGATGAAGCAAATATTTATACTAATAGGAAGGATTATCGTGCTTTGCAAAATTTGTTGCCCTCGTTACTTGATATTAATACAAATAACGCTGATATTGCATTTGTTGCAGCTAACTGTTACGACCATTTAAACCAGTATGATAAAGCCGAGTCGCTTTATTTACGATCCATAGAATTAAACAGCTCAGGATATGATCCTATTTTTAATTTAGGATTACTGTATTTCAGGCAAAGCCAGTCGGGATGGGATAAGGAAAAGACCCAGGACGAAGCACGGGCGGCGCAATGGCTTGAGCGGGCAAATGACATAAACCCCAATGAAATTAATTGCCTGCAGGTGCTGAAACAGGTGTACGCACAACTTGGTGACCAGAACCAAATGAATAAAGTAACTAACAAACTGAAACAGTTAATTAATCAATAACAAACCATGAAAATTAAATTTTTAATGATAGGCCTTTTGGGTTTAGTTTCGGCTACGGCTTTTGCTCAAAAGGGGGCATTAAAAGATGCCCAGACGAGTTATGACAATTATACGGTAGAAATTACCCAAAAATTGCTTGCTTCTAAGGCAACTACCGACCTTAACGACGCGAAAACGGCGATTGACAAAGCTGCCGCCAATGATAAAACGGCTGCACTGGCACAAACTTATGCGCTAAAAGGAGCCATTTATGCGTCCCTTGCAGCGAATGACACCGTTACAACTACTGCCGCTCCATTGCTTAGCGCCGCACAGGATGCGATAAAAAAAGCAAAAGACGCTGATACCAAAGGGGAGTTTAAGAAACTGATTGACGATGCCGGCCGCAATATTGCGCAGTACTATCAAAACCTGGGTGTTAAGGCTTATCAGGCCAAAAAATATGAAGAGGCTTATACGGATTTTGACAATTGGAACCAAAACTTTGCGGATACCACTGCGGTTTATTATTCAGCACTTTCGGCAGGGCTTGCCGGGAATAATAATCCCAAGTATTACGGGTACGCAGTAACTAACTATAATAAGCTATTGGCGACAAATTTTTCAAAAAACCAGGCTATATATAATTACCTGTCAACCTTGTACATGATTACAAAGGATACTGTAAATGCGTTGAAAACAATAAACGCAGGGGTGGAGAAGTATCCCGGAAGTGCAACCCTTCGCGAGGCGCAGGTGCGTACAGCACTGCTGGCCGGAAAACAGGCCGAAGTTATTGGCCAGATTGACGCAGCAATTACCAACGACCCGAAAAACAAATTGCTTTATTATTATAAGGGTTTGACATATTCGCGTATCGGCGACGATGTGGGAAGTAAATCGACCAAAGCTAAAGACAAAGCCACCCAAGCCAGCCTGAATAAAGAATCGCTGGATGATTATGCCAAGGCTGCTGACGCTTACAAAAAAGCTATTGAAATTGATCCTGACTATTTTGACGCAAATTTAAATCTCGGCAATGCCTTGATGAAGCCGGCTATCGATTTGTATAACCAGGCGAATGCCTTGCCGTCAAACGCTTCGCAAAAACAATATGATGACCTGCGCTTAAAAGCTGATGCGGCATTCGACATCGCAAAACCATACTTGCAAAAGGCTGTTGACCTGGATCCGAAATCGGCAAACGCCCTGAGCAACTTAAGAAATTATTACAGGGGAAAATATGACCCTGCAAATAAGAAAGCAAACCAGGATAAAGCAGATGATTTGAAAAAACAAATGGACGCGTTACCAGCGGGTAACTAATATTTAATAGGGGCTTTTTAATCAGCCCCTATTAAATTAATATGTTACTTAACATAATGTTAATTATGTAATAGTTGTATAGTTTGATTTCTATTCCCGATTGCAGGAAATATGCTTCCAGTTGATTTAACCACCCTTGCGAATACCAACGGGCCTTTGCGTTAAAATTTAGATGATACCGTTTACTTTGTTCCCTTTTATAACATCGCCAAGTAAATCATTGCTATAAATGATTTGTTATTCACGCTCGCAAAACGAACTAACCAGAATTTTTCCGATATTTAGCCGGTATGTTAGCCTCCGAAAATGCTGTAAAATGGGCCATGCGCTTATACCCGCCGCTTTTTTTTCAGCGCATTTGGGTAAAACGTTTTCACAAGGGCCTTCGGGGCGTTGATGTGACCGTCCGGAAAAGTTTTTTAAATACCAACCACGATCATTCCATTTTTGGCGGCACCATTTATGCCGCTGCAGATCCGTTTCACCCTATACTTTTTACGCACCTTTTAACGCTGAAAGGTTACCAGGTTAAAGCCTGGTCGCGCTCGTCTGCCATCCGGTATTTTAAGCCGGCTAAAACAGATTTGCATTTCACCGTAACTATATCTGATGCAGAAATAGCGGCTTGTGAGGCACAGTTAAAGTTAAACGGCAAGTACCGGAAATCATACCAGCTGGAGATTTTTGATAAACAAGATAAGCTTTGCGCCCTGGTGATCAACGAGATGTACATGCGTGACCTAACCAGGGAAATAACCAAATAAAACACCAAATAATGCAGGTTTTTGTAAACGATGACAGTTTTTTAAAAAAGGGGTATACCATCTCCACCGATAAATCGCTGATTGATTTTGAGGCGGTTTATCAGTATTTAAGCAAGGAATCCTACTGGGCAAAAGGCATACCTGCCGACCGACTGGCGCGGGCAATCGAAAACTCGATGTGCTTTGGGGTATATAAGGGCAATGAGCAGGCGGGATTCACCCGGGTGGTTACAGACCAGGCGACCTTTGCCTACATTTGCGACGTTTTTATCCTGCCCAAACATCGTGGCTTCGGTTTGTCAAAATGGCTGATGCAGACCATCGCCGGTCATCCGGACCTGCAGGGATTGAGGCGCTGGTCGCTTGCGACCCTTGATGCACATGGTTTGTACGGTCAGTTCGGATTTACGCCGCTCAGCAAGCCGGAGAACTGGATGGAGATGTTCAAACCTTATCAATAAATACACACGGGAGAACAGTTATGAATGTGAAAAAGATGATCATTGAAGGCGAAGGTGTTTCTCTCGACTTTAAAAAAACCATTACCAGCTGCGAGAAGATTGCCCGCACGATGACGGCTTTTGCCAACAACAAAGGCGGCAAATTGCTCATCGGAGTTTATGATGACGGCACCATCAAAGGCGTTAAATCCGAAGACGAGGAGCGTTACATGATCAGCAAAGCGGCGACAGAGTTTGCCAGCCCTCCCCTCGCGCCCGAATTTGAAGAAGTTTATGTTGATGATAAATTAGTTTTGGTGGTGGATATTCCAGAATCTGGCGAAAAGCCGCACTATGCATTGGCGGAGGACGGCAAATGGTGGGTATATGTACGGGTTAAAGACAAAAGCGTACTGGCCAGCAAGGTTGTGGTTGATGTCTTAAAACGTTCGCTGGCAAAAGAAGGTGTTTTAATTGAATATTCCGCCAAAGAAAAGGCTTTGCTCGAATACCTCGACAAAGCTGCTCGCATCACCATCAAAGAATGCTGTGACCTGCTCAAAATCGGCCGCCGCCGTGCCCAGCGCTTGCTGGTTGATTTGATATTATCGGGCATTATCCGGATCAATACGACGGAAAAGGAAGAGTTTTATACTTGAGTTTGAGTTTAGTGATTAGAGGCTGGAGATTAGAGATTAGGTAAAAAGCTTCAGGGGTTTTTCCAAAATTTCTCCACATTATCGAAACTAAGGGGCCAAACTTCGATATTCGCCTGCCAACTAATCTCTGATCTCCAGTCTCTGATCTCTGCCATGAAAGCCATCTACTATAAATATAAAGACCATTACCGGGATAACTTGTATTTAGCCATCCCTGTGGTGTTTTCACAGCTGGGACATACGCTGGTTCAAACGGTAGATACGATCATCGTAGGTCATTTTGCCGGAACGGTATCCCTGGCGGCAGTATCCCTGGCAAACAGTGTTTTTATCATTATGCTGGTTATCGGCCTCGGCATTTCCTACGGAATAACGCCGCTTATCGCCCAGCACAACGGTAAAGAGAATTATGCGGAGTGCGGGCGGTTGCTGGCCAATGGTCTTTTTATCAATTTAGTTACCGGCTTTATCCTATTGGGCTTTACAGTGTCAGCCTCCTGGTTTCTGCTCGGTCATTTGCACCAAACACCCGAAGTGGTACGCCAGGCACGGCCCTTTTTGACATTGCTTGGCATATCTATTGTCCCGATGATCATTTTCAATACCTTCAAGCAGTTTACAGAGGGTTTGGGTTTTACTTTACAGGCAATGATCATCTCCATGGCGGGCAATGTTTTCAACATGTTTGTTGGTATTACGCTGGTTAAAGGCTTATTTGGGATCAGCCCGATGGGTATCCGTGGCGTTGGCTACAGTACGTTAGCCGACCGCTGTTTAATGGCGGTCATAATGGGTATTTATGTTTTTCGTTCAAAAAATTTCAAAAAATTTCTGCCTTCTTTTTCGCTTAAAGCTATTGACAAGTCACGTTGTTTCCAATTGTTGAAGATCGGCGGGCATGTGGCCTTACAATACACTTTTGAGATCAGTGCATTTAGCGCGGCTGCTGTGCTGATCGGCACTATTGGCTATCACGAACAGGCTGCGCACCAGGTGGCCATTAACCTGGCATCAATGACATATATGATGGCCAGTGGATTGTCAGCCGCTGCAGCGATCAAATCAGGAAATTATTTTGGCAGCAAGCAGCACCAGAAACTGCGCCATTCTGCCATTTCAAGCTATCATATCGTTGTTGTGTTTATGTGTTTTACTGCCTTGATCCTTACCCTGTTTAACCAGGTATTGCCCTGGATATACACTTCAGATAGAATAGTGATACACATTGCAGCTCAGCTGATTATCATTGCAGCCATATTCCAGTTGTTTGACGGAACCCAGGTTGTAGGCCTCGGCATCCTTCGCGGCATGGGCGATGTAAATATCCCCACCATTATCACCTTTCTGGCGTACTGGGTGGTGGGTTTACCAGTCGGCTATATCTTAGGGCTAAAGCTTGGCTTCGGCGTTAAAGGCGTTTGGTATGGGCTGGTGCTGGGATTGGCGGTATCCTCCCTCCTGCTGTTTTTAAGGTTCCAGTTTATCAGCCGGAAGATAGAATCAAGAGCCAAGAACCAAGAGCCAGGATAAAAAGGCCGGTTGCTCCTGTCTTGGCTCTTGACTCTTGATTCCTGGCTCTCTCCTCCCTATTTCAAAGCGTTCTGATAAAACAACTCTTCGTCTGCTTTTAACTTTTCGTCGGTCTCCTTGCTTACGTAGACCATGTGGCCGGCTTTGTAATAGTTAAGGACGATGTTTTTGCGCACATCGGGCCTTAAACCCATGTGGCTAACTACATATTCGGCGTTATAAACCGGTGTGGCCAGGTCATAATAGCCGCAAACCACGTTTACATGCAGGTGGGGGTTTTGGGTCATGGCGCTTCTAAGCGTTTCAGATACGTCCAGGTAACTATTTTCGGCAGGTTTAAAATCCCATGGCCAAACGCTGGTGACCGCTTCATAGGGGATATCATTAACGTAATTCAGGTCTTTCCTAACATAATCATTAAATGCCCCGATAAACAGTCCGTTCAAGTTTGCGTCACTCGGGTCGTAGGTTGGGTATTCGCCCGCGTCATCGATATCCTCGCCGGTAAAGCGGCTGTCATAGCGGCCTACAATTTTACCTTCGTCCCTTAAAACTTCTTTAAAAAACCTGAAGTCGGTTATCCGTTCTTTTGCCTTGCGGATGTATTCTTTAGGTATCCCTGTAAAATAATTCAACGTATCCACTACCCTGCTGGTCAGGTCGGCGCCGGCTTCGTCACCCTTGCTTAAAAAATAAGTATAAGTACCTTCGGCAAATGTTTCCGCCTTTTTGGTTAGCTCGGCCGGGGTTAAAGCTTCGAGGTCGGCGCTTAGCTTCTTGAAATATTGGGCGGTATTGGCAAAAGTGGGCAGAAAATAAACATATGGCATCTCATTACCATTTTTGAAATCGATCAGCTGAAAATTCAGCACCGAGGAGATCAGCGTGATGCCATTTAAATACATGCCGTAGCGGTCCTGCAAATAGCCTGATAAGCCGGCAGCCCGTGTAGTGCCGTAACTTTCGCCCGCAATAAACTTGGGACTTTCCCAACGCTGGTATTTTGTGATATAAAGCCGGATAAAATCGCCGACTGATTCGATATCCTCGGTATAGCCATGAAAAAGCTTTGCCTCCACCCCTTTTTGCGGGCGGCTGTAACCGGTTGACACCGGGTCGATAAACACCAGGTCGGTAAAGCCAAGCCAGGTATTGGGATTGTTTTCGTACTGATAAGGCGGCGCGGGTGCATTACCCTTATCATCCGCAAATTTTACCCTAACCGGGCTGAACGAGCCCATATGCAGCCAGATAGATGCCGATCCGGGCCCGCCGTTAAACACAAATGTAACCGGGCGTTTGCCTTTATTGCCGGTATTATCGCCGCTGTAGGCTACATAAAATATTTTGGCGATCACTTTGTCGTCCTTATCCTTCATCGGCATATAACCTGCCGTAGCGGTGTAAGTCACCACTTTTCCGTCAACCGTTACCTGGTGGTGGGTAATGGATGGCTTGCCAACCGAGGTGTCTTTTTTAGCCATGGCTTCGCTATCCTTAACGGTTACGGACATGCTGCGGGATGGTTCGTTAGTGTTTTGTGCGAATGCTTGATTGGTCAGCATTGCCAATGATGCGACAATGCACACAGAGAGGATTTTTCTGGTCATAAGTTTGATAATTAATTAAGGACAGTTACGTCTCAAATATTGCTTAAAAAAAGCAATAAAGCAACTGGAAATGCGATGCTGACCCGTATAACGAAAAAATAATTTATGGTGAATTTGTAGAGATCGTATGTATGAAATCGGGATAGCCTGAAAAGGTAAATAGAGTTCTTGAAAAAAAGGTCGTAGATTAATTAACATTGAACGAACACTTTAAATCAAGAACTCATGAAACAAGGTAAGCA
>Ga0210389_10004697_pt1 | contig 10598 bp, 6 predicted proteins | sample IncBWH28OmetaG_FD_160127 | JGI IMG/M metagenome (GOLD analysis project Ga0210389, IMG submission 160127) | Forest soil microbial communities from Barre Woods Harvard Forest LTER site, Petersham, Massachusetts, United States - Inc-BW-H-28-O ... | reverse complement strand
CGGCGAAGGCGACGGCCAGGTCGTGGCGCTGCTGAACCCCGGTCAGGCGACGGAAATCGGTCAGGCCCTCGCGTTCCTCTTCTGCCATGTGGTCGCTGTTCGCCAGGTTGGCCCCCGCGACAGCCGTGGACCAGCCATCGCTGCCAACCGAATGCCGCGCGACCTCCGCGACCGAGTCCCGGATCTCGTTATGGTCGTGGATGGCGTCCAGCGTCTCGTCCTCCACCCCCGTCCTGCGCCTCGCGGCGATGCCTACCCGCAGCAGCGCGGGATAGAAGATCGCCTCCTCCGCCGCCGCGTGCACCTCAAGGAACGCGGCCAGCCGTCCCCAAACGGCGGACAGTGACCCGGTGTCACGTGGGTCGATCTGCTCCAGGATCGCGAACAACCGGCGCTGCTCGTGATGATCGTCAAGCACCAACTGGGTGATGTCCACCAATCCTCCCCTGCACCGAGAACAGCAGCGACGAAGCAGTCACCCATGCTACGCCGGGACCCGCCTGGGCGCCGGAACGGCGCTCACGGCCCCCTAACGCGCTGCGGGCGTGGCCTCTTCGCTGCGATCAGCTGCCTTCCGGCGGCGCGGGCCCAGCGATATGCGACCGCGCCGGAAGGCCTCCTCGTTCGGCTTGATGAGCATCGTGGCGGCGGTCAGCCAGAGCGCGGCGAACAGCAGGCTGCCGAGGATGTCGGTGGGGTGATGCTCGCCGCGGTACAAGCGGGCCACGGTGATCATGACCGGCATGACGATCGCGGGGATCAGGAACAGGTAGCGCCACCAGCCGCGGGCGTGGCCGATGACCAGGATGGCGATGGCAACGTAAAGGCACGTGGTCGCGGCCACGTGGCCGGAAGGGAACGCCGAGGTGGGCAGGTTCGTGTCGAGGTGGGAAACGTCAGGCCGCGGGCGCTTGACCACGGCCGCGATCGTCAGGAAGGCGGCCAGTTCGCCGAACATGACCACGGCGAGGAAGATCACCGGCCGCCAGCGACGGGTGACGGCGAGGAACACGGCGCAGGTGACGACGCTCACGATGAGGATGTCCTGGGTTGCCCCGAGGTTGCTGGCGATCAGGCTCCAGTGGCTCAGCGTCGATGTACGGTGCGCGGCGAACCAGTGCGGGATCGTGTGATCGCCGAGCAGGTTGCCGTTCGCGTTGTGGGTGATCATGATCAGCTTGCCGATGCCCGTGAGGGCACCGACGATCAGTACCCAGATCACCACGACTCCGGCGGCGATCCGCCCGTACTTGCGAGCGCGGTTATGGTGCATGGTCGTCTCCGGTTCTGCTGGCTGGAGGTCGGTGCGGGCCTCGGGCTCAAGGCCCTCGGTCACCGGATCGGTCACCGGTTCCCCAGCGGCCTGGCGGGATAGTTCGAAGGCGAAGGCGGTGACGCCCAGCCAGGTGATGCCGAGCGCCCAGGCGCCAAGCACGTCAGAGAGGTAATGCACACCGAGCAGGAGCCGGCTCGCGCCGATCGCGACGATCAGTGTGAGGATCACCGCGATGAACACGCGGCGCCAGACACCGCGGGTCGCGGGAAGGAAGACCAGGAACAGGGCGCCGTAGCAGACGATCGAGCCGAGTGCGTGCCCGCTGGGGAAGCTGTCGCCGTTACCGTAAGCGACGGGATGGGCGACCACCGGGCGCAGCCTGCCGACCAGTGCCTTGAGGACCGGGTCAAGCGTCAGTTCGCCAGCGCCGGTGACCAGGAGGTAGATCGCGAGCCGCCAGCGGCGCCTGATGGCCAGCACGACGACAGCGATCCCGATCAGCGTCCACAGCACGCCGCCGCTGCCGAGCCACGTGACGGCCTTGACGATGCTGACGACCGCGGCGTGGCCGGCCACGAGGCTGTTCAGCCGTGCCGCCGCGCCGTGGTCAGCGGACTCGAGCGGCGACCACTGCAGCCGTACCAGGACAAGCAGGAGCGCGAAGACGAACGCCGCCGCGGTTACGACGGCTAGCGGTGCGAGAGTGCGCCTGGCAGCGAGTGGCATGGCTCGCTTGCTGCCCACGATGGGCCGGTTCACTCAGCGCATGCCGCTTGTTTATCGCCCGTTGTCCCCTGATCGCTTTGGGACGCGGTTGTTCCCGGGCGGGCAACCCCTCAGGTGCGGTGATCCGGGCGAGGATCGACAGCATCGACGCCAGTTCTGGATCAGACCGGCAGTGCGCGTGATCAGTGTGCCGCAGCACCCTTTCCTGGCGGTAGGGCGGAAGCACACGAGGGGGCGGATCATCTGGTGGTCGGCACTCGCGGCCGATCGCCGTTCATGGGGGTCGTGCTTAGTTTAGGCCGGCCTGGTACGGCCACCGGGCATAGCGAACGGAGCCGATGGCGAGCATCGGCTCCGTTCACCCCGCGATGATGATCAGAGTCAGATCGGGCGGACGTGCTCGGCCTGCGGGCCCTTCTGGCCCTGCGTGACGTCGAACTCGACCCGCTGGTTTTCTTCCAGGCTGCGGTAGCCGTTGGACTCGATCGCGGAGAAGTGGACGAAAACGTCCTGGCCCCCGTCATCGAGACTGATGAACCCGAAGCCCTTGTCCGAGTTGAACCACTTGACTGTTCCCTGCGCCACGCGCATTTCTCCTTGCCTACAGTGGGGCCCCGCACCGCGCGGAAGCCCGGCAGTAAATCCGCGAGCGCGTCATGAAGCACGTACACAGAAGCTGCAACCCAGAGTGTACAGCCACCACGGGGCCAGACCATTTCCTTCCGGCAACAGCGCGCCGGCAGTGTTGTCCCGGACGGCGGCGCGCACCACGTTTCCCGGAAGAGACTTACCGGGTCCAACTATCAGAAAAAGGACGCACTGCCGCACGAGATCCGTCAGGAATCCTTGCTAATGTCCCGCGGAAAGATGTGCGGCGGCGGGTGTGACACAGGTCACGCCCGCTCAGGACGTGGTCACGCTGGCCACGGCCTTCCCCTCGCGCAACGCGGCCGGGAGCGCGGCGAGGATCAGCGCGCTGGTAAGGGCGAACGCCGCCGGGTAGCCGGTGCGGACGCAGATCAGGCCGAAGACGGCCGGGCCCGCGCCGTACCCGGCGTCGTAGGCGAGGTTCCACATTGCGCTGGCCTTGGCCTCGGGCAGCTGCTCGATCATCAGCGCGAATGTCGCGTTCTCGATCACGCCGAACCCGGCGCCGAACAGCGCCATGCCGATGAAGATCATCACGGGCGAGCCCAGGACCATCATCGCGGCCATGCCGAGCGCCGCCACGGCGAGCGCCGGGATGAGAAGCCGGGCGTGACCGTACCGGTCGCCGCGCTTGCCGGCCTGCCAGCGGCTCAGCGTGGCGGTGATCGCCTGCACGAGCAGCGCGGCAGAAGAGAGGTCGCTCGGCATCCCCTTCACGATCGGCAAGAACGAGTCAAGCACGCCGGCCGCGACGGTGGCGGCGGCGAAGATGAGCGGCAGCCGCAGCGCGGCACCCGCCAGCCGCCTGGAGCCGTGGGCCGCCGGCTGCCGTCCGGCGCCGGCGGTACGCCATGTCTCCCGCCCGCCCGGCAGCCAGCGGATCGCCACCAGTGGCAACAGGCCGACAGTGGCCGCCGTCGCCGCGGCCGCGGCGGCCTGGTGGTGCCCGGCGAGCCAGATCCCAGCCGGCAGCGCGACAATTGCCGGGACGCCGGCGACCAGGCCGAGCAGGCCGAGCCCCTCACCGCGCCGTTCGGCAGGCAGCAGCTTAGCGGTCAGCGCGCCGGTGACCACGCCGCACAAGCCGAAGCCGAACCCGCGCAGCAAGCTCACGCCCAGCATGACAGCCAGGGGCTCGCCTGCCAGCATGGCAAGCGCCGGCGGGCCGAGCAGTACGGCGCCTGCCGCGAGCACCATCCGGCAGCCGAGTCGCCTGATCGCCGCCGCGGCCACCGCCTCGGCGGCCACCGTGCCGAGCAGCAGGGACCCGGTTATCAGCCCGGCAGCGGAGCTCCCGGCGTGGGCCGCCGCGGCCAGCATCGGCATCACCGAAAGGAGCAGGAAAAAGCTGGTGAGCGAGGTGAACTCGGCCAGGAAGGTGACTGCCAGCGGCACGCTGAGGAGCCGGGCCGGAACTGCGGAACTAGGCTGCGCCTGCGTCATAGTGCTCATAGCAAGCACGGTAAAAGCCAGCCGGCACACTGGTAAGGTCCGATTTCATGGCGATTGAGTGGTCCGGTTTGAGTCCGGAGCTGCTGGTGCGGCTTGACCGTTCGGCCAGCCAGCCGCTGCGCGCCCAGTTGGAGGCGAGCCTGCGCGAGGCGATCAGGGACGGCAGGCTCCGCGCCGGGGAACGGCTGCCGTCCTCGCGGGAGCTAGCGCGTGCGCTCGGTGTCTCCCGCGGCATGGTGCAGGACTGCTACGGGCAGCTGCTGGCCGAGGGATACCTGACCAGTCGCACCGGGTCCGCCACCAGGGTCGCCGGCATCAGCGGCCGGCCGGCCGGCGACCGGCTCGCGGCCGACCCGGCCGTGGCCTCGCCCTCGCCGGCCAGGGCGCCCGCGGAATCGCCGCTGATCGCGGACTTCGCACCCGGCATACCTGACCTGTCCAGCTTCCCGCGTACCGACTGGGCCTGGGCCATCAAGCAGGCGTGCACCGAGGCCGCCGACGCGGACCTGGGGTACGGCGACCCGCGCGGCAGCGCGGTGCTGCGCGAGGTCCTCGCCGGTTACCTGCGGCGGGTGCGAGCCGCCGCCGCCAGCCCGGCGCAGATGATCATCAGCACCGGCTTCGCACAAGGGATCAACCTGGTACTGCACGCCCTGGCCCGCCAAGGCGGCGTGACGTGCGTGGCGTTCGAAGACCCCGGCTACGGCAGCGCGCAGGCGGACGAGACAGTCCGCGCGGTCCTGGCGATGGGCCTGCGCGTCACGTACGTGCCGGTCGACAAGCAGGGCCTCGTGGTCGGCGAACTGGCGGCCAGCGGAGCCGAGGCCGTCGTGGTGACCCCGGCACACCAGTCGCCCACCGGTGTCGTCCTGTCCCCGGCGCGACGGCACGCCCTAACCGACTGGGCCCGGAGCAGCGGCGGTTACGTGATCGAAGACGACTACGACTCGGAGTTCCGCTACGACAAAGAACCCGTCGGTGCGCTGCAGGGACTAGCCCCGGACCAGGTCTTCCTGCTCGGCACGGCCAGCAAGGCACTGGCGCCCGCGGTCCGCCTCGGCTGGGTCCACGCCCCTGCACCAATGGCGTCAGCGGTCGCCGCCGAGAAAGAGATGAGCGACCGCGGCTCCTGCACGCTCGATCAGCTCGCCCTGGCCACCCTGTTCACAACCGGGAGGTACGACCGCCACCTGCGCCGGATGCGGACCGATTACGCCGCCCGCCGCACCGCACTGACCGAGGCGTTCGCCAGACACGCCCCTCGAGTGCGGCTCACCGGGCTCGCGGCCGGATTTCACGCTGTCGCGCCACTGCCACCTGGCACTGACGAGACAGCGCTGATCGCCGCGGCGCGTGAACGACGGGTTGGGCTGCACGGAATCGGCGCCTACCGCGGCCGTCCTGACGCCGCGGCGCCACCAGCGCTGGTGATCGGCTTCGGCAACGTCCGTGAGCGAGCAATCGAACCCGCGATCGCCGCCGTCGCCGACCTGCTCAGCTGACCGAAAGCGGCCACGGACGGCCGTCATCGGCGGTAGCTCCTGCGGGGAAACAGGAGCTACCGTTCACCACCCAATGATCAGCGTCAGATCGCGCGGACGTGCTCGGCCTGCGGACCCTTCTGGCCCTGCGTGATGTCGAACTCGACCCGCTGGTTCTCGTCCAGGCTGCGGTAGCCGTTGGACTCGATCGCGGAGAAGTGGACGAAGACGTCGGGGCCACCCTCATCGACGCTAATGAACCCGAAGCCCTTGTCCGAATTGAACCACTTGACTGTTCCCTGCGCCACGCGCATTTCTCCTTGCCTACAGTGGGGCACCGCACCGCGCGGAAGCCCTGCAGTAAATCCGCGAGCGCGTCATGAAGCACGTACACAGAAGCTGCAAACCAGAGTGTACAGCCATCTGGGGCCAGACCATTTACTTTTGCCGGAAACACTGCTACGGCGCCCGCGGTAGCGGCTGGCCAGCGCGATTGACCACCTGACAACCCCATCGGGCGCGTTCACCACGTTTCCACGGAAGAGACTTACCGTGTCCAATTACCAGAAAAGTACCATTGCCCATGAGATCGGACGATGCGCGAGAAGTCGCATCCCGGACCTTTGCATTGCCTGCCAGGTGACCGGTGACGGGCCCGGTCTGGTGATGGTGCCAGGGCCGGGGCCCGCCTGCGCCACGTCAGCGCCGCCCCAATCGCCCTAGGCGGGCCGGTGCAACCGGATGACCTGGGAGACCAGCTCGCCTGACCGCAGGAGCTGGCGGATGCGGTGGCTCTGCTCCATGGCCGTGACCAGCTGCGGCGCGTCCCCGAACCGGCGCCGCAACTCGTCGTTGACGGCAGCGGTGCGCTCCCGCCAGCAGGCGGACGGGGCCGGGAGGGACGCCGGGTCAACGGCGGCGGTCTCCGTCAGGCCAGCCTCCAGGAGCAGGGCCGTCAGCTGGGCACGGGACGGGAAGTGGTTTCCCGACGGCGGGTTGTCCAGCCGGTCGCGGGTGGCCAGGAACACCAGCAGCCCGGCCCGGCCCGACGGCCGGAGCACCCGGCGCAGTTCGCGCAGCATGGCCCCTTGGGCGTCAGGCCCGCTGGCCGTGCACAGCACGCCCAGGCACCAGGCGTGGCTCGCCGCGCCGTCGGCGAACGGCAGGGCAGTCGCATCGGCCTGGATCACCGGGGCGGCGAACAGCCTGGCGGCGGCCCGGCAGGCGTCGGGCTCCGGCTCAGCCAGCACCGGCCGGATCCCGGTCCGCTCGGCCGCGTAGGCGGCCGGGCCGCCAAGCCCGGCGCCGACGTCGATCAATAGGTCACCGGGCCGCGGTGCCAGGCCCGCCAGCAGCCAGTCCAGGGCCGACGGCCGGCCGCTCCCCCGGCAGGCCGCCGGGATGCGGTACTGCGGCCCGAGGCTCTCGGCCACCTCGGCCGTCCACTCGGCTACGGTGTCGAACTCGGCGTCCATCGGGCCGTTGCCAGTCATGCGCCGTCCTCTTCCCATCCGGCGGGCCATCTCCTGCGCCGCCCTGCCGGACGCCGCCGCCGCACGGCCCCAAACCCTAAGCCGTAATCCCGAACGAATGCGTGGCTCTGTCCATCGCTCACCGGCTTTCCTCCGCCAGCGCGGCGAGCCGGGACAGTGACTGGCTGATGACCCCCTGCTGGGCGGCCAGCCGGTGCGCCTCCGCCTCGGGGATCTCGACATGCACGGTGATGCTTGTCGCCGCGCCGCCGTCGAGCGCCGCCAGCCGCCACTCGAAGACCAAGTCCGAGACCAGGCAGGAGATCGTCACCCCCGACTCGGTAACGTGAAGCTCCTGTGCCATCGGGAAGTCTGGGTATCCCAGCGGATACATGGTGTACCCGCCGTCGTGGCCTGGATCGACCGACTCGACGCCGGTCCACCATTCGGGGAACCTGGCCGGGTCGTAGAGCAGCTTCCACACGTTCTCTGGCGGCGCGTCGCTGCGCGCCCGATCTTCGAATTCAGGCATCTAGGCCTCCCGCCGTGGCGATGTCCGCGCGCAACGCGGCTAGTTCCTTCGCAGCCTCGACGAGCGCGGCTACGGGCGGGTGGCCCAGGTCGGTGAGCGCCGCTGCGTAGCCTTGGCCGGCTGCCCGGTCGTGTTCTGCGCCACCTCGCCCGGAACGGCGGAGCCAGCCAGACTCCGCTTCGCGCAGCCGCTTGGCGGCGAGTGACCGGTTTCCCCGCCCGAGCGCGATCAGGCCCTGCACGTGGGACATCCGGGCCACGAGAGTGTCGGGCAAGTCGGCGGGGGAGACCGGCTCGAGCGCTACCGCGCGCAGTTCTTGCTCGGCGTCGTCCGGCCGTCCGCCCCTGGCCAGCGCCTCGGCGCGCAGCAGCCGGGCCAGCGGCCGGCTGACCGGGGCGCCGAGGTCGAGGGCGAGGCCGAGTTCGCGGGCCGCCGTCCGGTGCTCGCCGGCCGCGGTCGCGAGCAGGCCGCGGTCGTGGTGCACCAGGCCCTCGAGCTCCGGCAGCCCGACCCGCTCCGCGGCCGCGGCTGCCGCGTCACATGCGACGCGCGCCTCGCCTAGCCGGCCGAGCAGCCGAAGCACCGCGGTCCTGGCGGAGTGCGTGTACACGCACAGCGGAAGGAGCCCGTTGGGTACCACGAGCGGCAGGCAGCGGTCCGCGAAGTCCAGCGCGCGCGGCAGGTCGCCCGCGCACGCCGCGGCGCTCGCGGCGCACGACAGGCAGCTGTAGGCGAGGTCCGGCCGTCCGGCGCGGCCCGCCGCGGCGGACGCCGCGACGAGCGGGACATAGCTATCGGTGAACCGGCCCGCCCGGAGCAGGGCGTGCGCGCGGGCCACGTCGACGTCGTGGCTCAGCCGGCTAATTCTCGGTGCCGACGCCTGGCCGACCTCGATGAGCAGGCTCTCCGCCTCGATGAGCAGCTTGTCCGCCTCGGCCGGGTCACCGGCGACCGCCTGCGCCCACGCCATCCCCGCCAGCGACTCCGCCAGGATCAGCGGATCGCTGTCGCGGCCGCGGCCGAGGAAGTCAAGCGCCGCGCGGTAGGAGCGCAGCGACTCGCGCGGGTGACAGATCCCGCCGCGCAGCCAGTGCCCGCGGCGAACCCACGCGGCGGCCTGCGCGTCGTCGTCGTCCGAGGCGATCAGCTCAAGCGCGCGGCCGAACGCCTCGTCGGACTCCGCGAGCATGCCCCGCCACGCCTGGACCTCGGCCAGTTCGATGAGCAGGTCCGGATCTGGCCCGGTACCGGCCTGGCCGGCCAGGGACGCGGCCTCCGCCAGGTACGCCGCCGACTCGGGCAGGGCCGCGACCGCGCGGGCGGCAGCCGCCGCCCTGACTAGCTGGTCGGCCGCCAGGTCATCCTGCCCGGCGAGCCGGAAATGGCGGGCGATCTCCGCCGTGTTCCGCGCCGGGCTCTGCCGGGCGGCACTGCCGCGCGGCAGGCGTTCCCGCAGCCACGTGGCCAGCGTCCCGTGCAGTCGCGCGCGCACCGGGTCCGGCAGGTCCTGATAGACGGCCTCGCGCAGCAGGTCGTGCCTAAAGCCGGTCCGGCCGGCGCGGGAGCACAGCAGGCCGGAACCAAGTGCCTCCGCCGCCGCCCGCTCCGGGCCGGCCAGCAGCGGCAGGGACGCGACCTCAGCCCGGTCGAGGTCGCGCCCGGCGACGGCGGCGACCTCGGTGAACAGCCGCGCGGCGGGGCCAAGGCGCGCGAGCGCCAGGCGGGTGGCGCCGGCCAGCCCGGCCGCCGGGTCCACATCGTGCGCCGCGGACCTGGCCGTCTCCACGGCAAGCAGCGGGTTACCGGCCGCAAGCCGCACGATGCGCGCACGGTGCGCTGCCGGAACGTCCGCGGCCGACCCGACCAGTTCGTCAAGTGCCGTCGCGGGCAGCGGGCCAAGTTCGAACTCGGCGGCGAGCGCGCCGCGAGCGCGCAGCGCGCCAAGCACCGCGTCCAGTTCCGGCCGGGGCGGCAGCCGCCGCCTGGTCAGCACGAGCAGCACGCGCTGCCGGGTGATCCTGCGCCCGGCGTAGGCCACGAGCTCAAGGCTCGACCGGTCGGCGGCGTGCAGGTCCTCAAGGGCCAGGGCGAGCGGCCGGTCGCGTGCCGCCCAGCTGAGCACCGCCACCGTCGCCTCGAAGAAGCGGATCCGGTCAAGGCCCGGTTCTGTGGCCGGCGCCGGAGCCCCGGTACGGATCGCAGCCAGCGGCGTGTGCCAGCCGCCTTCACCAGCTGGCGAGGACTCCGGCAGCGGACCGGCCTGCGCGATCAGGTCGTCAAGCAGCTCCGACCACAGGGCGAACGGCGCCGCCGCACCCGGGCCGCCGGCCACCGCGGTGGCCGTCAGGGCACCGTCGGTCGCCGCCACCCCGAGGACTTCCCTGGCGAGCCTGGTCTTCCCCATTCCGCCGTCTCCGGTGATCGCGACGGCGGTTCCCCCGCCAGCGCGGCTGGCCCGCCAGTGCCTCAGCAGGGCGCGCACCTCCCCGTCCCGTCCCACGAGCCGCGAGGCACCCGCGCCGACGGTCGGCTCGGCCGGCGGCGACGGCACCGGCGGCGCCTCCCGCAGCGTCGCGACAAGCCGCCTCGTCTCGGCCGCCGGACTGACCCCGAGCTCCGCGCCGAGCCTCGCGGCGTGCCGCTGGTAGGCGGCGACCGCCCCGGCCTGGTCACCGCCGGCTACGAGCAGCCTGATGAGGTCACGGGCGGCCTGGTCATCGAGCGGCCTGGCCGCGGCCCGCTTGGCCGCCCAGTCGCGTGCCGTGGCGACCTGCCCGTCGGCCTCGGCCGCGGCCGCGAGTGCCGCGTACGCGGCGCACAGCCGGTCCCGGTGCTCGTCGCGCGCATCGAGCACCCAGTCAGCGTCGAACTGGCTAAGCAGGTCACCGCGGTGCAGCGCGACCGCCTCCAGGGGGCACCCGGCCGCGAGCAGCCGGTCAAGCTCGCGGGCATCTACCAGCAGCCCGTCGCCAGCCAGTTCTACCTGGTCCCGTCCGGTGTGCAGGTACTCG
>Ga0210389_10004696_pt1 | contig 10598 bp, 9 predicted proteins | sample IncBWH28OmetaG_FD_160127 | JGI IMG/M metagenome (GOLD analysis project Ga0210389, IMG submission 160127) | Forest soil microbial communities from Barre Woods Harvard Forest LTER site, Petersham, Massachusetts, United States - Inc-BW-H-28-O ... | reverse complement strand
AGCTCAGGACGTCGTCCTGGACGAGGCGCTGCGACAGGATGATCGCGTCCTCGTAGTTGTGGCCTTCCCACGGCATGAACGCGACGAGCAGGTTCTTGCCGAGCGCCATCTCGCCCTCGTCGGTGCAGGGACCGTCGGCGAGGACCTGACGCTCCTCGACCCGCTGCCCCTCCTCCACGACGGGCTTCTGGTTGAAGGAGGTGCCCTGGTTGGACCGGCGGAACTTCTGGACGTGGTACGTCGTGCGGGTCCCGTCGTCGTTCATCACGGTGACGTAGTCCGCGCAGGACTCCTCGACCACGCCCGGCTTCTCCGCCAGGATCACGTCGCCCGCGTCGGTCGCGGCGCGGTACTCCATGCCGGTGCCGACTAGCGGCGCCTCGGACCGCAGGAGCGGCACCGACTGCCGCTGCATGTTGGACCCCATGAGCGCGCGGTTGGCGTCGTCGTGCTCAAGGAACGGGATCATCGCGGTCGCCACGGACACCATCTGGCGCGCGGAGACGTCCATGTAGTCGACCTCGTCCGGCGGGATCTGGTCGACCTCGCCGCCCTTGCGCCTGACCAGCACCCGGTTGGTCGCGAACTCGCCGTCGGCCTTGACCGGGGTGTTCGCCTGCGCGATGACGTGACGGTCTTCCTCGTCGGCGGTGAGGTAGTCGATCTGGTCGGTGACCCGGCCATCGACGACCTTGCGGTACGGGGTCTCGACGAAGCCGAACGGGTTCACCCGCGCGTAGCTCGACAGGGAGCCGATCAGGCCGATGTTCGGGCCTTCAGGCGTCTCGATCGGGCACATCCGGCCGTAGTGGCTCGGGTGCACGTCGCGGACCTCGAACCCGGCCCGCTCGCGGGACAGACCACCGGGACCGAGCGCGGACAGGCGGCGCTTGTGCGTCAGCCCGGCCAGCGGGTTGGTCTGGTCCATGAACTGCGAGAGCTGGCTCGTGCCGAAGAACTCCTTGATCGACGCCACCACCGGGCGGATGTTGATCAGGGTCTGCGGCGTGATCGCCTCGACGTCCTGAGTCGTCATCCGCTCGCGGACCACGCGCTCCATCCTCGCCAGGCCAAGTCGGACCTGGTTCTGGATCAGCTCGCCGACGGTCCGCAGCCGCCGGTTGCCGAAGTGGTCGATGTCATCGGTCTCGATGACGATCGTCCGCTCGCCGCGGCTCTGCTCCTCCTCGCCAGCGTGCAGCTTGACCAGGTACTCGATCGTGGAGACGATGTCTTCCTCGGTCAACGTGCCCTGGCGGATCGGCTGCTCAAGGCCTAGCTTGCGGTTGACCTTGTACCTGCCGACCTTGGCGAGGTCGTACCGCTTCGGGTTGAAGTACAGGTTATCGAGCAGCGCCTGCGCGGACTCGCGGGTCGGCGGCTCACCCGGGCGCAGCTTGCGGTAGATGTCGAGCAGCGCGTCGTCCTGGCCGGCCGTGTGGTCCTTCTCCAGGGTGGCGCGCATCGACTCGAAGTCACCGAAGCGCTCGAGAATGCGCGCGTCGTCCCAGCCAAGTGCCTTCAGCAGGACGGTGACCGACTGCTTGCGCTTGCGGTCGATACGAACCCCGACGCTGTCACGCTTGTCGATCTCGAACTCAAGCCACGCACCCCTGCTCGGAATCACCTTGCAGGAGTAGATGTCCTTGTCGCTCGTCTTGTCGACCTGCCGGTCGAAGTACACGCCGGGCGAGCGGACGAGCTGGCTGACTACCACGCGCTCGGTGCCGTTGATGATGAACGTGCCCTTACGGGACATGAGCGGGAAGTCGCCCATGAAGACCGTCTGGCTCTTGATCTCACCGGTCGTGTTGTTGATGAACTCCGCCGTCACGAACATCGGCGCGGAGTACGTCATGTCCTTGTCTTTGCACTCCTCGTCGGAGTACTTTGGCGGCTCAAACCGGTGGTCGCGGAAAGACAGGGACATCGTTCCCGAGAAGTCCTCGATCGGACTGATCTCTTCGAAGATCTCTTCGAGGCCGGACTGCTCGGCGATGTTCTTGCTTCCAGCTTCCTTGGCGGCCTGGATACGCGCCTTCCACTTCTCATTGCCGAGCAACCAGTCGAACGACTCGGTCTGCAGGGCCAGCAGATCCGGAACCTTCAGAGGCTCGTTGATCCGCGCGAAGGAGACGCGCTGGGGACCTAGATTCGTGGCGGAGGCGCTGCGCGATGCTTCCAACAGGGGTCCTTCCGAACTTGTCGCGGAACTATCACCGCACGCACGCCAAACGCCCCACGGCTTTACCACCTGCGAAAAGGACCCCACAGAGGCGCCAAAAGAGGCAGAGCAGACACCGAGGACGTTAGAGTGCAGCGCAAATAGCCAGTGTAGCTGAGGGCTGCACTGCTTGTCAACGGTACGTCTGTATGTGGTTCACCTTGCTTCGAAGCATCTCCTGTCGGAGACCAAAGGTCAAGCCGAAACCGTCGCGTTTGGACGGGTTTCCCGCGTGATCGATGCCACACGTATGCGGATGTGTAGTGGACAACGCTGCCGGGTATGACTCGTATTCCCGCTGGTACCGAACCAGCTTCTTCTGGCACGCCCGTGCAGTGCGGTCCTTGCCCTGGTTAGGGCAGTACCTGGCTCAAACGAGAACGCCGCCCGGGATGTTCCCGGACGGCGTCCTGTGTTGCTTGCGGGGGGACGACCCCCCTGCGCCCCCCGATCATGGGGGGCTGCGCGCCCCCCATGCCCCCCGCGGTGGGGACGGCGCAAAAACCGCGCCGCCCCCACACTGTGGCTGGGGCGAGAAGCCTTACTACTTGACCGTGACGGAGGCGCCGGCGCCCTCAAGGGCAGTCTTCGCCTTCTCCGCGGCCTCCTTGTTGACCTTCTCCAGGACGGTCTTCGGCGCGCCGTCGACCAGGTCCTTGGCCTCCTTCAGGCCCAGGCTGGTGAGCGTGCGCACCTCCTTGATGACCTGGATCTTCTTGTCGCCAGCGGCTTCAAGGATGACGTCGAACTCGTCCTGCTCCTCGGCCTCTTCGGCCGGGGCAGCGGCGCCCGCACCGCCAGCGGCGGCCGCGACCGCGACCGGGGCCGCGGCCTTGACGTCGAACGTCTCCTCGAAAGACTTCACGAACTCGGACAGCTCAAGGAGGGTCATCTCCTTGAACGCGTCGAGCAGGTCAGCGCTGCTGAGCTTCGCCATGATCGTTTTCTCCGTTCCTAATTTCTGAAGTTCTTTACGCTTCGTCTGCAGCGTCCGCTGCCGGTGCCTCCGCCGCGTCCCCAACCACGGGCGCGCCGGCCTCGAGCTTGGCGCGCAGCGCGTCGGCGAGGAGTGCCATCTGCGTCGGCAGCGCGTTGAACGTCCCAGCCGCCCTGGCCTGAGTCGCCTTCATCGCGCCTGCCAGCTTGGCCAGCAGCACCTCGCGCGGCTCCAGGTCGGCGAGCTTGCCGACCTCGGACGCGGACAGCGCCTTGCCGTCAAGCACGCCGCCCTTGATGACGAGCAGCGGGTTCGCCTTGGCGAAGTCAAGCAGGCCCTTGGCGGCCTGGGCGACATCCCCGTCGACGAACGCGATAGCGGACGGCCCAGACAGCATCGGCGAAACCTGGTCACCCAGACCCGCCTCGGTCGCAGCGACCTTAGCCAGCGTGTTCTTCGTGACAGTGAACGTCGCGTTGCCCTTGAGGGCACCACGCAGCTCGGCCATCTGCGCCACCGTCAGGCCGCGGTACTCGGTCAGCACCGCACCGCTTGAGTCGCGGAACTTGCCCGTGAGATCTTCGATCAGGGCCGTCTTCTCGGCGTTTGCCATGAGCCTCCTTCCCATTTGTCGTCCTGCGAATGAGAACCAAAGACGACAAACGCCCCGGCGCAGATGCACACGGGGCGACAGACCATAGTCAGCGGACCGTAGGGTCGGGGCTAACTAGGATTTGAGGCTTACATGGTCACCTGCGCGGGATGTCCGTACGGAACCTTCGGCCAGCGAACTGGCATCCAGCGGTCTTCGGTAGCTCCAGTATATAGCAGCTTCAGCATGACAGCTTCAGCATGGGAGCTTCTGCGCAGACGCCAGCGGCGGCGTCCCTGAAGGGAACGCCGCCGCCGCAGGTGTCTCTGGCCTTACGCCGGGACTCCATCTTCGTCGAAGAAGCCGCGGGTCTTGTTCGGGTCCACCGGGATGCCGGGGGCCATGGTCGTGGTGAAGGTGATCTTCCTCAGGTACCGGCCCTTGGCGGCGGCGGGCTTCAGCCTGATGACTTCGTCGAGCGCGGCCGAGTAGTTCTCAAGCAGCGCCTTCTTGTCAAAGGAGGCCTTGCCGATGATGAAGTGAAGGTTCCCGTGCCTGTCGACGCGGAACTCGATCTTGCCGCCCTTGATTTCGGTCACGGCCTTGGCCACGTCCGGCGTCACGGTGCCGGTCTTCGGGTTCGGCATGAGGCCACGCGGACCGAGCACGCGGCCGAGGCGGCCGACCTTGCCCATCAGGTCCGGGGTGGCGACCACCGCGTCGAAGTCGAGGAACCCGCCCTGGATCTGCTCGATCAGGTCGTCGGAGCCCACGAAGTCGGCCCCTGCCGCCTTGGCTGCCTCCGCCCGGTCGCCGGTGGCGAACACGAGCACGCGGGCGGTCTTGCCCGTGCCGTTCGGCAGGTTGACGGTGCCGCGGACCATCTGGTCCTGCTTGCGGGGGTCGACGCCGAGCCGGAGGTTCACCTCAACGGTCGGGTCGAACTTCGTCACCTTGGTCGACTTCGCGAGCTCGATCGCCTCACTTGGGCCATACAGAGCGTCGTGGTCGATCTTGGCGTCGGCGTCCTGATACGCCTTGCTGCGCTTCATAGTGCTCTCCTGACATGGAGGTCGTGGTCATCGGGACCCAGCGCGAGGCCCTGCCACTTGTGGATTTTAAGACTTGATCATCCCGAACGGGATCGTGCTCCGCCCGCCCGGTCCGCGCTTAGCCCTCGACCTTGATGCCCATCGAGCGCGCGGTGCCAGCGATGATCTTCTCCGCGGCCTCGATCGTGGTCGCGTTCAGGTCGGGCATCTTCGTCTCGGCGATCTGCCGGAGCTGCGCCGAGGTCAGCGTGCCGACCTTGGTCTTGTGCGGCTCCGCGCTGCCCTTGTCGACACCGACGGCCTTCTTGATCAGCTCGGGCGCGGGCGGCGTCTTGGTGATGAAGGTGAACGACCGGTCCTCGAAGATCGTGATCTCGACCGGGATGATGTTGCCTCGCTGGGCCTCGGTGGCGGCGTTGTACTGCCGGACGAAGTCCATGATGTTGACGCCGTGCGGGCCCAGTGCGGTACCGACGGGCGGGGCCGGGGTGGCAGCGCCCGCGGGCAACTGCACCTTGACCACGGCGTTGATCTTCTTCCTTCTTGGCGGCATGGTGCTGCGCTTCTCCTTTAGATCTTTGAGACCTGGTCAAACGAGAGCTCGACAGGCGTCTCCCGGCCGAAGATCGACACGAGAACCTTGAGCTTCTGCGTGACCGAGTTGACCTCGTTCACGGTCGCCGCGAGCGTCGCGAACGGGCCATCCATAACGGTAACCGACTCGCCGACCTCGTATTCCGGGGACGACTTCTTGGCCGCCGCCGCCTGCGCCGCCGGGCTGCCCTCGGCAGGGGCGGGGGCGAGCAGCGAGGCCACCTCGCCGAGCGGCAGCGGCGAGGGCTTACTCGACAGGCCAACGAAGCCGGTAACGCCGGGGGTGTTCCTGACCACGGCCCAAGACTCGTCGGTCAGCTCCATCCTGACCAGGATGTAGCCCGGCAGCACCTTCTCGTTGACCGTCTGCTTCTTGCCGCTCTTGACCTCGGTCACCTGATGGGTAGGGACCTCGATCTGGAAGATGTAGTCCTCCATGTTGAGCGACATGATCCGGCTCTCCAGGTTGGTCTTCACCCGGTTCTCGTAGCCGGCATAGGAGTGGATCACATACCAGTCACCCGGCATCATGCGCAGCTCGCGAGTGAACTCGGCGACCGGGTCAAGCTGCTCAGGCTCGGCTGCGTCCTCCGCGTCCTCCGCGTCGGCCGCGACCTCCTCGGCAACGTCCCCTTCACCGATAGGCTCGTCAGCGAAATCGGAAGTCTCGGTCACGTCGGCTGCCTCCTCTTCCGCTGAGCCTTCCGCTGGGCCGGTCGCCGCGTAGACATCGCTGTGCAGTTGGGACTCGGGCACGGTTACTCACTCTCTCGGTTTGCTCGCTGGGCCACCCGCTCGCTCAGCAGTACGCCCGGCGAGGAAGCCCAGTGATCATCGTGCCACGCTAGGTGCGCTTGGCGCGAATTACGGGGCGTCCCGGAATCGGCGTTAGAAGAACCAGAACATCAACTTGGTGAACCCGTAGTCGAGCGAAAGGACGATCGCACTCAGGACGACGATGAAGATGAGCGCCGCCGCCGTGTAGGTCGCCAGCTCGTTACGAGTCGGCCAAATCACCTTCCGGAGCTCCGCCGCCACCTGCCGGGTAAACAAGGCAGGCGTAGTCCGGTCCCGCTTAGCGGCAGCCCCGGACCCGCTCCGGCGCTCCGCGCCCTGGCCTCGTGTCTGGGTAGCCATGTCCTCACCTATGCGCTAAACGGATTCACCACGCACGGCCCGCGGGACCGAGCCGGTCCAGCCGATCCGTACTTGCAGGGCAGGAGGGACTCGAACCCCCAACCGCCGGTTTTGGAGACCGGAACTCTACCAATTGAGCTACTGCCCTACGGTTGCAACCACCAGAGTGTATGCCGAACGTACCCCCTGCGTCGAACCAGAGGGCCAAACTGTTGTCTCCCGGGGGGACGACCCCCTCGTACCCTCCGATGTCGGGCCGGGCAGGCCCGATGGCACAAGCCGCCACTCTATCGGGCCCGCCCAGCCCGACGACGGGCGGTGGTTCCACGAAACTCGCCCACGGCGAAACCAGTTGCTGGCCGCCGCGGCGGAGGTGACACCATGGTTGCATGCCAACCACGAGAATATCGGCCCGCGTGTCCGCCATTTCCGAATCCGCGACCCTGGCCGTAGACGCGAAAGCCAAGGCGCTGAAGGCGGCCGGCCGGCCGGTCATCGGGTTCGGCGCGGGCGAGCCCGACTTCCCGACTCCCGACTACATCGTCGAGGCCGCCAAGCGCGCGGCCGCCGACCCGAAGATGCACAAGTACACGCCGGCCGCCGGGCTGCCAGAACTACGGGCGGCCATCGCCGCGAAGACCGCCCGCGACTCGGGCTACCAGGTGACCGCCGATCAGGTGCTCGTCACCAACGGCGGCAAGCAGGCCGTGTACCAGACCTTCGCCGCGCTGCTCGACGAGGGCGACGAGGCGCTGCTTCCCGCCCCGTACTGGACCACCTACCCCGAGGCGATCGCGCTCGCGGGCGGTGTGTCGGTTATCGTCCCGACCGATGAGTCCACCGGGTACCTGGCCTCGGTCGAGCAGCTTGACGCGGCGTGCACCGACCGCACCAAGCTGCTGGTCTTCGTCTCCCCGTCCAACCCGACCGGCGCCGTATACCCGCCGGAGCAGGTGAAGGCGATCGGCGAGTGGGCCGCCGCCAAGGGCATCTGGGTGGTGACCGACGAGATCTACGAGCACCTTGTTTACGGTGACGCGAAGTTCTCCTCCATTCCGGTGGAAGCCCCCGAGATCGCCGACCGCTGTGTCGTACTCAACGGCGTGGCCAAGACCTACGCGATGACCGGCTGGCGGGTCGGCTGGATGATCGGCCCCAAGGACGTCATCAAGGCGGCGACCAACCTGCAGTCCCACGCGACCTCGAATGTGGCGAACGTCTCCCAGGTGGCCGCGCTCGCCGCGGTGTCAGGTGACCTGACGGCCGTGGCCGAGATGCGGTCCGCGTTCGACCGCCGGCGCAAGACGATCGTGCGGATGCTCAACGAGATCCCCGGCGTGGAGTGCCCTGAGCCGCTCGGCGCGTTCTACGCCTACCCGAGCGTCAAGGGCGTGCTCGGCAAGGAACTCGCGGGCAGGCGGCCTGCGACGTCGTCCGAGCTTGCGGCTCTCATCCTCGAAGAGGCCGAGGTTGCCGTCGTCCCCGGCGAGGCCTTCGGCACCAACGGGTACTTCCGGCTGTCGTACGCCATGAGCGACGCTGACCTCGAAGAGGGCGTCGGCCGCATCGGCAAGCTGCTCTCAGAAGCGAAGTAAGGCTAAGCGTCGCGGGGGCGGAGGGGTTCGGCCGCGCGCTGTCGGGCGCCGACTAAAACCGATCGGACGCCCGAACGCGCGCGGCCTCACCCCATCCGCCCCCGCTTCTCTCCCCCCGGGGCAAAGCACCAGGTAAGACGCCTCTCCATAGTGCGCTAGAGCGCCGACCCTTGGGCGGCAGTCTCCCGTGGCGCACCATTGCTTCCGAGGCTTCGCATGCCATTTCAGCCACTGACTACGGCGGGCCGAGACGGGTGTTTCCTGGCTGGGAGGGGTAACCGGCAGCGGGGATGCACGTGCATCGGGGATAATAGAGAATGCCGCATGATCTGTCGGCCCTTCCCAAGGCGCATCTTCATCTGCATCTGACCGGTGCTATGCGCCACTCGACCATGATCGAGCTTGCGCGTGCGCACGGGGTGTCGCTGCCGTCCGCGCTTACCGAGGAGTGGCCGCCCCAGTTGTCCACCGCCGACGAGCGCGGCTGGTTCAGGTTCCAGCGTCTCTATGACACCGCGCGCTCGGTGCTCCGCACGCCGGATGACCTTTGCCGGCTCGTGCGGGAGGTCGCCGAGGATGAGCGGGCAGAAGGATCCAGGTGGCTTGAGCTCCAAGCCGACCCTTCCGGGTTCGCGTCCATTTACGGCGGGATCACCGCGTTCACGGAGCTCCTGCTCGATGCCGCGGAGAAGGCGGCCAGGTCGGCGGATATCGGGATCGGGATCATCATTGCCGCCAACCGGACCCGGCATCCGATGGACGCCAGGACGCTGGCCCGGCTGGCGGTGCAGTACGCGGGACAGGGCGTCATCGGCTTCGGGCTGTCCAACGACGAGCGGCGCGGGCCCGCCGCGGACTTCGCGCCGGCCTTCAGGATCGCCGAGCGGGCCGGGCTGCTGCTCGCACCGCACGCCGGCGAGCTCGTCGGCCCCGGCAGCGTCAGGGACAGCCTTGACCTGCTGCACGCGAACCGGCTGGGGCACGGCGTCCGGTCGGTGGAAGACCCGCGGCTCGTCGAGCGGCTCGCCGCGGCCGGGATCACCTGCGAGGTCTGCCCGTCTTCGAACGTCTCGCTCGGCGTCGCACCCGACGAGGCCTCCGTTCCCCTCAGGAGACTCGTCGAGGCCGGAGTCCCGGTCGCGCTCGGCGCGGACGACCCGCTGCTCTTCGGCAGGCGCCTGGTAAAGCAGTACGAGATCGCTCGCGACGTCCACCGTTTCACGCCCGCCGAGCTGGCCGAGCTCGGCCGCATGTCGATCCGCGGCTCCGCCGCGCCGCCCGACGCACGATCCCGGCTGCTTTCCGCCATTGACACCTGGCTGGCGCCCGCGGAGCCAGTACGCTAATCCGGTTCGGCAGTTGCCCGACATTCGTCACGATTGCACCGGAGATGCCGCGATGACCGGTACTTGGCGGACACTGGGCGCTTGCGGTACGACCGTCTTGGCGGCGGGGCTGGCGCTGGCCAGCGCGGGCTGTGCGGCAACCTCGTCGAGCGCGGCGCCGACCGCGCCCGCGTCAGCGGCCAGCCCGCAGGCGAGCGTGTCCGTGGCCGCCAGCGTCAGCCCCGTGGCCGCCGCGACCGCGTCATCCGCTGCCCCCTCGGCCGCCGCCGGGTCTCCCACCGCCGCAGGGGCGAGCGCGCCGGCCACGAGCACCGCGACGACATCCGCCTGCACCGCTTTCGCGTCCGCGCATGCCTTTCTGCACCTGACCCGGGCCACGGAGAACCCCGATGGCACGCTGACGGTGACCGGCGTGGCGGCGACCATGGTCTGCGGCGGACCAGACGATTTCCACTACGACTTCGGCACGGGCACCGTCGCCGGCCATGTGCTGGCCAGCGCCGCCATCCAGGTACTTAACTCCGCGCTGCAGCCCACGCCGATCACGCTGGCCAAGTTTCCCGGCTACCTCGCCGGCGACATGAATGTCCGCGTCTTTACCTACACCGGGCCGCGCACCGCCATCACCGCGCTAAGCGAGCAGTTCCACCCGTAAGGGACGATTCACCGCAGCAGAGAAGGTGTTCTTGTGGCACCCAGGGCCAGAACGATCGCGGCCTTGGCGCCTGCTAGCCGGCGCAGGCAGCCGAAAGCAATGACGTGGGATACAAAGGGCCCTCCCAGGGGCCCTTTGTATCCCACGTCAGGTGCCTGGCGCTTGCGCGGTTAACTTGCGCGGTTAAAGGGTGACGCCGATGAGAATTGGTTCCGGTGTCAGCGTGACGCCGTAGGCGGCGCGGACGCCTGAGACGATCTCGCGGGCCAGTGCCAGGAGATTAGCCGTCGTGGCCTCGCCCGCGTTGACCAGCGCGAGGGTGTGCTTGGACGAGACGCGCGCCTGGCCAGGCGCGCCGTAACCCTTCGCGAAGCCGGAGTGCTCAATCAGCCAGGCGGCAGGAACCTTGACCAGGCCCTCGCCCGCCGGGTAGCGCGGCACCTGGCCGGCGCCCCCGGCGGCCGCG
>Ga0210389_10004694_pt1 | contig 10599 bp, 9 predicted proteins | sample IncBWH28OmetaG_FD_160127 | JGI IMG/M metagenome (GOLD analysis project Ga0210389, IMG submission 160127) | Forest soil microbial communities from Barre Woods Harvard Forest LTER site, Petersham, Massachusetts, United States - Inc-BW-H-28-O ... | reverse complement strand
GCGCTTGCGCCGTGCCCGGCTCCTGGCCGCCGAAGGGTATCGAGGCGTTCGATCCCTGGCACCTGCCGCTGTTGAATACGCTGCTGCTGTTGACCTCCGGCACCACGGTGACCTGGGCCCACCACGCGCTCCTGGAAAACGACCGCCAGGGCCTCAAATACGGCCTGATCCTGACGATCCTGCTCGGCGCCAGCTTCACCGGCGTGCAGGCCTATGAATACGCGCACGCGGCCTTCCACTTCTCCGGCAATATCTATGGCGCGACCTTCTTCATGGCGACCGGCTTCCACGGCTTCCATGTGCTGATCGGCACCCTGTTCCTGATCGTCTGCCTGGCCCGCGCCTATGCCGGGCAGTTCAGCCCGACCCAGCATCTCGGCTTCGAATTCGCCGCCTGGTACTGGCATTTCGTCGACGTGGTCTGGCTGTTCCTGTTCATCTGCATCTACGTCTGGGGCACCGGCGGCGGCCGCGTCGGCGTGATGGGCGAATAGTTCGCGGCCTCGGCTGTGCTACAAGGGGCGGCCGAAAGGGCCGCCCTTTTTGCTTTTTCCTTCTCCCACAAGGGGAGAAGGGAAGGAATCAAATGGACCAACCGCTACCCACGATGACCGAAAGCGCGTTGCGCGGGCTTGCCTGCAGATGTCCGCGCTGCGGCAAGGGCAAGCTGTATGCGGGGTTCCTCGACCTGCGGCCGGGTTGCGAGGCCTGCGGGCTCGATTACGCCTTCATCGATAGCGGCGATGGCCCTGCGATCTTCATCATCATGATTGCCGGCGCCATCGTGGTGGCCTGCGCGCTGATCGTGGAGGTGAAATACCAGCCGCCGTTATGGCTGCATGCGGTGCTCTGGCTGCCGCTGATTCTCGCGACCACGCTGTTGCCGCTGCGCGCGATGAAATCGCTGCTGATCGCGCTGCAGTTCCACCACAAGGCCGCGCCCGGCCAATTGATCGACCGCGAGCCGAAATGATCGGGGCAGCGGCACGACGCGGCGGGGGCTTTGGCATCTTCACGCTGGTGATGGTGGCGCTGTTTGTCGGCCTCGGGGTCTGGCAGCTGCAGCGCCGGGTCGAGAAGCACGCGCTGATCGCAGCCCTGACCGAACGGCTCGCGGCGGCGCCTTCGCCGCTGCCGTCGCCTGCGCAGTGGGCCAGGCTGACGCCGGCGCACGACGAATTCCGCCGCGTCAGTTTTGTCGCGAGCTATGAACCGGGTCCGGATGCCATGGTCTACAGTTCCGGCTCCGCGGTGCGCGACGATATTTCCGGTCCCGGCACCTGGGCGTTCCTGCCGGCGCGGTTGCCGGATGGAGAGACCGTCGTGGTCAATGCCGGCTTTGTCCAGAACATCATGCAGGATCGGGCGCAGCAGGATCGCGCGGTCAAGCCGCTGCTCACAAGTCAGCCGGTCGCGCTGACCGGCTATATCCGTTTCCCGGAAACCGCTGGGTTGCTGACGCCGGCCGAGAATACCACCACGCGGCTGTGGTTCACCCGCGATCATCTGTCCATGGCGTATGCGCTCGGCTGGGGCGAGGTGGCGCCGTTCTACATCGATCTGGAGGCGCCAGTGCCGGCGAGCGGCATCCCGAAGCCCGGCGCGCTCGAGGTCCATCTCAAGGACGACCACATGCAATACGCCATTACGTGGTTCACCCTCGCCGGTGCGGTGGTGATCGCGTTCGGCGTGTGGCTGAGAGGGCAAAGGCGGGCTGCGGCGTCAAGGCAATGAGGCGCCCAGATTGACGGCTCAAGGCCCCGGTCTTGCCGGATCGGTCGCAACACACGACAGCGCGCGCTCGAAAATCGATCCGGAATCCCCGGCTTCATCGAGGCAGGACACCAGGTTCGACGGCGGCATGGCCGGATTGCCGCAAAATATGCGCATGAAATCGATGGCGAGCGCGACCTTCCGCTCCGGATCCGCCTCCCGCCAATGCGGTTGGTCCAGATAAAGCAGTTCGGCTGCCGGCGCGCTTGAATTCTTCGGCAGCGTGCTTGCAGCGCCATCGTCGGCGCGCGAATTCCCAGCCGCCGAAAACAATACCAGCGCCATTGCGATGGCTGTCAGCGGCCGTCTCATTTCGCCGCCGCATCGACCGGGGGCACGTCGAGCGCGGGGCTTCGATCGAAGAAATTGAAAGGCCGCAGCCGGAAACCGTGCCAGATCCCCGGCATCGCCGGCCAGTCTTCCGCGCGCGGCACATGCCGGAAGCCGATCGTGTACCAGAGCACGAGATCGCGGCCATCGATCGAGCGCTTTGCCGTCACCCATTTCGGCAGCCCGTCGGTTTCCGGATTCTCGTTGGGATAGGGACCGGCGGCGAAGAACTCTCCCGGCGCATAGGCGCTGGACCACAGCGCATAGGCCGTGAACCCCGCGCGAACCTGGATCGGATCGTCAGGGGCAAGGATCGAGGTGTCCGTGTGCCCCGGCACCAGCTGGTAGCCGGTCGGATAACCCTGCGCATTCCTGCGGGTGACGCTTTCGACGCGGAATTGCGCGGCGTTGAGCGGCGTCGTCACCGGCCCCTCAACCGCCATCGGGCGACTCTCGATCTGCCAGAGGCTGCGTCGCGGGCCGTCGGTGGAGATCCTGCGCGGCGTGATGCGGTCCTCGACAAGCCGGTTGTCCGTCCCGTCCACGTCCATATCGATCCGGAACGCCATATAGTGATCGTGGTTGACGGCAAGCAGACGCCTGGCGACTAGTGTGCCGTAGGCGGTATCCGCCGCCGCGGTCGGATCGGCGAGCGTCGAGGATGCGACGCCCTTGGTCTCGTCGATCCCGTAAGCACCGAGCCGCACGTCGATGTCGCCGGCGCGATCGAAGACATAGTCGACGAAATAGTCGTAATTGCCGACGACGGGCGCCATGCGGACCACCAGTTCGGTGTTGGCCCGCATCTCGAACGAGCCGTTGAACGCCTCCTCATGCCGCCACAGGGGATCGCCGGATGGACGCTCGAACAGGCAAACCACGCCTTTCAGCGCGACCGGCTCACCCCTGGCGTCGGCGATCGTCAGATCGAGAAACGTCGCGCCCGCCGGGCAATCCTGACCCGGCCGCAATTGCGTCGCGAGCAGGCCGAATCCGTATTCGCCGATGTCCATATACGAGCGGAACGACCATGTCGCGGCCGGGTCCATGTAGGGCACGAACATCTCGCTTGCCGACATCTGATAGGCAATATCGCGCAACGTCCCGCGGTCATCGTAGCGGATCAGGGACAGCACGGAGCCCAGCCGCGGATCGAGGCGAACGTGAAACGACCAATTGTCCCAGTGCACCTGGCCGCCCTCGACCGATATGTTCGAGCCTTGCGGCGCGACGATTTCGACCGGCCTGGAGGCGGCGCGGGCGCGGTCCGAATCGGTCCAGGCGTGGCTAGGGGTTTCCGGCGGCGGCGGCAGCACCCCGAGATCGGTGAGCCGGAGCACCTTGCCCGCCGCGACATCCACCGTCGCCATGACGTTCTCGATCGGCTTGCCCCAAAGGTTGTTGCCCGCGCCCGATTTGTCGACGCAGGGCACGTTGAGCAGACGCCGGCCGGCCAGTGCCGGATCGACGGAGGGTCCGACGGTGAGCGGGAAACACACGATGTTGTCGAACTCGGTAATCCCGCGTTTGGCCATGGCGGCGCGCCAGCGTTCGTCACGTTTGGGAATTTCGGTTGCGGCGATGAATTCGGCGACGGTCAACGCGGCCTGGCGGTTTTCGACGGGGGTCCAGGCGGAAAGCGTACGCGCATCGAGATCAAGACGGGCTTCGGCGAGATGGTCGCCCTCGAGCAAGACCGCGAAGGCGCGGCGGCCGAACGGCTTGCCCCTGGTCCAGGCGCGCACCTCGGCCTTGGGGTTTTCCTCAAGCGTGAGGGAGACCAGGCGGACGGTCTCGCCAAGCTTGCCGGCGGCGCGAAGAATTTTGGCCGATGCCGTGATCTCATCCGGGGTCAGCGCATCCATCGGATGCGTCGCGCGCAGCGGCGCCGGCACGCGCTCCTCCGCTCGAACGGGAGTGCGCGTCGCGAGGGCTGTGCAGGATAACAATGCGATCGCGACCAGGCGGAGCAGCAGTCCACTCATTCGATGACTTCGTCGGCGAGCGCTACCAAATTCGGCGGCAGGTCAATACCAGTCGCCTTTGCGGTTTTCAGATTGATCACGAACGGATAGCGCGTTGGCTGCTCGAATGGCAGATCACCGGGTTGTGCGCCCTTGAAGATACGGGCGACCAGGTCGCCGGCGCGCTCGAACGACTCCTTTAGATCCGCGCCATACGACATCAGGCCGCCGTCCCGAACAAGGAAGTCGTACTCGTAGATCGCCGGCAGTTTTCGCTCGGCGGCGTAATCGAACACCCGCTTCCTGTTGAGTGAGGTGAGCGCATCGGACACCATGAGAATGGCGTCCGGCGGATCGCGGTTCATCGCCGCGAACGCTTCCTTGAAATCGTCGGGCTCACGCACGCCGAGCGGCATAACCGTAACGTCGACCGATTGAGCGACTTTCGCCGAAGCTTCGTAGCGCATCGACATGCCGAGGTCGTCCTTGTTCCACAGCATCGCGACCCGGCGCAGCTTGGGATTTAACTGCTTGAGCAGCGACAGGCGCTTGGTGGAAAGTTCGGTCGCGTTGTCCGATATGCCGGTTATGTTGCCGCCCGGCCGGGACAAACTTTGCACCAGGCCGGTGGCCACAGGATCGCCGGCGCCGAAGGCCACAACCGTGGGAATACCCACCGTCTTGGCGGCGAGCGCCAACGGAAAGCCGAAGACTACGAACGCGTCGACCTTGTTCGCCTTCATTTCTTGAAGGAGTTGAGGCACGCTCCCCATCTCTCCCTTCGCTCCGCGGGCGTCGAAAGCCAGATTTTGCCCAAGCGTATAGCCGCGCTGCGCCAGCACACGGACGAGGATCGAACCGAACGGGCTCTTGTCGTCAAAAGGATCTCTGGGACCAAGTGTACCGAGCCGATAGACCTTGGAGGTTGTCTGTGCCGAAGCGCCAAGCGACCAGCAAACGGATGCAGCCGCCGGGCTGCCGAGAAGTGCAATGAAATCGCGCCGCCGCATGTCTGACCCCAAGCTCCAGGAGACGGCATCTTAGCGACTAAAGCGACCACTTTGATAACGGCCGAAACCGGAATCGGTCACATTTCCGTATGGTGCTGACATCGTCTGCGGGGGTCACTCGCGTCACTTCAACCTGTCCGAGTCTCTCAGCGGAAATGGCAGGCGACCCAATGCCCATCGGAGCTTTGCTTGAGCGCCGGCACCTCGCTGTTGCATAACGGAAACTGCGCGATCGGGCATCGCGTGTGAAAATGGCATCCCCGGGGTGGGTGGGTTGGGCTTGGAACCTCACCCTTCAACCTGACGCGCCGTCGCTTTACCTTCGGATCCGGGATCGGCACCGCCGCCAGCAGCGCTTCCGTATAGGGGTGCAGCGGCGAGGTATAGAGTTCGCGCGCCGGCGCGGTTTCGACGATACGGCCGAGATACATCACCGCGACGCGCCTGCTGATATGCTCGACGACCGAAAGATCATGGGCGATGAACAGATAAGCGAGCCCGAATTTCTGCTGCAGGTCCTCCAGCAGATTGATGACCTGGGCCTGGATCGAAACATCCAGCGCCGACACCGGTTCATCGCAGATGATCAGTTTGGGCTCGACCGCGAGCGCACGCGCGATGCCGATGCGCTGGCGTTGACCGCCGGAGAATTCGTGCGGATGGCGGCCGATATGATCCGCCTGCAGGCCGACGGTCTCGAGCAAATTCACGACGCGCTCGTCGAACTGCCGGCGCGTCTTGGTCAGTTTGTGAATGATCAGGGCTTCGCCGACGATCGCGCCGACGCTCATGCGCGGATTGAGCGACGCATAAGGGTCCTGAAAGATGATCTGGATATCGCGGCGCAGGATGCGGAGCTCACCGGCCGGCAGCGACCTGACCTGCTTGCCTTCGAAATCGATCTCTCCGGAAGTCGGTTCGATCAGGCGAAGCACGCAACGCCCCGTGGTCGACTTGCCGCAGCCGGACTCGCCGACCAGCCCCAGCGTTTCGCCGCGGGCGATGTCAAAATCGACGCCGTCGACCGCGCGGACGCTGCCGGCCTGGCGGCCGAACAAGCCGCCCTTGAGCGGAAATGCCTTGGTCAGGCCCCGGACGCTGAGCAACCGTTCACTCATTGAACAACCGTCTCTTCGGCACGGATACACGCCACCTTATGGCCCGGTTCGAGCTCGCGTAAAGCCGGTTGTGCGAGCCGGCATTCATCGATGGCAAGCCGGCAGCGCGCTGCGAAACGGCAGCCGGCGGGCGGATTGATCAGCTTCGGCACGACGCCGGCGATGGTCTCTAAACGGGTCTTGCGGACCGCCGCCATGTCGAGCCGCGGGATCGAGCGGATCAAACCCTGGGTGTAGGGATGGCGGGGATTTGCAAACAACCGCTCGACCGAGGCTTCCTCCACGACCTTGCCCGCATACATCACCACGACACGTTGGGCTACTTCGGCCACCACGCCCATGGCGTGGGTGATCAGCATGATCGACATGCCGAAGCGGGATTTCATGTCCTGCAGCAGGTCGAGGATCTGCGCCTGAATCGTGACATCGAGCGCCGTGGTCGGCTCGTCGGCAATCAGCAGTTTCGGACGGCACGACAGCGCCATCGCGATCATCACGCGCTGCCGCATGCCGCCGGAAAACTGATGCGGGTAGTCATTGAGCCTGCGCTTCGGATTGGGGATCTGAACCAGCGCCAGCATGTCGATGGTCCGCTCCAGCACGGCGCGGCGGCCCAATCCCTCATGCAGGGCGATCACCTCGCCGATCTGATCGCCGATGGTGTAGACCGGATTGAGCGAGGTCATCGGCTCCTGGAACACGATGGCGATTTCCCTGGCGCGAATTTGGTTCATCTCGGCTGCCGGCAACGGAAGGATGTCCCGGCCCTGCCACAGGATCTGTCCGCCAACGATGCGTCCGGGCGGCATCGCGATCAGCTTCAGCACCGACAGCGCCGTGACGGTCTTGCCGCAGCCGGACTCGCCGACGACGCAGACCGTCTCGCCGCGTTCGACGGTGAGGTCGACGCCATCCACCGCCTGCACGATGCCGTCATCGGTGGTGAAATGGATCTTCAGCCCCCGGATGTCGAGCAGCGGCGCTCCGCTTGCGGGTTTCCCGTCCAGGTCCATCACGCGACTTTCACCGGACATTCACATGACTTTTCTGGGATCGAGCAAGTCGCGCAGGCCGTCGCCGATGAAATTGATGGCAAGCACGGTCAGGAAAATGGCGCCGCCGGCGAACAGCGCCCAATGCGGGGCGATGTCGAGATAGTCCTTGGCATCGAACAAAAGGCGGCCCCAGGTCGGAATGTCCGGCGGAAAGCCGAGGCCGAGAAACGACAGCGTCGATTCCGCGATGATCGCCGCGGCGACGTCGATGGTACCGGCCACGATCACCGGTCCAAGCGAATTCGGCAGGATATGTCGGATTACCAGCCGCGGCGTCGTGGCGCCGAGCGCGCGGGCGGCTTCGACGAATTCCTTTTCGCGCAGCGACAGGAACTGGGCCCGGACCAGGCGCGCCACCGGCATCCAGCGAAAGCAGCCGATCACCAGCACGATCAGGATGAAGACGCCGCCTTCCGGGCCGACCAGGTTCTTGAGGAAATCCCGGAACAGATAGATCACCAGCAACAGCAGCGGCAATTGCGGCAGCGCCAGGAACAGGTCGGTGATCCACATCAGCACGGCGTCGATGCTGCCTCGGGAAATGCCCGATATCGCGCCGATCACGGTTCCGGCGACGATGGCCACCGCCATCGCCGAGAAACCGACCGCGAGCGAGATACGTCCCCCATAGAGCATGCGCGCCAGCAGGTCCTGGCCGAGATCGTCGGTGCCGAACGGGTGCTGCCACGAAGGCGCGGCGAGCCGCGCGGTAAAATCGATCTCGTTGATCGGCACGCGCCAGATCAGCGGCCCGAGCAGGACGGCCAAGGTCACGGCCGTCAGAATCACCACGCTGGCAACCGCCATGCGATGACGACGGAATTTTCGCCACGCCTCGAGGCCCGGCGAAATACGGCGCCGGCGGCCCTCGAGCGGGAGGGCGACGTCAACGGTAGGAGATGCGTGGGTCAAGCCAGCCATAGATGATATCGGCCATGAGGTTGAAGGCGACGACGAGACAGGCGAACACGAACGTCACCGCCATGATGACGGGCGTGTCATTGGCGAGAATGGCCGTGATCAGCAGCGAGCCGATGCCGGGGATGCGGAAGATCTGTTCGGTGATGATGGCGCCGCCGAACACGGCGGGCATTTGCAGCGCCACCAGCGTCACCACGGGAATCAACGCGTTTCGGACCACATGCTTGACGATCACTTTGCGTTCGTTGAGGCCCTTGGAGCGCGCGGTCGTGACATAGTCGAGGCGAATGACATCGAGCACCGCTGAGCGCACATACCTCGTGTAGGACGCCGCCTGAAACAGGCCGAGAACCGAGACCGGCATGATGGCCTGCTTGAAATATTCCCAATACCAGTGCCAGCCGGTGGCTGATATATCGACGCGATAGACGAAGGGCAGCCAGCCGAGATTGACGCTGAAGATCAGGATCAGCAGTAGCCCCGTGAAGAACGTCGGCAGCGAAAACCCGATAAAGGCAAGCGTGTTGGCGATCTGGTCGAAGATCGAATAGGGCCGCATCGCGGCATAGACGCCGACCGGAAGCGCGATCGCCAATGCCAGGATCTGCGACGAGCCGACCACAAACAGCGTGGTCGGGATGCGCTGCAGGATCAGCTGGTCGACATCGATGCGGCTCGCGAACGAAAAGCCCCAGTCGCCGTGCAGCATCGCCACCAGCCAGCGGAAATAGCGGATCAGGATGGGATCGTCGATCCCGAATTTCACCCGCAGCGCTTCCTGGACCTCGGGCGGAATATTGCTGTTGCTGGCGAGCTCGCCAAAGGGGTCTCCCGGCGCGAGCGCGAGCAGCACAAAGAGGATGAGGCTGATGCCGAGCAGGCTGGGGAGAGCGATGATCAGACGCCTGAGAATGTATTTTCCCATCGCTCGTCCCGCTGGCGCCGGTTCAGGTTCTTCGCATCGAACATCTCACGTTCTCACGTCTCCCGGTACCAGCTCGCCAGCTGGTACAGGTCGTTGTCCCAGCCGCTGAGATGTGCGGTCAGTTTCTCGTTCAGGGCCGTGACCCTGGGCCGGTAGACGACAGGCTGGATATAATTGTCGCCTACCACCATGTCATTGAGCCTGATATACATCGCGGCCCGCTTCACCGCGTCGAGTTCGCGTTCGGCCTGACGATAGAGCTCGTCATATTCCTCGCTGTGCCACCGGGAGATATTGCGTCCCTGCCACTTGTTGGCCTTGCTTGCCACTTCTGCCGTCAGGTACTGATTCATGAAGATTTGCGGATCGGGCTGCAGCATCGTGGTGGTGAACATCTCCGAGTCGCAGTAGAAATGCGGGTAGGTATCGGGATTGGCCGTGTCGGACGAGAAAAACACCGACCCCACCACCGACTTGAGTTCGATATCGATCCCTGCCTTCTGGCACGCCTGCTTGATGATGGCCTGGGTCTTTTGCCGGGGGGCATTGATCGAGGTCTGGAATACGAATTTCAGCGCTTTGCCATCCTTGGCGCGAACGCCGTCGGAGCCTTTTTTCCAGCCGGCGGTTTCGAGAATTTGATTGGCCTTCTCGATGTTGAATTCGAATTTGGTGTTCTTCGACCGGAAACGTTCCGGGTTGTTCAGGAAGTTCGCCGTTGCGACCGCGGTGCGGCCGTAGATGTATTTCTCGATGGAAGCACGATCGATCAACAGGTTGACGGCCTGGCGCACGGCGGGGTCGCTGAACAGCGGATGTTTGGTCTTGATGCTCGAGCGCTCACCGTCGACCTCGACCGCCGGATCGGTCACATTGAGGATCATGAACTCGATATTGCCGGTCGCAACGATGCTGACCTTGCCCTTACCGGCGCTTTCCAGCTTGGTCAGGATCTCGTCTTCCACCTGCATGTTCCAGGCGTAGTCGTATTCGCCGGTTTGCAGCACCGCGCGTGCGGCTGACACCGCATCGCCGCCGCCCTTGACCTCCAGCGTATCGAAATACGGCCGGTTCGGGACGTGGTAGTTGGGATTGAGCTTGGCGAGCACCGTGTCGCCCGGCTTGAAATCGACGAATAGAAAAGCGCCGGTGCCGACCGGCTTCAGGTTGGTCGGCGCGTCGCGCGACTTGGCGCCGGTATAATCCGCGAACAGGTGCTTCGGGATGATCATGCCGTTCGCACTGACGAAGGCGTCGGCCCAGAACGGGGTCGGCTTGGCGAAGGTCACGCGTACGGTAAGGTCGTCGATCTTCTCGACTTTGACATCCCTGTAGCTCGCGATCGTGACCGCCGCGGTTTCGGGGTTGCGCGCGTACTCCCAGGTGAACACCACATCGTCAGCGGTGAACGGGGCTCCGTCATGCCATTTGACGCCCTTTTTCAACTTCCAGACCACCGAGAGGCCGTCCTCGGTGAGGCCGTCGTTTTCCTTGCTCGGAATC
>Ga0210389_10004693_pt1 | contig 10600 bp, 10 predicted proteins | sample IncBWH28OmetaG_FD_160127 | JGI IMG/M metagenome (GOLD analysis project Ga0210389, IMG submission 160127) | Forest soil microbial communities from Barre Woods Harvard Forest LTER site, Petersham, Massachusetts, United States - Inc-BW-H-28-O ... | reverse complement strand
TTCACGATCGTAAGCCATTTAATACAGTCTGCTTGACCCGCCTGCCGAAACACGACTGTGTGTTTGCCCGGCGACAGAGGCACACTCATGGGAATTTGCCCGAACAAGCTCCCATCAATGTAGACGAATACTCCTTCGGGTTTCGCAAAATGGACGACTCCAAGAGGCGGAACAGACGGGTCAGAGGCCGCAGGAGATGAAAGTTTTTCAACGGGAAAACTCTGGGCCCGAGACCAATCTTTCAACGCGGCGCTTAAATGAGCGGTGCTCAGCGCGAAGGCGATACCAGTGACTGCCTTTCCGGCTGGTCTTTCTGTTGTGATCCCAATCACCTCTCCTCGGCTGTTCAGAAGAGGGCCACCGGAATTGCCAGGATTCAGCGCCGCGTCGGTTTGGATCCACGTTTCGTCTCCGGAGGATGAAAGTTTCCCGACGGCGCTAACAATACCCTTGGTAACGCTGAACGGCATTCCCCCAGCAGGATGGCCGATGGCAAAGACAGTATCGCCTTGACGAACGGAGCTGGAATCGGCCAGAAGCAAGTATGGAAGGGGAAAACCAGTGGACGGAGGTTGAACGAGAAGAAAAGCAATGTCCATAGCTGGATCGGCATAGACGAGGTGGGTTTTCAGCGATTGGCCGTTCCAGAGGATTGCTGTGAGATCCGATCCCGAAGTGGTGAGATGTGCGTTGGTGGCAATTAGCCCGCTATCATTTACGAAAAAACCAGAGCCGGACAAATTGGGTGCAACGAGAACGACGATGGCAGGTTTTACACGGGCAATTACTTCTTCGGGGTATAACTCTAGTAGCTCCACGGAAACGGGTGTCTTGCCGGGCGAGGGACTAACGTCGGCTGGCGGCAGCGGAACAAGTTCGAAATGAAACTCGTCGGCTTTAAATAGCCAGAAATCACCGTGACTGTGATGATGCAAGTCGACCCACTGCCTGGGACCGTCGGTCAACACCATCTCCTTCGTAACATAGCCAGAAAGAATTAGTCGAACGCGCACAGAATGCTGGAGACGGTCTTGAAAACTAGTGAGAGTCCTTTTGAAATAACCAGACGGAAAATCCTTCTCGTAGGGAGTGACGCCAATGACTTTTTCATCGAGTACGATGGTGGCGCCTGGCGGGGTTGAGGTTATTCGGAGTGTTTTTGCCGACGTCAGGGCACAATACGAGACCAGCAAGGACATAGAGAGGCAGCTGCGAATTAGAGAGAGGGGCAACACAGGGGGCTCTCGCGGCTGAGTATACTAGATATTTATATTTACAGAGAAGAACTAAATTGCTAGAGACATTACAATCGGCCTAGTTTGGCGCGTGTCGATCTCAATCAAGAAGCGGACTTAGGGGAATAGCCGGAACAGGAGAGGACGGGAAGACGCGGGTATTTGGGGAATGCTGGATCGGACTGGGAAAGCTGGCAGAGGAGGAATTGCGAGCCTTTGCTGGAATCGATTAGTCGAGCGTGAACACAGTCCGAGCAGAGGCCGAACCGGGGGTTGGCGCCGGTTGATGATTTGGAGGCGGGCATGACGCTTCGGGTCAGGTGCAACCTCAGTTGGATTTCGGCGGGTCGGCTGCCGTCGCCGAGGGTGCGGGAGGAGCAGGCTTGGCGAATTGCGAGTCGTTGAGGGGAATATTGGTTTCGATTTTGGTGGCGATGATTTTCTGGATCTGGTCGGACTCGATGGCCGCGGATTCGACGAGGAAGGGATATTTCAGGCCGTCAACTTCGCGAAAATCGCGGAAATAAGTTTCCCAGGGAAGTTCCTTGCCGGCAACCTTGCGGAGACCCTGCCATTTCATGAGCAGACCAGTGGAGGCGTCGAAAGAAAAGAAGCTGGCGTCGCCCTGCTTGGTGGTGAGTTTCAGTTTGTGCACGATCTTGCCGTCGATTTGCTCCTTTCCCACGTACTCGATCTGATTGCCTTTGGCTTTGTAGTCGACGAAGGGACCTTCGAAATCAGCTTCGTCGGCGATGCCCGAAAGATCCTGTGCCGACATATCGGCAACGGAAGCGTTTGGTGCGAAGGGATTATATGTCCAACCCGCGGATTTTCCGTCGTAGACACGGAGAAGCGTTTGGCCGCTGATGGTGATTTCCATGTGCATCTTGAGGGGGCGCTTGCGCTCGACAAAGAAGGGGCCTTCCACGCCAGGGGCGAAGGTGATGACGCCTGTGATGCGCTCGGTCTGGACGGCTTTGATTTTTGCGAGGCCACCACGCGCTTGGAGGTAGGCGTTGATGACATCGTCGGCGGTCTGGGCCCGGAGGGCTAGCGGAAGGCAGAAAACGAGACCCACGGCAATCAGCGAGAACCGCGCGAGACGTTCGCCGCGAAAACTTGTTTTGGCGTACATAAGAGAATGTTAGAGAGAGTTGGGGGTCGGGTCAACAGTGACGAGCAATTGGAATTCACGGGAATTCGCTTCAAAAAGTGGATTGACATTGGTGCGTGGTTCGGGACAAATGATGATTCACATTTTGCAGAACCAGATGGGACTTGGAGCGAAACACCCGGCCATTTATGGACATAGTTAACCTGATTTTTGGAAAGCCGCTGAAAAGTTCGGAAGAGCGGGCGGAGCAGATCGGTCCGGCGGAAGGAATTCCGATATTCGGGCTGGATGCGCTGAGTTCGGCGGCGTACGGACCGGAAGCGGCGTTGAGCCTGCTGATTCCGCTGGGACTGGTGGGCGTCCGTTACATCGTTCCGATCAGCGCGGCGATTATTGCCCTGTTGGTGATCGTCTATTTTTCTTACCGGCAGACGATCGAGGCGTATCCGACGGGCGGCGGGTCGTACACGGTGGCGCGGTACAACCTTGGATCGTTTTGGGGACTGCTGGCAGCGGCAGCGCTGCTGGCCGATTACATTTTGACGGCAGCGGTGGGGATTTCGGCGGGCGTGGGCGCGCTGATTTCCGCGGTGCCGAGACTGCTTCCCCACACGATGGTGATGTGCCTGGGAATCCTGGTGGTGATCACGATCGTGAATCTGCGCGGAGTGAAAGACGCGGGATTCGCGTTTCTTGTGCCCACTTATCTTTTTGTTGGCTGCCTGGTGATTACGATTGGCGGCGGCATCGTGCGAACCTTGGCGAGCGGTGGGCATCCGCTGCCGACGAACCCGTTGCCGCCAGCGCCAGCGGCATTGCAGGGAGTAACGTACTGGCTGCTGTTGCGCGTATTCGCGAGCGGTTGCACTGCGCTGACCGGGGTGGAAGCGGTGAGCAACGGAGTGCGGGCCTTCCGCGAACCCCGGGTAAAAAACGCGCAACAGACGCTGACCATCATTATCGCGATCCTCGGCGTGCTGCTGGCGGGGATTTCGTACCTGGTGAAGGTGTACGGGATTGTTGCGACGGACCCCGGGCAACCGGGATACCAGAGCGTTCTTTCGCTTTTGATTGCAGCCGTGTTCGGCAAGGGAGTGTTTTACTACGTTTCGATCGGGTCGATCCTGCTGGTGCTTTCGCTTTCGGCGAATACCGCGTTTGCGGATTTCCCGCGGCTCTGCCGGGCGATTTCGCAGAACAATTATTTGCCGCACGGATTCGCGCAACGCGGGCGAAGGCTTGTGTACACGCAGGGGATCGTGGTGCTGGCGATTCTATCGGGAGTGCTACTGTTTCTGTTTGGAGGCGTAACCGACCGGCTGATTCCGCTCTACGCGGTTGGGGCGTTTCTGGCGTTTACGCTTTCGCAGGCGGGGATGGTGCGTCACTGGTGGAAAGCACGTGGGCCGCACTGGGTGAAGTTCGCGATGGTGAACGGACTGGGCGCGTTCGTGACCGGCGTGACGGTGGTGGTGGTGCTGGTGGCGAAATTTGTGGACGGGGCGTGGCTGACGCTGCTGTTTATTCCGCTGACGATCATGGCGTTCCACAAGGTGCGGGCGCATTACCACAACGTGTCCATGGCGACGCGCACTATGGACGCCGTGCAACCTCCGATGCGGGAATTGCCGCCGCTTGTGGTAATCCCCATCGACCGGTGGAGTGCGATTACGAAGCAGGGGCTGGAGTTTGCGGCACGATTGTCACCGAGTGTGACGGCTGTTCATGTGGAGCCGGGGGAGCACGCGGCGCTGTTGCAGGAGGACTGGGAGCGCTATGTGGTGAAGCCTTACCGCGACGCCGGCGTGGAGCCACCGGAACTGGTGATGCTGCCTTCCCCTTACCGATTTATTGTGGTGCCCATTGTGGAGCACGTCTTGAAGCTTGCTGATAAATATCCGGAGCGGAAGATTGCGGTGGTGATCCCCGAATTTGTGGAAGACCGCTGGTACGAATATTTTCTGCATAATCAGAGAGCGCGGCTGCTGGAGTGGGTTCTGCTTGCGAGAGGCAGCAAGCAAATCTACACAATCGCTTCGCCGTATTATGTGTCGGATTCAGCAAAGAGGATGGCGGGGTCAGACAGAAGTAAAGAAGTCTGAAGCATCGTTGACGTAACCAAAGGCCATCCTGGGAGTGTTGAAGGCGAAACCGGGATGGCCATTTTTGTCGAGAAGGATGAGGCCGCCGGTGCCTTTGCCGCGATTGGCAAGGAGTTGCACGGCTGCTTCGGCGGCGCGGGTGGGCGAGGAGCCGGCAGGCCGGAGAAAATCGGCAGCGGTTTTGGCCATGACCACACGCATGATGGCTTCGCCATAGCCGGTGGAAGAGACGCCTCCCGTTTCGATGTCCGCGTAACAACCACAACCTATCAGGGGAGAATCGCCGACGCGGCCGGGGAGTTTGCAGCAAGTGCCGCCGGTGGAGGTGGCGGCGAAGAGGCGGCCATGCCGATCGAGCGCGACGGCGCCGACAGTTCCCTGTTCGTGGCCGCGATGATTTTCGGCGGCGTGGGAATCCTTGCTGCAGCGAAGCCAGGCTTCGCGTTCGGCGGGAGAGATGAGGTTCTCGGGATCGCAGAGCGGGACGCCGTGCGCCGCGGCGAAGTGTTCGGCGCCTTCGGAGACGAGCATCATGTGAGGGCACTTTTCGAAGACTGCGCGGGCGGCCTGAATGGGATTTTTCACGCGGCGCAGGCCCGCGACGGAACCGGCGCGGAGGGTGGCGGCGTCCATCACGATGGCGTCGCATTCGACGTGGCCATCGAGCGTGAGATGGGAGCCAAAGCCGGAGTCGAAAACGGGATCGTCCTCCAGGACAATGATGGCGGCTTCGATGGCGTCGAGCGCGTGGCCGCCGTTTTCCAGAATCCTCCAGCCGGCATGGAGAGCGAGGAGGCAGCCGGATTTACAGGCATCAACGGCGTCATCGGGGATGTCCCAGGCGCCGCCGTGAACGATGAGAGAAGGTTGCATAGGAAAGCAGAATAGCAGAATTGGAAAATGGAATGAGGAAGAGGCGATCAGCGAGCAGATAGCAGCGATCAGGAGCCGGGAAGAGCGAAGGTGACGCTGGCGCGGCTAGAGCTAGATGAAGAAGTCGAGGGTGAAGAGGAGCAGGCCGAGGATCAGGAGGAAGGCGCCGAGGGAAAAGCGGCGCTGGGGGAGGCGGCTGACGGAGTTGAGGAAGCCGGCGGGAATTACGCGGAGGCGGGACTCGGTGCGCGGAAGGTAGAAAGGCCCCACGGATTCATAGCGGGAGAGATTGCGGCGGAAGGCGGAGAATTCGTTTTCCATCCAAACGGAGAGTTCGTCGCGATAGCGCCAGAGATACAGGGAGCCGAGCAGGAAAACCCCATAGCCGAGACAAGTCAGCAAACCAAGAGCCGGACCCGAACCCCAATAAAGCATGGCACCTCGCCGCCGGACGGGCGGCCGCACTATTCTATGCCTCTTCGTGAATGGTGAAAAGGCGGACGATTTCGAATTCTTTTTTCCCGGCGGGGGTAAGCACCTGGACCTCGTCGCCGACCTTGCGATTGAGAAGCGCGCGGCCGATGGGGGATGTGGTGGAGATCAATCCCTTTTCGACGTCAGCTTCCTCGATGCTTACGAGCTTGTATTCAATTTCCAGGTTTTTCTGGACATCCATCACGACAATACGTGAGCCGTAGCCGGAACGGTCTTTTGGAATGTTGGTGAGGTTCAGCATGCCGAGATCACCCATGCGCTTTTTGAGGTGCCCGATTTTGGCGTTGACGTAGCCCTGGCGCTCTTTGGCGTATTTGTACTCAGCGTTTTCGGAAAGGTCGCCATGCGCGCGGGCAATAGCAATTTCCTTGGGGAGGTCGACGTTCAGCTCGTGCTCCAGGGAATCGATTTCCTCCTGGAGTTTCTTTTTAATTTTGGCAAGAGGGTCAGACATAGTTTTCCGCGTCAGAGAAAAATGATGCGGAATCCGGCATTGCCGGACTCCGCACGGAACATTATAGATGGGGGAGAATTCTCCCGACAAGAGGGAAAGGAAGGCTTTCCTCGCGAGAAGCACGTTAAAATACTTATTTTAAAGACTTTATCAGGGATTAAAGGGAGTCAGCGGACAGGCAAGTCGACGGTTTGGGATACCGTTTTTCCGGCCGCATCCTTAATGGTGAGAGTGTAGGTGGTGGTTTTCCTGGGGGAGATGTTGAGGCAACGCGAATGGGAGGGCCAGACCTCACCGGCGGGAGGATCGAGCTCAACCGTTTTGGCGTTGGCGACGTCATAGCAAAGTTGCGCGGTTTCTCCCCGGTGAATCGCACGGGGCGAAACGTAGAGGCCGCGGATGGCAAGTTCGGAGCCGCCCAATTGTTCGATGGCGAGGCGGTCTTCCTCACGGCGCTGCTCAGCCTGACGCTCCTGTATTTTCTGCCTGTACTGTCTGCTGGATTCGTACCGCGCAAAGAGGACGTAAGAGACGTAGAGAAGCACGCCAAGAATCACGATGGAGGAATAGAGAAAGGGATTCTTGAAGGGGGATTTGGGTGAGGTTGAAGTCTCGGGAATCATGGCGCCAACCGGGGTCTTGTTCAATTGCTTGCCAGATTTTATTTTAACCGGAATTGGAGCGGAACGAAAAGCCGCGGCGGTGCGATTCATTCGCTCGCCGGATCCAGGATTTTCGCTTAGACTTTCCCATCGAGATGATGCGAATTTCCAGACGCTCGATGATCCGGCAGGTTGCTTCGGGGGCGGCTGCCGTTTCCCTGACGGCGACTCCCGTATTTACCTCCACTGCAGAGATGCAAACTACAAAGCGCAAGGGGCACATCCGGCAATCGGTTTCGCGATGGTGCTACGAAAAGATTCCGCTGGAGGAGTTGTGCGAAAAGGGCGCGGCGATAGGATTGAAGGCAATCGACCTCCTGAATGAGAACGAATGGGAAGTGCCAAGCCGGTATGGGCTACTGTGCAGCATGGGATATGGCGGCGGGGGCGAGATCCAGAGCGGGATGAACCGTGTGGAGAATCACGGGAAGATCGAGGAGGCGTTCCGGAAGAGCATCCCGCGGGCGGCAAAGCTGGGCGTGGCGAATTTGATTACGTTTTCGGGGAATCGGGATGGAATGTCCGATGAAGAGGGAGCGAAGAATACAATTGCGGGGCTGAATCGCGTCAAGAAAATCGCAGAAGACCACGGGGTGACCATCTGCATGGAGCTTTTGAACAGCAGGGTGGATCACAAGGATTACATGTGCGATCGCACGGCTTGGGGAGTACGAGTGATGGAAGCGGTAAAATCGCCGCGGGTGAAATTGCTGTATGACATCTATCACATGCAGATCATGGAAGGGGATCTGATCCGGACGATTACGGAAAATATCGGGTGGCTGGGGCATTTTCATACGGGTGGTGTGCCGGGGCGACATGAGCTGGACGATACCCAGGAAGTGCACTGGGCCGGGGTAATGCGGGCGATCGCGGCGACGAAATACAAAGGATATGTTGCACACGAGTTTCTTCCCGCGGGGGATCCGTTGCGATCGCTGCAGCAGGCGGTTGAACTTTGCGATGTGTAAAGTGGGCGGCAGGCGACTGGGTCGGGACTTGCTAAAGCGTTAGAGTCAGGCCATTTTAGATGCGCCCTGGCATGTTTCAGGGTTGGCGATGTACATGGAACGAAGCGGACAGCAGCAGCGTCGAGAGGATTTTGCGTGCGACCAGAACCCCATTTGATCGACTACACGATTATCCTGTTGTATTTCGCGTTTGTGCTGGGCATCGGATTCGTGTTGAAGAAATACATGAAGACGAGCACTGATTTTTTCCTTTCGGGCCGTTCGATTTCTGCATGGATTGCGGGGCTGGCGTTCCTTTCGGCCAACCTGGGCGCCCAGGAAGTGATCGGAATGGGGGCGAGTGGGGCGAAATACGGAATCGCCACTTCGCATTTTTACTGGATTGGGGCAGTGCCGGCGATGCTGTTCGTCGGAGTGTTCATGATGCCGTTTTATTACGGGTCACGGGCGCGGTCGGTGCCGGAATACCTTAAGCTGCGCTTTGACGAGAAGACGCGCGGGTTCAACGCCATTTCATTCGCGGTGATGACAGTTTTTTCCTCGGGTGTTTCGATGTATGCGATGGGCAAGCTGCTGCAATTGTTGCTAGGGTGGAATTTCACGGCGGCAATCCTGATTTCCGCGCTGATCGTGCTGGCATACACGTTCTTGGGCGGACTCACCTCTGCAATTTACAACGAAGTGCTGCAGTTTTTTCTGATTGTGATGGGATTCATCCCACTGGTGTATTTGGGCCTGCGGGACGTCGGCGGCTGGGACGGATTGAAGGCGCGCATCGCGAACGATGCGATGGTGCATTCGTGGAAGTACATGGGCAATTCGAACGCAAATCCTATGGGAGTGGAATGGTTTGGGATGTTGATGGGGCTGGCGTTCGTGCTGTCGTTCGGATACTGGTGCACGGATTTTCTGGTGGTGCAACGGGCGATGGCCGCGGATTCAATGACGGCGGCGAGGCGAACGCCGGTGATCGCGGCGTTTCCGAAGATGGTTTTTCCGTTCCTGGTGATTTTGCCGGGGATGATTGCCGGCGTGGCCACAAGTCCCAGAGTGCATGGCATGATCGGGGGAAAAAGCGAAGTCGCAGGCGTCGCGGCGCAATCGTCCTTTTTTACCGGCGGCAAGGGGATTATTCCACCAAAATACGATGCCGCGGGACAGCCGGTGACGGCCGATGGAAAAGTGGTGCTGGACTACGACCTGGCGACGCCGATGATGCTGGTGCGGTATTTCCCTTCGGGACTGCTGGGGCTGGGGCTCTGCGCGCTGATCGCTTCGTTTATGTCGGGAATGGCCGGAAACACAACGGCGTTTAACACCGTGTGGACCTACGACATCTACCAGAGCTACATCAATAAGACGGCGAGCGATCAGCATTATTTATGGATGGGGCGGGCGTCCACGATTTTCGGGCTCGGGATTTCGCTGATGGCAGCGTTTGTAGCGAAGGAGTTCAACAATATCCTGGACGTGCTGCAACTCGTTTTTGCGTTCGTGAATGCGCCGCTGTTTGCGACGTTTATGCTGGGGATGTTCTGGAAGCGCACGACGGGGCATGGCGCGTTCTGGGGATTGCTGGGAGGAACGGTGGCGGCGGCAACCCATTATGGATTGACGCTGCCGGCGGGAGCAGTAGCCGGGGTGAAGGGGGGATATCTTGGGCCGATCTTGCATGTGTATCCAAGTGAGATGGCGCAGAATTTCTGGACGGCGATTTTCGCGTGGGTCGGCTGCTTCACGCTGACGGTGGTGATTTCGCTACTGACTGCGCCGCGCCCGGAACAGGAGTTGAAAGGGCTGGTGTATTCGCTGACGGCGAGACCGGAAGAAGGCGGACTGAAGTGGTACCAGAAACCGGCCACGCTGGCGCTGATTGTCGTGGTGCTGCTTCTGGGCCTGAATCTGATTTTCTGGTAGCAGCGCGTGGCGGTCGAGTAACCAAGGAGGAGCGATGGGATTCGACATCCGGATGCCGATCGGGATGCTGTTCACGCTGTTCGGGATTCTGTTGATCGGGTATGGCGCGGCCACGAACGGAAGCGCGATGTATGCGGAGCATTCGCTGGGCGTGAACATAAACGCGTGGTGGGGCGTGGCGCTGCTGGCGTTTGGGCTGGGGATGCTGGCGCTGACAAGATTGCGGCGAAAACAGCAGCCAGCGGCTAAGGAACAAGAGTGAGCGGGCAATGACTTCCGAATTGGATTACCAATCGATGCTGGCGGTGGCGCTGGCAGAGGCGCGGGTCGGATTGAAAGAGGGCGGGATTCCGATCGGCGCGGCGATTTTTGATGCGACGGGGCAACTGATTGGGGCGGGGCACAACCGGCGAGTGCAGCAAGGCGATCCATCGTTGCATGGGGAGACGGATGCGTTTCGAAAGGCGGGGCGGCAGAAGAGCTATCGGAAATTGATCATGGTGACGACACTGGCGCCTTGCTGGTATTGCAGCGGGCTGGTGCGGCAGTTTGGATTTGGTACGGTGATTATTGGAGAGAGCCGGAATTTCCAGGGAGGAATCGAGTGGCTGCGTTCGCTGGGAGTGAAGGTGATTGATCTGAACTCGCCTGTGTGCGTTTCGATGCTGGCTGAGTATATTCGGGCGAATCCCGCGGTGTGGAACGAAGACATCGGCGAGGAATAGCAGCTAGTTCGGAGCGGTAGTGGATGCGGCGGCTTGCGAATTAGTCTTGGCG
>Ga0210389_10004692_pt1 | contig 10601 bp, 12 predicted proteins | sample IncBWH28OmetaG_FD_160127 | JGI IMG/M metagenome (GOLD analysis project Ga0210389, IMG submission 160127) | Forest soil microbial communities from Barre Woods Harvard Forest LTER site, Petersham, Massachusetts, United States - Inc-BW-H-28-O ... | reverse complement strand
GGACCAGCGCCGATGCCGATGCAGGCGAATCAGCCAGGCGCTTCGCCGGGCATGCCATCCCCGGCTCCGCAAGGCGCGCCGCCGCCGCGCGCTGGCTTTCCGCCGCCAGGCCCGGCTCCAGCTCAACCGCCAGGTCCATCCCCGGGCGGGCCCTCGCAAGGTGGGCCGCCACAAGGCGCATTGCCGCCCGGGCCAATGGCTGGCGCTCCTTCCCCGCCGCTACCACCTGCCCTCACTCAGCCGCCGCCGCCGGTCTATGACCACGCGGTGATCGAGTTCGAAGTTTCCAAGCCTTTGATCAAGGTCGCTGGCGTGCCGCCCGAGGAGATGCGCCTCGATCGCTACGCGCGCACTTTTCGCGACAGCCGTCTGGTTGGTCATGAGCGGATTGTCCCCGTCGATCAGCTGATCGCCATGGGCTACGACCGCGAGAAGTGCCTCGAGCACATCCAGTCGATGGAAAGCTCGTTCACCGTCGAGCCGCAGCTGCGCAATCCGGCCCGTTTCATGGGCACCAGGATTGGCGACGGAGTGAAGTACGGCGAGTGGTACATCAAGATCGACAAAGATGGGGATGGTTCACCTGAACTACGCTACATCTGTACGATGGGCGAGGACCAGGAGATCGTCGCCGACGAGGAGGCGAACCGGGTCAAGTTCGCGCTGTTCTCCTGCGATCCGGTCAGCCACACCATCGTTGGCGACTCGCTGGCTGACTACACGCAAGACATCCAGCGGATCAAAACCAACATGACCCGCGCCGTGTTGGACAGTGCGGCCGAGGCAATCAATCCGAAGACGGTCATCAACGAGCTCATGGTCACAGTTGACGATGCGCTCAACGACGATCTTGGCGCGGTGATCCGGACCCGCGGCAATCCGGCCGAGTCAGTGTTGTTCACCAACACGCCGTTCCTCGGTCAGCAGGCGCTGCCAGTCTTGCAGATGCTGAATGAGACGCTGCAGCGCCGTACGGGTCTCAGCGATGCTGCGAAGGGGCTCGACCCAAAGGCCCTCCAGTCTTCGACGATGATCGGCGTAGAGGCTGTGATCAACGGGGCGCAAGAGCGCATCGAATTGGTTGCACGCGTCCTTTGTGAGACTGGCTTCAAAGACCTGTTTAGCGGCCTGTACAACGAGATCTGCGAGAATCCCAACCAACAGCGCACGTTGAAGATTCGTGGCAAGTACGTCCCGTACGACACCAGTTCGTTCGACGCTTCGATGGCGGTCGAGGTCAACGCCAATCTCGGTAAGGGCTCGGATTTGACGCGCATGCTGGCGTTGAACCAGGTCAAGCAAGATCAGCAACTGATCGTCCAAACCTACGGCCTTTCCAATCCGGTGTGCGGCATCCCCGAGATGCTCAACACCATCACCGACATTTTGGCGATCGCCAACGTTAAAAACGTCGGGCGCTATTTCAAGACGCCGACGCCGCAGCAGATGCAGGCGATTCAGAACGCGCCCAAGCCGCCGGATCCGGCTTTGATCGCTGCTCAGGCGCAAATGGAGAAGGTTCGGATGGAGGCCGCTAAGGCGGCTGGGCAACAGAATTTCGACACCAAGAAATTGCTTTCCGATCAGACGCTGCGCGGGCAGGAGTTGAAGGCCAAAACTGACTATGACTTCCAGAAATTGCAGATCGACGCGCAGAAGGCGCACGTCGACCACGCGACCAAGCTTGGCGCGTTGGGTGCCACGCTGATGAAGTCACAGTCAGACCAGGATCAGGCCGACACCCAAAACCAACTCGCTATGGGGCAGCAACAGCAGGACGCCAACGATAGCGCGCAGCAGCATCAGCAGGCGATGAGCCAGGCCGAGTTGCATGCGGCGCAAATCGCTTCGCAGCACATGCAGAAGATGCACCAGATCGGCGCGCAGCACGTTCAGGCGATGACGGATATGGCAGCGCGTCATCATCAGGCGATGACTGGTCACGCGGTCCATGGCGCGCAGATCGTTGCTGGCGCGTTGACTGCGGACGCCGATCACGATCACGAAAGCCGGGAGAACGCGCTCGATCGCGATCACGAGGCGCTGACCACCGCGGCGACCCTGCAGAACCAACAGCAGCTTGCGAAAATGAAGCCGAGGCCTACGCCGTGAATGACATTCCGCGCGCCGATGCTCAGGTCGTCAAGGAGCTCGCTAGGGAGGCTGAGGGGCTGAAGGCCAACCGGGCTTTCATGGTCGCGATCCAAATCCTCCAGAAACAATGGTACGGCGAGTTTCTCGATCCGAAAACTGACGTTGAGCAGATGCGGACGTTGCGTGCGCAATTGCTCGCGCTTGAGGCGATTCCGCGCATGCTCGACAGCCTGATCGCCAGCCAGACGATGGCGCAGAGAGGGAAATGATGCCCGAAGGCATGGATGAAGCGACGATTGCGTTTTCGAATGAGGTCGCGCCGCGCGTTGCGCCGGTTGACCGCCGCGGCAAGCCGATCAACGAGGGTGCAAAGCCGGAACCGATGTTTACCCCTCGGGCGCTCGAGGGCGATCCTGCCACCGGCGACACGCGCGACGGCGGTGACAATCCGAGGCTCCGCGCGCTGGAGAGGGATATCGCAGATGGTCGGTTACAAGAGAGGGATGACGCCGAAAATCAAACACGATCCCGCCGCTCGTCCTCCGAAGATGAGCGGTCGGGTCGCCAACGACGTCAGTCCGACGCCGCGCAGCGCGATGATGCCGCCGCCGACGACGGACACAGCGGAGCCGAGGATGAGCCGGAAGATATCTGGGCCATCGCCGCCGAAGGCGACGACGTTCCGCGGTCAGACGAGCGCGCCGAGGGCACCGGGCGGGACGCCCAAGGGCTTTCCGAGCGCGACCCCGAGGCCGAAAGATTCGAGGTAACCGCGGACGGCGAGACGTTCCACGTCACGGTCGAGGAGGCTCTGCGCGGCTATAGTCGTGAGGCGACCTTCCACAAACGCCTGGCTTCGCTGCAACAGTTTAGCCAGGAGCTGCAACAAAATCAGGGTTACCTGCAACACTCCTGGGCGCAATGGCAGAAGGCGCGGCAAGACTACGAGGAGGATGTGGCGAACATGCTCCCGCAGGAGCCCAATTGGGATCATGAGTTCGCGGTCAATCCTGCTTACGCGCATGCTCAGCAAAAGGTCTTTCAGACAATTTACAGCAAGCTTGCGGCTTCCCGGCAGGCGCGCGCTGAGCGTGAGGCGATGGCGCAGCAGGAGCGTGATCGACAGGTTCAGGACTATGCCGTAAAAGGCTTTTCGAAATTCGTCATGGACAACAAGATTCCTGACGAACCGACGTTGAAGAAAAACTTGCAGTCAATGCGGCGCACTGCCGCGGCGGCTGGCTTCAGCGAATACGAAGTGGCCACAGTCTACGACCCGCGAATGCTCACGGTGTTGTTGAAGGCCAGCAGGTACGACCGCATGATGGCGGCCCGTCCACGGGCCGTTATTGCGGGCAAGGGTCGAACATTACTCCCGGGTGCCGCTACCCCCTTAAACGGGAATGGGCTCCGGAAAGGGCTCGACGAAGCACTTCGCCGCCAGGCGAGCAGCGGGTCGCTCGATGACACCGCACAGGTCTTTCGTCGAATGCTCTAACCGGGAGAATCCCCTTGGCCAAAGTTACCAACGCCTTCACCACCTATATGGCGGTGGGCAACAGAGAAGATTTGTCTAACGCCATCTACAATATCGACCCGTTCGACACGCCGGTGATGTCGGCAATCCGACGCCGCAACGTCAAGAACAGGTTCTTCGATTGGCAGACTGAATTCCTGCCGACCGTCAACCCGACCAATGCGCAAGTCGAAGGTTTCGTTCTCGCCAACAGCCCGGCTCAGCCGACTGTCCGGATGCAGAACGCGACTCAGATCTCCGAGCGCGACGCCACTGTGTCAGGTTCGCAGGAGGAATCGGACGCCGCGGGCAAAAGCTCGGAAATGGCGCACCAGATGGCGATGGCGTCGAAAGTACTCAAATCTGACATGGAGACGGCGTTGTGCTCGCGTCAGGCGCGCAACGACGGCGTTGACGGCACCACGGCGCGGGTCACCGAGTCGTTGACCCACGCGATCGCCACCGCAGTGTCGAAGACTGGCACAGGTCCAGGCGGCGCGGTGTCGCCAGATACGCCTGGTGCTTTGCCCGCGACCCAGTATGCAGTGTTCAACGCGCCTGCGACGCCAGTATCGCTGACCGAGGAAATGCTCGGGAACGCGATGCAGCTCGCCTACACCAATGGCGCGTCGCCGTCGCTGTGGGTGGTGCCTCCGGGTCCGAAGCGCACAGTGTCGACATTCGTCGGCCGCTCGACCACTCAGGTTCTGGTGGGCAAGACGGAGGTCGTGTCGACGGTCGACGTGATCGCTACCGACTTTGGCCGGGTGAAATGCATCCCGTCTCGTTGGGTGCCGCCCGACGTCGGGCTCTTAATCGATCCGGATTATGCCGCGCTCGGATTCTTTCGCGCTTTTCGTCAGTATCTGATGGCGCGAACGGGCGACGCCGAGACGCGCATGATCGTGGTCGAGTGGGGCGTGGAGACACGCAACGGACTGGCGCACGTCCTGTTCAACGGCATCTCACAATAGATTTGTGAGGTATTTCACGTGAAATAGGGTGTTCGCCGATGGGCGAGGCGCGCAGACGCTATGAGGCTCGCGACGGCGTCGCGCGCACGCTGATCATCGACGACGACACGCCGGATCGGTTCCATGTCCTCACTCAGCAGGACATTGAGCCGATCCTCGAGGGCATCGCGCGCGATCGGGAAACGATGCGCCACGGCGTGAACAAGCTCGCCGCGCGCCTGCCGCTGTTCATCTACGAAGACCTGCTTCACCGCGGCATTATCGGTGACGAAGACGCCTTCAAAAAGTGGTTGAATGGGCCGTCTGCGGCACCTTGGCGCGTGTGGCGAGGGAGGGTCTGATGGCGGACGACTATTTGAAAGCGCGCCGTCTGTTCGAGAGCGAAGATCGAAGCGGCTTCGCGTTTCGGGAGGTCTTCACCCCGAATCGCGAAGGTCCGCTGCGTTCGCGCCCGCGCCCGTCCGGTAAGGGCGGGCCATCGGTGATCCAGACGCCGGTTGTGAGTTCAGTGTGGTCCGCTTCGGATGCCGCCGCCAACGGCATGGCGCTCACCAATGGCGGGCTGACGGTGACGCCGTCTGGTTTTGTTGGCAACCAAACCATACGAGGAAGTACAAGTCATAGTTCTGGCAGGTATTATGTTGAATTTTTGACCACTGTAGCGGCGGTAAACGGGAATATGATGTTTGGAATGGCCGACGCAACCTTTAATGCTGCCAATCAATATCCAGGATCGAATGGAATTTCTTTTGGTTTCCAATTGGCTGGAGCAACCTATCAGACGACTGGTTTTACCGCTCACTTCACTCCTACAGCGACGCCAAATGCCAATGATGTGTTTGCGTTTGCGGTGGATTTTGGTGCTGGCGCAGTCTGGATGGCTTTAAACAATGTTTGGTATGGCGAAGGCAATCCAACCGTTGGTGTTGGAGTAAATCCGACCATGACTATGAGTGCAGCGCCTGCTCTTGGCGCTACACTTTTTCCTGCTTTGGGATTTTACGGAACCGGTCAAGGCATCTGGACCCTTCAGCCGACTGCCACCAGCCAGAAGTACGCCCCGCCAACCGGGTTCAGCCGATGGGGATGATTTGATGCCGTACGACCGAAAGTTCTTCTTTGACTCGGTGCGCAGGGATTTGTTCCGCGGCAACCTGACGCAATCGCAGGTCGACGGCATGAACTATCTGCTCGAGGTGTGGGAAAAGCACTTTGAGGCCAACAATCCCAACGACGGGACGATGTGGCTGGCTTACGCCCTGGCGACCTTCTTCCACGAAACCGCGGAGACGATGCAGCCGATCGAGGAATACGGCAAAGGCTCAGGCAAGTCTTACGGCAAGCCGGTCGCGCCGCACAACGTGGCTTATTACGGGCGCGGCCATGTCCAGCTGACTTGGGACACGAACTACAAGAACGGGCAGCAATTCCTCAAGGATCGCTATGGCGTTCATGCCAACATCTATCCCGAGCCTCACCTGATGCTGCACCCGCAGACCTCGGCGCTGATCAGCTACGACGGCATGGTCTACGGCTGGTTCACCGGTGTCGGGTTGCCGAAGTATCTGTCGAAATCGAAGGGGATCGAGGATCCGATCAACGCGCGCCGGATCGTCAACGGCACCGACAAGGCGCAGACCATCGCCAATTACTACTGGCTGTTCAAGAAGGCTCTCAAACAAATCCCGGCCGCCGCTCCGATGGTGGAGGCTGAGCTCCCCGGCCTGCCCGCCGGGCCTGCTATGCCGGAGCCGAGCTGATGGATGGTCTTCGCCGAGCTCGTCATCCCGCCGCCGAGTCCGAAACTGCTCGACTACCCGGCGTCGGTCGGCCTCGTCATTGCGGCCGTTTTGACGATGTTCATCCTTTGGGTCGCCAACAAGTTCGACCGCACCGGGGGCACGCTGACGATTTCGTTATTGGTGATTTTGTCGTTTCTTTCGCTGGTCACCTATTGCGCGTTTTTCACCATTCCGACCGACGAGATCACCTCGGGCGCGATCGGCGGTCTGGTCGCCGCATTTGGCGCGGTAGTGACCTATTGGCTTGGCCGAAACTGGAAGGGGCCGCCTGAATGAGCCCGCTTGGCGTCGTCCTGATCGTCATCCTGCTCTTGGTGCTGTTCGGCGGTCTGGGCGGGCCGCGGTTCGGAGCGCCTTGGCAGTACGGCTATGGGTTCGGCAATAGCGGCGTCGGGCTGGTCACCGTGCTTCTGATCGTGGTCGTTGTGCTCCTGCTGACGGGACGCCTGGGATGAGCAACGGCACGACTGATTATCAGACGCTGTGCGCGCAGATCGCTGATTGGGCGAACCGCCAAGATTGGAGCCAAGCTCTGGTTGCGTCGTTCGTCGCCATGGCTGAGCAGAAAATGAATTCCGACCTTCGGGTCAGCCGGATGATCGCCACCGCTCAGAACACCGTCACCTGCGGCTGCGCGCCGCTGCCTGACGATTGGCTGGAGATGGATCTCCTTTTGATGGCCAGCCAATCGACGCCGACCGGCTGGGTGCCGCTGACCTACAAGGCGCGCGACGAGTTCTTCCGCCTGCCTGCCCAGCCCTATTCTGGCACCTATGTCCAGAACTACAATTCGACGTGGATGAACTACACGATCGAGGGGACGACCCTCTATTTCGGCGGCGCGCCCAACGCGATCGAGGGCACGCTGTTCCAGATGAATTACTACCAGGAAGTCCCGGTGATGGCGAACACCGGGAGCTCCTGGGTCTACACCAAATTTCCGCGGCTTTATCTGTTCGCGGCGCTTGCCAACGCGGATCTGCACGCGGTCGGCGAGGAGCAGACGGCAATGATGCTGGGCCAGGAAGTCGACAAGATGATCCAGCAACTCAACAACGCTTGGCTGACCGCCAAGGCAAGCGGTTCGCGGCTCAAGCGCACCCGGGTGCGGAGTTTCGGCTAGTGAACGACCAATGGGTTCCCCCGGCTCCCACCACGCCGCCGTCGCCGCCTTCTAACCCGTTCCCACCGGCGAACAGCTGGAATGATGTCGCTGGTTGCTTGGTCAGCGCCAATCAGCCTTCGATCGTCAGCGGGATCGTCATCAATGGCGTGCCAGCGACCATCAGCTCGATCTACTGGCAGGTTTCGCTCAACGACGGCTCGGGCAATTTCCAGATCAACCAGCTCGATGGCGCTGGCAATTTCGTCGGCACATCGATGCAGGGGTCGGGCGTCGACGGCAGCATGACGGTTGCCCAGGATCCAACCCAACCGTTAGGAGTGGTTACTAAACAATACGCCGACGCTATTCCTCCCGGCGAAGCGCCGATGGATCAGGGGATCTACGCCCGGTTTATGGGGACGTGGTATTCGCTTCCTGCCTATGTTCAGGAGGCCCCAAGCGGCCAGATCTTTGGCCGCTTCAACGGCACTTGGGCTCCGGTGCCTGTCCAGACCGATGCGCCGAGCGACGGCAACACCTATGGGCGCTCGAACGCGGCTTGGAACCCGGCGCTGGCGATCACCGGCGGCACGATTACCGGCAATCTGACGGTCAATCAGGTTCTGACCGTGCAGGGGTCGAACAGCTTGGTGCTGAACGCCCCGGTCGGCAATCAGCGTTCGATCCTCGGCATGACGTCGAATATTGCACGCTGGGGATTGACGCTCGGCGACGGCACTACGGAGGGATTGAACAACGTCGGTTCGAACTTTACTCTAGCCGCTTACAGCACGACCGGCGCATTCCTCGGCAATTGGCTGACCATCGCGCGCGCGGACGGTTCGACGGTGTTCAACGGGTCGGGCGTCACTGTTCAGGGCGGCCTTTCGGTCAACGGGCTCCTCGCCCTCGCCAGTCCGAACAACCTCGCAATCTACGGCGGCTCGGCCGGGCAATTTCTAGAGACTAATGGTGCAGGTGTGCTCTCCTGGCAAACCCCGCCGGGAGCGGGCGGCGGGATCGGAGACGCGCCGACCGATGGCAATGCTTATCTGCGCTCGAATGCAGCCTGGGCGAGCGGCGGCACAATAGCGGGCACGCTGAATATTTCTCCACCCACCGGCAGTGCCAGTCTGAATTTAAATTCTGGTTCAACCACGAATACCATTTCGCTTACAACAGGTTTTAATGCTCTTTTGCAGCTTAATTCTGTAAACGGCCTTTCTGATATTACAATGGGAAAGGCGTCCAGTGGTGGTTATTCGTCTACTATTACAGGCGTTGTTGGCACAAGGCCGGATACCCGCTGGCGGATTGATTTGGTTGATGCGACCGCCGAAACTGGGGGCAATATTGGCTCTAATTTTGGCATAGTCGCATTTGGCGACGATAGTTCGGTGATTTCCACACCGATTTCGATTGCCCGCGCGACTGGTGTTGTCAATTTTTCGGCGACTCCCACCGTTGCTGGGGTTCCGATCGGCGGTGGTGGCATCGCTGACGCGCCCAACGATGGCACGGCTTACGCCAGGAAGAGCGCCGCTTGGGCGCATCTCGCCCATACCGACATCACCGATTGGACAGCGACGCTCGCCAATTACTATCCGACCAGCAATCCGAGCGGCTATCAGACGGCGGCGAACGTCACCGCCGCGCTTGCGCCTTACGCACTGACTTCGAGCCTTCCGCCCGCTTCGACGGTGCTGCCGATCATCGATGGGACGGCGGCGATCGGCGTTTCGACGGCTTATGCGCGCGCCGATCACGTTCACCCAGCGTCGGCGGCGAGCGGCGGCGATATCACAGACATCAGCTATTTCGGCGATGGGTCGGACGGCGCGGTCAGTATTACCACCACGGTCGCACTAACTCGCGATATGTACTATTCCAATTTGGCGATCAGCGGCGCGGGCATCCTGCAAACAAATGGTTTTCGGATCTTTGTTTCCGGTACGCTCGACCTTTCGGCGGCGGGCGCGGGCGCGATCACCCATTCGCTTGTACTCCCGGCAAACAACGCTTCCACGACCGTTGGCGGCAGTGCTGGCAACACCAGCAACAATAGTGTGTCCGGCTACTGCAAAGTGAGCGGCGGTGGGCAAATCGGCACTCCCGGCGCTAGTGGCGTCTCTGGCCCCGCCAACGGAACAGCGGCGGCGGCTCTTGGAGCGCCTACTGCGACTGGGGGCATGTTGGGCGGCATCGGCGGCATCGGTGGCGCGGGCGGCACCAATCTGGGCAATACCGGCGGTGCTGGCGGGAATATCAATCCGGTCAGTTTTCCGACTATGCGTTTCCGTCTCTTAACGACGTCGGTTTTCCACCCAAGCGGTGCATTTTATGGCGGGGCTGCGGGAACCGGTGGCGGAAGCGGCGGTTCGAGTAGCGGAGGCAGCGCCGGTGGCGGCGGCGGGGGATCTCCAGGGACGTTTGTTCTCTTATTTGCCCGCACCATTCTTCGCGGTGTTGGGACGGCGGTGGGGGCGATCAATGCCGCAGGCGGCAATGGCGGCAATGGCGGCCCCACTGTTGGAGCCGCAGCGGCTGGCGGAGGCGGAGGAGGAGGAGGTGGTGGCTTCGTCTATCTCGTTTATCGGTTTTTGACTGGCGCGCTTGCAGCCAACGCGATCAACGTCGCCGGGGGCAACGGCGGCAGTGGTGGGACCGGAACGCTTGTGGGAAGCGGCGGCAACGGCGGCACGGGTGGCGTCGTCGCGCAATTCAATATCGCCACGAACGCGATTAGCTATTTTGTGGGCGGAGCGCCCGGTGCGCCAAGCGGCGTGACGGGCGGCGTCGGCGGCGTCGGTTCGGTGAACCTATGAGCACGATCACCGACATGTATGGCCGGGAAATCACCATTCAGACGGGGGTCGTGACGCAAGGCGTCGGGGCCGAGGACATCTACTCGCTCGATGGCGTTGATGTCTGGCTTCCGGCCGGAACGCCGCAGGCTATCGCGCTGCAGACAATCGAAGCCATGGCCCCGCCTTGGTACGTGGCGGCAGAACCGGAGCAACCCATTGGCTGACACTCTCACGACGAACTACCAGTGGGTAATGCCGCAGGATCAGGGGTCGCCTGACACCTGGGGCCAGAAGCTCAATGCC
>Ga0210389_10004691_pt1 | contig 10601 bp, 10 predicted proteins | sample IncBWH28OmetaG_FD_160127 | JGI IMG/M metagenome (GOLD analysis project Ga0210389, IMG submission 160127) | Forest soil microbial communities from Barre Woods Harvard Forest LTER site, Petersham, Massachusetts, United States - Inc-BW-H-28-O ... | reverse complement strand
GCGTTTTAGTGAGCCTGAAAATGAGATTGACGGGTAAGTCTTGAGACCCGGCAACAATTTCGGCACTGCCGGTCATCTTGGGCTCGATTACTGGCGCATTGACATCCAGTGCGAGCCCCTCGATCATGTAGAAACACGAAGCGATGCAAAATCAACTGCGATAACGTTTCTAGCCCGGAATCCCCAGCCAGCTTAGGTCTTCAGGAGATAGGCCCAAAATCACGTCTCTCGTCGCTCTCAACACTTTCACCAGATTCGTCACCGACATGACGCAAGATCTTGGATCCACGCTCCAAAACTCAATCACTTAACTAGGAATACATTTGGCATGAGCCTTGCCTTCTCCACGAGTAATGGCACGGAAATTTCAAATGGGGATTGCAGCCATGGCTCAGACTCAATCTCTCTCGTTTCTGCCGCGAAATGCTCATTCTGTTCCCTTCGTCGAGTTGCGAGAGTCGCTCCCAAGTGTCGTCGCCGTCGTCTCTCCATTCACGGGTGAACTCATGCGGTTCATTTTTAACTTTCGAAGCGCCGACGGAAGTGAAACCGACATCGAGATGGCTCTGCTGGAAGCCTTAGCGAATGCGGTGATCCACGGCAATGGTGACAACTCCTGCAAGCGGATTTACGTCACGTGCCGCTGCTACCTGAACGGAGAAGTCTCAATTACGGTTCGGGACGAAGGACGCGGATTTGATAGCGGCGCTGTACCGGATCCGACCTTTCGAGAAAACCTGCTGTTCACCCATGGTCGTGGAATCTATCTCATGAAGACGCTGATGGACGAAGTCTCTTTCGAAGAAGGCGGATCCGTTGTGCGGATGCGAAAGAACTCCAACGCGAGTTCAGCCCAACGGTCTGAGCCATCTCACAGGTAGCGGGTCATGAAAAAGTCAAGTAGTGAAAGAGTGCTAGTAGTGGAGTCGGATGATGCATTGAGGACTAGCATCGTCGGCGCGTTTAGCCATGCCAGATACGACGTTTCCCCCGATTACCGCGAAGGAATGAAGGCTGTCCCTAGGTTCAGTCCCGATGCAGCTGTATTGGGAGCTAATCCGCCTCAGTTGGATAGTGAGAACAGCCGATGGCCAGAGACTGAGTTGGATGCTAGTCGACGCCCGCGGTATCAGAGCAATCTATGCGCCCCGAAGCCACAGGATACCTCTCGATTCGCTTATTCCTGAACCGGAACAACGGAAGGATCGCCGCTGGGGGACCAAGATCATGGCCGTGGCAGACCGCTACGGCCTACGAAGTGAAGTTGGCCGTTTCACCCTGTGCCAGATAGAGGTGCCAGAGGCACCCCACAACCTGGCAGGCGATAACGCATATGACTCCGATAAACTGAATTCAGAACTTTAGCACCTTCGGCATAGAACTAATTTCGCCACACCGCAGCAATAGGAAAAACAGAACACAAGATCTGCGGCGCTTGAGACGATATCGGCGCCGCTGGAAGATTGAAAGGCTGTTTGCCGGGTTGCAGAAGTTCCGACGTCCGGTTGTCCGGTACGAACGATACGTGAGAGCTTTATCGGAATGCCCCATCTCGGCTGTTGCGTAATCCTGCGGAGGCATTTGTGAGATGGCTTCTAGTGTCCGAGAAAGGACGGGTCCGTTCCTCGACATCCGCGATTTCTGCCAGAAATCCATTCTGATCCGGCAGGTAAACGTCCTTGATTGCGAACCAGGATGATTTCTTGGTTCGATGATTACACGCGAGTAATCGCGGCCTGATGGTCACAGCGGCTGCAATTCATCTGTAAAGGCATCGCACGAAAGAAAAAACCTAAATACGCTCAATGAGAACAGTTCAGAAAAGCTCGAAGAAATCACCCAGACGGCTTACCGAAACCTCTGCGCGTAAAGCGGCTGCAACTGGGCGGTTACGTTCGCTTGGGGATCGCGCGAATACTGGAGCAACACAATTTCTCGAGATCGCTTCCGAATTGCCACATTATTCAAATCGGTCTTCGAACGATGGGACGGCAGGCTATGGCTGGCAAGACCTTCTCTGCTGCGGGCAAAAACACTCACGCTGTAGGCTGTTGTTTGCAGGGCAATTACTTCGAGCCTATAGGTCCCACTGATCGGTCCGCATATCTGGACAATTCCTTGGCAGCTATTCGTACGGCCCAGATCATCGCAATTGATATCACCTTGCGCGATAGGTAATGCCTGCCAGGCGTGTTTGATAACAGGATCAAAGCCAATCCGGCGCCCACGAGGATCCGTCAGTACGACGCCTACATTAGGTGGACCATTGTTATCCGTGCGGAACACAATGTCGAGTTCGCCCAGTGAAAGACAGTCACCAGTATCGTCGGGATCGAGTTCCTCAACTACGTTGCGAGGGCTCGTATTTCCGACGCTAACATTCACGAGATTAGCGTCGCTGAGAACAGGGCTCGGGATGATCAGCACAAAAAATGTGAGTGCCTTCACAACTTTTGAATTGAGGACAATGGCTCGCATGCGCGTTCTCTTATGCGGCCGCGTTTGACCGGCTACATTGTGTTCGGTGCAAGTTTTCGTGTTCGACCAATTCTTCAATTGAGAGCGCCAGAATCGAAAACCCACAGAAATCACATCTCGATTCCAGGAAGAAGACCTCATTCTGCACGACCGGGTTCCGGATGAAATCGAACTCTTTAAATCTCATACATTCCCTTCACCAGACCACCTACTGAAGCGGGGACGCAGTCGCTTTGTGTCCGCTACTCCCTGCGCCTCAGTCGAACGGATGCAACAGCCTTGCCAAAAAACCATGGGCGAAATTCGTCCCACCTTTGCGCTTTTCTCAAGTGATCAGCCTTCGACAGCCATTTCTCATTGGCGAGTTCGGCTGTCGACTATCGACACTTTCGACCCCTTCGACAGTTCCTGTGTCGAACCGTCCCAAGAAAAACCATGATTCGGCGCCGTTTAGCTCCGTGTCGACTTTGGTATGCGATTTGCCTTTACGAGGTAGGGATGTTGAGCAGTTCACCCGGTCAGCTCACTTTTTCTGAGGAAAGACGCGCTCAAAGTGCAGTCGCGTGACTGACGCGCCTGAATCGACAGACGACTCTTGGGCCACATTTTCCCCCCAACCGAGCAGCGTCTCGATTCAGGCGCGCCAGTGACGCGATTGCAGCGGAAGTCCGATAACCACGATTGAGGGGGAAAGAAATGATGAAGCAAATATCCACAGGATTAGCCAGTGCGGCGCTCCTGCTAAATGCACTTGGCTGCAACGGTAAAGTACGGGCTGCGGCTCCGGCTCCTCCACCGATTGTCGAAGTCGCGCCGGTCATTCAAAAGAATGTGCCGGTTCAGGGCGAGTGGATAGGAACGCTCGAAGGCTACGTCAACGCACAGATTCAGCCTCAGGTGAGCGGCTACCTGATCCGCCAGGATTATCACGAAGGCGCATTCGTCAAAAAGGATCAGCTCCTCTTTGAGATCGATCCGCGTCCCTTTCAGGCCGTGCTTGATCAGGCTAAAGGACAATTGGCGCAGGCCGAGGCGCAGATGGCAAATGCCGAGCTAAACGTGAAGCGTGACATTCCCGAAGCGGAAGCGCACGCCATTCCCCAGAGCCAGATGGATACCGACACGCAGTTGCTCCGTGGGGCGAAGGCAGCAGTTGAGGCTGGCGAGGCGTCGGTCGAACAGGCCGAGCTGAACCTGGGATACACCAGAGTTGTCTCCTTAGTCGACGGAATCGCCGGCATCAACACGGTGCAGGTGGGCAACCTGGTGGGACCGTCTACGGTACTCACTGCAGTTTCGCAGGTGAATCCGATCAAGGTTTATTTCCCCATCAGCGAACAGGAATACCTGCGCATTGCGGACGGCGGCGGTCCGGGGAGTGTGGATTGGCTGACTCACGTTTCTCCAATCCCGTTGCACTTGACCCTGGCCGACGGGAGCGCCTACCCGCATCCTGGCAGAATCAGCTTCGCGGATCGCCAAGTAAACACGCAGACCGGAACCATTCAGATGGTGGGTGAGTTCCCCAACTCCAAAAATCTGTTGCGACCCGGCCAATACGCGCGGGTTCAGGCGCCAACCGGAAGCATCATGGGAGCGCTGCTAGTGCCGCAGGCCGCGGTGAGTCAGCAGCAAGGAACTTACCAAGCGACAGTCATCGGCGCCGATAACCGAGCGCAGCTCCGCACGGTCCAAGTCGGGCCGAGAGTGGGCACGCTCTGGGTGATCACGGCGGGCCTGAAGCCGGGAGAACGCGTCGTGGCGGTTGGCGCAGAGAAGGCAAAAGAGGGCGAACTGGTGAATCCCGCACCATACAAAGAAATAGAGGAGCGCTAATCATGGCGAACTTTTTCATTCGACGGCCCATCGTCGCGATCGTGATTTCGATCCTCACGGTCATAGTCGGCGTGATCACAATCGTGACCTTGCCGGTAGCGCTGTTCCCAAGTATCGCCCCTCCTGAGATCCGGTTGCAAGCCACCTACCCCGGTGCGGACGCGCAAACTCTCGAGCAAGCTGTCGCCACACCCATCGAGCAGCAAGTCAGCGGCGTCGACAACATGACCTACATGTACTCGCTGAACGCAACGGCGAACCAGCAAACGACGTTGCTTGTCGACTTCGATCTCAAGACCGATCCAAACATGGACCTGATCCTGACCCAGTCGCGCCAGCAACTGGCCAACGGTCAATTGCCGCCCCAGGTGAACAACTACGGAATCACCCTCAAGAAGTCGACCAGTGCTCCTCTAATGTTGATCGCCCTGTACTCGCCGCACGGCACTCGCGATTCGAACTATCTGGCGAACTACGCCTACATCAACCTCAATGATCCGGTCTCGCGCTTGTACGGCGTCGGCCAGACGCAAGTCTTCGGAGCTGGACAGTACGCCATGAGGCTATGGGTGAAGCCTGATCAGATGGCCAAGCTTGGCATCACCGTCACGGACATAGCTAACGCGCTTCAGGCCCAGAACACGGTGAATCCGGCCGGTCAGATTGGCGGCGAGCCAGCTCTGAGCAATCAGCAGTTCACCTACGCCGTGCTGGCTCAAGGCCGCCTGACTTCACCGGAACAGTTCGGCGAGGTTGTCGTGCGCGAAGCGCCAAACGGTGGGATCGTTCGAGTTAGAGACGTGGCTCGAGTCGAACTGGGCACGCAGGACTACAGCTTGATTGGTCGCCTGAATGGCAAGCCCAGCGCCATCATTGCCGTCTACCAGTTGCCCGGAACCAATGCTGTTCAAACCGTGCAGGGTGCCCGGAAGCTCATGGCGCAGATGAAGCAACGGTTCCCGCAGGACATTGAGTACGCGGTTTCACTCGACCAGACGCTCCCGGTCACAGAAGGCATGAAAGAGATCCTCGAGACCCTGGTGATTGCGATTGTGCTCGTCATTCTTGTGGTCTACCTCTTCTTGCAAGACTGGCGCGCCACCCTGATTCCAATGTTGGCTGTGCCGGTCTCTTTGGTGGGGACGTTCGCCATCTTCCCGCTGTTCGGTTTCTCGATCAACACGCTTTCGATGTTCGGCTTGGTGCTGGCTATAGGGCTGGTGGTTGATGATGCCATCGTAGTCGTGGAAGGGGTGCAGCACCACATCGAGGAAGGCTTGGCTCCCGAGGATGCGGCCCGAAAAGCTATGCAAGAGCTTTCCGGTCCAGTCGTGGGTATTGCTCTAGTCTTAGCCTCCGTGTTCGTGCCGACAGCCTTCATTCCGGGCATCACCGGCAGACTGTATCAGCAATTTGCCATCACCATCGCAATCTCTGTGATGCTTTCAGCGTTTAACGCCCTGACGCTCAGCCCGGCGCTCGCGGCACTACTCCTCAAGCCCAAGAAGCAGACCCGCGGACCGCTCGGAACATTCTTTGGCTGGTTCAACGCATACTGGGAGCGTTCTACTGATAGTTTTGTCCACCTGTCGGGAACCCTGATTCGGAAGGCCGGCGTGGTGATGGTGCTGCTTGTAGTCGCCGGGGTTGCAGCGTGGTTCTTTAGCAGCCACCTGCCTACGAGTTTCCTGCCCGATGAAGACCAGGGCTACCTCTACATCAACATGCAGCTTCCCAACTCCGCGTCCATGGAGCGTACAAGCGCGGCTGCGAAACAGGTGGAGAACGTTCTCGCAAACACCCCGGGAATCCAGTACACCACCAGCGTCGTAGGTTTCAGTCTGCTCAGCTACGTCAGGACTTCGTACAACGGATTCTTCTTCGTAACTCTGAAGCCCTGGGATGAGCGCGGAAGCCGGAGCGAACAATATCAAGCCATTAAGGCGCGTTTGAACCAGGAACTCAAAAAGCTGCCGGATGGGACGGTCTTCAGTTTCTCGCCACCGGCGATACCGGGAGTCGGCACTGCTGGTGGCGTTACCTTTGTCCTTGAGGACCGCGCCGGCAAGGATGTCAAGTTTCTTGGTGATAACCTGACCAAGTTCTTAGCGGCTGCCCGCAAGCGCCCTGAGCTCGGCCAGGTCAGCACTACGTTTATCCCGAGCGTGCCGCAAGAGTTCATCAATGTGGACCGCGACAAGGTGTTGAAGCAAGGCGTGAATTTGACCGATGTCTACAACACCATTCAAGCCTACATGGGCGGCTTGTTCGTCAACTACTACAACGATTTCGGCCGCACCTGGCAGGTGTATTTGGAGGCCGAAGCACGTTACCGGTCGACAACCAATGATCTCGGGCAGTTCTATGTGCGCAACGGCCAGGGGCAGACGGTGCCGCTCTCCGCGCTGGCAAAATTCGAGAACCGTTCCGGCCCTGAGTTCACCATGCGCTACAACGAATACCGGTCCGCGCAAATCAATGCGAGCGCTGCGCCCGGTTACAGTTCCGATCAGGCAACGGCGGCCCTGGAAGATGTTTTCAAGCAGACCATGCCTGGCGAAATGGGCTTCGACTACATAGGCATGTCGTACCAGGAGCAAAAGACGCGAGAAGGAGTTCCGTCTTCCGTCATCTTCGGATTTTCGCTGTTGTTCGTTTTTCTGATTTTGGCAGCCCTCTATGAAAGCTGGACAGTGCCTTTTAGCGTGCTGCTCAGCACTCCAGTCGCAGTATTCGGCGCTCTCGCCGCGCTCTGGTTGCGTCGTGTCGTGCTCAGTTTATTTCTGCCTGCGTACATGGTTCAAATCGAGAACGATGTCTACGCCCAGATCGGTCTGGTGATGCTGATCGGCCTGGCTGCAAAAAACTCGATTCTGATCGTCGCTTTTGCCAAGGAGGACTACGAACGAGGTATGTCCATCACTGATGCGGCACTTTCGGCGGCGAGACTTCGCTTCCGGCCTCTTATGATGACCGCGCTCGCGTTCATTCTGGGATGCGTGCCTCTCTGGACCGCTTCCGGAGCAGGTTCTGTAGCACGCCAGATCATGGGAACGGCGGTGATCGGAGGAATGGTCGCGGAAACCTTCATCGGCAGATTCTTTGTTCCCGCGATCTTCTATGTGGTTGAGCGCTTCTCTGGGGCAGAGGGGCGAAGAGCACTGCCACTCGCGCCCGCCGAGGCGCCCGGTCAGGGGGACTAAATTATGAAGAAAACTGCTCTCTTAGGGATTCTGGCTGTGCTGGTTCTCGAAGCCGGCTGCATGATGGGGCCAAAATACAAACGGCCCGCGGTGAATGTCCCGCAAGATTACCGTACGCCGGCCCCGCAACAAACTGCTGCGGCCTCGTCGTTGGGCAACGAGCAATGGTGGCAGGTTTACCAGGATCCGGTACTCACGCAGCTGATCCACACCGCCATCGCACAAAATTATGATGTGCGCATCGCCGCCGCCCGGGTTCTTGAAGCGCAGGCGCAAGTCGGCATCACCCGCTCCTACCAGCTGCCCTCGGCGAGCGTGGGTGCGGACGTTTTCAGCGAGCAAAATCCGAAGGACACAAGGCTATTTCCCGCTTATCAGGTGAATGGGGGCGAACTGAGCCTATCGGTGATCTGGAATCTGGACTTCTGGGGAAAATGGCGCCGGCAAACCGAGGCTGCCCGCGCCCAGTTACTCGCAACCGAGTGGGGGCAGCGAGCGGTAATTTCTTCGCTGGTTGCTAACGTAGCCACCGATTATTTCCAGCTTCGTGCGCTCGACAGCGAACTTGACATCTCGAAGCGCACGCTGGCATCACGGCAACAATCGCTGCAATTGACTCAGGTGCTTGAGACTCATGGCTCAGGCTCCGGACTAGATGTCAGTCAAGCCGAGCAACTCGTCTACACCGCCTCGGAGACGATCCCGGATATCGAGCGGCAAATTCAGCAGCAGGAGAACATGCTGAGCATTCTGCTCGGCGAAAATCCCCAATCCATTCCCCGCGGCCGGGCGCTTACGGAACAGCCCGTACCGGAGAACGTTCCCGCCGGCCTTCCCTCGCAATTGTTGGAGCGACGGCCGGACGTCCGCCAGGTGGAAGAGAACATAGTCGCTGCGAACGCGCAAATCGGCGTCGCCAAAGCCTCATTCTTCCCCAGCCTGTCGCTCACCGGACTGGGAGGGCTGGAAAGCAACGCCTTGCACCAGTTCATCACCCAGCCCTCGGAGACCTGGTACGGGGCCCTCAGCGTGAGTCAGCCCGTCTTCGAGGGCGGGGCGCTCCGCTCTCAACTCAGGTTCGCGCGCGCAAACTGGCAAGAAACAGTGCTCTCTTACCAGCAAACCGTTCAGAACGCCCTTGAACAGGTTTCCAATTCACTTGTCGCTTCTCAAAAAGACCGCGAGTTCCGCGAGCAACAGGAATTGCTCACCCAGGCAGCGCAGCACACTGACCAACTGTCCGAGGTACTTTACAAGAATGGTGGCGCGAGTTACCTCCAGGTGCTGACCAGCGAAACAAATTACTTCTCCGCAGAACTCAACTTGGTGCAAGCCCAGCTCAACGAGCGTTTGGCTCTCGTGCAGCTTTATCAGGCGCTGGGAGGCGGGTGGCAGCAATAAGAGAAGGGACAAAGATGCTTAAGAAAATTCTGGTTGCTTACGACGCATTTCCTAAGTCTGGACCTGGGTCATGAAACGGATCGCGTCTCTTTCGATCCTCTTCGCTGCGCTCATCGAGTTCGCGATCGAGCGCGCAAGGTTTGACCTGTGGATCATGACGATTGCAATCGTGACCCTATTGTGGAATGTCGCGGGCCGGGCGCTCAGCTCTCATGTGGACTCGCAGAAGCACGGCCACAACGTCTCGGCTTCCAGGCGGTAGCTTGTGTTCGCTGACGTGTCTGAGCACCAGATCGTCGCGGAACCGCTTGGTTGGGTCCGGTTTGGATGGGCTGTTCGGGGAAAGGTAGTTTGAAAATGAAAACGAAGTTGTTCTTCTCGCTCCTGCTGTTGGCTGCTGTGGCTTCTCATGCGCTAGCGGCTTCCGACGAGGGCGAAGTGAATTCTCATACTGGAAGGGGGCAATCGCTCGTCACTCCCGTTGAAGATCCGGCAACTACGAGTGTGCCAACAGCTCCTGCGGTTGAGGCGAACGATCCGAAACAAGCGTTGCAGGATTATGACTCACTAATGATTGCTCTCACAAAGAAGTTCTCTGCCACACTCGCAAAAATTGCCGAAGCTACCGAGCGTGGCGAGCTAAGCAGCGAGCAGGCAAGAGAAATGAGTGCCCAGCAATATCAACTCACCCACATGCAGTTCGAACTGCTCAGCTTGTGGCGTGGAATCGAGGAACAGGACTTGGCGAAAACTCCGGATCTTCAAGCAGACCCGGTTCCAAGGCCGGAAAACGAAGCCGTAACGGTGGCGTTGCCGTTCTCATCCCTTCAACTCAACCCCTCGTTGGCTAAGTACCTTAATTTGACGCCCACTCAAGTTGAAGCTATCCAGCAAATCAAGACGCGGGGACAGCGCAGTTTCGACCCTTTGATAACAGAGCTTCGAGTTACACGAGAGAAGCTGGTTGCAATCGGCAGTGAACACGTCAATGAGAAACAGGTCAGAGCTCTGGCTGACACGGAAGCAAGTCTGCTGGCAAGACTGATCGTCGCGAACGCTCGCATGCAATCCAAAATCTACAAAATTCTAAGCCCCGAGCAGCAAAAAAAGCTCAGCGATCTCGACCGAACGCAGGGCGCAGTCACCTCGGATGGAAGGTAATGGAGCAATTCCTGTGAAATTTGGAGAAGCAGCAGTGACCCAGGAAGAAATTCATCTCGGAATCGTCGGTGCAAACGCGAAAAAAGCTGCTCGGGAAGCGGCTGAAGCCTTCGGTGCAGATCGCTGGCGCCAGGCTGAATTTGGCAACCGGCGTACGATTTGGCGAATACTTGACCTCGGGATCTTTGCCGATATTTCCGACAGGAATGACTTGGTTTACGCTTTTTGGCATTTTCTTTGATCCTCCGATTGTTTTGTTCAGGACGCGGTGGAAGTGGATGGAAGCGTGCAAAGGCTAGCGGCGCCGGCGTGGATGATGAAGCACTCATGCCAGCTGCTGCGCGCGGCCAGGGCGAGCGACCGAACAGGATACAAAACGGAACCAGAAAGCGAGGAAGTAACGCGAGAAAGCTCAAGTACAGAAACCCCTGCAGCTTCCCTAGCCTGCGAGAGGCGTTGATCGGCGGACACGAAGGGTCTCCTGGCAGCGCCGGTCACGAATCTGCGGCGGGGAACGCCTTA
>Ga0210389_10004689_pt1 | contig 10605 bp, 9 predicted proteins | sample IncBWH28OmetaG_FD_160127 | JGI IMG/M metagenome (GOLD analysis project Ga0210389, IMG submission 160127) | Forest soil microbial communities from Barre Woods Harvard Forest LTER site, Petersham, Massachusetts, United States - Inc-BW-H-28-O ... | reverse complement strand
CTCGCCCTGGAGCGAGGCGTACTGCGTCTGGAGATCCTCCAGCTGGGTCTGGAGCCCGGCCTTGCGGGTCAGCGCCTCGCGCGCGAGATCCTCGCGCCCGGCGGCGAGGGAGTCCCTGGCCTGCCTGTCCAGCTTGCCTGCGTTCTGGTTCAGCGTGTTGATCTGAAGTTCGACGCGCTTACGCGAGGTCGCCACGTCGGCCACCCCGCGGCGAACCTTCTGGAGCAGCTCCAGTTGGGTCTGATAGGAGTAATCCAGGGTCTCGCGAGGATCTTCCATCCGGTCGAGCGCCTTGTTGGCCTTGGCTCGGAAGACCATCGTGACCCGCTTCATGACGCCCATGGGCGCGACCATCCCCTCGATCGGAAGTCCTGCTGCCGCAGCGCGTCCGGGGTCACGGACTGCCGCCGTTGAAAGCAACGGACATATTGCTGGCAGATCTCGTGTTAAGCCTACGACGTAGCCGCCGGAACCGTCACCACGGACCAAGATCGGCTAGCTGATCTTTAGGCCGGCAGGCTGGCGCTGCCCTGCGTCGCCGGGCCGCTGAGCCTGCCGCTCACGCAGGCCACGACGCGGACCAGGAGCGAGACGCTGCGCGCCGGACTAGTCTGCGCCGTTCGTCCCGGTAAGCTGGACGCGTGTTCAGACGACGTTCAAACGACGCATCCGGGCTGCTCGATCAGGATGAGGCAGCGGCCGGTCTCACCGAGGACGAGCAGGCTCGCCCCGCTCGGTCCAGCGTGACCGCGCCCAAGGGCGCGCCCACGCCCAAGCGCAGCGAGGCGCAGGGCAGCCGCCGTGGGCCTTACCAGGCGCCGACCGACCGCAAGGCTGCCGCCCAGCAATCCAGGGCGCGTGGCCGCGACGACAGGGCACGCCGCACCCAGGCGCTCCAGCGCGGCGAGTCGTGGGCGCTGCCGCGCAAGGATCAGGGCGAGGTACGCGCACTGGCCCGCGACGTCGTCGACGCCCGGCGCGGTATCGGCGAGTGGTACATGATCATGGTCTTCGTGCTCATCGTGCTGCTGGTCCTGCCCGGCAGCTCGACCAAGGTCATCGCGGACGCCGTCGTCGTCGCACTGCTGGCGGTGATCATCGGCGAGGGCTGGCTCGTCAGCAACAAGGTCAAGCGGCTGGCTGCTGAGCGCTTCCCCGGACAGAGCACCCATGGCGTGGCGATGTACACGGTCATGCGCGGCATCAGCATGCGCCGGATGCGGGTCCCCAAGCCCAGGGTTAACCGCGGCGACCAGGTCTGACGCATAGCATCCCTGCCAGCCACGGCGAGGGCTGACCCGCGGCGGCGCCGTAGTCCGGCCTTCGCTAGGTTGACGCCACATGGAACATCGTCACCTTGGCCGCAGCGGCCTGAAAGTCAGTGAGATCGCCTACGGGAACTGGATTACGCACGGATCCCAGGTAGAAGAAGACGCGGCAGTTGCCTGCGTAGCAGCGGCGCTGGACGAGGGCATCACGACCTTCGACACCGCGGACGCCTACGCCCGGACCAGGGCCGAAGACGTACTCGGCAAGGCGCTGCGCGGCGTCCGGCGCGAGTCACTGGAGATCTGCACCAAGGTCTTCTGGCCGACCGGCTCTGGCGCGAACGACCGCGGCCTATCCCGCAAGCACATCATCGAGTCCGCGCACAACTCGCTGCGCCGCTTGCAGACCGACTACATCGACCTGTACCAGGCCCACCGCTACGACCACGAGACGCCGCTGGAAGAGACCCTCCGCGCCTTCGACGACCTCGTCCGCCAGGGCAAGGTGCTGTACATCGGCGTGTCGGAGTGGCGGGCGGAGGAGATCGCGGCGGCGCTGAAGATCGCGGATCAGCTTGGCCTCGACCGGATTGTCTCCAACCAGCCGCAGTACAACATGCTCTGGCGTGTGATCGAGTCCGAGGTCGTGGAGCTGAGCCAGCAGGAAGGCATCGGCCAGATCGTCTGGTCGCCGATCGCCCAGGGCGTGCTGACCGGCAAGTACCTGCCCGGTGCCGCCGCCCCGGCCGGGTCACGCGCCACCGACGAGCAGGGCGCAGGGTTCATCTCGCGTCTCCTGACCGACGAGATCCTCACCCGCGTCCAGCAGCTGCTGCCAGTGGCCGACGAGTCCGGCCTGACGCTGGCCCAGCTTGCGGTGGCGTGGACGCTCCAGAACCCGAACGTCTCGGCGGCGATCGTGGGCGCGACCAGGCCCGAGCAGGTCCGCGAGAACGTCAAGGCTTCCGGCGTCCGGCTCGACGCGGCCGTGCTCAAGCAGATCGATGACATCCTCGGCGACCAGATCGTCACCGACCCGGCGCTGACCGCCAGTCCGCCCAGGCGGCCCTAGCCGACTGTGCGCACCCGGCGCCGGAGGCAGCTACTCCTGCGCCGGGTGCAGGCTCATCGGGCCGTACTCGACCCGGCCGTCCTCCGTCAGCGTGACCTGGTCCACGCCGGCCTTCAGCAGGCTGGGCCAGTTCTCGCCCAGCCAGCTCTCCGCGTCGCCCTGGCTTGTCCACGTCTCCTTGGTCAGCTCACGGGCCGCGATCACCGTGCCGTCTGCCTTCTCCAACTGCCAGGTCCAGGTCATCTCTCGCCTCGATAGCTAGGATCAAGGCCGCCATCGTAACCAACCGCGATCATCAGGCAGGCCAGTGGACACGCTCGTGATCGGCACCGGCGGCGCCCGCGGCTGGCCGGAAGACGGCTGCCGCTGCGCGTCCTGCATGCGGGCCCGCGCTGCCGGGCTGCGCCGGGCACCTGGCCGCGTGCTCGTCGATGGCTGGCTCGAGGTCGTCCCTGGCAGCCCTCTCATGCCGGGAACGGGGTCGTCCCCGGCCGCCACCCTCCACATCCAGCGGCTGACTGGCGGACTCGACATCACGAGCCCGGATGGCAGCCGCCTGCTGCTCGCGGCCGGCCCAGGCGAGGTGCCGGAGCCGCAGCCCGGTGCCGCCGCGTACGACGTCGCGCTGCTCGACCTGCTGGCCAGCCCGTGGCAACTCGGCCGGCTGCGCGCGAGCGGGCTCGTGCACTCCCGCACGGCCGTCGCTGCCCTCTACACCGACCATCGGATCAGCTCGGCACCCGAGCTGGCCCGCCGCTGCGACCTATGGGGTGCTGGCCAGGCCTACGATGGCCAGCTGATCTCGGGTCCAGCCGCCGGCCAGCCAGCCGGGCCAGCTAGGCCACACCGCACTCTGATCATCGGCGGTGCCCGGTCCGGCAAATCGACCGAGGCAGAGCTGCGGCTGGCCGCCGAGGCAGAGGTGACGTACGTGGCCGCGGGCCCGTTCCGGCCAGCCGAGGCGCTGGATCGCGAGGCCGATCTGCTCGGCGAGGCATCCGCCACGGCCGACGGCGACGCCTGGACCGGCCCCGATGGCCAGCCGGACGCCGAGTGGGCGCAGCGCGTCGCGATCCACCGCGCGCGCCGTCCGGACTGGTGGCGGACTGTCGAGAGCCTGGACATCGCCGGGATCCTGCGCGCTGCGGACGGTGCCCTGCTCGTCGACGGCATCGGCACCTGGCTGGCGGCTGTCCTGGCCGAGGCCGGGATGTGGGACGACGAGGACGCCGTCGCCACGGCGGCGCGCAGGTACCCGGCGGACCAGGTCCGGCCAGATCCGGCCGAGGTCGTCCAGGCTAGGATCGAGGAGCTGGTGGGCGCCTGGCGCCAGACCAGTGCGCTCGTGGTGGCGGTGACCGATCAGGTGGGTTCGGGGCTCGTGCCCGCTTATCCGGCCGGGCGGGTTTTCCGGGATCAGCTGGGCTGGCTGAATCAGCGGCTCGCCGCCGAGTCTGAGCTAAATCTGCACGTCGTAGCCGGTCGGCTAACAACGCTCTCAGGCTGAGCGCAAATACCACGAAGCAGGGCTTGCGACCCGGAACGGCACGAGATAGGTCTGGGAAGCTGTTAAGTTCTATGCGCTAGCTCTGATCAGGACTACACTTCCCGGCCCGGTTCTGACCAGCCCGTTTGATCAAGGTGGTGACGACATTGACACGCGTTGTCGTCGTTGGTGATCTCATGACGGACACAGTCGCGCACGCGACCGCGCCTCTGGCCAGGGGCAGTGACACGCCCGCCACGGTGACGATGCACGGCGGCGGCTCTGGCGCCAACATCGCGGCCTGGCTGGCCGTTGACGGAGCCGAGGTCGCCTTCGTCGGCCGGCGCGGCGCGGATATCGCCGGGCGCAACCGGGACATGGAGCTGATGGGCTACGGGGTTGATGCGCGCCTGGTCATGGACCCCGAGCGGCCCACCGGGACCTGCGTCGTCATGATCACGCACAAGGGCGATCACACGATGCTCTCCGACCCTGGCGCCAACGCCGCGCTGTCACCTGATGACTTGCCACAGGACCTGTTCACACCGGGCAGCCATCTGCACGTGTCCGGCTACACGCTGCTCAACACCGGGTCACGGCAGGCAGTACTCACGGCGCTCGGGCACGCGCACCGCACCGGCATGACGATCTCGGTGGATGGCGCGTCCTCCGCGCCGCTCGGGCGAGTAGGAGCTGAGCCTTTTCTCCAGCTCACTAACGGCGCGACGCTGATCTTCGTCAACCCTGAGCAGGGCAAGGTGCTGACTGGCCGGGACGACCCGGGGCAGGCCGCGAGGGTGCTGAACGCCTGGTACCCGCATGTGGTCATGAAGCTGGGCGCGGACGGCGCGATGATGTACGCCGGCGGCCGTCCTGAGCCGGTCCGGGTCAGCGCGCCGCCGCTAGAGCGCATCGTGGACAGCACTGGCGCTGGCGATGCGTTCATCGCCGGTTTCCTGCCTGCCTGGCTGGACAAGAAGCCGCCGGGCGAGGCACTGTCCGGCGGCTGCCGCCTCGCCGCCAAGGCGCTGAATCTTGTTGGCGCCCGCCCCCTCCTTTAGCGGACGCTGCTGTAGCCAGACGCCGCTCTAACCGGATGCGGCGCCAGCCGGACGCGGCGCTAGCTGCCGACGAAGCATGACGGCCGACCCGGCGGCCGGCCATCATGCTTGCCCCCGTTGAGTCAGCCAGCTGCTCCCGGCGTCGGCGTCGCGACAACAGCAGCGCCGGGTGACGGGCTGGCGCTGGGCTGCCCGCTGGCAGGCGCCGGGCAGCCTGCGACGCCGCGGGTCCAGGTGACTGGCCGGAGGCTCACCGGCGCGCCAGGTGGCAGCTGAAATGTCGAGTTGACGTAGCCCGCGGCCAGGACAGCTGCCTCCCAGGCTGGCGGACACTGAACATTCGAGCCGACCAGAGTGGCGACACCGAGGACGGCGCTGGTCGACGGGTCGAAGAACAGAGCATCCCCGCCGTTGCCCGTGAACCCGGGCGGCACGTACACCTCGGCAGCCGAGCGCCCGAGCAGGTCGTGAGCGGCGGGCACGAGGGTCACGCCGGGCAGCCGGGACGCAGCCAGGTACAAGGCGGCGCGCAGCGGTGGCGTCGTCGGCGACTCGAACAACAATCCGACGATGGTGCCGAACTCGGCTTGCACCAGCGGCTGCCCGTTATCCCTGGACGCCCTGGCGATCCGAGCCAGCAGCGGGCCGGGCGCCGTCGGCAGGCTTAGCAGCTGCGACCACGTGATGATCCGCCGACCGAACGAGAGGCCCGGAGGTATCGGGCTGGCTGTGCCGCCCCAGCCGCCATCGACCAGCCGGCCGGTGACCCCGTTGCCGATCCAGATGGTGCGCTTCGCCGCCACGTTGTGGCCGTTGCCGGGGTCGATGTACTCCGACTCGGAGACAAAGAACCGCCCGTGCCCGGCAGACTGGTTCGCGGCCGCCGACGCGGCCTTGCGCAGCACGACGGCAGCCGTGAGGACTGCGGGCTTGGCTGCCGGTCGGATCGTTCGCGGGCTCGGTGCCATGACGACGGCCGCGGCGGCGATCCCGACGGCCGCTGCGCACGTCCCGGCCGCGAGCGGGATCCAGAATCTCCGGGCCCGCGGCTTCGCTCGCGCTTGACCCGGCCGTGCCTCCGCCACCGCCGTCAGCAGCAGGTCCCTGGCGGCGGCTGTCTCGGCGGCCGTCGGCCCTTGCATATCGGATCGGAACTCCCCAAGCAGCGTCAGTTCGTCCATGCTTGTGTCTCCTTGTAGGTCAGTGATTCGGCGTTCAGTGACTCGGCGTTCAGTGATTCGGGGCTGACTAGGGCGCGCAACTGGCGCCGCGCTCGGTGCAGGCGGGATCGGACGGTGCCGACCGGGATCTCCAGGGCCAGGCCGATCTCCGCGTAGGACATGTCAGCCCAGGCGAAGAGCAGCAGCACTTCTCGGTCCCGGTCCGCCATCACGGCCAGGATCTGCGCGAGCTTCGCGTTCACGGCCGCCGAGTCAGCGCGGCTGTCGGCCATCGAGAACGCGACGGCGGCGTCGGCATCGGCGAGCGGATCGACGCCGTGCCGCGCATAGGCTGCGAGCTGCCTGCGCTCGGCTCGCAAGTGATTACGTAGCAGGTTGTGAGCGATGCCATAGAGCCACGGACGAGCGTCGTGCGTGTCTGCCCGGTAGGCACCGCGCCGGGCAAAGGCGACCACAAATGTTTCCGCCGCCAGATCAGCGGCAAGCCCGCTGTCGACTCGCCGACGCAGATAGCGATACAGCTCGGCGTGGTGGCGGTCGAAGACGCCGGCGAACGCCGCGGGTTCAGATCGCGAGCGCGCAATCAGCTCGGCGTCGGGCTGGCCTGGACTCAAGGCACCTCCTAGTGGCATGCGACATCTTCCAGCCTGTCTATGTCCGAAGCCAGCGCATGAGTTCACGCAGCCTGCCCGCGGACCGCCGCGACCATCGACGGCTACCCTGGTGGCCCGATCCGGACCGGCCGTCATGGCCTACGCCGGCTCAACGGACCCCGTTCCCAGCCTTAATGAATGTAGGGACATGACCGCCTACCTTGACCGTCTCTTCTCCCTGGAGCATCGCGTGGCCGTCGTCACCGGCGGCAGCTCGGGCATCGGCCGCGGCATTGCGCTGGCTCTCGGCCGGGCCGGCGCTGCCGTCGTCATCATCGCCCGGGACCAGGGCAACCTGGCCGATGCGCTGGCCGAGCTGGCGGCGGCCGGCTGCGAGGCTGCGAGCGTGCGCGCCGACCTCGGCGACCGGCAAGCAGTGGACCGGGCCGCTGGCGAAGCGCGGGCAGCGTTTGGCCCGCCGGACATCCTGGTCAACTGCGCCGGGCTCAACCTCCGCCCGCCGATGGCTGACCTGACGGTCGCGCAGTGGGACGAGCTGATGGCGGTGAACCTGACGGCGCCGTTCCTGCTGGGCCAGCAGTTCGGTCCGCTGATGGCGGAGCGCGGCTGGGGTCGCATCATCAACGTCACATCCCAGCAGGCCGACCGTGCCTTCGGCAACAGCGGCGGGTACGGCGCGGCCAAGGGCGGCGTCGCCTCGCTGACGAGATCGCAGTCGGAAGCGTGGGCGGCCCGCGGCGTCTGCTGCAACGCGATCTGCCCGGGCTTCGTCGTGACGCCCCTGACGGCCGAGGTGTCGGCGGACCCGGTCCGGCTGGCCGCGCTGGCCGGCCGGACGATGGTGGGCCGCAACGGGTTGCCGGGCGACTTCGCTGGTGCGGCGGTGTTCCTCGCCAGCGCGGCCAGCGACTACGTGACCGGGCAGACCATCCGGGTCGACGGCGGCTTCTCGGCCACCTGAGCGGCGCGTCGGCCTGCGCATCTGCGCCGCCGGGACGGCACAATGGCGGTCATGGCCAGACGCACCACGACATCTCCCGCCGGCGGCGGCCGCGGCCGCGGCGGTGACAGCACCGACGTCGACGACGCCGAGTTCGAGGAAAACATCGTCGACATCGACGTCACCGACGAGATGCGCGCCAGTTACCTCGAGTACGCCTACTCGGTGATCTACCAGCGCGCCCTGCCGGACGCCCGGGACGGGCTCAAACCCGTGCAGCGCCGCATCCTGTACCAGATGAGCGAGATGGGCCTGCGGCCCGACCGCGCGTACGTCAAGTGCGCCCAGGTGGTCGGCGCGGTGATGGGACGGCTGCACCCGCATGGCGACAGCGCGATCTATGACGCTCTGGTCCGGATGGCCCAGCCGTGGGCCATGCGGCTGCCACTGATCGACGGGCACGGGAACTTCGGCTCGCCAGGCGGCGAGGACCCCCCAGCTGCGATGCGGTACACCGAGGCGCGCCTGGCCCCGGCCGCCCTGGAGATGACGAACTCGCTGGACGAGGACACCGTCGACTTTGTCGCGAACTACGACGGCACCCTGATGCAGCCGGAGGTCCTGCCGGCTGCCTTCCCGAACCTGCTGGTCAACGGCGCGGCCGGCATCGCCGTCGGGATGGCGACCAACATGGCCCCCCACAACCTCGGCGAGGTCGTCGCGGCCGCTCGGCACCTGATCGCCCATCCGGATGCCGACCTGGAAACGCTGATGCGGTTCGTGCCGGGCCCGGATCTGCCGACTGGCGGCAAGATCGTCGGGCTGGACGGGATCCGGGAGGCCTACGAGACCGGCCGCGGCATCTTCCGGACCAGGGCTGCGGCCCGGATGGAGAAGCTCACGCCGCGGCGCAACGGCATCGTCGTCACCGAGCTGCCCTACGGCGTCGGACCGGAGAAGGTCATCGCCAGGATCAAGGACCTCGTCCAGGCCAAGAAGCTGAACGGGGTGTCTGACCTCAAGGATCTCACCGACATGAAGCACGGCCTGCGCCTGGTCATCGAGGTGCGGTCGGGCTTCGTGCCCGAGGCAGTCCTCGACGAGCTGTACCGGCTGACGCCGATGGAGGAGACGTTCGGCATCAACAACGTCGCGCTTGTCGACGACCGGCCCAAGACGCTCGGGCTGCGCGAGCTGCTCCAGATCTACGTCGACTTCCGGATCGACGTTGTCCGGCGGCGGTGCGAGTTCCGCCTCGCCAAGCGCGAGGCCCGGCTGCACCTGATCGACGGCTTGGTCATCGCGCTGCTGAACATCGACGAGGTCATCCAGGTCATCCGCACCAGCGACGACGCAGCCGCCGCCAAGGAACGGCTGATGGAGATCTTCGACCTCAGCGAGATCCAGGCGCAGTACATCCTGGACACACCGCTTCGCCGCCTGACCCGCTACGACCGGCTTGAGCTCGAGCGCGAGCGCGAGACCCTGGCGGCCGAGATTGCCGAGCTGACCGCCATCCTGGAGTCCGAGCAGCGCCTCCGCGAGCTCGTGTCGGCTGAGCTCGCGGCCGTTGGCGAGAAGTTCGCCACGCCGCGCCGCACGGTGCTGCTGGAGGGCACGGGCGCGGCCCGGACGGCAGCGGTGCCGCTGGAGGTCGCCGACGAGCCCTGCGTCGTGCTGCTCTCCTCGGCGGGCCTGCTGGCCCGCGCCGCGACGCGGCCGGCCGCAGACGGGCAGGCCACGTTGCCGACGGGCGATGAGGACGCGGCCCGGGGACGTCCGCCAGCCCGGTCACCCGCCAGCTCGGGCGGCCAGCGCGCGGCCCACGACGTCATCGTGTCCTCGGTCCGCTCGACGGCCCGCGGCACCATCGGCGTGGTGACATCGGCCGGGCGGCTCATCCGGCTCGGCGTGCTCGAGCTGCCTGCGCTGCCGCCGAGCGCGCAGTCACCGGCGCTGTCGGGCGGCGCGCCGGCCAGTGAGTTCGTCAGCACCGGGCCGGACGAGACGGTCGTGGCGATCGTGGCGGCCGACGCCGACGGCGAAGGTCTGGCGCTGGGCACCGCCCAGGGCGTGGTCAAGCGCGTGACGCCGGACTATCCGCAGAACGCCGCGGACTTCGAGGTGATCACGCTGAAAGACGGCGACCGGGTTGTGGGCGCGGTTCAGCTGACCGACGAGGATCAGGACCTGACGTTCATCACCAGCGATGCGCAGCTGCTGCGGTTCCCGGCGTCGGCGGTGCGGCCACAGGGGCGCGCGGCCGCCGGGATGGCCGGCATCCGGCTGTCGCCGAGAGCTAGCGTGATCTGGTTCGGGGCTGTCGACCCCACAGCCGGGGTGCAGGCTGCAGCGTCGGATGGCCCGGCCGCCGGGCCGGTGGTGGTCACCGTGGCCGGCGCGGCTGGCGCGCTGCCCGGCACCACGGCCGCGACGGTCAAGGTCACCCCGTTCGCGGAGTTCCCGCCGAAGGGCCGGGCCACCGGCGGCGTCCGCTGTCACCGCTTCCTGCGGGGTGAGGACATACTCGTGCTGGCGTGGGCCGGCCCAGGCCCGGCCCGCGGTGCCACCGAGGCGGGCACGCCGGTCGAGCTACCGCCACCGGTCGGCCGCCGGGATGGCTCGGGCGAGCGAGTTCGCCATCCGCTCGCCGCGATCGGAGGCACGGCGCCTCCGTCCTGACCTCCTGCCAGGAATCCAGAGCGTCCTGAGAACGCAGCCTCGGCTCGCGGCTAGGCCCGCCGCGCAGGCTATCTCCCAGATGACGGCCGCACTCGGCTACGGCTGTCGCGAAGGGAGGAACCCCATGGTCTCCAGCACTGGCGGCCGGACCCGGCGGCTCGTCATGACCGGCATCGTGGCCGCCGGGGTCGGCGCAGGCGGCACTGGCGTCGCGCTCGCAGCTACCGGGGGGTCGGGCGCGGCGGCGGCGTCGACCACCTCGGTGACGTCGTCACCGTCCTCGTCGTCACCGTTCTCGTCG
>Ga0210389_10004688_pt1 | contig 10609 bp, 9 predicted proteins | sample IncBWH28OmetaG_FD_160127 | JGI IMG/M metagenome (GOLD analysis project Ga0210389, IMG submission 160127) | Forest soil microbial communities from Barre Woods Harvard Forest LTER site, Petersham, Massachusetts, United States - Inc-BW-H-28-O ... | reverse complement strand
ATGCCGGGAACGTTTCGCAGCCTCCGTCACCCGCGACCCCGATTACTCTGCAGCCTGCGAATTTTCAGACGAAGCCCTATGCCGCGCTGATGTATGGCATCGGCGCCGACGCTTATCTGAACCGCCACATTGGTTTTGAATACGATCTGCGTGGCTTCTGGTCGCCGAAGACCGCCGATTTTGGTCTTCCCAATATTCCCTACGGACCCGGCTCGCTTTACATCACTCACAACCATGGCGAAAGCTCGCTGGCATTTACGGTAGCGGTCATGTTCCGGTTTGGCTATCACGAACCGCCTCCGCCTCCTGCCCCCGCTCCTCCTCCTCCGCCTCCCCCGCCACCACCGGCGCCCGCGCTTCAGGTTGGAGCGATTCAAGGCGCTCGCGATGTTTGCCCCGGCGATAACCTCCGTCTGACTGCCAGTGTTTCCGGTGGACCGGAAGGCGCAACGCCGGCGTACCAGTGGTCGGTCAATAACCAGCAGGCCCCGGGAGGCACGGGCGCAGCGTTCAATCCGAACACCACTGCTCCCGGAAGCTACGCCGTTCGCGTAACCGTCACCGCTGGGGACGCCATGGCGTCTTCAGGGCCGGTCAACTTCACTGTCCGGCAGTCGGGCCCCCCGACGATCCAGTTCAATGTCTCTCCGACCACGATCAACTATGGCGACCGGCTTCCGCTCAATGCCACCGCGAGAGGGTCCGATTGCGGCGGCGCTGTGACCGTTCGCTACACGGCCAGTGAAGGCACTGTTACCGGCACGACGTACGACTCCTCCGGTGTTTCCTTCGATATGGCTAACCGGCTGAAGCAACAGTCGAAGGCAGTCACATTGACCGCCACCGCGACCGACACGAGGAATCAGACGGCCACCGCCAACGCGAATGTCACCGTCGTCCTCAAGCCGGAGGCCTCGCGGCAGGACATCGTGTTTGCCAATCGCAGCGCGCGCGTCAACAACGCTGCCAAGCGCTATCTGATCGAGCAGTTGACGCCAAGACTGCGTGACGATCCGAACGCGACCGTCATTCTGATTGGCCACCGCGACATGAGCGAAACTGGTCGCGCCGCGGCAAATCTCGATCATGAGCGTGTCTACAACACCGCCGCAGTATTGAGCGCGGGCAAACAGATCTGCCCGCAACTCGATCTCAGCCGCGTGCAGGTAGCGTACGCGGGCACCGATCAGACCGATCCGCCCATGCCGTTCGGCGACAGTTCCGTCAAGGAACGGCGAGGTCAGGCTACGACCGACCAGCGCGCCCAGTTCCGGCGCGTCGAAGTCTGGTTCGTTCCCGGAGGCGCCGACAAACCGAACGTGCCCGGAGTAGAAGCCGCGCCCGTTCGGGAAATTCAGGCAAAGGGCTGCCCCAGGTAAGTCTCGGGGCACTCGGGTAGTTTCGATTCACCGGCCGGGCGTAAGCCCGGCCGGTTTTTTATTAGGCGAGTTCAGCGATGCCCGGAAAACTGTATATGATCATCGAGCATTTCAAAGATTCGGCGATCTCAGGAATGCGGCCGGATGCGCATGAGGGTCTGAAATACCTGTCCAGGTGGGTCGAAGAGGGACTGGGGCGTTGCTTTCAACTTATGGAAACTGACGAACGTACCCCGCTCGATCAATGGTTGGGGAAACTGGAGCGACCTCACGGATTTTGAAGTTTACCCGGTCATCACATCGGCCGAAGCCGCCGAAAGAATCGGAAGCTGGGTTGATCGTCATGTAGCAGGCGCGGACTATAAGCCGGTTTCTGTACCCTTGCGGGCGATAGCCATTCGTCTGGGCCAGGCATTGCTGCCCGGCTCCTCGTTTGCGCGTCGCGCAAAACTGTAGCGACCTACCCGGAAGTTTAACGGAGCGGGCCGCTCCTTCTCCCCTATTTGGTCTTGCTCCGCGTGGGGTTTACCCTGCCAGCCGGATTACTCCGTCCGCGGTGCGCTCTTACCGCACCATTTCACCCTTACCGGCGCAGCTCGAAAGAGACAGCACCGGCGGTATGTTTTCTGTGGCACTTTCCGTAAAAACCCCTTTGAGAGGTTCTCCCCGGCCGTTAGCCGGCACGTTGCCCTGTGGAGACCGGACTTTCCTCCCGCTTGCGCGAGCGGCTATCCATCCAGCGCCTGCCTCATTCAGTTTCGCATGCTCTGGATGTTAAAATCGGTATCTGATTCGGCGGGGTAGCTCAGCTGGCTAGAGCGACGGTCTCATAATCCGTAGGTCGGGAGTTCGAGTCTCCCCCCCGCCACCAGCCGATTATGCACGCCGGCGGCGCCACGCAAGCGCGCCAAATCCGGCAAAACCAAGCCCAAACAGTCCAATGGTCCCCGGTTCGGGTGTGAGCACATCGATCGGGGACGGGTTGGCCAGGTCGTAGCCAATCGCTTCGAGCGCAGTGATCTCGACACCCAGACTCGGGTCTGCGCCCCCTGTGGCGAATGCGTTCTGCACGCGCGAAACCGAGGAAGAATCCCAATCACCCCAGTCCCCGCCGTTGGTGCCGTTGTTGAACTGTACCAAGTCCGTTGTCCCGTCAATGCTGAAGTAAGCTTGTGCAGTCGGACTGGTGGAATAGCTGCGGTTACCCGAGGAATCGTAACGGAAGAGATCTTCCGGAGTGATTGCCGAGTTCTGATAGCTTTGAGCGAAGGCCGATCCGAGGCCGAGAACTTCGTCGATCTCGTGTTCGACCACGGGCATCAGGTAATACTGCAGGCTGGATCCCGCGCTGCCTGGATTTGTGATCTGCGTGTTCAGTGTGACGGTTCCGTCGAATCCGGACCCGATACAGCCGATACACAGTCCCAGAGCCTTGGCATCGGCATTGGTAAGTACGATCTCGCTGCTGGGCGTAATTCCGCTCAGACCGGCCAGTGGATTACTGGCTAGATTCGGCACCACGCCTGCGGCGAGCGCCGTGGAAGCCGCAGCATTATTGTTGTGGGCGGCGTTGGCGGCGTATGCTGCATAGAAGGCCGCATAGTTTATCCCTACGTCATTGCTGCTTGATTGTCCCAGTCCGCTCGCCATCGCTTTGAAGTCGATCGCGACAGTGATCGGATCCGTAAACAGCGTCTCGTAGGTCACGATTGCCGAATTGATTATGGCCTCGATCGAAGACGCATTCGGATCGCTGGTAATGGAACTGTCAAATGTCGCGTTGATCGTAAATTGGCTGGCGTAAGTCGGCGATGCCGCCAATGCCAAAGTAAGAGCTACGCTCGCCAGTCGCATACGGCTCACGATGGACATTCCTCCGATAGGGTGTGTCAGCGATCAAGGCCGACTGCCGAAACCTATAGCAGCATGGCACGGCTGGTATTAAAGTTTACCTTGGCACCCCTGAAATTGGTGTGTCCTTTTGACGACAACGGCAAGTTTGAGAGTACTAGTACGTTCAACGAACTCAACCGGCGAGCTTCGGTGTAATCATCCATCGCAGCGTGCCATGAGGAGTGGGGCCGAAGTTCTCGATGTCGATTCGTACCATCGCCGCCTTTTTCATCTCGACGCGCATCGCGGGGACGGCGAGCAGATACGCTGTCAGGCCGCTCAACAAGGGCTCGTGCCCGGCGAGCAGAATGGCCGATTCGCCCCGATGGGCGCGCAGTTCGTGCCACACACTCTCCGGTGACCCATGCGGAACGAGTGTATCTATTTTCACAATTTCTCCCTGATATCCCAGCTCGTCCGCAGCGACCTGGGCTGTCTGAAAGGCCCGCAAATAGGGACTCGAAACGATGAGCGACGGATTGAGTCCGCCCCGGCGCGCCGCCTTCACCACGTCGGCCGCCTTCTTCCGCCCCTGATCCAGCAGCGCGCGGTCGGCATCGCGCTTGCCCGGTTGTACGTCTTCGGCGATACCGTGCCGAAACAGATACAACTCCACTATGCGGAAGCCTTTCTCAGAGCGGTGCTGCCGTTCACCTTGCGAATCTGCAGCGACGTAATCCGATCCTGCAATTCCTGGAATATTGCGTCTGGCCGTTTGCTGGCATCGATTTCGACGAACCCATACCGTGCAGACATCCGGTCGAGGGCCCGAATCAGGCGCGTCTGATAATTGACGAAGCTCTCGTACATGTCGTCGCCGAAGTGGTAATCCATGCCGCTCTCCCAGTAATCGAAGGCGCCGCGGCCGATGACCACACGTGACACCAGGTCCTTGACGCTGGCACGCAAATAATACACCGCATGCGGGACGAGCCCGAAACCGCACACACGTTCGATCCAATCCGGATCTTCGCCTCGGGCAATGGCGCGCGCCATCATCGAGAAGATATAACGATCCGTAAGAACCACGAAGCCGGCCCGCAACGCCGGAACGATTTCATTCTCCAGCCGGTCCGCGAAATCCGTGACATAGTACAGCGTCATCGTCAGCGGACCAAGCGTGTTGCCTTCCTTCGCATGGGCGATCCCTTTACCCGCGAGCGCCGACCTCGCCATGCCGGTGTCGAGCACAGCGTGCCCCTCCTGCTCAAGCCAAAGACGGAGTTGTGTGACCTGGGTCGAGCGCCCCACCGCGTCGGGCCCTTCGATCACAATGAGCTTGCCCGAAAGACCCGTGGTTTCGATACCCGGCAGCGGATCGGCGTACGATTCAAGCGGCTTCGGCAGGACAAGCCTGGTGTTCTTAATGCTTGCCATTGATCTCCAGGACCGGTACCTTGAGGACGCCTCCTCTGAGGCTGCGCCCGATCTCCTTTAACACAATCGCGCGCATCTGCCGTTGCTGATCTTCGATCGATTGCGTTGCATCGATGACGTGGAATCCCATCTCCTCGGACATCGATTCGTACTCGTCCAGAATACGCCCCTGGAAGACGCGGAAACTCTCCTCCACATCGCGGCTGATCTTGAGATCCATGCCCGCTTCGTAGTACTTCAGGGCGTCGCGGCCGCCCAGTATGCGGCCCAGCGCCACGTCGAGCGGAGTTTTGAAATAAAAGGCAAGATTGGGCCGGATAGCGAAGCTGTAAAGATTCCGCACCCACTTCGGATCCACGCCGCGCGCCACGTCTCGCGCGAACGCGGTGTAGGCATAGCGATCCGCACAGACGATCGCGCCGGCGCGGATCAGCGGGAGGATATATCGCTCAGTCCGATCGGCGAAATCCGTCGCATGAATCAGGCTGAACGTAGTCGGGGTGAACATCTCTTTCTTCTTGCCGCGGCGTGTGGTGTCGTGCACCAGCGGAGAAGAATTCCATTCGCTGAAGGCCACGGCAAAGCCTTTCGATCGCAGCCATTGGCTCAGCAGCGATATCTGAGTACTCTTGCCCGATCCGTCAATCCCCTCGACAACAATCAACTTGCCGCGGTACCGATTCGGAGTGAACAGCGAATTCATGGGGGGAAAACAGGGACAGGAGTTATTATAAACGTCCTGTAACATTAGCTCGCGAGCGCTGCGCGAGATGAATAAGAAGCCGTCGCTAAGCGTCTACGGCCTGGCAGCCGCGGGACGCAGCTTCCTGAACTCCTCGGCCAGCCTTTCCGAAAGTACCGCGCCCGGATCCTTGCCCGCCTTGCCGCCCATCTGAGTGAGCCGGGTGAATGCAGTAACTTCGCCGCTCTTTGCATCCGCAAACGCGATCCATATTCGGTAGCCTGCCTGCGCCATGACAATTCCCGCAGCCCCTCCGATCACAAACGAAAATGCCTTCCGGCTGCCCGTTTGCAGCGTTGCCGCCGCGTCCATGAAGATCAGCGAATCCGAATCGGCCGAGCACGGCAGGAGCGCAACTTCATCGGTAAGCGTGTAGCGTCCTTTCTCGACATTGCCCGGCTTCTTACTGAGCTGCACCGCGATCGAAGCGGCCTGTGCGTTCGTTTAGTGAGCGGGTCGAAAAAACCTTGCAGCTATCATAGCGTTGGGATGACGCGTTATGCCTCCATCGACATAGGAAGCAATTCGGTTCGCATGGAGGCGGCCGAAGTGGTCGACGGGCAGCCGCCACGCATTCTCGCCTCCGAGCGCCAGGTCACGCGGCTGGGCGCGAGCGTCTTCCGCGGCGGCCGGATCAGCCAGGAATCCATGGATATGATCTGCGGCGTGCTCAACTCCATGGCGCAGCAGTACAAGCGCCTGGACGTCAAATCCGTGCGCGCCGTGGCCACCGCGGCCGTGCGCGACGCCAGTAATCAGCATGAATTCCTCGCTCGGGCATCAGCCGCTCTCGGCACCGACGTCGAGGTGGTCTCCGGACAGGAAGAGGCCCGCCTCATTCATCTGGGTGTCAAAACCCGTTGGCCGCACGCGAAAGAACGCTTCCTGATCATCGATATCGGCGGAGGTAGCGCGGAGATCATTCTCAGCGAGAATGAGCGCATCGTACAGGCATTTTCCAAACCTCTCGGCGCATTGCGGCTGCAGGAGCTTTTCCTCAAGTCGGACCCTCCGAAGCCATCTGAGCTCCACCGTCTTGGCGAATACATCGAGGAGCGGATCGGGTCAGCTGTCAGGAGGATCGGCGCGGCGCGGATCGACCGGGTGATCGGAACTTCATCCACGGCCTCGGCCGTAGTTTGCGCCGTCAATCGCATCCCCCGGACGCGCCGCGAAGAATCCGATCGCCGCCGCGCCACCACCGCCCAGGTGCGGAAACTCTATCGCGATATTTCGACACTCGACATTTCCTCGCGTCAGAAAATCACCGGCATCGGTCCCCGGCGCGCCGAAATTATTATTCCGGGCACCGCGGTACTGCTGCATATCCTCGAAGCGTTCCGTATGCCCGCCCTCTTCTACTCGGTTGCGGGAGTACGTGACGGAATTATTGCCGATCTGGCCACCCGCGGCATCGATCGCGGCCTCACCCAGCTCTCTGTCGATCAACGGAGCGTGGTGGAAAAGATGGCCGAGCACTACGGCGTCCCGCTGCGGCACGCCCGCAAGGTGGCGCGCCTCGGGAACGAACTGTTTATCGGCTTCCAGAACGCCCACCGGCTGCCGGCGCACTATGGCCGATTGCTGGAGGCCGCCGCCTATCTGCATGACACCGGGCACTACATTAGCGACACGCGGCATCACAAACATTCCTATTACCTCGTGGCGAATTCGGATTTACCGGGCTTTACCCTGCCCGAACGCGAGTTCATCGCCAATCTATGCCGCTACCATCGCAAGGCACTGCCGTCGCCGGAGCATAGTAATTTGCAGCTTCTGGACACAGAAGGGCAGCGGGCGGTTGCCCTGCTGATCCCCCTCCTCCGCATGGCGGACAGCCTTGACCGCAGCCACGGCCAGCGAATTCGTTCACTGGAGTGCCGGCAGCGCGACAACGATTTTCTGATCACCCTCAACGTTGCGCCCGATACCGATATCGATCTCGAAATCTGGGCGGCCGAGCGGCTGTCCGACGCCTTCCGGCAGGTTTACAACAAACCCACCGTGGTGACCAGGGCGTGATTCAGGCACCGAATTTCGGGGATTTGGAGGCGCTCGGCCTCGTCCACGGATTCGGCGAGCGGTCTTCGGCGTATCCGGAAGGGATCACAACTGCCAAACAGATCCATTCCGACATCATCCAGGAAGCGGATCGCGCGCTCGGCGATGGCGACGCGTTGATTTCCAGACAGCCGGGATTGTTTGTGGGTGTCAAAACCGCCGACTGTGTGCCGATCTTGATTGTCGATCCAGCGACACGGTCAGTTGCGGCAATCCACGCAGGTTGGCGTGGATCAGCGCGGGGTATTGCTGCGTCGACAATTCGGGCTATTACTGTCCGCTCGCGGACAGATCCCGACGGTTTTCGAGCCGCCATCGGGCCGGCGATTGGCGTGTGCTGTTACGAAGTCGGTCCCGAAGTGGCGCGCCGTTTCGGGATCGCGACGGACGAAGCGGTACACCTCGATCTCGCCGCCATAAACGAGATGCAGTTGCGCAATGCCGGCGTTTCGAACATCTGGAAATCCCCAGACTGCACATTCTGCGCGGCGAGTCGTTTCTATTCGTATCGGCGGGAAAGAGATCGGGCGGGCCGGATGTTGTCGTTCATTGGGTGGACGTAACGAGACCCCAACAACACGTCGGGCGGATCTCATTGGATCCGCCCGGAAACTCGTCAGACGTTTGCTAAGAGGGAATTACGCTGCGCTCGCGAACAGGTCCGCCGTGTCCTCGACTTCGATCTCGTGCCGGTCTACCTGCTCCTGGCACTTGATGCAGTAAGCCGCCCACGGCACCGCGTTGACGCGCTTCGGCGAGATGTCTTCTTCGCAGTGCAGGCATACGCCAAACGAGCCGTCCGCGATGCGGGCCAGCGCGCGGCGAATCTGCCGCAGCATATTGGAATCCCGGTCCAGGGCACGAATCGCGAGTTCGCGTTCGCCCGCCAGTTGCACCTCATCGAGGGCGTCCGGTGCCTTTTCGATCACAATCTCGTCGCGGTTCCTCAGCGCGCCGCTCAATTCGGCCTGCTTGGCTTCGAGAATGGTTTTGTATTTCTCCAGTTCAGCCTTGGTCATTTACTTGTCCTCGTCTTCTAACGTCTGCGTGGCTTCTTTCGTGTTCTCTACTGTGCTAGAGACGAAAATCTACCATCAAAGTTTCAAAAAATCTGAGTGCCGGAAGCTTAAGCTTTGCTCACCTTTTCCCGAGAAGCTCAATTCTTTCCGCCACACGCCCCACACCCTGAGCAACTTCCTTGCCAAAGATCTGGAGCACCTCCAGGTTCTGTCTAGACTACACCAAACCAACGCCCGCGTCCATTCAGCAGACATTAAATTCGGATGAAAGTACCACCTGAATTAGTACTGCTCAATCGCGATCGTTCCGAAGTCTAAACCCAACTCTCGGCCGCCCGCATCGTGAAATACCTTATCGACCGTAATCGCGACTTCCACCGATGCCCTTCCGGTGAGTGACGCCGGTATATCAAATAGACGCCGGAAGTCCGTTTCCGGATTGTCAATTTCTGCGTTTTTCAACGGGATGCCGTCCACAGAGACTAACAGATGCAGCGGTCCCGTCTTAAGTTGCTCTTCGGGACAATATCCTGCGAGGAGCAAACGCGCTCCAGGTTCTTTTGGCCCACCCAGCCGAACGGTCGCTCGCCGCGGCATCCAGCGAAAACCCGGCTCCAACGGATACCATTCAGGACCAAGAAGATACGCCCAAAGGGAATCGCCGACTTCGACGCGGCGTGGCTCTCGATCCATTATGTCTTCAGGAATCAGCGATTTACGTTGCCAATCCCGGGTGATATTTCGCAGGTGATCGCCGAGAAAAGAGTATACCACAACTTCATCGTGGGTGACAGCATGTTTCATGATGGCCTGCCCCAGAACAAGTTTCTCCAGGATTTCCGGGCTGTCCTCCGGCTGAATGCGGCTGGCTGCTGCCGGTGTCATATATACGGTCCGCACGCCGAAAGGATAAAACGCGAACTGGCCAACGACATCGTTGTAAAGAGGAGTCGTCATTCCGTCGAGAACGATGGCTTTGTCCGGATGAGTCTCATGGGCAGCCACTACCCCCAAGACCAGATTCTGCGCCTCCCGGCTCCGATCGATCCAGGCGGCCACGCCAGATCGCGTAGTCATGATCATAGGGACGATCCAGGCCGCGACCACGATCAAAGCAGCGATTCCGGCTGCGTACGACACCCGGCTCTGCCACGCCTGCACCACCCCCCAGGCCGCCAGCGAGGCAAATCCGATCAGAGGGATGGTCAGGTAATAGTCATCCCTGTGATCTGGAAGGGGAAGCATCGGCGCGAGGGCGGTCAGAAACCAGAACACGAAGAAGAGAACAATGTAGCGCCGGTTCGCCGCTTCACGAACGATGAAATAAAGCAGAGCAGCCGTTGTGATCCAGAAGAAAGCCAGTTCCCACCAACGCGGCTGTCCGTTTTCCAGCCACGCTTTCGCCAGAATGGTCCATCGCCAATAGATGCCGAGCCCCTGAAACATCCGCGCATCCACTTGAATGGAATATCCACCGCTCGTTGAGAGCGGCGCCACCATTCTGTGAACGATGAAGTAGACGACTGAGATAACGGCGAGCGGCACGACGCTCGTAAGCAGCCGCCTGCGATGTTCCTTTCGCGCGACAAACACCGCATAGGCCGCCGTAAGCGCGGGATAGACGACGTTCACTTCCATCACCCCGAAACCCAGGCCGAAAACAACCAGCTGCCACCACCAGAATTTGCGTTGCCCTGTTTCGTCCCAACGCATGAACAGCGCGGTCGCCGAGAGCAGAAAGAAAGCATCGAGAACTTCGTTGTAGGCCGAATTCCACGACACCGAAACAATCAGTGCCGCATTTGCGACCCAGAAGATCGGGGCGAGCACCCCGGCTGCGGTCGAACCCGTGATGCGGCGCGCGATCCATCCCAGGAGGACGATATTTGCGGCCATCGTAACGAACGTGCAGATGCGCAGCGGCAGGCTCTCCAATCCGAACAGACTCCCGAACAGGAGGAAATAACCGGTTTCGCTGAATGGACGGATGGTTCCCTGTGCGACTGGCGCGAAGATGGTCGCGAGAAGACTGTGAAGGTTGTAGCTTCGCCGTAACAAGCCCAGCCACGCGAAATCATCAGCGAAGAACCAGACGTCGTGAGCGCCGCGATACAGCCAGATGAAAAACGCGACGGGCA
>Ga0210389_10004686_pt1 | contig 10611 bp, 9 predicted proteins | sample IncBWH28OmetaG_FD_160127 | JGI IMG/M metagenome (GOLD analysis project Ga0210389, IMG submission 160127) | Forest soil microbial communities from Barre Woods Harvard Forest LTER site, Petersham, Massachusetts, United States - Inc-BW-H-28-O ... | reverse complement strand
GGATCGTTGCGCCGGTTCTTGCGGGTCACGTAGGTGTGGCCGGTGCCCGCCGTGGAGCGCAGCTTGACGGTGGGGTGGATCTCGTTGCGCGCCATCAGATCCGCTGGCCCTCGTGGCGCAGCCTCGTCACCACGGCCTCGATGCCGTCGCGGTCGATGACCTTGATGCCCTTTGTGCTGACTCGCAGCCGAATCCGGCGGTCCTCCGACGGCAGGTAATACGTCTTGAGTTGGATGTTGGGTGACCAGCGCCGACGAGTTCGCCGATGCGAATGCGACACGGCGTTACCGAAACCCGGTGCCCGGCCGGTCACCTGGCAATGAGCAGACACTCTTCCCTCCGCGGGCCTGACCGGCCCTGTGTAGCGCTGTTGAACCTATAGAGCGTTATTGAAAATCATTTTCGACAAGCTCCGTCGGAGACGGTACCTTACGGGTGGCCCTAATGAAAATGATTACCAAGAAGGGGATCGATGCGGACGCCCGTGATCCTGGTCGCCGGCCAGACCGACACCGACCCCGTCGCGGGGGCACTGTTGCGCACCCCGGGCACCCTGGTCGTTGAACATCGCTTCGACGGCCACGTGGTGCGCCGGACGATGGCGACCCTGCAACAAGGCGTCTTGACGACGACGGAGGCCGGGATCGAGCTTGCACACGGGTGTGTGTCGTGCACTATCCGCAACGACCTGCTGGTGCTTCTCCGTCGGCTGCACCGCCGCGACGACGTCGACCGCATCGTGGTGCACCTGGCGCCGTGGCTGGAGCCCGAACCGATATGCCTGGCCATCAACCACGTCCGGATCCGGGTGGCGCCCGGGTACGTCGACGGGCCCGCGGCTATGGACGTCTCGATCGCCGCGGTGGTGACCTGTGTCGACTCATCGGTATGGCTGGGCCAGGCGTTCGGTGACGCCGAGCTCGACGACGGACGTACCCAGGCCCAGGTGGTGGTCGGTCAGGCCGAATTCGCCGATGTGGTCGTGCTCAACCGCCCCGACCCCTATGTGGCCGGCGCGCTGCGCCGCCTGGCACCCCGCGCGTGCATCAGAGTGGGCGCCGGCGAAGTCGAGCACACACTGGCGAACCTGTACCGCGACGCGCGGCGGGGCCGCAGCGACGATCCGCACGGTCGGCTGCTCGCCGGACAGCCGCCCCTGGATTCGCGGGGCCCGATCAACCTGATCGAGTTCAATGCCCGGCGGCCCTTCCATCCACACCGTCTGCACGCGTGTCTGGATCTGCTGCTCGACGGCGTCATCCGAACCCGGGGGCGGCTGTGGTTGGCCAGCCGGCCCGAGCAGGCGATGTGGTTGGAATCCGCCGGCGGCGGTTTGCGGGTCAGCTCGGCCGGCAAATGGCTGGCCGCCCTGACGGGCCTTGAGCTGGCCGGCGTCGATGCGGAACGACGCGCCTTCGCCGAGCTGGGGTGGGACGAACGGCACGGCGATCGGCACACGGCGATGACCGTCCTGGTGTGCGGCGCGCACGCCACCGAAATCCTCGACGGTCTCCACGGCGCGCTGCTCACCGACGAGGAGTTCGGCTCCCCCCAGGACTGGCTCCACTACGACGATCCATTCGGCGACTGGCACGAAGAGCCCTGCGCGGACCTGGCGGATGGAACCCAGGACGCGCCTGCTCACCACACCCAGGACGGAGACCGCGTATGAGAGAAATTCCGCCGCCGCTATGGCAGTCGGCGGGGCGATAGCCGTCAAGCCCCCCGCGTAGCGGTGGCCGGCCTGGGTGACGGGTCCGTCGCTGGCGAGGCTTCGCTGGATCTTTCCGCGAATTGAACGGCGCCGCGGCGGCGGCTGCCGGCCCAGGCGACCGCCCAGACGGTGCAGGCGATGGTGACGATGGGGAAGCTCGGGGGCAGGTTGAACATCGCCGAAGCGCCCAGTCCGAGCCACACCGCGCTCAGGCTGATCGCCGTCGAGGCGACCATGGCCAGCACCGGCCGGGGGGTCAGCATGATCGCCGTCGCGGCGGGGGTGACGACCAGCGCGAACAGCAGCAGCGTGCCGACGGCCTGAACGGCCATCGTGATGGTCAGCCCGAGCAGCGCCATGAAGATCATCGACAATGCGCGCACCGGCACGCCTTTGGCCTCGGCGACCAGGGCGTTGACCGAGCTGAACAGCAGGGGGCGGTAGATGATGCCGATGCCAAGCCCCAGCACCAGCAGCAGGATCGCGAAGCCGACCAGTTGGTCATCGGAGACCGCCAGCAGGTTGCCGAACAGCACGTTGGTCACCGTGCTGGAGCTCTTGGTGGCCAGCGAGTTGAAGAACAGACCGAGGCCGGTCGCCATGGCCAGGACGGTCCCGGTGACCACTTCGCGATCGGCGGCGCGCTTGCCCAGCACGCCGATCACCAGGGCACCGCCGACACAGAACACGCCCAGCCCCACCGCGACCGGCACGCCCAGCAGGACCGCGCCGGTCGCGCCCGGAAATCCGATGTGAGCCAGCGCGTGGGCGGCGAATGCGGTCTGACGCACCACCACGAAGTAGCCGATCAGCCCCGCGGCCAGCGCGACGATGGTCCCGCCGATCAGGGCGTTGCCCATGAATCCCGAGGTCAGAATCGGCCACCAATTGGGTTGGTAGGCCATGGCGACGACGTGGGCGGTCACAGTGCGTTCCGCATCTGCCGCTCGCCGTTGAGGTGATGCGCGATCCGAATCGGAGTGCCGTACAGATTCGTCAACAACACATCGTCCACGACGTCTTCGATGGGCGCGTAGTGCGGATGCCCGTCCAGCAGGTAGATCGCGCTGTCCAGGATGGGCAGCAGCGGGTTGAGATCGTGGGCGACCACCAGGATGGTCACGGCCAGCTCGGCTTGCAGACGGGCGAGCAGTGCGACGATGTCGCGCTGGCTGTGCAGATCCAGCGACGCCAGCGGTTCGTCGAGGATCAGCAGCTGCGGTTGCGCCACCAGAGCCGCGGCGATCGCGACGCGTTGACGTTGGCCTCCGGACAGTGTCGACAACCGCCGGCCGGCGATCTCGGTGGCCTCCACGGCGGCCAACGCCCGGTCGACCTGCTTGCGTTGCGCCCCGGTGCTGCGCCCGAACGCCCACCGGGTCCCGGTGAGCCCGAGCAGCACCACGTCGGCGGCGCGGATGGCTTCCCCAGACCCGTCGGCGTAGTGCTGCGGCACGTAACCGATCCTGTCGTTGGCCTGGCCGGGTGGACGGCCGAACACCTCGAGCCGGCCGCTGGCCGCCGGGATCAGGCCGAGCACCATATGCAGCAGGGTGGTCTTGCCGGCCCCGTTGGGTCCGATGACAGCGACGATGCCGCCGGTCGGCACGGTGAAGGTGGCATGCGACCAGACGAGCAGTCCGCCGCGTACCGCGCTGACGTCGGTGAACGTCAGCGCGGGCGGAGCGCCAACCAGCTCAGACAGCGACACCGAGCGCCTTGCCCAATGCGACGAGCTGGGCGTACTGCCAGCTTTCAAACGAGGTCTGCCCGGGCGGCACGGTCTCGGTCACGTTGACGACCGGGACGTGCGCACTGTCGGCGGCGGCACGGATCTGCTGGGGGATCGAACCCTCGGTCTGGGTGTTGTAGACCAACACGTCGACACCTCGGCCGGCCAGCAGCGTGCGGAACGCGTCGATGTCTCCCGGTGCGGGATCCGATTCGTTGGCCGAGGCCCGCTGATAGCCCTCGGGGGTCTTGTTGACCAGGCCCAACGCCTGGGCCTGATAGTCGAACACCGTTTCGGTGGCCGCATACGACATGCCCGCGGCTTCGGCCTTGATCTTGTCGACGAGGCTGCTGCAGGGCGCCATTGTGGCGGTGAACTGCGATCGGCGCTGGCTGAAGTAGTCGCCGGCCTGCGGGTCGAGCTTGCTCAACGCGGCGGTCACCGCGTCGGCTACCGCCGGCACCGCCGCCGGCTGATACCACAGGTGCGGGTTCGCGCCGTCGGGCGTCTTGGTGACCGCGGCGGCGCTCACCACGGGGGCCGTGGCGGCGGAGCTGGCGGCGAGTTTGGCTGCCCAAGCGTCGTAGCCGGCTCCGTTGACCACGACTAGCTTGGCGTCCGTGAAGGACACCGCGTCCGCCGGCGAAGGCTCGTAATCGTGTGGGTCCACCGAGGAGCTGGCCAGCACCGTCTTGACGCTTGCGCACGAGCCGCCCAGTTCGGACACGATGTCGCCCCACTGGTCGACGCTGACCACCACCGCTATCGGCGCGGCAGGGCAGGACGCCGCGTCGGTGTTGCCGGCCTTGGTCTGGCTCGTCGAACACCCCGTCACCGCAACCGCGAGCGCGGCGGCGCCGACAGACGCGCGGCGCAACCGGGTGGATACGACAGTCACAACGAGAACGATAACCGTTTTCATCATGGCTCGGCAGGGGCCAACCCAACATCGTGAGCACACCGCCGAGCTATCCGGGTGATGCGAGCGCCCGATAGCCCGGCTCGGCGAAACGCTGTGCGGCGTCGCGCATCTCCTGAGTTATCGGGCGGCGCTCCCGGGCATCGCCGGGAAAGACCCTGGGCATCGGGTCCTTGGAGTAGAGCCGCGACTCCTCGATCATGCGCTGGATCGCCGCGGGATCGGCCTCGAGCCCGAAATGCGGGGCCACCCGCTGCCACACCGCGTTCGGCAGGTCCGCATGGTCGATGCAGAGCCGGCCCGCGGGATCGGCGGCTGCCTCCAACATCGCGCCCAGCGTTCGGGCCGCGAACTCGGCACGCGACATCGTAGGCACCGCCGCCGGATCCAGGCCGAACCGCCGCGCGGCGCGTTGCGGCGCGGCCTGCAGCCCCAACCAGCCCGGCGGCTTGGCGAGCACCGACGCGAGCACCAGGGCCGGGTCGCGCTGCACCCAGATCCACGGCGTTTCGGGGAAGGCGGCGGCGAGAACAGCGCGGCGGCGCACGTTCCAGCTGGTGCACTTGAGCACCAACCGCCGCTCGTCGCCGTGTCGGCGGCGGCCGAGCGCCCGCACCATGAGCCGCACGGCGCGGGCCAGCGCGGCCTCGTCGACCCGATCGGGATCGAGCGCCAGGAGAGTGTTCAGCGGCGCCGGCTCGGCGACGACGACAACGCCGGGAAGCGTGCCCAGCAGCCGGGACACCAGCGTGGACCCGCACCGCGAGAGGTGAAAGATCATGCCCGCCGGCTCGAGCGACGGCGCACCATCGAGAGCGACCAGCGCGTCGAGCCCGGTCTTGACCAGTGGCCGGGCATGGGGGCCGGACGCCCAGCGGTCGACGGTCTGGTCGAAGAACGGTTCGACGAAGCGCTCCGCCGACAAGTCGGCCCAATAGAGGGCCGGGGCGCGCCCGGAGAAGTCGAACCTGACTGGGGTCCAGCGGGCGAGGTCGGCGAGCTGCATCAGCGGGCGGCTATCTGGATCAGCCGTCGGACAGCCGGACGAGGAATCCGCTCACGATCAGCGATCGGACCAGCTCGATCTGCTGCTTCGCACCGAGCTCGGGCAGATCCCGAACCCGAAACGGCTCGGTACTGTTCGAGATGAACAGCATTGCGGCTTTGTGGTTGGGACCGGCATCTATCGACAACGTGGCAAACTGCAGCGCAACGCCGTTCGCAGCCTTCACACGCGAGTAGAGCGGTTGATACTTCCTGACCAGTGTTTGTCCGTCGATTCCGGCGGCGTTCGAGATCTTCCCGACAGGTGGGCATCGGCCGCGACGGACCAACACATCGGCCAACGCGTCGAGGCCCTGCGCGATGGCGCCAGGATCCTCGACGGTCCTGACAGCGTCACGCAGGAGGGCACCGAGTTTCGCGTGCACGGCCGGGTCATCCAGATGCCGTGGCGGTAGCTGGGCGTTGAGACGGTCATCGTGGAAACTCAGCGAATAGAGCGCCCCGATGGCAAGCGTGAGTGCGGTGGGTGCGTGGATTCCCACGGTCAAATGGATGGACGGCTCTGCGTCTGTGTCGGCCGCGTGCACCAAGCCTCGCGGCACGTACAGCAGGTCGCCGACCTGTAATCGCAAGTCCGTCGGCGGTGGCAGGCCGTCGGCGGGAACCGCTTTATCACGACGCTGCATCTCGTGAGGTGGCATCTCGGTGGCGTCGTACAAGTGCCAGATCTTCGATCCCTGGATCTGCAGGATCAACACGTCGTGGTCGTCGTAGTGGGGAACGAGCCCTCGCGATCCGGGCGGCGTGATGTAAGCGTTGACCTGTGTCGGGAAGTTCAGCTCGACCTCGATGGAATGGGCCAGCGAAGCAATCGCACGCACGTAGCGCTCAACGCCGTCCACAACGATCGTGAAGCCATCGGCAAAGTCGTTGCGAATGCCGACGAGATCGAGGTTGCCGTCGACAAGCCGATAGCTATCGGAGCCCCGCTTGTCTTTCTCCCTCATCAGGCGCACCGCCGACGGCTCGAGGCGATAAAGCTCCAAGAGCTCGTCCAGCGCCGACGGACCCGGCAGCAGGCTGTCGAAGTAACCGGCAGAGTGCCGGTCGACATGCAAGTGCGTTGCTGCCCAGATCTTGTCGAGAAAGGCTTCCACCGTGATGGGCGCAAGCAGCCACGCTAGCGACGGTTCGATGGCTGACCTCCCCAAACGTCTTCCTAGGCGCGGTGGTGAGGAGGCTAGCAAGGTAAGCTCCGCACTGGCTGTGAGTCGGATGGCGCGAAGAGAGCGACGCCACGGACATCAGCAAGGCCTGGGGAACGCCAGATTTCCGAGCGTGCTCTCCGTGGGCCGCAACGGTTAATCCTCAGGCTTGAAAAGTCTTCGCGGAACTATGCGAACCGTTTTTCCGACCAACACAGAGCTTGATGCGACACTCCGCCGGTGACGTATCGGGGCCGGTGAGGCAACGGGCTGAATCCCGGTCGGAAGCGGGAGGCTTAGCGCTTGCGATTCGACGGAAGGGGAGCGGGCTGATGAATTTTCAGGTCTTGCCGCCGGAGATCAATTCGTTGCTGATGTTCTCCGGTGCGGGCTCGGCCCCGATGTTGGCGGCAGCAGCGGCCTGGGATGGGTTAGCTTCCGAATTGGGTTCGGCAGCGTCGTCGTTTGGGTCGGTGACGTCGGTTTTGGCCGCCCAGTCGTGGCGGGGCCCGGCGTCGACAGCGATGCTGGCTGCGGCGTCTCCGTATGCGGGCTGGCTCAATGTGGCGGCGACTCAAGCGCAGAGGGCGGCCAGCCAGGCCAAGGCCGTGGTCGGTGTGTTTGAGTCGGCTCAGGCAGCAACGGTGCATCCGCTGGTGGTGGCGGCTAATCGCGATGAATTCGTGCAATTGGTGCAATCGAACTTTCTCGGGCAGAACGCGCCGGCGATCGCGGCTGCCGAGGCTCGGTACGAAGAGATGTGGGCCGCCGATGTGGCCGCGATGGCGGGTTATCACGGCGGAGCCTCGGCGGCGGCTGCGCAGTTGTCATCGTGGCAGGGTGCGTTGCCTGCTTTGCCGGGTATGAGTCAGGTGGCCAGTGCGGTGGCAGGTAGCCCGGTTGGAGCTGCTGCGGCTGCAGTGTCGATGGAGGCTTCCACTGTTCCCGGTCTGCCGGCCCTCAACACCGGGCTGGGCAACATCGGCAGCTGGAACCTGGGCGGCGGCAACATTGGTAATACCAACCTGGGCAGCGGCAACGTCGGCAACACCAACCTGGGCAGCGGCAACATCGGTAGTGCCAACCTGGGCAGCGGCAACATCGGCAACACGAACCTGGGCAGCGGAAACCAAGGCAGCAATAACTTCGGCCTTGGGAACATCGGCAATACCAACCTGGGCAGCGGAAACGTGGGCAGCAATAACTTTGGCCTTGGGAACATCGGTAATCTCAACCTTGGTGGCGGAAACCAGGGCAGTAACAACGTCGGCGGCGGGAACCTCGGCTCCAACAACTTCGGTAGCGGAAACACCGGCAACTCCAACGTCGGGTTCGGGAATCTCGGCAGCAACGATTTCGGCTTCGGCAATAGCGGCAGCGGGAATATCGGCATCGGGCTCACCGGCAACAATCAGGAGGGCATCAACTTCGCAGGGTTGCTGAACTCGGGGGCAGGAAACTTCGGCTTCGGGAACGCGGGTAACAACAACATCGGTTTCTTCAATTCCGGTGATGGAAATTTCGGCATCTTTGACTCCGGCAACGGCAATTTTGGTTTCGCGAACTCAGGCAATACCAACACGGGTTTCTGGAACGGGGGGAGCTTCAACTCTGGCTTCGGCAACGCGGCTGACCTCAACTTCGGCTTCGCGAACGCGGGTCCGGGGAACATGGGCTTCGGGAACGCGGGTAGCGGCAACGTTGGCGTCGGTAACGCGGGCCTTTTCAACTACGGCAATTTCAACTCGGGCGGCGTGCTGGGGGGTGCGGGCAACACGGGCGGCTTCAACTCGGGCGATGTGGACACGGGCTGGTTTAACTCGGGTAATACCAACACGGGTCTGCTCAACTCGGGCAATCTGGACACGGGCGTCGGCAGCTCGGCTGACCTAACCGGGCTAGTCACCAACTCGGGCTTCGGCAACTCGGGGACCGGAAACTCGGGCTTCTACAATTCGGGCGACTCTTCCTCCGGCTTGCTGAACAATGGCTCGCAAAGCGCCGGCTTGTTTAACACGGGCGATGTGCAGACGGGCATATTTAACACGGGCGGCTCGAACACGGGCTTCTTCAACCGGGATTTTGACAACGTCGGCATCGGAAACACCGGCCAAGCCAACTCTGGCATTGGCCTTTCCGGCAGCGACAATAGTGGACTTTCAAGCTCGGGCACGTTCGATGCAGGCGCGTTCAACCAGGGCGACTACCAGGTCGGTATTCTCGGGCCCGGACCCATCGCCACTGAGACAGGCACTGACTGAGCAGCGTGATCGGCCCGTTGCCACGCTCGCGCCGTCCCTGAGGTGGTGATGATCGCGAGGAGGCGCCGCCGTATGGGGTCGGTGCCGGGACAGTTCAACGTCAGGCGGGGCCGCGTTGTGGCCATTACCGTTGCGCCCCATCGTAAAAGCGCCGCAGCCCCTCGGCGTAATGTCGGTTGGATGCGTAGCGAAGGCGATACCTGGGATATCACGACGAGTGTTGGTTCGACCGCGTTGTTCGTAGCCACGGCGCGCGCGCTGGAGATACAAAAGCCCGACCCGCTGGCCGTCGACCCGTATGCGGAGATTTTCTGCCGCGCCGTCGGCGGTCCCCCCGCCGACGTGCTGGACGGAAAAGATCCAGACCACCCACTGAAAACCGCCGACTTCGGGGAGCACTTCGTCAACTTTCAGGGCGCTCGCACCAAGTACTTCGACGAATACTTCCGTCGGGCAGTCGACGCGGGCGTGCGGCAGGTGGTCATCTTGGCGGCCGGACTGGACTCCCGCGCCTACCGCCTGGACTGGCCTGACGGCACGACGATCTTTGAGTTGGACCGTCCGGAGGTCCTGGACTTCAAGCGTGAGGTGCTCACCAGCCACGGCGCCCAACCCCGGGCCGAGCGTCGCGAAATCGCTGTCGATCTGCGGGAGGACTGGCCACAAGCCTTGCGGGACAGCGGCTTTGATGCGGCCGCGCCGTCGGCATGGATCGTCGAGGGCCTGCTGATTTATCTGCCGGCCGCCGCGCAGGAGCAGCTGTTCACCGGCATCGACTCACTCGCCAGTCCCGGCAGCCATGTCGCCGTCGAGGATGGCGCCCCGATGGCCGCCGAGGAATTCTCCGCCGCGGTCGAGGAAGAACGTGCGGCTGCCGCCGAAGGCGACGGACGAGTGTTTTTCCAGCTGGTCTACAACGAGCGTCATGCGCCGGCCACCGAATGGTTCGGCAAGCGGGGCTGGACCGCGGTCGGCACCCCGTTGGTCGATTACCTACGCGAAACCGGGCGGCCGGTCCCCGGACCGGACACCGAAGCCGGCCCGATGATCGCGCGCATCACCCTGGTGAGCGCCGTCAAGGGGTAAGCCGCCCGGGGGTGGTCCCGGCTCGCTGATCGGCGGCCGCGCACCCAGGTTTCCCGACGAGTTGGCGATGCGCGGGAACTTTTGCGGGCCGCACACCGACTACTACCGGCGTAGTACTTGCACCGCCTCACAGCCCGGGCGGTCATCGTCGATTTCGCCCCCGCGAGGAGCCCCGGTATGGCGCTGTGCGTGATTACCCCTGACTCGGTTGCCCCGACCGCTTCGTCGCGTGTGGCCGCGGACGGCGGAGCATGACCGCGCCCGTTTGGATGGCATCACCGCCGGAGGTCCATTCGGCCTTGCTCAGCAGTGGTCCCGGGCCGGGCAGCCTGCTGACGGCGGCTGGGTCGTGGAGTTCGTTGAGCGCGACCTATGCATCGGTCGCTGACGAGCTCAGCGCGATCCTGGCGGCGGTCCAGGCCGGGGCGTGGGAAGGGCCGAGTGCCGAGCAATACGTGGCCGCCCACGTTCCGTATTTGATGTGGCTGATGCAAGCCAGCGCCGATAGCGCGGCCACAGCCGCCCAACACGAGACTGCGGCCACCGCCTACACCGTCGCACTAGCCACGATGCCGACCTTGGTGGAGTTGGCCGCCAACCACGCGATCCACGCGGTATTGGTGGCGACGAACTTCTTCGGGATCAATGCGATTCCGATCGCGCTCAACGAGGCCGAGTATGCGTGGATG
>Ga0210389_10004685_pt1 | contig 10612 bp, 7 predicted proteins | sample IncBWH28OmetaG_FD_160127 | JGI IMG/M metagenome (GOLD analysis project Ga0210389, IMG submission 160127) | Forest soil microbial communities from Barre Woods Harvard Forest LTER site, Petersham, Massachusetts, United States - Inc-BW-H-28-O ... | reverse complement strand
GCGCGACTCAGGTAGGCATGCTGCGGGCACTGCTCGAGTCCGGCTTCGAGCCCGACCTCGTGATCGGGACGAGCGTAGGCGCCCTCAACGGGGCGGCGATCGCGGCGAACCCGACAACCGAGGGAGTCGACGTCCTCGCCGATCTGTGGGGCTCGCTCGGCGAGGAAGGCCTGTTCACCGAGACAGTGCTCGCCAGGGCAAGCACGCTGGCGCGCTACCGTACCCACCTGTACTCGCCAGCGCCGCTGCGCAAGTTGCTGACCAGCCATCTGCCTGCCACGTTCGAAGACCTGACCATTCCGTTCCAGTGCGTCGCGGCCAGCATCGAGCGGGCCGTCGCGCACTGGTTCAGCGCAGGCAGCCTGACCGACGCCGTCATGGCATCGTGCGCGGTGCCGGCGCTGCTGCCGCCGGTCGTCATCGACGGCGAGCACTTCCTCGATGGCGGCCTGGTGCATTCGATTCCGATCGGACGAGCGCTGGCCCTCGGGGCGACCGAGATCTACGTGCTCCATGTGGGCCGCATCGAGCAGCCGCTGAGCCCGCCGCGGTCGCTGTGGGACGTGTGCCTGACCTCCTTCGAGGTCGCGCGGCGGCACCGGTTCGTCGAGGAGATGGCCAACCTGCCGCCCGAGGTCCGAGTCCACGTGCTGCCGAGCGGCGAGGAGAAGATGCCACTAGTGTCCCTGCGCTACCGGCACGCCAAGGCAGTTGCGAGCCGCGTGCAGCGGGGCTACCAGGCCGCCGCCGAGTACTTGTCCAGCCAGGCAGACACCGCATGAGGCCACCGCCCGCCATTGTTCGCCGGGCCGTGCTAGATCCGCTCTGGATCCCGCTCGCGGCGTGCCTCGCGCTGCTGCTCCTCGCCGTGTCGGCGGTCGGGACGCTGGTCGCGCCGCTCAGCCGGCGGCGCCGGCTTCCTCGGCTGTGCCTGTTCAGTGCGCTCTACCTGGTGGTCAACGCGAGCCTGGTGCTCTGGTGCGCTGGGTGCTGGCTGCGGTACCCGGTTGCCCGGCACCGCGATCTGGCCCGCTGGTCGCGGCTGCATCAGGCCACGCTCACCCGGGCGCTTGCCCTGATGGTGGCAGCGGCTCGGCCGCTGCTCGGCTTCCGCGTCGAGCTGGAGGAGCCGCCCGACCACGACCAGATCGCCGGCCGACCGCTGCTGCTACTGGCCCGGCACGGAGGGCCAGGGGACTCGTTCGCGCTCGTGCAGCTGCTGCTATCGCGGTACCGGCGTCGGCCAGCAATCGTGCTGAAGGAATCGCTGCGCTGGGATCCCGGCCTCGACTTGCTGCTCGGGCGGCTGCCATCCTGCTTCATCCGGCGCGGTGAGGGCAAGGCACCCGAGCGCCTCGCCGCGCTGGCCCGGACGATGAGCAGGGATGATGCCATCCTGCTGTTCCCCGAAGGCGGCAACTGGACCCCCGGCCGCCACAGCCGCGCGATCGCGCGGCTGCTGCACGCGGGGCGACGGCAGGCCGCTGCGGACGCGGCCGAGAATCGCAACGTCCTGCCGCCGCAGCCGACCGGCATGCTGGCCTGCATGTCGGGCCGGGCAGACCTGACCGTCGCCGTGGTCGCGCACACGGGCCTGGAAGACCTCGTCAGCCCCGCCCTTGTGTGGCGCGCGCTGCCGGTCACCGCCAGTCCGATGATTGTCCGCTGGTGGTTTCAGCCAGGCCGCACCCTGCCAGCTACCGACAACGGCCGGCGAGAGTGGCTCCGGCTTCAGTGGGCGCTAGTCGACTCCTGGATCGATGCCAGGAAGGCAGCCAGGGCCGGCCTGACGGTGCCAGTCGCTGCCTCAGCCGGTGCCCCAGCGGTCGAGGCCAGTTCGCCGCCGCTCGCCAGTACGGGTGTCGACGAGCTCTGAGCGCGGGCCCCGCGGCACGTCAGCCGCACCCACGATCGCGGCCCCCTTCCCGTCCTGACGTTTGCCGTGTGACCCCGCGGGCAGATGCGTGCAGCCCCTGCGCAGCGCACGGCTGTGCCCCCAGCCCCGTGGGAGATCACGATGGTCGCACGCTCAGCACGCCGAAGATCAGCTGGCGCACGATCTGCGGGACGCCGGGCGGCCAGCAGCCGGCTCATGGCTGGACTGGCGCGCGCGGGCCTCCTCGCGCGGGGCGTGCTGTACGGACTCATCGGCATCATCGCCGTGCAGATCGCGCTTGGCACGTCTCACCAGCAGGCTGATCGCAGCGGCGCGCTCCGGCTCGTCGCCGCAACTCGGTTCGGCACGGTGATCTTGTGGCTGCTGGCGATCGGCTTTGCCGGCCTGACGCTGTGGCGGCTGTCCGAGGCCGCCTTCGGCGCGGCCGGACCGGACGGGCACAAGACGTCGGCCCGGCTAATCTGCCTGGTGAAGGCCGTGATCTACGGCGTGCTCACGTACAGCATCCTGCGGTATGCCCTTGGGCTCGGCGCGCCTACGTCGACTAACCGGCAGTCGCAGGACCTCACTGCCACCGCGCTGCAGCACCAGGGCGGTCAGGCCGCGGTGGCGATCGCTGGGCTCATCATCGGCGGTGTGGGCCTCTACCTTGGCTATCAGGCATACAAGCGCACGTTTTTGCGGGATTTGCGCATGGGTTCGGCTTCGCCTGCGACGCGCCGAGCCGTGACCTGGTTTGGCCAGGCTGGCGGCCTGGCCCGCGGCGCGGTCTTCCTCACCGTGGGCGTCTTCCTCGTCGTCGCTGCCGTCGAAGCCAAACCCGGTCAGGCGAAAGGCATCGACTCGGCGCTTCGAGCGCTTGCCGACACTCCCCTCGGCCCATGGCTGCTGGGCCTGGTCGCGATTGGCCTGGTGATCTTCGGCGTCTATTCGTGCTGCGAGGCGCGCTGGCGCCAGGTCTAGCACCGGCGGCGGCGCTCCGTCGGTCGCTTAGGCTGCGGAGACGACCCGCTTCGAACCGACGGAAAGGTCTTCGTGCTCGCAGCGCTCGTTCTCGCCGGGATCATCGCCGCTCCCATTGGGACGGCCGCGTTGCTCGTGCAATCACGCCGCCGGGCTCGCACGTCCGGGGCGTGGCCGTCCATCCGGCGGTTTGCGTTCGCGATCATCGGCACCATCGCGCTGGCTGGTGCCGTTGTTGGCGCCCTCCGGCTCCTCGGCGACTCGCAGCATCTCGCCATCGACGGGGCGGCCGGCATCGTCGTAGCGAGCCTCGTCTGGCTGCCCGTCACGAGGCGGTGGAACGCTCGCGGCCACCTCTGCTGGTCATCGACGATCTTCCTGTTCGTCGTCTACCTGGCGTTCGTGCTCAGGTGGACGTTCGACAGCCACCTCGGCCTCGCCAGCACGGCCGGGGGCCTGCTGCTCTGGCTGTTCGAACTGTTCGCCGCGATCCTCGCCTGCGCCTACCTGTGGGAGATCTGCGACGCGCTCGGATCCGAGCACTGGCGCCGCCGGCTGAACAGGCCCGAACCGGGCCGCGTCCCGGACAATGACCTGCCGTTCGTCAGCCTGCACGTACCGGCACATAACGAGCCGCCCGACATGGTGATGGACACGCTCCGCTCGCTAGCGCGGCTGGACTACCCGCGGTACGAGATCGTGGTCATCGACGACAACACCGATGACGAGACGCTGTGGCGCCCGGTCGAGGCTTGGTGCAAGCGGCATCACGTGAAGTTTGCGCATCTAGAAGACTGGCCCGGTTACAAGTCGGGTGCCCTGAACTATGCGCTACGGGAGATGACAGATCAGCGGGCCGAGGTCATCGGCGTGGTCGACTCGGACTATCAGCTCAAGCCTGGTTTCCTTCGCCGGTGCGCTCCGCTGTTTGCCGATGCCTGGGTGGGATTCACGCAGGCTCCGCAGGACTACCGCGGCTGGTCCCGGTCTCGCTACTACCGCCGCCTGTTCTACTCCTACCAGTACTTCTTCGCCGTCTCGCAACCGTCGCGCAACGAGCGGGACGGCGCAATCTTCGCTGGCACCATGGGCCTGATCCGCCGGGTGGCGCTGGAACAGCTCGGCGGCTGGGACGAGTGGTGCATCACCGAGGACGCGGAACTATCGCTTCGGCTGCTGCGGGCCGGCTGGTCCGGCCTGCATGTGGACGAGTCGTGGGGCCAGGGGATCATGCCGCTGACGTTCGAGGCCCTGAAAGGTCAGCGGTACCGGTGGTGCTTTGGCGGCATCCAGATCCTGCGCATGCACTGGCGCGCCATGCTGCCGGGCCGGGAGTCCGCAGCGAACCGGATGAGCACCGGGCAGCGATGGTCTTACCTGGCAGGTGCGGTGCAGTGGTACGGCGACCTCCTCGGGCTCGTCTTTCTCGTCTTTCTGCTGGCCGGCGCCGCCAACCTGGCGACGGGCGGCGGCGAGCTGTTTCGCAAGCTGACAGTGTTCCTTGTCGCGACCGTGCCGGTGCTCGTGCTGCTCGGCCTGGTCCGTGCCGTGGCGCTGCTACGGCGCGGCACTGGCGCGTCGTGGCGCGACGCGCTCGGCGCGTTCTTCATCTGGCAGTCCACATCGCTGGTCGTGGCGCGGGCGTCCGTGATTGCGCTGTTCGCCCGGAAGGCAGCATTCCTGCGGACGCCGAAGACTAGCGAGAAAGCAAAGTGGTGGGAGGCGCTGCGCGCGAACTGGGCCGAGTCAGCACTTGCCCTGCTGGGCTTTGCCGGGATCGGCTGCGCGCTGTCCAGGGCGACGGAGCTGGCGGGTCCGCTGCTGGCTGGCCTGCTGCTGTTCCCGACGCTGGGCATGGCCGCTGCGCCGGTTAACAGCTGGGCGGCGCAGCGAGCCGCGCTGCCGGCGGACCTGCGGGCGTGGCGGACGTCGGAGTGGAAGCGGACGTCAGACCGCCGCGCATTTGTCCGGGGCGCAGCCACCGGCGGAATCATCACGGTAGGCGCCGTCATCGTGGCGGCCGTGGCTCTGCTGCTCACGCCAGGCAAGCATCCGGTCCAGCCGCCCGGCCTGGTGACGGCGCCAACTCAGCACAGTTCCCAGCCCGCCCGGCATCACCGACACCCCGCTCCCGCCACCACCTCGCCATCCCCCACGGTGTCACCAAGCGCCAGCACGACGCCGACCGTCAGCCCGTCTTCGGGGCCGACATCAACGGTGCCGCCCACGCAGAGCGCGAGCCCCGGCCCGGCTAACTCCGGTGGCGCGACGTCGCCCTGACCCATGGCGGGGCCGGCCAGCGCCGGGCGCAGGACTAGAAACGGGGCAGGAGGCGAGCCTCCTGCCCCGCTCTTGTGACCGTCACGACATGCTTACCTGCCGTGGGTCAGGGCCTGCTGACTATGCCGCTGCCAGACACTGCGCGATCGAGAAGAAGACGCGGGAGAAGGTGTCAAGGTCGGCGACCTGGACCTGCCAGTCGTTGCCAGTGATCGGCGCATTGGCCGGGATGATCCAGTCCTGGCCGATGCTCTGGATCACGTGGCCACCGCCGGTCATCAGCTCGTTAGCGCCGCAGGACACATCAGCGGTCTGGACGGACATCGCCGGGACGGTCGCCATCGTGTCGACGGTACTGACCGCCAGGGCTGTAACCGGATTGCCGTTCTTCTTAGCCAGGCACACCGCGGACGAGTCGTACGTCGTCGTGACCGGCACCTCGTTGTCGATCTCGACAGTCCAGACATTGCTCGCGGACGGCGCATTGAGGTAAACGCTCCAGTTGCTGCTCACGTTCTCCACCTCGTAACCGCCGCCGGTCAGCAGCTCGCCGGCCGGGCAGCTGGCGTCCGCCTCCTGGGTCATCAATGGCGGCGCGTCAACCGACGAGTTCACCACATGCGTGATGTATCCCGTGACGCCCTTCTTGCCGGGGACGGACTTCGCGCAGATCGCATACGCCGAGAAGCTCAACGGCTGGGCATCGTTGTTGACCAGCTCGACGAGCCAGGACTTGCCGTTCAGCGGCGCGTCGATGAAAACCTGAAAGTCGGTAACCGTGCTGTTGATGACGTAGCCGCCGCCGGTGCGCAGCTGACCGGTACCACATTTCGCGATTGCCTCGCCCGTGTTACCGGCAGGCGCGGACGCCGTCGTGACGACGGTGTGCGTGGTGATGCCATTGACGCTGACCGGTCCCGCGAGCGCCGGACTAACCGCCGCTAGCGCCCCCGCGAGCCCGAGGCCGACTGCCGCTACGCCGGCCGCAATTTTTCGTTTCTGCACGTGCGTTCCTCCTGCTACATGTGATCCCAGCACCGACAATGGCGGTCTTGATCGGGAGACTAACTGCTATTGGCCGACTAGCCGGTCAAAAACACATTTAGGCGGCTGGCGCGGTTGTTTTCCCCTGGGTGTTAGGCGGGTGCGCGACGCCGTCGGGGAAGTTATGTCCGGGTTTAGCTTGCGGATGCGGTCCGCAGAGTGCTACCTCTTACTCAGCGGCCTGCCACCAATGACGGCGCCGCCGCGGGTCAAAGACGCGGCCCGGCACAATCCCTCGTCCGACTGGGGTGCTGGCCGTGTCTGAACATGGCGAACTAGCTGACGCCGAGAGCGAGACCGTCCGGTCGGCCCGGTGTACCGGCGACTGGACAGTAGTCTCGCTGCCGGCCGAGGTCGACATCGCCAACGCCGACCAGGTACGCGCTGATCTCGTCGCGGCGGTCAGGCTTGGCTGCCCCGTCGTCATCGCCGACCTGCGCCGCACATCGTTCTGCGATTGCGCTGGTGTCAGCCTCCTGATGGCGGCGGCGAATCAGGCGCTGCGCGCGGGCGCTGAGCTCCGTATCGTGGCCAGTACCCCGTCAGTGCTGCGCACATTCAAGCTCACCGGCCTGCCGCAAGCTATCCGCGTGTACCCGACGATGACCGAGGCGCACCGTGGCCCGCCTGAGCCACGGCGCCGCGGCTCAGGCCTCGCTCGCGAGCTGGTCTCGGTTGATCTTCCCAGCGACCAGGTCGGCGGCGATGTCCTTGAGTTTCCTGTTGGTGTTCTGGGAGAGCGCGGACAGCCGCGTGAATGCCACGTCGGGCGAGTAGCCGTACTCGGCGACGAGGATTCCCTTGGCCTGCTCGATGACAGCCCGTGACTCCAGAGCTACGCGCAGGTTGTCGACCAGTTGCCTGCAGTTGCGGTACAGCGTGGCGTTTCGCAGCGCAACACCACCCTGAGCAGCGAAAAGGAGCGCGAGGTCATGGCCAGAGCCGGCAAAGCAACCCCGTTCCCGTCCGTAAATCGCCAGCACACCACCCGGCGCCCGGTCGGTGCGCAACGGCAGTACCAGGCAGCTCAGCAGGCCCTCGGCTGCCATGGCTGAGCAGATCTCAGGCCAGCGGTCCTCGGCGCTGGCGTCGTCGATCCGGCGCGCCTCGCCGAATCGCAGCGAGTCGGCGACGGGCCCGGTCCCGCCGGTTAGCTGCCTGCGGTGCAAGCTGACGACGGAAGGATCGGACCCCGCATGTGCCCAGTCGTTGTCCCCGGCGACCACGATGCCGACGGCAGCGCTGCCGGGCACCAGCTCGAGTGAGAGCTCCGCCAGCTGGCTGAGCTGCGCATCTGAGCTGTCGTCGCAGAGCAGCAACTCGGCCAGGGCAGCTATCCGCTCTGCGAGCGCCCTCGTCACCGTGACCATGTCAACCTCGTTTCCTTGCGCGCGTACTTGCCGCGCCGCTCTACCCCCGATCGCCTGGATTGCACATCGCCAGGGACCCCGGGCTGGCCTGATCAGGTCGGAAGGGCTGGTCATGCTGAGTAGTTTTAATGGTGAGCTGCGACCAAGGCGGCAGTCCGCCTTATGCTGACTCACGCTGAGACCGGTGCCTTTGCACCTAGTGCAAACGAGAACGAGCAGGGTCGAGATGGTGGCTGAAGGCGTCAGTTCAGGCGGGATGCTGCGCGCTGCGCTGCCCGAGCCAGTCGCGCCTGAGCGCATGCGCGTGCTGCTGATCGAGGACGACGACGGGGATGCGCTTCTTGTCGAGGAGCTCCTCCTCGATGCCGGCGAGCCGTTCGTGATGACGCGGGTGCGGACCCTCGCCGACGCACGCAGCGTCGCGGCAAGCGCGGCGTGCGTCCTACTCGATCTCGAGCTGCCAGACTCCCGCGAGCTGCAGGGTGTCCGGCGGCTCCAGGACCTGTGGCCGAATCTGGCGGTCGTGGTCCTGACCGGACTGTCTGACGAGCACCTAGGCGAGGAAGCCGTCGCGGCCGGCGCGCAGGACTATCTGGTGAAGGGCCAGGTTGACGGATTCCTGCTGCAGCGAGTCGTGCGGTACGCGGTGGAACGCCAGCGGGCCGAGGAGACGCAGCGCCAGCTGCGAGAGGCGCGGCTCTACGCGGCGGAGAACTCTCGCCTTGAGCGCGGCCTGCTGCCGTCGCCGGTACTGACCGACCGTCGGCTGAGCGTGGCGGCGCGCTACCGCTCCGGCGGGCAGCAGATGCTGCTCGGCGGGGACTTCTACGACGTCGTGGAGGCCCCTGACGGCTGGGTGCACGCGATGGTCGGCGACGTCTGCGGCCGCGGCCCGGACGAGGCGGCACTCGGTGTCTGCCTGCGGGTGGCCTGGCGGACCATGATCCTGGCCGGCCGTCCGGTGGACGAGACGCTGTCCGCGCTCCAGCAGGTGCTCGAGCACGAACGGCAGCATGATCGTTTGTTCGCCACTCTCTGCATGCTGTCGGTGGTGCCCGACCGGACCCGCGGCTACCTGCGCCTGGCCGGCCATCCGCAGCCGCTGCTGATCACCGCGGACGCCGTCCGAGAGCTCGAGGCACCGGTCAGCCTGCCACCCGGCATCGGCCACACGACTGAGTGGCCGAGCGCCGAGGTCAATCTGGGCGACACCTGGTCGGTGCTGATGTACACCGACGGCCTGATCGAGGGGAAGATCGGGGCCGGGGCGGACCGACTCGGAAGCGACGGGCTGATCAGGCTGATCGAGAAAGAGCGCGCCCAGCATTCGGCTAGCGCGCCACCGGATCGGGCGGCTAGCGAGCTGCTGATCGACGCGGTGATCACCAGAGCTCGCGAGCTCAACGGCGGCGACCTCGATGACGACCTCGCTGTACTGGCCGTGACCTGTACGCCGGCAGGTCCATGAGCGGCGAGCCGGTCAGGCAGCCGGCCGGGTCCGGCTCGGGCGGATCGCGACCGGACCGACCACAGCGACCACAGCGACCGCAGCTGGCGATGGCGCGCCTTGCCGCGGCCGAGGACGCCGCCAGCCGCTGGCCGCTCGGCCGGATCATCGGCGTGGGCATGGCAGCGCTCGGCGCCGTCCTGATCGCGGCCATCGTTCTCGGGGCCGTGACGCTCCACAGCCTCAGCACCAGTCGCGCCCAGGTCGTGGACAAGTTCGATCCCGCGGCCGTTCACGGCGCCGAGCTCTACGCCGCGATGCTGAATCAGGAAACAGGCGTCCGGGGATATCTGCTCAGCACGCAGCCATCCTTCCTGGCGCCTTACACGGTGGGCGTGGCAAGTCAGTCGGCGCAGGTCAAGGCGCTGCGCCCGCTGCTCGTAGGGCTCCCGGCCGCGCAGCGCGATCTCGCCACGGCCCTGAGCCGGATCACGGCCTGGCGGTCAGGCTACGCCGAGCCCGCCATCCGCATGGTAGCGGCGACCGGCAAGCCGCCGTCCGGCGCGAACGACGTGGTCGGCAAGGCGGCGTTCGATAGTGTCCGCTCACCGCTGGCCGCCTTCCAGAGTGACATCAGCGCGCAGCGCAAGACCGCCATCGCCAAGCTGAATTCGTCCGCGTCGGCGCTGGATTCCATCGGGATCACCAGCGCGGTCGCGCTGCTGCTGGTGATCATTGCACTCGGCGTCGGCTTGCGCGCCGCCGCCATCACGCCGCTGACCAGGCTGGCGGCCGACGCCCGGCGGGTCGCGAGCGGCGAATTCGGGCATGAGGTTGATCCGAGCGGTCCGCGCGAGGTGCACACCGTGGCCGTGGACGTGAACAGGATGCGCCAGCGCATCCTGGCGGAGCTGTCCGCCGTCCAGTCCGCCAAAGAGTCGCTGGAGGCGCGGGCGCTCGATCTGGAGCGCTCCAACGCCGAGCTTGAGCAGTTCGCCTACGTAGCCTCGCATGACCTGCAGGAGCCGCTGCGCAAGGTCGCGAGCTTCTGCCAGCTGCTCGAGCGCCGCTACATCGGCCAGCTGGACGCGCGGGCGGACCAGTACATCGGATTCGCCGTGGATGGCGCGAAGCGGATGCAGGCGCTGATCGACGACCTGCTGGCATTCAGCCGGGTCGGGCGGATCGAGCGGGAAGCGGCCCTGGTGTCAGCCGGCAGCGCCCTGTCGCAGGCGAGGGTCAACCTGGCGACCGAGATCCGGAAGTCGGCAGCGGTCATCGAGACGGCCGAGCTGCCGTCGGTGCGCGCCGAGTTCTCGCTGCTGACGTCGCTGTTCCAGAACCTGATCAGTAATGCGATCAAGTTCCGCGGTGATCGCTCGCCGGTCATCACCATCTCGGTAGCCCGGCAGGACGACGGCTTCTGGCTGTTCTCGATCGCCGACAACGGGATCGGCATCGAGTCTGAGTACGCGGACCGCATCTTCGTGATCTTCCAGCGGCTGCATGACCGGGCTACCTACGCCGGAACCGGCATCGGGCTTGCGATGTGCCGCAAAATCGTCGAGCACTATGGCGGGAAGATCTGGCTAGACACTGCCTACCAGGACG
>Ga0210389_10004684_pt1 | contig 10613 bp, 4 predicted proteins | sample IncBWH28OmetaG_FD_160127 | JGI IMG/M metagenome (GOLD analysis project Ga0210389, IMG submission 160127) | Forest soil microbial communities from Barre Woods Harvard Forest LTER site, Petersham, Massachusetts, United States - Inc-BW-H-28-O ... | reverse complement strand
TCGTTCGAGCCCATTACGCTTTTCCTTTCGATCTTCCCTTGAGGCGGTTGTCGACGGCTGCTCCTTTGAGCATCTGGACCGCCAGCTGGTATCCCCGCCGGTACCGGTAAGTCTTAGGGCTGGCTTGGTGAGCGCGAATCACAAGAACATGTGATATCCGCTCAGCGGCGGGGCGTACGCCACGGCTCACCAAGCCGGGCGTGAACCCGGTCCCGTCTGCGAGCCCCGGAACCTGTACTGAGAGGAGGTCTCAGAGGGCGAATCACAAGAACATGCGATGTCTGCTCATCAAGTAGTGCGCGAGGCTCAGTGCTGCCCACAGCGGACCAGTGACCACCACGGAGGATTCAACCTCCAAAGGAGAATCCATGACCGCCACGCAGACCGAGTTGACGGCTACGGATGCTGGCCTTCCGGTGGCGAGTCAGGAGCCTTCGCTGACCGTCGGCCCGAGTGCGCTTGACCGGCTGCTGGCCCGGGGACGGATCCGGGGCGCCCTGGCCATGCTTGGCCCGGCGTTCGTCGCGTCGGTGGCCTACGTCGATCCCGGAAACTTCGCCACCAACATCCAGGGCGGAGCGCAGTACGGCTACCTGCTGCTCTGGGTGGTCCTCGCCGCGAACCTGATGGCGATGATGGTGCAGTACCTATCGGCCAAGCTGGGTATCGTCACCGGCCGCGCGCTGCCCGAACTGGTCCGCGACCGGCTTCCCCGCCCGGCCACCTGGGGCATGTGGGTGCAGGGCGAGGTGGTGGCCATGGCCACCGACGTCGCCGAGTTCATCGGCGCGGCGCTCGGGCTGAACCTGCTGTTCGGCGTGCCGATGCTGTCGGCCGGGCTGATCACCGGCCTGATCACCTTCGCCGTCCTGGGTCTGCGGGCCCGCGGCCGGCGTCGCTTCGAGGTGGCGATCATCGCGCTGCTCGGCTTCGTCGTCGCCGGCTTCTTGTATGAGACTCTCCGGCTCGGCCCGTCCGTCCCCGGTTCGCTGCATGGCCTGGTGCCCGGCCTAGATGGCGCCGGCTCGCTGTACCTGGCGGTCGGGATCCTCGGCGCCACCGTGATGCCGCACGTCATCTACCTGCATTCGGCCCTGACCAAAGACCGCACGCCCAGCCGCGACGACCGTGACCGCCGCCGTCTGCTCCGGTTCCAGCAACTGGACGTGCTTACGGCTTTGGGCCTGGCCGGCCTGGTGAACATGGCGATGCTTGCCGTTGCCGCCCGCGCCTTCCACACCCCGGCGCTGGCCGGGCTGGACACCATCGGCCAGGCCCACGCCGTCCTCGGCCGACTCGCCGGGGGCGGCGCGGCGCTGGTATTCGCGGTGGCGCTGCTGGCCTCCGGCGTCTCCTCCTCCAGCGTCGGCACCTACGCCGGCGAGGTCATCATGGCCGGCTTCGTCCGGCTCCGGGTCCCGTTGCTAGCCCGCCGGGCGGTCACCATGCTTCCGGCGCTGGCGATCCTGGCGGCCGGGGCCAACCCCACCAGCGCCCTGGTACTCAGCCAGGTCGTGCTGTCCTTCGGCATCCCGTTCGCGCTGGTGCCGCTCGTCATTCTGACCAGCCGGCGCGACGTGATGGGCTGCCACGTAAACCAGCGCCGCACCATCATCGCCGGCGGTATCTGCGTGGCCGTGATCATCGCCCTGAACATCCTGCTGCTGTGGCAGCAGTTCTGCCGATCGTGAGGAACCGCGACGGGTGACCGGATCGTCTGGTCAGCTTGCGACGGAGCTGAGATAGGCCAGCACGGCCAGCACTCGCCGGTGATCGTCCGCGCTCTCTGGAAGGTCGAGCTTGCCGAGGATGCTGTGCACGTGCTTTTCCACCGTTGACTCGGCGACCCAGATCTGCCGGGCGATCCCCGCGTTCGAGCGGCCCTCGGCCATTAGCGCGAGGACCTCCCGCTCGCGGGCGCTAAGCGCGCCAAACGGATCGTGGTCCTGCCGGGTGCGAACCAGGTCCTGTACCAGGGCCGGGTCGATCACCATGCCTCCGTCGGCGACGCGCCGCAGCGACTGGACGAACTCCGTGACGTCTGCGACGCGGTCTTTGAGCAGGTAACCGATCCCTTGCCCGCTGGAAAGCAGTTCGACCGCGTGCTCGGCGTGCACAAAGGCCGACAGCACCACGATGCCGATCTCCGGGAACTCCTTGCGGATGGTCAGCGCCGCGCTTAGCCCTTCGGTGGAATGCCCAGGTGGCATCCGGATGTCGACGACGACGAGATCCGGGCGCTGCGTCCGGACCAGGGCAATCAGGCCGTCCGCGTCCCCGGCCTGGCCGGCGACCTCGAATCCCGCCCGTTCCAGCAGCCCCGCCACGCCCTCGCGCAACAGCACGTTGTCCTCGGCCAGAACAACCCGCACCGGACGGCCGGGATCGCTTAGATCACTCACCCAAATATGTAACCACGATGCACGATGGTCGGCTCGGGCAGGACCGGCCCGCAGGCCGTCGCCACTCCAGCCGGTGCTCGCCGTCCCAGACGGCTAGGGCACGAGCCTGCTGATCGCGTCCGCTGACAGCGTGGCCTTGCTCAAGAAGCCCACCGCGGGACTGCCTGCGATGAGCTCGGCATAGTCGTCGGTCGCATAGTGATCGTCGGAGGAGATCAGGATCACGATCCCGACGTAGGGGTTGATTTCCCGTGCGACGTCGAAACCACTCTCTGTGCCGAGCGAGATGTCGACCAGGGCCACGTCCGGACTCAGCTCGCGAGCCTGGTGCAGCGCCTCGGTGCCGTTGTTGGCGACACCGACCACGACCACGCCCTGCCGCTCTAGCTTGGCCCGAGCTACCTTGAGGAATGGCTGGTAGTCATCGACGATGATGCACTGTAGCGGCATGCGCCCAGTGTGCCAGCGCGGTCCGGCGCCCGCATCACGGCTAGCTTCTAACGTGGCTGGGCCGTCCGCGATCGTCAGCTGAACACTCGCCTTCGGTCTCCAATCGGTGTAAGCAGGATTGATGTACGCAGGGTTTGCGAGGGGCGCGACCGTGCATGGAGGTGCTGGATGGAGGCAGACGCGGCGCTGCCGGGCCCAGATAAGCCCGTCCCAGCCGAGATTGTGCACGAGAGCGGGCGCACGCGGATCACCCGGCTGGTTTTGGCCGGAGGGACGGTTATCCGCAAGGAGCCGCTAGGGCCGGACGCGGAACGCCGGGTGCGGCATGAGGTGGCGATGCTGGAGCGGCTGCGCGGTGTGGCGGGGGTGGCGCAGCTGGCCGGGACGCCGCGGTATCCGGGGTCGGTGCTGCTGGCGGACGCCGGCCGCGCCAGCCTGGCCGGGGCGGCGGAGCCGCTGGCGGCCGGTGAGCTGGCCGGGCTGGCGGTGGAGCTAGGCCGGGCGGTGGCGGGAATGCACCGGCGGGGGGTGATGCATCGGGACATCACCCCGGCGAACATCGTGCTCAGCGGCGACGGCCGCCCGTGCCTGGTGGATTTCGCGTTGGCGAGTTCATTTGCCGAGATCCGTCCTGAGTTCACGCACCATGCCGAGATCGTGGGGACGCTGGCGTACCTGGCGCCGGAGGCAACCGGGCGGACCGGCCGGCCGGTGGACCTGCGGGCCGACCTGTACGCGCTGGGCGCGGTGCTGTATGAGCTGGCCACCGGCGAGGCCCCGTTCGGCGCCGGGGACCCGCTGCAGCTCATCCACGATCACCTGGCCCGGGTCCCGGTGCCGGCCGCCGCGGCGAACCAGGCCCTGCCGGCACCGTTGTCCGAGATCATCATGCGCCTGCTGCAGACGGAACCGGACAACCGGTACCAGACCGCGGACGGCCTGATTCATGATCTGGAGCAGGCGCGCCACGCGCAGGCACACCCGGCGGCGGCTGTGTTCCGGACCGGCGAGCATGATTTCCCGGTGCGGCTGCTGCCGCCGTCTCGGCTGGCCGGACGCGATGACGAAGTGGCGGCGCTGGAAGCGGCGTTCGCCGGCGTGCTGGCGGGCCAGTGTCGCGGGGTGCTGGTGGCCGGCGCGCCCGGGGTGGGCAAGACGGCGCTGATCGACCTGCTGCGGCCGGTGGTAACCGGCGGTGATGGCTGGTTCGTGGCGGGCAAGTTCGACGCCTACCGACGGGACCTGGAGTTCGACGCGGGGTATCAGGCGTTCCGGGCGCTGGGCCGGCTGCTGCTGGCCGAGCCGGACGATGAGCTAGCGCAGCTACGGATGAGGATCGTGGCGGCGGTGGGCCCGAACGCGGGCCTGCTGGCCGCGGTGCTGCCGGAGTTCGCGGCGCTGCTGGGGGCGCCGCCAGATCCGGGGGATCCGCTGACCGCGCAGACACGGATGCAACGGGCTACCGCGGCGGCGGTGCGGGCGATCGCCTCCCGCAAACGGCCGGTCGTACTGTTCCTGGATGACCTGCAATGGGCGGGAAGCACCCCGCTCGGCTTCGTCGACCTGGTGCTGACCGAGGAACCGGTCGACGGCCTGCTGCTGGTCGGCGCGTACCGGGACGGCGACGTGGACGCGGCGCACCCGATGGCGGCGCCGCTGGCCCGGTGGCGCGGCCAAGCCGGGGTGCGGCACATGCGGCTGGCCGACCTGGCGGCTGCTGGCGCCGTCACCATGGTGGCCGAGATGCTCCGGGTGGACGAGGCGGCGGCAGAGAGCCTAGCCGAGGCGATCGAGCCGCATACGCGCGGCAACCCGTATGAGATTGTGGAGTTGCTCAACGCGCTGCGCCGCGGCGGGCTCCTAACCGCGACGGCGGCCGGGTGGCGGTGGGACCCGGCGGCGGTGACCGCTCACTTGGGCCGGTCCGAGGCGGCCGGGCTGGGGACGGTCCCGCTCGCGGCCATCCCACCCGCATCCAGGGCGATCGTAGAGGCGATGGCGTGCCTGGGCGGCCGTGCCGAGATGAGCCTGCTGCAGGCCGCCGCCGGCGAGCCGGCCGACGTGGTGGACGAGGCGCTGGCACCGGCCCTGGAGGAGGGCCTGCTAGTGGCAGAGCCCGGGGCACATCCGGCAGTGCGGTTCCGGCACGACCGCATCCGCGAGGCGGTCCTGGGCGGGCTGGAGCCGGGGCGGCAGCAGGCCGTGCAGCTGGCGATGGCGCGGCGGCTGGCGGCGGTGCCGGAGTTGTTCGCAGTCGCGGCGGAGCAGTACCTGCCATCCGTCGGCGCGATCACTGATGCCGCCGAGCGGCGCCAGGTGGCGGGGCTGCTCTGGCGCGCCGCCGGCCAAGCCACGCTGATCGGGGACTACGCGCTGGTATATGCGCTGCTGACCGCAGCGCTTGCGGTGGTCGGCCCCGACGAGACCGCCAGGCTCGCCGAGGTGCACACCGGCCGTCACGCCGCGCTGTACTGCCTCGGGCGGCTGGAGGAGGCGGACGAGGTGTACCGCACGATCGAAAGCCTTTGGCCGGCCGTGCTGGACCGCGCGGATGCAACGACGGTGCAGGTGCGCAGCATGACCCACCGGACCCGTTTCGCCGAGGCGCTGCGGCTCGGCCTGGAGTCGCTGCGTGAACTCGGCATCACCGTCCCGGGCCCGGACCGGCTCGCCGCCGAGCTTGACCACCAGTTCGGCTACCTGTACCAGTGGCTCGACCACACCGAAGCCGCCGACGATCTGGCCCGGCCGGACCTCACCGACCCCACGCTGCTCGCCGCGTGCAGCCTGATCAACGCAACCTCGGGGCCGGCCTACTTCGCCGGCGACCCTGCCACGGTCGCCTGGCTGGGCCTGGAAGCACTGCGGATCTGCCTCGAGCACGGCCCAGCCCCTGCCCTGATCAGCCCGGCGACCCACACCGCAGCCGGTGCTTTGCTGCGCGGCGACTACGCCGCCGGGTACCGGGCGGCGCGACGGATCCTGGCGCTGGGCGAAGCCCGCGGCTACGAGCCCGGCACCTCCAACGCGCGCATGCTATTCGCTTTCCTCAGTTGCTGGGCCGAACCGATCGAAAACATGGTCCATACAGGTCAGCGGGCAAAGGAGGCACTGATCGCGGCGGGCGACATGGCCAACGCCGGCAACGCCTACCCTGCGTCGGTGTCAGGCCTGCTGGACTGCGCGCCATCACTGGACCGCTACCTCACCGAGGCCGAAGCGGCGCTGGCCTTTGTGCGCCGTACCGGCAACGAGCTCCTCGAGCAGGTGCTCGACAGCTACCGGTGGCTGGCTGGTGTGCTGCTCGGCGAAACCACAGCCGCGGCCGGCGAGGCGGTTTCCGCCGACAAGTACGTCGGCAACCCGAACGCACTTTTTTTTGCTCATCTCAATCATGCGTACGCTGCCGCTATCTTCGATGATCAAGACGGCCTGGAGCGGCACACCGCGGCCGCCATGCCACTCGTTCCGGCGTTCTCAACCCTCTACCCGACCGCCGTCGCCCGCCTGCTGCGTGGGCTGGCCCTGGCCGGGCAGGCCCGCAGCGCGGACGCGGACCAGCGCGGCGGCCTGCTGGCCGAACTGGACGAGCTGACCCGGTGGCTAGCCGACCGCGCCGCGGACGCACCCGATAACTTCCTGCACCTGCTGCGGCTCATCGAGGCCGAGCGGGCGTGGGCGGCCGGCGACTTCCGCGCCGCCGCCCTGGCCTTCGACGCTGCCCGGCGCGAGGCAGCCCAGCGGCAGCGGCCGTGGCACCGGGCGCTGATCGCCGAGCACGCCGCCCGCTTCTATCTCGCCTACGGCCTCGAACAGGCCGGCCACGACCTGCTCGCCCAAGCGCGCCAGGAGTACCTGGCCTGGGGCGCGACGGCCAAAGTCAGCCAGCTGGACTGGGCCTATCCGGCCCTGCGGACACCGGCGGGAGCAATCGCCAGCGACGACGGCCAGTATGGTGGTCTTCCCCGGGACCGCGCCGTGATCACCCCGGGAACGATCGACCTGCTCGGGATCGTGTCGGCGTCGCAGGCACTGAGCTCGGAGACCAGCATCGGCCGGCTGCACGCCCGCGTGGTCCAGGTGCTCAGCGCGATGACCGGCGCCACCAGCGTCCACCTGCTGCTGTGCGACGAAGACCTGGATGGCTGGTTCCTGCCCACACCGGACGCCGGCGGCGGCACTGTCCCGGTCAGCGACGCCGGCCAGGAAGGCGCGGCGCCGATGTCGGTGCTGCGCTACGTCCAGCGGACGCGTGAACTGCTGGTCGCTGGCGACGCCACCGATGACGACCGGTTCGCCCGCGACCCCTACTTCGCCGGGGTTGACTGCTGCTCGCTGCTGGCCGTGCCCATCCTCAGCCGCGGCACGCTACGGGCGGTGCTGCTGCTGGAAAACCGACTGATCCGCGCCGCGTTCACGACCGGGCGGCTCGACGCAGTCAACCTCATCGCCGGCCAGCTCGCCGTCTCCCTCGACAACGCCCAGCTCTACGCCGAGTACCGCCGGATCGCCGGCGAGCAGGCAGCCCTGCGGAGAGTGGCGACGCTCGTGGCCCAGGCGGCGCCGCCGGAGGACGTCTTCGCCGCGGTCGCCGCAGAGGCCGGTCGGCTGCTGGGAGCGGACGCCGCGATCTTGAGCAGGTACGACCCGCGGGACGCGATCACGATCGTCGGGTCGTGGACCAGCACGGGTGCCACGCCGACCCCGGTCGGCGCTCAGTTGCCGCTGGGCGGGCACAACGTCACCACGCTGGTGTTCCGGACCGGCCGGGCGGAGCGGCTCGACTACGCGGACGTGTCGGGTGTGCTCGGTGACGTCGCCACCCGGGACTGGGGGTGGCGGGCGGCAGTGGGGATACCGATCAGGGTCGAGGGGCGGCTGTGGGGTGTCATGATCGTGGCGTCGACCCGCGGGGAGTTGCTGCCACCGGATGCAGAGGAGCGGCTGGCCGGGTTCACCGAGCTGGTCGCGACCGCGATCGCCAACACGCAGGCGCGGGTGGAGCTGCAGGGCTCCGCCAGCGAGCAAGCAGCGCTGCGGCGAGTGGCGGAGCTCGTGGCCCGGGCGGCGCCGCCGGAGGAGGTGTTCGCCGCGGTCACTGCCGAGGCCGGGCGGCTGCTCGCTGTCCATCTCGCCTTCCTGACCCGGTACGACCCGGATGGCACCGGGGCAGTCGTCGGCACATGGGCCGCCCCTGGCGGCTCGCCCATCGCTGTCGGTACCCGGCTGCCCCTCGCCGGGCAGAACGTCACGTCGCTGGTTTTCCAGACGGGGCGGTCGGTACGAATCGACGGCTACGCCGACGCTACGGGCCCGTTCGCCGACTTCGCCCGCGAGGCCGGCGTCCGGGCGTCGGTCGGCATGCCGATCAGCGTGGCGGGCCGGCTGTGGGGCGTCATGATCCTGTCCAGCCGCTCCGAGCCGCTGCCGGCCGGTACCGAGTCACGGCTGGCCGGATTCACCGAGCTCGCCGCGACCGCGATCGCGAATGCCCAGGCGCAGGCCGAGGTGGCCGCGTCGCGGGCCCGCATCCTCGCCGCTTCGGATGAGACGCGCCGCCGGATCGAGCGGGACCTGCACGATGGCGTTCAGCAGCGCCTGGTCACCCAGGCGCTGCTGCTGAGCGGTATCCGCGACCGGGTCCCGGCCGACGTCCGCGCCGACGTGGACGAGGTCAGGGAGGAGATGGCCGCCACCCGACAGGAGCTGCGGGACCTGTGCCAGGGCGTGCACCCGGCCATCCTGGTCGAGGTCGGCCTTGGGGCCGCCATCCGCGCGCTGGCCCGGCGCTCCCCGTTGCCGGTCCGGGTGCAGCTGCGCACCGAGGACAAGCTCCCCGGCTCCTGCGAGATCACCGCGTACTATGTCGCCTCCGAGGCCTTCACCAATGCCGCCAAGCACGCGGACGCTTCGGCGGTGGACATCGTGATCGAGGAGGCGGGCGGCACGCTGAGGGTCCAGGTCCGCGACGACGGGGCCGGCGGTGCCGACGCCAGCCTCGGCTCGGGCCTGACCGGCCTGCGCGACCGGGTGGAGGCGGTGGGCGGCAGTATGACCGTGGACAGCCCGGCCGGGGCCGGCACCGTACTGACCGTGCTGCTCCCCGTCACCGCCGACAATCATTGAGCCGAACGGGCCGTTGTGCACCCCGCCCCACGTGCGAGCCGGGGCCGCGGCGAGGCCACCCCCAAGATCACGAACGAGACACGGTGCATACCCGGCTAGCGTGTACCGGCCGCTTACCGCTTGCCAGCACTGGCCGCTTACCGCCAGCCAGCAGCGGTCGGTACATGCTGGTGACGATGATTCCGATAGGAGAATGAGCAATAGTCGTGACCATGGGATATCCCCTTAGGCCGCCCGCTGGTACGCGCCGCCTGGATACCTGGCAATCACGCATCGAGGAGTTGTCTTGACGTTCGCGGCTATTGACACAACGACCATGCCGCTGGATCCGTCCATCGAGGTGACGGGCATGAGCGAGAAGTCCGCCGGTGATCCGGATCGCGACGTCAGAGGCGGGGTGGTCGTTCGCCGTGAGCTGTTCGAGCGGGTCAACCGGGCCGGACGCGTCACCGTGGTGTCGGGCGCAGCCGGGAGCGGCAAGTCGGTCCTGCTGCGGTCATGGATCGATGAGGCGGCCCTGGCGGAACATGCCGCCCTGGTGTCGGTACAGGAAGAGGATCGCGATCCGCAGCGGTTCTGGACCTCGGTGGCCGACGCGCTCCGGGGCACGGCGGCCGGTTCGTCGCTCGTGCGACCCTTGACCGCGGCGCCGGATCTGGACGGATGGTCGGTCGTCGAGCGGCTGCTGGCAGACCTGGGCTCGCTGCGGGACCGGATCTGGCTGGTCATCGACGACGTGGACGCACTGGGCTCCGCCGAGGCGCTGCGGCAGCTCGAGCTGTTGGTAATGCGCGCGCCGGCTGAGCTGCGATTCGTGCTTGCCAGCCGGCATGATCTGGGCTTGGGCCTGCACCGGCTACGACTGGAAGGCGAGCTGACCGAGATCCGCGCGGCCAGTCTCCGGTTCAGCCGCGACGAGGCGCGGGCGCTTTTCGAGGCGGCCGGGGTGCGGCTGTCCGAATCAGCTCTGGCCCTGCTGCACGAGCGGACGGAGGGCTGGGCGGCCGGGCTGCGTCTGGCGGCGCTGTCACTGACCGGGCACCCCGATCCGGAACGGTTCGCGGCCGAGTTCTGCGGCAGCGAGCGCACGGTGGCCGAATATCTGCTCGCCGAGGTCCTGGAGCGGCAGAACGACGAGGTGCGACGGCTGCTATCGCGGACCTCCGTGCTCGAGCGGGTGAGTGGCCCGCTGGCTGACCTGCTGACTGGGGGGTCTGGTGGGGGGCGGATTTTGCAGGAGCTAGAGCAGGCTGGGGCCTTCGTGGTCGCACTGGACGCGCGGCGATCCTGGTTTCGCTACCACCCGCTATTCGCTGATCTGCTCGAATTGGAGCTGCGGCATACCGAGCCGGCTGAACTAGCCGCCCTGCACGGTACGGCCGCCGACTGGTTCGCCGGGCATGGATTCCCGGTGGAGGCGGTCCGCCACGCCCAGGCGGCACAGGACTGGGAGCGGGCCGGCCGCCTGCTGGCCGATCATTGGCTCGACATCATCCTCAACGGGCAAGCCGCCACCGCGGACCAGCTCGTCACCTCATTCCCGGCCGACGCCATCACCGCCAATGCGGAACTCACCGCGATAGCGGCCGCCGCCGAGCTGATGCGTGGATCGCTGGAGGAGGGCGCGCGATATCT
>Ga0210389_10004681_pt1 | contig 10615 bp, 8 predicted proteins | sample IncBWH28OmetaG_FD_160127 | JGI IMG/M metagenome (GOLD analysis project Ga0210389, IMG submission 160127) | Forest soil microbial communities from Barre Woods Harvard Forest LTER site, Petersham, Massachusetts, United States - Inc-BW-H-28-O ... | reverse complement strand
CCCTCGCAGAGGTCGCCGCTGGCCGCGCCCGCTCGCAGACAATCGAAGAAATAGAGCGCTGGTCCGGCCTGGTGGCAGGCCGCGGCGCCTGCCACCACCCGGACGGCACGACAAGGTTCGTCCGCAGCGCGCTGCGCACCTTCGCCGCCGAGGTCGACCGCCACAAGCGAGGGCGATGCTCAGCGACCTCCGCGAAGTCCTTCCTCCCCGTCCCGGAGGACGCCGCCCGCACCGAACACGACTGGATCTGACCGCCATGCCAGTGAGCAATTCTGCCGAGAAACTCTTGGTCAACCCCATCGACTGCGCCGGCCACGGCGCCTGCGCCGAGCTCCTGCCCGAGATAATCACCATGGACGAGTGGGGCTACCCGATCATCGATCCCCACCCGCTCCATCCAAGCCTGGAGCGTAACGCCAGGGCCGCCGTCTCCGCCTGCCCCACCCTGGCCCTGCGCCTCACGCGCGGCTAAGTCAACCAAGAACCAAGACAAAAGGCAGCTCCCGAACGGGTTCTTGCTCCGCTTCCAGGCTGCCACTCGACTGTCAGGCTCAGCCCAGCGTCAGCGGGAGGCGATCCAGCCCGCGCAGCGTGGAGCCAGGCGTCCGGTACACCGGGTCGCCGTCCGGCCGCATCCGGGGAAACCGGTGCAGCAACTGCGGGAACAGGATCTCGCCCTGCATACCCGCCAGGTACGCGCCCAGGCAGTAGTGCGGCCCGCCCCCGAAGGTCAGTGAGGGGACCTGCTCTCGCGTCACGTCGAACGCCTCCGGCTCCTTGACCTGTGCCGGGTCACGGTTCGCCGCGCCGATCAGGCCGAACATCATGCTGCCCCGGGGCACCGGCCGGCTGTCCAGTTCGGTGGACTCGAGCGCGGCCCGTGCCACGAGCTGCACCGGCGGCTCGTAACGGAGGATCTCGGCTACCGCGCGCGGCGCGAGGCCTGGCCGCTGGCGCAGCAGGCCGGCCTGGTCCGGATGGTCGAGCAGGAGCTTCGTGCCCAGGCCCACCATGCTGGCGGGGGAGTCGACCCCGGCGGCGAACAGCAGCATGGCGGAGCCGACGAGCTCCTGCTCACCCGCGCCGGTCTCGCTGCCTGCCAGACTGGCCAGCAAGTCGTTCGAACCGGCTTGCCCGGCGACGATCAAGGTCAGCCGCTCGACCAGTACCGCGCCGGCCTCCGCGATGCTTTCGTGTTGCCTGGCGGTGGCGAACTGCTCGAAGGCATTGCTGGCCTGGCGGGTCAGCCGGCCTAGCCGTATCGCCTCGTCGTCCGCGATACCAAGCAGGCGGCCCAGCGACAGCGAGGCGAACGGGATGGCCAGTTCCGCCATGAGGTCAACCGTGGGTGCCAGATCCGCTAGGTCGTCCAGGAGCGTGACGGCGACGCGCTCCATCTCATCGCGGTGGGCCTCGATGGACCGGGGGGAGAAATGATGAGACGCTGCCTGCCGGTGCGCCCGGTGGCTCTCGCCGGTCAGCAGCGGCATTGAGCGGTAAAAGTAGCTGGTGAACGCGTTCTGCCGCCAGCCGGGCCGTAGCGCGTCCAGGTGCTCAGCAGTCGGCGGACCGAACGCCGGGTCGCGCAGCAGCCGCGAACAGCCGGCGAACGTGCTGACCAGGAAGCCGTTCGCCACCCCGGGGAACCTAATCGGCAGGAACGGGGCCAGGCCGCGCAGCCGCGCATACAGCGGGTACGGGTCGGCCAGCGGCCGGGGCCGGATCAGCCGCAAGAATATCCGCAGCGCTTCGGCGTCCCCTGCCGCGCCGGGCGCGGTCATGATTCCCCCACTCCCGCCCTGGCGTCGCCGCCGTGCGGACAGGCCGGGGTCCCGGCTTCCGCGCGGGCCCAGAAAGCGGTCAGGCTCCTGGCCGTCGAGTCCGGCTGGTCCCTGTGCACGTGGTGCCCGGCCTTGTCGATGACGACGAGGTCCGCCCGCAGGTCGCGGGCCATGTCCGCGTAGTCGGACGGCCGCCACAGGCGTTTTTCCCGGCTGCCGTGCACGACCAGCGTCCGGATCCCCACGGCGGCGACGTCTCCGGTTCGGTCGGCTTCGTTCTTCATCGACTGCGCGACGCCACTGAGGTAGTGCGGGTTGACCGTGGCGAGCTTGGCGTGGCACAGCTCCCGGGTGACCTGATCGTCTTCTGCGAGGGCGCGCTTGAGCAGCGGCCAGAGCAACATCGGGCCGCCGTTGATGAGCACGTAGTCCATGCCGGCCAGCATTTTGCGAGCCTGCTGCCCGCGCATGCTCGGGCCGCAGGAGAGGAAGGTCAGGGTTCGGGTCAGGCCGGGCGTGTCCAGTGCCGCCGCGCGCGCGATGAAGCCGCCGAAGCAGTGGCCGACCACGTGGGCGCCCTCACCCGGGCTCACCGCCCTGATGACCTCGCGCAACTGGTCGGCCAGGCTCTGGGTCGTGTACCGGCCGGGTCGGTCGTCCGGGATCTCGCCAAACGCGCCGCCGAACTCGCCGCCATGCTGGCCTGGGTGGTCATAGGCCCACGCGTCATAACCCGCCCGCGACAGCAGCGGAAGCATCTCACGGAAGTCTTCCTTGGTGGCCATGAAGCCGCAGACCATGACGCTGACCCTGCCGTTGGCCGACTCCGGCTTCGCGCGGAGGGCGGCGACCGCGCCGCGGTGCGTGTCAACGGTGCATCGCTCGACGCCGGGCGGCAGCGGAATTTTGACCATCATGCGCGCACCGCCGCGGAAGCACCGAGCGCCAGCCGTTCGAGGTGAGCGACGGCCTGGCCCGGGCCGTCCTCGGCTTGGACACGACTCGCGAGATCCTGAGCCAGGTCGCTGACCCGCCGGTCGCTGATGGCCTGCTCCACCGCCGTGGTCAGCCGGGTACTGGTCAGCGTTCGCACCGGCCCGGCCGGCACGGCCACCCCAAGGCTGGTCATCCGGGCCGCCCAGAAGTGCTGATCGACGCCGAACGGCCAGATCACCTGCGGGCGTCCGGCGGCTATCGCGGCGCCGGTGGTGCCCGCCCCGCCGTGGTGCACCACCGCGGCGGTTCGCGGGAACAGCCAGTCGTGCGGGACCTGGCGGACCAGCAGAATCCGCTTGTTATCGCCGGCCAGGCGACGTCTCAGTTCCGGGTTCAGGCAGTGGACGATGAACGGCGCGCCCGTCCGCTCGGCGGCCATCGTGATCGCCTGGGCGAGCGCCACCGGGCTGTCAATGGGCATGCTGCCGAAGCCGAGGTAGACCGGAGGATCCACGGTGCCGAGGAAGTCGGCGAGCCGCCGGGGCGGCGTCCAGGTTGGATCACTCCGGGTGAACCAGTACCCGGTGACGTGCGCGGTGGCGGGCCAGTCGGCGGGCCGCGGCACCACGTGCCGGCTGAACGCGTGCAACACGGTTACTGACGGATCACCCAGCGGGTCGTGCCTGCCAGGCCGGCGGCCGAGGCCCAGCGTGTGCCGCCGCCAGCCGTCGACGTCCCGCCGGCACCAGGCCCCGGTGAGGTAACGCGCGGTGTGGTAGGACGGGCGGTTCAGCAGTGCGGGCAGCCCGATCGTGCACGGCCAGGCCGGGGACGGGAACTCCCGTGTCGGCACCAGCACAGGCGAGGGGCAGGCCACGACCGCCGGGACGCCGAGCATCTCGGCAAGGTGCTGGCCGATCGGCAGTACCGGGTGGTGCACGACCAGGTCCGCCGGGCCGTGCACCGTCGCGGCGGCGGTCAGGCCGGGCAGCATCTTCCCCGCACGCTGCCCCATGGCCTTCGCGAACGCGAAGAGGTGCCGGAGGCCATGCCGCCCGGCGACCGCCCGGCCGACCTCGGTCATGTCCAGCTCGAGTGGCACGAACGGCACGTCGTCCACGGCGGCGAGATCCTGGTACAGCGCGGGCGCGGCGAGCACCGGCTCGTGTCCCTTACCTCGCAGCCGCGAGGCGAGCGCGACGAACGGCTGCACATCGCCCTGTGAGCCCACCGTAACCAGCAGCACCCTCATCATCCACCCCCGGTACTTACGTAACGCAGTAAGTATCCAATGTCACGGATAGTAACCGCAAGGCGAAGATCTCGCGGAGGCGGTGCGAGCGGCAGTGCCGGTTTCCCCGTCACTTTGGCGGTTGACACTCTCAAATGCCTGTGTCTATATTTTGAGAGTAGCTTCCATTTTATAGTTACTCGCTGAAGGTGGTGACTCTCATGAGCAGTCCTCGCGATGTCACGCACTCCGCCCGCCGCTGGTGGGCGCTGATCGCGATCGCGGCCAGCGTGCTTGTCGTCGGGCTCGACCTCACCGTGCTCAACCTCGCGCTGCCGACGATGTCGGTCAGCCTGCACGCGAGCACCGGTGACCTGCAGTGGATCGTCGACTCCTACAGCCTCGTGCTCGCGGCGCTGATCCTCCCGGCTGGCCTGCTCGGCGACCGCTACGGCCGCAAGCGGATGCTGCTTATCTCTCTTGTCCTCTTCGGGGCCAGCTCCGCGGCCTGCGCCTACGCGTCCTCGGTTGGCGAGCTCATCGCCGCCCGCGCCATTCTTGGCATCGGCGCGGCGGCGATCTTCCCCCTCGCGCTGTCCGTGCTGCCCGTCTTGTTCGCCCCGGAGGAGCGGCAGAAGGCGGTCGCCGTCATCGCCGGGTCAACCATGCTCAGCTTCCCGATCGGGCCGATCGTCGGCGGTTACCTGCTGAACCACTTCTGGTGGGGCTCGGTGTTCCTGATCAACGTCCCGGTCGTGGTCATCGCGATCATCGCGGTCGCGATGCTGATGCCTGAGTCGCGGTCGGCGCAGCGGCCCAGCATCGACCTGTCGGGTCTTGTTATCTCCACGGTCGGCCTGGTCGCGCTGACCTACGGCTTCATCAAGGCCGGCCAGGACGGCTGGTCCGACGCAACGGCCCTGGCCCTGATCGCGGCGGGTGCCGTGCTCTTGGCCCTGCTGCCGGCCGTGGAGCGCCGGATCGCGAACCGGGGCGGCCAGCCGCTCGCGGACCTGCAGTTGTTCAGCTCGGCCGGCTTCCGCTGGGGCACGATCCTGGCGACGCTGGTGTCGTTCGTGATGTTCGGCATGTTCTTCGCACTGCCGCAGTATTTTCAGGACGTCCGGGGAGCGGACGCGTTCGGCAGCGGTATCAGGCTGCTCCCGCTGATCGGCGGCATGCTGGTCGGCATGGTGGCCGGCACGCGCCTGTCGGCTCCCAGGAGCGGGGGAGGACCGGCCCTGGCCGGCCCGCGGCCCCTTGTGACGGCCGGCTACCTGCTGATGGCTGCTGCCATGATGCTCGGCGCGCTCACCACGCTGAACAGCTCAACCGGGTACGTGCTCGGCTGGGTGGCCCTGTCCGGGCTCGGTCTCGGCCTGGTGATGCCGTCAGCGATGGGCGTCGCGCTTGGTGCGCTGTCGGCCGAGCGCAGCGGCGCCGGGTCCGCGCTGCTCACGGCGATGCGCCAGGTCGGCTCGACGATCGGAGTGGCGGTACTCGGCACGGTAATTAGCAACAGTTACAGCAGTGGCGTGGCCAGCGCGGCGGCGCACCTTCCCGCGCAGGCGGCGGCAGCCGTCCGGTCCAGTGTGGGCTCGGGCGTCGCGGTGGCGGGCAAACTCGGCTCCTCCTCTCTGCTGGACACGATCAGGACCGCCTTCGTGCACGGCATGAACCTCATGCTTTGGAGTTGTGGCGGCATCGCGGTCGGCTGCGCGATCCTCGCGGTGCTGTTCCTGCCCCGCCGGACGCAGGTCAAGGATGACGGCGAAGTCACCGCGGATTCGGTTCCCGGTTCTCTCCCCGTTGCTTAACGAGGCAGAATCACAGATGTGACGGACATGATCGGGCAGGCCAGCCTGCGAGAGCGGAAGAAGGCCCGGACGCGTGCTGCCCTGCGGGAGCACGCGCTCCGGCTCTTCCGCGAGCAGGGCTATCAGGCGACCACGGTGGAGCAGATCGCTGCGGCGGCCGAGGTGTCGCCGTCCACGTTCTTCCGCTACTTCCCGACCAAGGAAGACGTGGTCCTTCAGGACGACATGGACACCCGGATGGTCGAGGCGTTCGCCAGGCAGCCCCGGGACCTTGCTCCGATCGCCGCGGTCCGGGCCGCCATGCGGGAGGCATGGGCCTCGTTCACCCCGCAGGAGTGGGCGCAGATCAACGAGGGGGCCCAGCTCTCGGCGCGCGTGCCGGAGATCCGTGCGCGGGCGATGAACGAATTCGCCCGCACGATCGATGCGATCGCCGGGGCCCTCGCCGGGTACACCGGCCGTGCCCCGGACGACTTCCGGGTCCGCGTCCTAGCCGGCGCGGTCATCGGCGTGATGATGTCCATCTTCCTGCCAGAACATTTCGAACCGGAAACAGACGCCGGCGCCGAGCTCATGGCCCACTCCGGGATGGGGCCGGACGCCGTGACACGGATCGACGAGGCCCTGGCCCTCCTGGAGGCCGGCCTCCCGCTGTAGCGCCTCGCTTCCGCCGCGTGGATGTGCCGCCGGTGTAGCTATGACGACACCAACGGCACGTCGACGAACCGGGAATAGTTGAACCTTCATGTATCGTTGCGTAGGTAAGCTGCTGCCAGTGAGCGGGTCATGACAAGGACCCGGTCCGACTTACGTAGGGGGCGCGCATCATGCCTGCCGTAACCGTCGAGAATCTGCTGGTCCTGCCGCGGGTCACCGAGCCCGCGGCGGAGGGAGACCGGCCAGTCGTCAAGATCATTACCGCACCGTCGGCCTTCGAGGGCGAGGGCTTCCCGGTCCGCCGCGCGTTCGCCGGCCTGAGCCTTCAGGACCTCGACCCGTTCGTCCACATGGACCAGATGGGCGAGGTCGACTATGCGCCGGGCGAGCCCAAGGGCACCCCGTGGCATCCGCACCGTGGCTTCGAGACCGTCACGTACATAATCGATGGCGTGTTCCGCCACCAGGACTCCAACGGCGGCGGCGGCCTGATCACCAACGGCGACACTCAGTGGATGACCGCGGGCGGCGGCATCTTGCACATCGAGACGCCGCCCGAGGAACTGGTGATGAGCGGCGGCCTGTTCCACGGCTTCCAGCTCTGGGTCAACCTGCCCGCGCGGCTCAAGATGACCCAGCCCCGCTACCAGGACATCCGCGCCGGCCAGGTTGCGCTGCTCACCTCGAAGGACGGCGGCGCGCTGCTGCGGGTCATCGCCGGCGAGGTCGACGGCCACGGTGGCCCGGGCGTCACGCACACGCCGATCACCCTGGTGCACGCCACGGTCTCGCCGGGCGCGCAGGTCCGCATCCCGTGGCGCGCCGACTTCAACGCGCTCGCCTACGTCCTCGCGGGCGCGGGCACGGTGGGGACGGAGCACCGCCCGGTCCACACGGGCCAGCTGGCGCTCTTCGGCTTCGGCGAGTCGATCACGTTCGCCGCCGACGCCAAGATGGACGGCCCGAGCCCGACCCTTGACATCCTCCTGCTCGGCGGCGAGCCGATCCGCGAACCGGTCGCCACCTACGGCCCCTTCGTCATGAACACGCGCGAGGAACTGGCCCAGGCCTTCGAGGACTACCAGAAGGGCCGCCTCGGCAGCATCCCCGCCCAGCCGGCCTCGCAGATTCCGACCAGCCACCCAGGCCACGACGTCCTCTAGGTACCTCTGGTCGCTAGGTTCGTTACACCCAACGTCGGTCTGTGTTGCCCGACAGCCCGGTAGAACCGCGACGGTGGATAGTTCCGCACACTCCGTGGTGCGGAACTATCCACCGTCTTTGGCCTAGCCTCAGCTCCCCGTGGTTGGGGTGGTGCCGCTGAGGATGTTGAGGAGGGCGGCGCCGTTGGGGGAGCCGAGGCCGGTGCAGGCGTCCCAGCCGGGGCCGGCCTTGTAGGTGCCGTTGCTGCCCTCGACGATGTCGTTGAACCCAGGCTGGGTGACACCCGGAGCGATCCCCGCGTACAGCAGCGGCTGGAGCAGGCCGAACCGCTTGCCCGTCGCCTGGGCCAGCCGCGCGATGAGCCCGGCCCACAGCGGTGCGACCGCGGACGTGCCGCCGATCGGCTCGCGCTGGCCGTCCACGACGACCAGGTACCCGGTCACCGGGTCGGCGTTGCCGGCCACGTCGGGCACGCCGCGCCCGGTGCCACCGCCGCCCGCCGAGGTCGGCACCCCGGCGTTGGCCTGGTAGGACGGCACCGGGAACACGTCGGACACGCCGCCGCCGCCCGCGCCCTCGCGGCTCGCGAGCTCATTCCAAACCACCTCGGACGTGATCTTGGACGACGACGTGTCGCCGATGAGCTTGGTCCCGCCGCAGGCGAGCGCGTTCGGCGACGAGGCGGGGAAGTCGCAGTGCACCTGCGTCTGTTCCTTTGGGTCGTCGCTCGAGCCGTTGTCGCCTGCCGCGACCGTGACGGTCACGCCGAGCGCGGCCGCGTCGGCGAACGCCTCGTTCATGGCGGTGCGGGACTGCGCGGCCCACTGGTCCTCGGACTGGCCCCAGCTGATCGAGACCGCGACCGGGGTCGGCGTGGCGTGCACGGCCTGGGAGATCGCGTCGATGAACCCCTTATCGGTGTTGTCCGCGAAGTAGACGTACTGCACGGCGCCGGGCGCGACCCCGCCGACAACCTCGATGTCCAGCTCCACCTCGCCATCGGCCGCCTGACCGGGGGAGTTGGACCCGCCGTCAACGCCCACGGCGGTCACCGAGGGGACGGACAGACCAAGCCCGGAGAAGTACGTGGACAGGTCGGACGCCGTGTACCCGCCGCCGAGCTCGATGATCGCGACGGCCTGCCCGGTCCCGTCGGTGCCGTCGGGGAACTGGTAGAAGCTGGCGACCTGCGGCGCGGTCAGCGGCTCACCCGCTGGCTGCGCCGGTGTCTTCTTCTTCTCCGGGGTGTCATCATCCTCCGGTTCTGCCGTCTCCCGGGAACCGAACTCGGGGGCGCGCCGGAACTGCGGGCGGGCCTGCGGCCGGTCGTCGAGGCCGAGCACGGCGGTGATGATTCCGGAGAGGGGAGCCGGGACCGAGAGCGAGCCGGTCCGGTACCGGTGCTGGACGTCCCCGGACCCGTCCGGATGCGGCGAGGTCACGGCGGTCAGCGTGGTGTCGAACGCCTGCTGCATCGCCGCGATTGTCCCGCTCACCGTCAGCCGACGCGACTCCAGGTGGGACTCGGTCACGGTCAGCCCATATGAGCCGAGCACCTCGGCAACGAGTTGCGCGTCCGCAGGGTCGGCGCCGTAGCGTTCGCCAAGCTCACTGGTGGTAATGGTCTGCGGGCCCTGGACCAGTTCCGTCGGCACCTTCGCGCGCCGCCTGAGCAGCACGGTTACCGTGATTACCTGGTTATTATCGAGTGGTGCCGATGCGGGCGCGGCACCACTCAGTTCCGAGCGCTCGCTTCCCGGCAGCGGTATTAGGGCTGGCATGAGATTCCTCCCCGGTCAAATTCGCCTCCGTCTACCCGAGATTCTGTCGTGGTACGCGAGCAAGCACCCTCCGTTCGGGGGATACATTCCTTTGTCTTTTTCTTACCGGACGGTAGCTGCACGTTTACGTGCTGGCTTCCGTGCAGCGCACGGCACCCCATCGGACTTCCGCGCGATTTCCGCGTGGCATAGCCTGCGATCAGGGAAAATGAAGATCGAATTCGATCTCCCCGCAGGGCATCAGCGAAACCGGAACTCCTCATCCGCGGCACGACGAGCCGTGGCTCGCCGACGACAGCTGGTTTCACGCACCCGGCCGCAGGCGGGACATCGATCCTGAGCGAGGTCCGCTCCCCAGCGGATTCCGCCTGCCCGGTGGAGCTTGAAGTCGTCGGTGCGGACGCGCCAGGCGATCCGCTTGCGGATGAAGGAGAGGGCGACCAGCCAGATAAGAAGGATGGCGATCAGCGTCCCGCAAGGATCTGCACAGGCCAGGAATTCTCAAACACATTGCGTGCCGGGCTGAGTGCGGTCGCGAATGGCGCGACATGCGCGGTCGTGAGGAAAACCGGCGGCACTTTTTAGCCTACGCGGCGTATTTCGATGCTTGTCGTGGCGTGCGATGCAAGCGCGTTGTGTTCATGACGCGTTCGCGTCGCGGGTGGATGCGGAGCGGCCCTAGCTTTAGCTAGCGGGTCCACGTGTCACGCATCGTGACCTCCTGTGCGGTTACCATCCGTGTAAGTTCCGGCTAAATATATCATCGGATAGTAACCAAGCGCAGGCCAGGCGAACTTACCGGCAGACTACAAGTCGTGACCATATCGCCGGTTATGGCTACTAAAAGTATTCAGGCTGCGCCGGCATCGGCCGGGTCGCCGGGAACGGGAAGCCCCAGGACCCCCGTACTCCCAGGCAGCCGCCCGGATGCCAGCGCCGCGAGCCGGCCCCTGACCATGACCGCGGACGGGTGGTGCAGGGTCCGCAGGATCTGCAGCGACTCGTCCCAGGCCTCCCGTGTGCCGTGCAGGTCGCCGGTGGAGGCGTAGGTCTCACCCAGGTGCGCGAGCACCATCGCCAGGTCGTAGCGGTTGCCCATCTCCCGGTCCAGCGAGACGGCGCGCAGGAAGCAGGGCACCGCCTCGGTGTGCAGCCCGAGTCGCTGCAGCACGACGCCGAGCGTGTCCCAGGTGCCGGCCTCGCCGGGGGAGTACCCGATCGCCTGGCACAGCTCGATGGCCTGCAGGC
>Ga0210389_10004680_pt1 | contig 10618 bp, 7 predicted proteins | sample IncBWH28OmetaG_FD_160127 | JGI IMG/M metagenome (GOLD analysis project Ga0210389, IMG submission 160127) | Forest soil microbial communities from Barre Woods Harvard Forest LTER site, Petersham, Massachusetts, United States - Inc-BW-H-28-O ... | reverse complement strand
TTCAGGTAACCAGGCCTGAGACCAGGTTGTACGTGGCGGCGTCTCCCGGCCTGGTGGTGGGGATGGCCGGCCTGCTCGAAACCGTCGCCCTGGCCGCCGTCGCCTTGATCCGGAGGCGCAGCGCCACCGCGGCCGAGGCGGCGCAGGCAGCGCTGCGCGACGCGGAGGCCAGGGCCGCGCAGGACCGGCGGCGCTTCCTGCTGAGGCTCGACCATGAGCTGAAGAACCCGCTGACCGCTATTCGCGCAGCGCTGGCGAACGCCGAGCATGCGGGGGCCGCGGCTGCAGAGGGGACCTTCGCGGGCGAGGCGCTGGCGAGCGTGTCGTCGCAGGCGACCAGGATCACCCAGCTCCTCGGTGACCTGCGCAGGCTGGCGGACCTGGAGAACCGGGAGATCGAGATGGAAGCGGTCGACCTGCCCGACCTCCTTCATGAGGTTGAGGAGGCCATTGGCGCGATCCCCGAGGCGAGGGAGCGGGCCATCCGGATGAACGTGCCGCTGGCACCGTGGCCGCTGCCGCTGATCGACGGCGACCGGGACCTGCTGTTCATCGCGTTGCAGAACCTGGTTTCCAACGCGGTCAAGTTCTCCAGGCCCGGCGACACGGTGGAGGTCCGCGCGAGCGAGGATGGCAGCTGGCTATTGCTGGAGGTCGCCGACACGGGAACCGGGATCCCTGACGACGAGATCGAGGAGGTCTGGCAGGAGCTCGCCCGGGGCCGCGCGGCGCGCAGCCTCCCGGGCACAGGCATCGGCCTGGCCCTGGTCCGCGTCGTCATCACCCGTCACGGCGGGCAGGTCGCGATCCGCAGCAGGGAGGGCCAGGGCACGGTGGTCACCGTCCGGCTCCCAGTGCCGCCCGGCAGTGCCAAGACCGCGCCCGCTGCCGCGGATCCGCGGCAGCAGCGCGATCCCCTTGGCAAGGTGCATGCCTAGCTTGGGGGCTGGGTGCCGCACCGGGGGTTGCGGCCGAGGTAGCGCAGCAGCTGGGCGGTGGCGTCGTCATCTGGCTGCGGGGGAAGTGCGGCGGCGTAGGCGAATGGACGGAGCGGCTCGACGATGGCCCGGGCCGCGGGGAGGAGCTGCCCAGCCAGCGAGCTGGGCAGGAACCCCGGACGGCCGAGTGCCGTGGCGATGTCCCAGGCGTGCACGGCAGCGTCGAGGGCGCAGGCCCCGGCGGCTACCCGGGCCTGCAGCCGGCCCTGCGGCAGCGGCGTCGGCACCGCGTCATCGTCGCTCCGGACTCCCGCCCACGCGGTGCGGGCGGTAGCCAGCGCCGGTTCGATGAGGTCGTCGATGCCAGCTTCGATGAGACCAGAAGGCGCGAAGGGATTCTCGGCGGGCCCGGTCCCGACGCCGAGCGCCGCCGCCCAGGCGAGCTGGTCCCCGGCGGCATGCTGCAGGACCTGGGTGACGGTCCACCCGGCGCAGGGGGTTGACGCCTCCCGGTCCGCATCGCTGATCGCGTCGGCGGCAGCTCGCAGGAGATCGAGGGATTCGGTGATGATGTTCCATGGCTGATCGGGCATGCTGGTCAGATCCCCTTGGTCGTGACGGAAGGGCGGAGTGGGCGGAAGAAGCGCCGGATGTCGGCGGCCAACTGGTCCGGGTTGGTATACGCGCTGTAGTGCCCGGCCACGCCCGGCAGACTGGTCCAGGAGGTGATCCGGGCGTGGTCACGTTCGGCGAAACGGCGGATCGAGCGGAAGTCACCCTCGGCTGAAGCCGCCAGCCCGATGGGGACGGTGGTCGGGCCGGGCGGGGGAGCAGCGGCTGGGTGGGTGTCCTCGTAGTAGTGCCTGATCGATGTTGCGGCGGTGCCGGTGAGCCAGTAGAGGGTGACATTGGCGAGCACGAACTCATCGTCAAGGGCCTCGTCGAACAACTGGGCGTTCCAGCCGAGCAGGCCGGCCGGGGAATCCGCCAGGGCGTGCGCGAGGGTTTGCGGCTGCTGTCCCTGCAGCACGTTGAACGCCCCCTTCTGCTGCCAGAACCAGTTCAGGACCGACATCGCGGCCTGCTCCTCGTCGTCCAGGTCGGCAAGCTCAGCGGGATCGCCGCTGGGGAAGCTGAACAGCTGGGTAACGTGCACCCCGGCCACGCGCTCGGGCTCAAGGCGGCCGAGCTCGGGCGAGATCATCGAGCCGGCGTCGTTGCCGATCGCCCCGTAGCGCTGGTAGCCGAGCCGAGCCATCAGCTCAGCCCAGGCAGCGGCGATCCGCCGTGTCCCCCAGCCTGGCTCGTGCGCCGGGCCGGAGAAGCCGTAACCAGGGAGCGACGGCAGCACGACGTGGAAGGCATCCGCTGGGTCGCCTCCGTACGCCGCCGGGTCGGCGAGCCGGTCGATCAACTCGATGTACTCGAAGACCGATCCCGGCCACCCGTGGCTGAGCACCACCGGGAGCGCGTCCGGCGCGGCCGACCGGACATGCAGGAAATGCACCTGCTGGCCGTCGATCCTGGTCCGGAACTGCGGGTAAGCGTTGAGCCGGTCCTCCCACCGCCGCCAGTCGAATTTCTCCCACCGGGACACCAGGTGGCGCAGCCGGGTCAGCGGGACCCCATAGGCCCCATCATCAGGGCCGGGCGGCTGCTCGGGCGCCCATCTCGTGACGGCGAGGCGACGCAGGAGATCGTCCACGTCAGCCTGCGGAATCCGGGCGGTAAACGGCTCGATCATGAAGGGACCCTCTATCCTGGAACGGAATGAACAGTTCCACTGTATCAGATCAGATTGTTCCGTTCCACTGATATATTGGCAGGGTGCGAAACACGGAGGGTCCGCTCAGCGGACGGCGCCGGGAGGCAGCCCGCAACGACGTCGAGATCCTGGACGCGGCACGCGAGGTCTTTCTCGCCGATCCGGCCGCTCCGGTCTCCGCGGTCGCCGCCCGGGCCAACGTCGGGATGAGCGCCTTGTACCGGCGCTACGCCAGCAAGGAAGCCCTTCTCAGGGAGCTGGTCCGGGACGGCCTTGCCCGCTACCGCGCGGAGCTCGAGCGCGCTCTGGCGGACGACCGGGATGCCTGGACGGTCTACTCCGAGTGCCTCACGAGGATTCTCGACGGCGGAAGCCAGGCCCTGGCCCAGCGTCTCGCCGGGACATTCACGCCAACGTCCGACCTGACAGAGCTAGCGCAGCAGGCCGGGACGCTGGCAACGGCGGTACACCAAAGAGCCCAGCGCGACAAGGCACTGCGCAGCGACGTGAGCCATGAGGATGTCGTCCTGCTGCTCGAGACACTCAACTCGATTACCCTGCCGGGCGGCGACGAGGGCCATGCGCTGCGCCGTCGCTACCTCGCGCTGCTCCTCCAGGCGCTGCGCGCCCCGGGCGCGGAACCGCTGCCCGGCCGCCCCGCCAGCCCGGCCGAGCTCGCGGCCAGGTGGCGGGGGGTGACAGGACAGTAACAGGCTAGGTTCCGCGCGCTGGTCAGGTGCAGGTCGCTCCATTGAGGGTAAAGCTGGTTGGCACCGCGTCGCTGCTGGTCCAGCTTCCCTGGAAGCCGTCCGTCACCGAACTGCCCGGGGCGATGGAGCCGTTGTAGCTGGCGTTGGTGAGGGAGGCGTTCTCTCCGGCCTGGGAGAAGCCGCCGTTGAAGTTGCTGGTGATCTTCTGGTCGCCGGGGAAGGTGAAGCTAACCGTCCAGCTGGTGATCGCGGCCGAGCCGGTGTTGCCGATCACGACCTGCGCGGTGAATCCTCCTGGCCACTGGCTGTTGGTGGTGTAGGCAACGTGGCAGGAACCGCCGCCGGAAGGCTTGACCGTCCAGGTGAACGTCGCGGAGCCGGTGGCGCCGGTGCCGTCCTTGGCCGTCACCGTGACCGACGTGGTGCCGGCCGTGGTCGGCGTCCCGCTGATCACGCCGGTCGAGGAGCTGATCGACAGGCCCGCCGGCAGCAGGGGGGCCGAGTAGGTCAGCGTCTGCCCAGTGCCGGAGTCGGTCGCCGTGATCGGCACGCTCACCGCCGTGCCGACCGTGGAGGACTGCGCCCCCGGGTTGGTCACCGTGACTGTATTGCCGTTGGCCGGAAGGATCGTAATGGTGAAAGTTATGGACGCGCTAGCGCCGGTAGTGTCGGTGGCCTTCAGCGTGACCGTGAATGCGCCCGCGATCGTGGGCGTGCCGCTGAGCGATGGGGGGGTGGCGGAGCTGAGCGCAAAGCCCGCCGGAAGGCCGGTGGCCGAGAGGGTCAGCGTCGCCGTGGGATCGGAGTCGGTAATGGTGAGTGGAATCGTCAGGGGGACGCCGACCTTGCCGGTCACGTTACCCGGGTTCATGATGATGATCGTGTTGCCCGTAGTCGGCTTGATGACGTAGGTGACCAGCGAGCGGGCCGGGATGGTGGCGCTGAACGCGCCGCCGGACAAGCTGATCGCCGACTGCGCCGCCACGTTGCTGGAGCCGTTGGTCAGCCACGGGGTCACCGTGCCGCCGGTGCCGCCGATGCCCGACGTCGAGTAGTTGATCGTGTCCGAGCTGCTGTTGGTGTTCAGCGCCACCACGGCTACCGTGCCATCGGTGTTCTTGTAGGCGGAGATGTCCACCCCGCTGTTGGAACTGGTCGCGCCGATCCGCACCGCGCCCGGGTGGATGTAACGGCTGTAGTTCGCGAACGCCCACAGCCGGCCTGACGCCGCGGCCGTGCCGTTGCTTTGCAGGAACACCAGGCCGCCGTTGCCGTTGTTGGGGTCGGCGCCCTGCCAGAACAGGAAGGCGCCCAGGTTCGCGCCGGTCAGGCCCTGGTAGATGTGCTGCGCCCAGGTCAGCCCGGAGTCGGCAGTGCCGTCGTCCCACGCCGCGTCCCACGAGCTGCTGTCGTTGCCGAACCATTCGGTTTCCCACGCGGGCTTGGTCCAGCCCGCTATTGGCGTGGTGGGCCCGCCGCTATAGCCGTGGCCGGTGAACAGCGCGGTGTCCGCCAGGGCAGTCGAATCGGCCTCGACCGCTGACGCGTATGAGCCCGTGTTCGGCCAGCCGGTCGCCTCGCAGCACTCGACCTGGGTGGACAGCCCCGAGCCCTTGACGGCGGGACCGACCACGTCCAGCAGGCTCGCCATCTGCGCGGCGCTCATCGTCATGCTGTCGTAGCTGGCGCTGAAGTCGGGCTCGTTGGCTGGCCCGATGAAGGTCAGCGGCACCCCGGCTGCGGCGTAGTCCTTGGCGTACTGGATCAGGTAGTTCGCGAACGGCTGCCGCCAGTCCCCGCTGGAACAGCTGGCCCCGGCTACCCCGCAGACCTGGCCGCCATTGTCCTGCGAGCCATTGGTCTTCATGAACGCCGGGGCGCTCCACGCGTCAGCGAAGAAGGTGTTAACCCCGAAGTTGGCCTTCGCCTGCTGGTCGAACCACAACTGCCCCTGATCGGAGTTAATCGAGGCCAGTGAGACATAGGTCGGCGCCGCGCCAGGGCTGCCGGGGCTATTGGGCTCAATCGTGGTTCCCGAGTCCGCGCTGATTTCGTTGCGGACAATGTCCAGCCCGGCTCCGGAGGATGGGCTCATCAGCAGGTTAAGGGCCTGCTGCTGTTCTGCCGACGGTGCGTTCATCACGCTCGCCGCCTCACCGAAAGCTTCCGCGAAGCCGAAGCCGGTCATGGCCTGAAAGGTCGTGGAACCATTTATCGAGGCGGTGTCCGCAGCCAGTGCCGGCGAAGCTTGAGAGGCGACGGCGAACGTGGAAAGGACAACTGCCGACACCACGAGCGTGGCGCGGATTGCACGGTGCCTGGATCTGGGCAAAGGAAGCTTCCTTTCTGATGACCGCCCCGAACGATCACAGCGACTATCCGGCTGCCCTGCCGTCGCGTCAAGAGGGGCGATGGGTAATTCGGCCTGCTACCAGCCTGGATAATGGAATGGCAGCTGTAAGTTTCACCGGTCGCGGGCTGGCGGGGCTGACGTCTCTAACAGGCAAGGCCCACGTGCACGAAACGACATCCGGGTCTCGGCCGGCCTCCCGGATGTCGTTCTGCCTGTGGCAGCCGTGCCCCTCCCAGATCCCCCGCCAGTAGGCAGCAGCGTTGCCGGTACCGGCGGACTGGAGGCCGCAGTCCATCCATGAGGAGGTCCTCAGCCGGGGATGGGCAAGGCCCTGGGGGGGACCGGGGTGGAGACCACGACGGAGGTGATGGTCGTCCCGTGGGTCAAGAACCGGTCGAGGGTTTTCTCGATGCCTTCGATGGTGGCGGCGTGCATTTTGATCAAGAAGCAGTCTTCGCCGCTGATGCGGCGGCACCCGGAGACCTCGAGGGTCTGCCGGGCCAGCTCGGCGATTTTGGGGAGTTGCCCGGCGGTCGGGCGGATGCGGACAAAGACGGTGACGGGCAGCCCCAGGGCGGCCGGGCTGATGTCCACCCGGTAGCCGGCAATGACGCCGGCTCTCTCCAGGCGCTGGACGCGCTCGGAGACGGCCGGAGCGGACATGCCGACCCGCCGGGCGAGCGCGGACATCGTAATCCGCGGGTTGGCGCTCAGCTCACGCAGCAGCCGCCGGTTAACCGCGTCAAGCGGCACGGAAGGGTCAGTCAAGGCCATGGCCGCCTTTTCCTTTCGATCCGAAGGCTCATCAGGACCTAAGCCTTCGATCATCCATGTACCTGCAGATTTCTCCGCCGGAGAATAGCATCGTGCCCGCACGCGACATGACTGAAGTCCCCAGCGTCACGGGGCCTGTCACCCGTGTCGTGGGCAGGCTGCCGCCGGCGTCGTTCTTCGTGACCAGCGCGGTGTTCCACTACCTCGGCCCGTCGCTGGCCGTCCTGCTGTTCGCCCATGTCGCGGCGCTGGGCGTGGCCTGGCTGCGGATCGCCTCGGCCGCCGTCGTGTTCGCCGTGTGGCGCCGGCCATGGCGCGTCCTTACCGCGGCCAGCCGCAGCCAGCGGATGACGCTCGCCGCCCTGGGCGTGGTCCTGGCTGCGATGAACTCGCTGTTCTACCTGGCCATCGCCCGGCTGCCACTGGCGACCGTGGGAGCCATCGAGTTCCTCGGCACTGTCATCCTGGCCGCCCTCGGTGCCCGCACCCGCCGCAACGTGCTCGCCTTGGTGCTGGCTGTCGGCGGGGTCGCCCTGCTGACCTCGGTGCAGCTGGCCGGGCAGCCGCTGGGCCTGGTGCTCGCGTTCGCCAACTGCGCCGGGTTCATGATCTACATCGTGCTGGGCCACCGCATCGCCAACCTCACCGCCGTCGGCCGCGATCGCGCTACGCTGCCCGGCCCCGCCCAGCCGCTCAGCGGCATCGACCAGCTCGGCCTGTCCATGCTCATCGCCGCGATTGCCGCCACCCCGCTCGGCGTCGGCCCGGCTGCTGCGGCATTCGCCCACCCGGCGTGGCTGCTGTGGGGCGTCGGCGTCGGCGTGACCTCCTCAGTCATTCCCTATGTCGCCGACCAGCTCGCCATGGCCCGGCTGCCCCGCGCCACCTTTTCCCTGATGCTCGCGCTGCTGCCCGCCACTGCGGCCGTCATCGGCCTGATCGTCCTCGGCCAGGTCCCCACCACCCGCGACCTGGCAGGCATCGCCCTGGTCATCCTCGGCGTCGCGGTGCACCGCGCCGCTCCCGATCGCCGTGAGGGTCCCGTGGCCCCTCCCGCCCGGCCTCCGGCGCCGGCCCGCGTCAGCCGCTCGCCGGGATCGCCCTCGCGGTGATCAGGACGGTGGCGAGCATTGCCTCGGGAAGCGTGTCGGACAGCGGCCGTCCGTACTCGCGGGCCGCGTCGGCGAGCGGGGTGACGGAGATCGTCCATCCCCAGCCCGCCAGCCTCGCCACCGGGTCCTCGTGGTGCTCCCCGCGCCAGATCTCGGCGGGATCGAGGTCGACGCCCCGCTCGTCGATCGCGGCGTGGAGCGCTGAGTAGGCCCGCATCGACTCCAGGCTCGTGGGGGTGTACTCGATGGCGATCTCGCTGCCCGGCGCGGACAGTGCGTTGACGACGGCGAGCAGGCGTGCCTTCGCCTCGTCCTCCAGGTAGGGCAAGAGCCCCTCGGCCACCCAGGCGGCCGGCGCAGCCGGGTCGAAGCCGGCCGCACGCAGCGGGGTGGCCCAGTTCCCGCCCAGGTCGGCCGCCACCGGCCGGCGTGCGGACCTGGCCGGCGCGCCACTCCCGGCGAGGACCTGGTCCTTGAATTCCAGCACCCGCGGCACGTCCACCTCGTAGACCGCCACGCCGTCCGGCCACTGCAGCCGGAACGCCCGGGTATCCAGCCCGGCCGCGAGGAGCACCACCTGGCGAATGCCCGCCCCGCACGCGGCCGTGAGGAACTCGTCAAGGAACCTGGACCGGACCCCTGTGTAGGTGATGAACACGGGCCACGGGAAGACCTCGTCGTTGTCGGCCTCCTCCGGGGTGACCGGCAGCGGCAGCGTAGGGCCCCTGACGGCCAGCACGAAGCCCGTGGCGTAAGGGTCGCGCACCAGCGGGTTCTCCCGCAGGGTCTCCACGGCACGGCAGGCCGCCACCGCGAGCGCGGTCTGGCCCACGCCGCTGACGATGTCCCACTCGGCGCTCTCGCTCATGTCGGCTCAGGCCTCCCGGAAACCACGGTCATCGCAGGGCCGGCCTTTCGGGCGCGAACGTCGCTGTTTATCAACTGGCCAATGACAAGTCGTGATTATGGCATGGCCGCATTTGCGGGGGCAACCATCCACGTGGCGGGCCGTAACCGCCAGAGCGTGCGGATTTGCGTCGTGACCGCGAACGGGTCATCGCCCCGCTGCGCCGCCAGGATCCCGGTACCCTCCGGCGAGCCGGTGTACAGCATCTCGCCGGGACTGACCCGCTCGCTCCACGCGGCGGCGAAGGCCTTGGCCAGCTTCGCGTTCACGCCGAGGACCGTGGGCACCGCGTGATAGACGACGGTCGCGGGGACGCCCGGCCGCCCGTGATGCTTGCGTGCCAGGCGCCGAGCCGCGCGGGCGTCCTGCGGCGGCGCGATGAACAGCCGGGGCACGATGTACCTCGGCTGGGCCAGCGGTGACAGGACCTCTTCCAGCGCGGTCGCGAAGGTGGCCGACTCGGTCGCTGCCACGTCCGCCAGCCGCGCCCGGTACGACCCGTCCCGCAGCGGCTCGATCCGCACGGCCGCGGAATCCCGGCTGGTCAGCCCCGCCGCGTGCAGCGCGTCCGCGGTGGCCGCTGCCATGTCGGCAAAGCTCCCCGAGGCGGGCGCGGCGGTGAGCCGCCTGGCCGTCCGGGAGACCCCAAGGGCGCTGAAGATGGCCGCGAGGACCCAGAAGAAGGCCAGCACACGCTGCTTGCCGCCCGGCGTGGCGACATCAGACGCCGTCACGCCGCGGACGGCCGGGACCGCGTCCTGCCGCAGCCCTAGGGGCCTGCGGGCTGCCACCACGACGGTGGCCACCGGCTCGTCGGAATAGGGCGTCCCGATCTGCCAGTTCTCCCGCACCAGTGGCCGAGTCCCCGCGCGGATGAGCATCCGCGCGTTCAGCTCGTCGAGCTTCGCCTCATCCGGTGGTGCAAAAGGTGACAGCGCCGGGTCGACGTGCGCCACGCCGGAGGCGATGTCGCCGGCCTGGTCGAGGGCGAAGTACCGGTCGTGCTTGCGGACGAGCCGGTCATAGTCCGCCCGCCCCTTCGGGTGCGCGCCGGTCAGGCACACCACTGCCCAGTTGTCGGCGACCTTCTCCGGCCAGCCAGCATCCCGCCGCAGCGCCCGGCCCCGCGCCTGGACCACGGCCGTCGCCGTGGTCGCCGCCGTGAGGTCCACGGTCACGTTCACCGCCGGGGCGTCCCACCCCTCGCCGAGCAGCGCGCGGGTCCCCACCAGGCACCGCGTTTGCCCTTCGGCGAAGAACCGCGTCACCAGCGGAACGTACCGTCGTGGCTCCCAGCCCGGCCCGCCCGTGATGGTGACGCATCCGGCCTCGCCAGGGACGGCCGCCGGCTCCAGGCCTGGCGCGGCGGCGTTCAGCCAGCCGACCAGCCGGGGCGCGGTGCCGGCGCCGCAGGCGACCCGCTGGCCGGTCATGAGCACGGGGTCGAGCGCCGCGGTGGCTTCGTCCGCCAGCAGCGTCTGCAACGCGAGCAGGGCGCCCCCGGCGCCTTCGGGCAAGACCCCGGTCAGCGCCGCGGGCACGGTGGCGCCCGCTTCGGCGAAGTCGGTCAGCACCAGCGCGCGGAGCCGGCCGCCAAGCTCGCCCGCCTCGGCGCGCAAGATCTCCGTGGCGGCGAGCGCCTTGGCCTCGGAGCGCGCGAGCACGCGGTCCACCGGGGACTCGGCTGGCCGGATGCCCGCCTTGGTGAGCCGGTACCCGATCGACGGAAGCGCCGCCCGGATCGCCTCGTAGGCCGCCTTGTCCGCTGGGTTCGCGCTCGGGCCGTCCAGCCCCGGCAGCAGGCAGTTCCTGCAGTAGTCGCCGATCAGCGCCACCCAGTCCTCGGCCGTTGGCGGGTGCCGGTGCTGCTCGCGCAGCAGCGCCCCCTCCGGCAGCGGGAGCAGCCCGTCGCAGTGCAGTCGCAGCGCCGCGTCGGCGAGCGCGGGCTGGTCCTTGCTGAACCGCTCCCACGACAGGTGAGCCGCGGAACCGTCCACCACCCGGTCCACCACCCGCTGCTGCAGCCAGCCCAGGAACGGCGTCGAGGCCAGCCCCGGAT
>Ga0210389_10004679_pt1 | contig 10618 bp, 12 predicted proteins | sample IncBWH28OmetaG_FD_160127 | JGI IMG/M metagenome (GOLD analysis project Ga0210389, IMG submission 160127) | Forest soil microbial communities from Barre Woods Harvard Forest LTER site, Petersham, Massachusetts, United States - Inc-BW-H-28-O ... | reverse complement strand
TCCGAAGCGCCGTCGGTATTCTGCATATCTGTCGTCGATGATGCTGCGGCTGAAGAAGTGGCCGTCGGGGGGGTCGATGAAGAGAGCAGGCTGGCCGACATCAATGCCGCGTGCTTAGCCTCTCCCGAGGACTGGTTGTCTTTGTCTGTGCGCTGTGCGCTGCGCCCAAAAGCACTTGCGATCGGTTCGCCGACGACAAGACCTGTGCGAGCATGAATGGCCGAGCTCGTCTGCAGGAAAACGCCTAGTTTTTCGGTTGTGGCGAGAGCGTTCTGGAACGCGCCGAGTGCGGCCGGTATCGCCTTCTGTGCCGCAAAATCTTCGCCGGCTGAAATGCTGCTACTTGCGCTCTCAAGCTGTACGGCGACAAGATCGGCGGACGATGTGGACAAACTTCCTTCAGCGGCGTGCGCGAGCTCCGAGGAATCGCCGAGTTGCTGTTTTGCGGCTTCTTGCATGCGCGAACTGGCGGAGTTTTCCGTGCTTGCCGATCCGATGTCTGACTCCGCGCGGGCACGTACGGTGGCGATACGCTCGCCCTCGCTTTGTACCGAAGAGACGAGCGAGGCGACGTCAACATCCTTTGCCGCACCCACTTGCGCAAGAACGTTCTGATATTCAGAGAGTTGGGCCTCAAAACGAACGGCTGAGGCTACTCCCTCATCGGGCGTTGAGCTCGCCTGAATGCCGATTGCCTCCGTCGCTTGTTGCGCGTGTGCTTCGAAATCCGCCTGAAGTTCTTGCTGGGTCGCCGGATTCAGGCGACCTGTGGCAGCGAGGGTTGCCGCTTCTTTCACGCGCTCCCCCGCGACGCTTGTGGCCCACTCGGCCTTCGCCGATGCACTGAGCGCGAGCGCACCCTGAACAGGTTCGTTGATTTGTGTTTTTATCGGATAGAGAATATCGCCCGGCAATGCGTTTTCGGCTGCATATGAAATGCCTCCTGATGCCGCAAAGAGTACAAGTACGAGCGTCGCCGTGAGAGGGCGAAATGTGAAAAACCACGCTCTCGTTGCGATGTAAGCGGAAGACTGGTGTGCACGTATAGGCTTCATCTCCATGTAGGAGCGCAGCACGCCGCGCATCCGCTCGCGTTCGATTGGCGTAAGAGTTATATCTTCTCCCGCTTTCTGTATGTGGTTGTGAAATAGTTCATTCATAGTCATGTGGTGCATAGTGCACGTAATTTTGCGACTCCTCGATGGATGCGGACAGAAACGACATTTTCGGACACGCCGACCATTTCTGCAATCTCTCCGGTCGAGAGGCCATCGATGAAGCGCATCGTAAGGGCAACTCGATAATCCTCAGGTAGGTCCGGAATGCGCGAGCGGATCTTTTCCGCAAGGGCTTCATCGTCGTAGGCCTGTTCGGTCTCGTGCACGCTTCCTTCCGAGAGCATTTCCTCGATGATGGGCGCGACACTCTCGTTTTCCAGAAGCTCGTCGAGAGAACCGGATTTCTTCTTCCGGTACTCATCGATGATGAGGTTGTGCAGGATACGATAGAGGAAACTTTTGTACTGGCGTATCGTACCGCCTCCGGCGACATAATCCCATGCCTTCAGGAACGTGTCTTGCACCAGGTCGTATGCCCGCTCTCTGTCGCTGAGACGGAAGTAGGCATGGCGATAGAGCGCATCGGCATGTGCCTCGAAAGCCTGAAGATATGCTTTTTCTTCGCTCGAATCCATTACGTATCCTATATCTAGAGACGGGATTCCCCCATTCTTCTTACGTGTCATCTCTGTGAAGGATGTATGCATACTACCGCTGCTTGCCCGTACGGCAAAGCGCGGCCTGTATTTTGCCGCGCTTTGTCCGAAAATTGATGCCTCTTTTTATTGCGTAGAGACGTTTGAATTGGCGCTTGCATCAGCAGCGAGGGATTGCTGGAGGTGTGTTTTCATTGCATCGTGGATTTCTGCAAGGAGCTTCGCCTGACCCGAGACGGAGAGCGCGCCCTGTGCTGTATCCGACGATACCGTCGCGGCAGTTGCGGCCTGTACGTCTGATTGTAGAGCTGTTGAGTCGGTCGTCGCAAATACCGCGTACCACGGGTAGGTTACGGTCGTTTCGCCGTCGCTCCCGACGCTCGCAGTCGCATCTACGAAGACCGGAATGAATCCGAATAGGTGCGCACGCTGCTTGTAGCTGACAGAGACGGAAGTGTCAGACAATTGCACGCCGCTGACATCTGCATCTGCTTTTACCATGCCCGATGCATACGCGGAGAGGTCGTTTCGAGATCCGACAGACGACGCGGAGGTGACCGTCGCGCTCGTTGTCGGCGAGGCGTCGGCTGCGGCTCGCGTGATAAGAATTACCGGACCGACTTCGATATTCGCATTGTTCGTCGCGGTAACGCTCCCCGAGGTCTTCGCACTAGCGTGCGTTGGGAGAGAAGAACTTGCGGATGCGTCAGTGGATGCCGAATCGTTTGCGGTACCCGAGACATTCGCCTCGATGTTGATAATGTTTTTCAGATCAAGCGCTTGCGCGACGCTCGCCGATGAGACGAGCACGAGGCCAAGTGCGATGCTTATTGCGTATCTCATAATTACTGTGTTTACATTCTAATTTTTTGTATGTAAGCCGGGCCCGAGAGGTCCTGGGGTCCTAAGCCGGGCTTACAAAGTACAAGACGATGTAGCCGAAACCGGCTTACAGTAATCGTTGAAAAAGCCTTATCTTGAGGCCTATGTTTTGGGGCTATGATTGGCAACGGAAACCTCGCGACTCAGTAGTCTGTAGGGCCATATGCGCCGGAGGCCGCGCGCACCTCTTGGGTTACTTCGCGGCCTCCGGCTTACATGACCAGCCTCCTGCACGTGCTCGAGGTGGTCTCTTCGAGCGTCGAGTCGTTTTGCATATGGACCTCTCTACTTACTACTTTCTCCTAAAAAAGGAACCATCCTTCGCCCGTCTAGAGCGTCTATGCGAACGCTTCTAGTGTGAGGATTGGAAAGACCTCTTTTCTTTTTTCTCTTCTCTGCACGTAATATTATCGAGCGGGCAATGAGCTGCGAATGAAGCGTTTTATACTCTACGACTCCCGTGAGAAAAGTCTACGGCAATTTCACTGGCATTATCCTCTTCATGTAGTTTCTCCCCCTCTGCGCCGACTTTCATTTTGCCCGCAGGGATAAGAATAGTGACGGTCGTTCCGCGGTCTTCGGCGCTGCGCACCGTAATGCGGCCGTTGTGCACCTTCACGAGCTCCGAAACGATGGTGAGCCCGAGCCCGCTACCCGCGTGTCCGCGGCGGCGCGACGGATCGGCTCGATAGTACGGCTCAAAAATACGGAAGAGATCTTTGCGAGCGATACCCTTGCCCGAATCTTGCACGGTAAATTCTATAAAATCAGGGTGCACCGGCTCGACGGTAATGAGGACCCTACCGCCGCTTGATGTGTAGACGATGGCGTTCTTGATTATGTTCATAACGATTTGCTCGAGTGCGGTCGTATTGCCCAAGACGGCGCGGCGCTCGCTCATGCGCGCCTCCATTTCCAGATGTTTTGACTCTGCCAGGTTCTTGAGCTTGCGCATGACGCCCTGCACAATTATCCCAAGGTCGACATCCCTGAATTCGAGGCGTTCGGGCCGGATAGATGCGGAGAGCGAAAGCAGATTGTTGATTATTTCAGAAATGCGGTCGAGCTCCTCGATGGTACTCTTGAGCGATTTCTTGAGCGACTCTTCCATAACGGGAGACATGAGCGCGACTTCGAGATTGGTCTTACTCACGGCAAGCGGCGTACGCAGTTCGTGCGCGACATTCCCGATGAACTGCTTTTGCGATTCGAGCGCATTGCGCGTGGGCATCAGAGCGATACGCGCGATGATGTAGGTGAAAATGACCGTGACCGCAATGACCGCTCCGGTTGCGAATGTCACAGTACGCGAGCGCATGGCGCCGAGGTCTGCAATAACGGAAGAGCCGACCGACGAGGGCGTGGAATTCGCTGACAGCGACGCTCGGATTCCCTGCGTCACTGCAACGGATGCATCATGGTAGAGCTGGGTCGCAATAATGCCGACCACCAGCAAGATGAAAATGGCGAACGCCAGCTGGAGAACTATGATGGTGACCTCGCTGCGGAAGAACGGGTCGTAGCGGTACTTATGCGCGGAGTCGGTAACCAATCCCACGAACTGTTTCCAGTACCCCTTCACCCTCCTCCACACCAAGCTTTCTTCGAAGGTTTTTAATGTGGACATCAACCACGTTACTAAAGCCGACATAATTGAAATCCCAAAGGTGATTAAGAAGATCTTCCCGATTCACGACCTGGTTCGGGTGTCGCATGAAATACTCCAGCAGAGAGAACTCCTTGAGCGTGAGTAGCAACTCTTCTCCGTTTTTGGTAACACGGCGCGTTCCCGGATCAAGCTCAATGGTACCCACTTGTAGCTTTTCTGGCAACGCTTGCGAAGGCCGGCGCAAAAGCGCCTGTAGGCGCGCGGAGAGTTCCGCAAATGAGAACGGCTTTACAAGGTAATCGTCGGCTCCGGAAAGCAGCAAATCAACTTTCGTATTCGTCTCTGCCCTCGCCGTGAGAATGAGAATGGGAACAGTTATATTCTGCGCGCGCATCTCTTTGCATACCTCATGCCCGTCCATCGAAGGCAGCATGAGGTCCAGAATGACGGCGTCATAATCTGTACGATGCAGGGAAATCCGGCTGAGCGCTTTCTTTCCGTCCCCGATAATGTCGACGGTATACCCTCCCAATTCCAGACCCCGCTTGATCGCTTCCGCGAGCTTTTCTTCGTCTTCAACAAGAAGTATTTTCATATCAGCTGTGATATTTAATCCTGCTAACTGCGACTCCTTCGATATTATGCCTTGGGAAGATGAGTCTTTCATGAAGTTCCCCTTTTAGAGACGCGGTATCCTGCTTTTCCTTACCGTACGGAAAAACATCATTCTGCGGTGATAAGTTTTGTAAATACGACGGTGCGTTCGTTATACGATTTGAGGCTTTTATCCCAATCGCCCGCACAGGTAATCAAGTTGAGCCGAGCTTCAGAGGGGTCGCTCGAAAAGATGTCCGTGGTCGGCGCGTCGACTGCATACGTCTTGATGGCGACGACCTCAAAATGCAATGTCTTTCCGGCATCGTCTACAACCTCTACGGCATCGCCCTGTTTTAGTTCTCCTAGATTATAAAAAACTGCTTCTTTGACATTCCTGCCATCCAAATGGCCGTCGATGACCGCGCTCCCGGGCTCTCCGGGGCGGGGGCCGCCGTTGTACCAGGCGACATCGGTGAAATTGGTAGGGATACCCATCGTGCCATCCCCTTTCCAGTACAACCCAACGCTTTGAATATGTGCGTCTACTCCGATTGACGGGATGATGAGGCGTACGGGTTTCCCTGGGGCAGTGAACGACGAAGCCGTGCCGGGAGCAGCAGGTGCCGCTATTGCAGGCGAAGGAAGTGCGGAAGACAATGCCTCGACGGTTAGGCCGCGCGTCTGGAGAAAAATGGATAGACCTGCAATAAGCAGGCCCGACGCCAAGGACAAGAGAATCGCCGTTTTCCACGAGAACCTGTTTGTAGTATCGGTGTTCATCTGATTCCGAGGCGCGGGGCCTGTCTTATGCGTTGCTACTGACCGAAGCCGCCGCCTGTGGCCGGAAGGCCTGGCGTAACGACCGGAGGAACGACTGTGCCGCCGCCGGCGTTGGGCAATACGTTGACCGCACAGACAGCAGTATCGCTGCCGCTCGTAACCGTGACAGTCCGGAGCCCGGCAGAAGCGAAGGATGCGCTAAAGCCGCTACCATTTGCATTGGTGATGGTGAGATCCGGAGAAGACCACGTGAACGTACCGTTACCGCCCGTTGCGGCAAAGGTCGCCGTCTGCCCGAGTGTGATCGTCTGGGAAGCCGGTGAGCACGTGAGTGCGCCGCTAGTTGCTGCAACGACAGTGAGTGTGCAGTTCCCCGATAGTCCGCCGCTCGTCACCCCGATGGTGTAGACGCCCGGATTCGGGAAGCTGACTGCGAATTGGCTACCTACCGAATTCGTGACGTTGAGATTCGTGCCTGACCACGAGAAGGTGCCGTTACCGCCAGCTGCGACGAAGACCGCGGCCTGGTTGGCACTCACCGTGGGAGTCGCCGTGCTGCACGATACGGGAGAGACCGTCTGCGCAAAACTCAATGCGCCGAGGCTTATCCCTACCGTTGCAACCGCAGTGACCAAAGACAAAAGTGCGTATTTGTGATTTGTTTTCATAATGTGTAATTAATTAGATTGCTTAATAAGTACGACCTTTGATTGCATACGCAATAATTCCATGTGAACCATGAAAGCCTCATGAAAGAGAACCTCTTCATGTAGCACCTGCGAGATTTACTGAGTTGTGCCTGAAGGCGCCGGCGTAATCGGATTCGGGACCGTAACATTCACATTGGTCGTGCCCGCCGGTGCCGGTGCCGCCCCTCTGAATGCGCCGTTGCGGTACAAGACAAAGCCGCCTACCACGACCGCGAGCAATATAATGAAAGCGACTATCCACCCCGCCGCGCTGTTGTCTCCCTGGTTGGGAGGAGTGTTGGTGATTACTGTGTCTGCCATAAAAATAAGATTTAGGGTTAAGACTTCAGCCTACGTAAGTGGGCGTGAAGGAATCATGAATTCGCGTTCACTTTGAACGGTTGAGCCGTTCAAGTTGTTTGACCCGCAGTTCGAGCTCAGAGGTGCGTTCTGATACAGCTTTGGTCAGCCGTACGGCGTAGTCACGCAGTTTTTCTTCGAGTTCTTTGCGCTTGGTAATATCTTCCATCGCAAGCAGGATAATAGGTCGCGCTCCGTGTGCGGTGTAAATCCGGCGGGCATTGAGCAGGATTATTCTGCGGCCAATGCCGGGAAAGGCGTGGTCGACTTGATAGTCGACGAACGATGAATTTTTGGGAAGAATCTTCTCCAGTAGCTTTCGGAGTGCCGGAATGTTCCACTGACCATCACCCAGTCGATATACCAACCGGCCCTCCGTCGTTTTCTTGGTAACAGCGAAGAAACGGTAAAACGTCTTGTTTGCGGAAAGCACACCAAGCTTGGCGTCAAGAATGAGGAACGGCTCACGTGCCGTGTCTATCACCGTGCGTATATAAGTCCACGCTACCCGCCAGAGTAAATCGGCATCATGACCGTCTTGACGAGAGGTCTCCCTCTTTTTCTTTTTCATCGTGTCTTTATGGTACTACCCGGCACCGAAGATAGCGTGAAGGAAAACGTTGTCCCTTTTCCCTTGGTGCTTTTCACGAATAGCCGCTGGTTATGCCTTTTGATGATTTCTTTGGAGATATACAGACCAAGGCCGGCGCCCGCGATATTGCCTGCTTCCGCATCGTGAGCTCGGAAGAATCGCGTGAATATATCCCGCTGGTCCGCTTTGCTGATGCCGGCGCCGAAATCTTGGACCGAAATGACGCACTTGCTGGCCTTTTGTTCAATGTGCACTACGACCTTGTCTGCTCGCGGGGAATACTTAACTGCGTTGGTCAAAAGATTGATGAGCACTTGGCTTATTTTATTTTTATCAGCGCGTACCTGCCTCACTAGACGCGCTTTGCAGATAATTTTGTGCGAGTGGACATTCTTTTGGAACACTTTGACCAGTTGCGCGACAAAGGTATTGGGATTAAAAACTTCTGTATTGAGCTCCAATGTCCCCGACTCTATCTTGCTGACGATAAGCAGATCGTCAACGAGTCCCACCAGGCGTGTCGTCTGGCCCTGAATGTCGCGAAGTATACCCAAATTCCGTTTGTTCCCTTCAAGTTCCAGACCCTTGTGCAGGAGTTCCGAGTACAGAGAGAGCGTCGTGAGCGGGTTCTTGAGCTCGTGCGAGGCAATCCCGATATACTCATCACGCCGCTGCGCAGTTTCACGTTCGGCGCTAATATTGCGGGTTATAAGGACAAAAAATTTAATCTTACCGTCAGCTTCTTTGAGTGCTGTGATGTTGGAGCGTGCAAAAAAATGTGTTCCGTCCTTGCGAGTTCGGATACCTTCAGCGGTATACTGACCTTTCCGTACAACGACGCGAAGGATTTTTTTTATTACGTTGCTTTTACGCTCTTCGTCCGAAATGAACATCGAATAATTCTTACCGAGGACATCAGCGGAGCTGTAGCCGGTCATTTTCTCGGCACTGAGGTTCCAGCCGATGATGCGGCCATTTTTATCGAGCATGCATATTTTATACTCGTTGGCATTATCAAAAAGTACACTAAGTTGACTATCGATGCTGTGACCGATTTTCTTCTCATTCTTTCTTATCTGGAGAGATACCATACCTGATGCGGTCGACACTATTGCGCGGCAGAAAAAACACCCCCCCCCCGGCTATTTGCGCGACCGAATATGCAGTTGAGGGAAGGGGTGGACGAACGTGTAGACGAGTTTTTGAGACTCTCCCTTCCGATAAAGAAATCAGCTACACTGGTGACCCTACACTACATCGGTCGACTTGTCGCCCTTATGCACGCTCTATTTCCCGCGTCAAGAGTGTATAAGCCCTGTATAACGTGTGGACAACATTGTGGGCAACGCATTGACCGTCGTGTATATAGCGCGACTCAGTATGAAAACCGCTTCAGGTGCGCAACCGGTAGCCGATGCCGCGAACTGTTTCGAGCGGACCATCCACTTGCCCGTCTTCAAGCTTTTTGCGCAGATTCTTTACGTGCACATCGACGACGTTACTAAAGCCGACATAATTGAAATCCCACAGGTGGCTAAGTAGGTCTTCCCTGTTTACCACTTGGTTGGCGTGCCGCATGAAATATTCGAGCAGCCCGTATTCTTTCAGCGTCAGAGGAATATCTCGTCCGCCGCGCGCGGCTTGGCGGGTATTTGGATTGAGCTCGATATCGGCGGCACGCAAGACCTGCGGCAATGTTTCAACCGGGCGACGCAAGAGAGCGTGGATGCGGGCATTCAATTCTTCGAATGAGAACGGCTTGACGAGATAATCGTCGGCACCCGACATCAAGAGCCGGACCTTCGTCTCGGTCTCGGACTGTGCGGTGAGAATGAGGACCGGGACGATGATACCTTCTGCGCGCATCTTCTTGCATATTTCGTCCCCGCTCAGAGACGGGAGGTTGAGGTCGAGAATAACAACGTCGTAGTCTGCCCGATGAAGCGAAATACGCGTAAGGGCTTTCTTGCCGTCGCCAACGATATCTACTGCGTACCCTTGGAGTTCGAGGCCGCGCTTGACGGCATCAGCAAGCTTAACTTCGTCTTCGATGAGCAGAATTTTCATTGCATTGGTATGAGGCTCTTAATAGGCCAAGTATACGGCAAGAAGAATGAAAACTTCATGAAGTAGAACTTAGCAGACCGCATGCGGTCTGGACTTCCCTCCCCTATGAGTGACGCTACTTCCAGGTGTAGAGGTGGACCGCTATGTACATGGCGAGCATCCCGAGCAGGAAGCCGGTTGAAACTAGTTCTGATGTATGTAACTTTGTGTCACCACCCGTAAGCCACGCGACATAATTGACGACCACGAGCACAATAGCGACGGCAATGACGTAGACATACAATGGGCGCTTTTGCATATCCTCACTCTACCACGGTGAACATACGGATACCGTGAAGTTGGCAAGCCGTATGGTACGCGGTTGGAACGAGTTTATTTGAAGGCGAAACTCATCAACACGATAGTCAAAGCATTAAGAACCACCAAGATTACAATGAGTGCCGTTTTTGATTTCGCCGCACTGGGATTCAGTAAGATATACACCGTGTAGAGTATTGCAACAATCGCTGCGCCGAGAAAGTTTCCATGTATCATAAGTTTATAGTTAGATTTATTAATGTCCCGACGTCAAACAATTATGCTCCTATATATAAAAGATGCTAGCGGGCCCTATGGTACGACGCTGGAACTGTACTGAGAGAATAATCTCTAGGTCTGTATACTGGCATTATGGGGACGCTCATCAAATTCATCAGGTGGCGCTGGAGGCTTGCTAAATCAGATGCGTCTACAGCAACGCCGTATGTGCCGCAATACTCGGTACCGGACCTCGAAAAAATAAAAAATCCGGACCCGTCGAAAATTCAAATTACGTGGGTGGGGCATTCGACATTTCTCATCCAAGTAGCAGGACGCAATATTCTTACGGATCCTATATGGAGTAATCGGGCTTCGCCCGTGCAGTGGGCAGGACCGAAACGATTCGCGCGGCCAGGCATCGCACTCACCAATCTGCCCGAGATTGATGTCGTACTCACCAGTCACACCCACTATGACCATCTCGACCGTCCCACGATAAAGAACTTGGGGGTATCGCCGCTGTATGTGTTGCCTACCAATCTCGGAGAGTGGTTTCATAAGCTCGGCATCCGCAACACGACAGAACTCGCGTGGTGGAAAAGTACGAAGGTCGGAAGCCTCACTATTACTGCGGTACCTGCAAACCATTGGTCGAAAAGAAATCTCTGGGGCAAGAGCGATGTGGGCTGGGGCGGTTACATGATTGAATCTTCGTCCGGAGTGATTTATTTTGCCGGAGATACGGGATATCACGCCGAACATTTTAAAGAAATTGGGAAACGCTTCCCGCACATCGATCTCGGCTTGAT
>Ga0210389_10004678_pt1 | contig 10620 bp, 13 predicted proteins | sample IncBWH28OmetaG_FD_160127 | JGI IMG/M metagenome (GOLD analysis project Ga0210389, IMG submission 160127) | Forest soil microbial communities from Barre Woods Harvard Forest LTER site, Petersham, Massachusetts, United States - Inc-BW-H-28-O ... | reverse complement strand
AGGTGTTGGCGGAGAGCACTGAGCGTGGTTATGCCGCAGGCCTGGACCAATGGAACGATGTTCTTGCGGATGCATGGAAGCAGCGTGAAGAGTTTCTCTCCAAGCATGAGGCTGAACTTGTAAAGCTGGCCGTCGCTATTGCGAGAAAGATCATAGGCCACAGCGTAATGATGCCCCCGGACGTCGTTCTTCAGACCGCCCGAGAGGCGCTGCGGTCTGTGCGCAGCGAAAAAAGAGTCACCATAAAAGTGAATCCTTCCGACGAAACTGCACTGCGCGGACAGGCAGCTTCTCTAAAGATGCTTGGTGGCGAAGTAGGCGAACTCGTCATCATCGGAAACCCTGCGATCGAAGCCGGTGGATGCGTCGTGGAGAGCGATCTGGGCATGATTGATGCTCAGATCGGTACGCAGCTCGCATCGCTAGAAAACGCATTGCTGCGGAGGTTCGATGTCGGCAATCGTTAGTTTTGAGATCGATAGGTATCTGTCCGAGGTAGACGAGTGCTCTCCATTTGTTGCCAAGGGTCGTGTGAAGGCGCTGGTCGGTCTGCTGATTCGAGCTACCGTTCCCGATGTCTGGATAGGCGAACTGTGCCTGATTTACAACCCACGCTCTGCGAATCCAGTAAAAGCGGAAGTAGTGGGCTTTGAGAATGGTGACGTGCTCCTTATGCCGCTCGGAGCCTTGGTGGATATCGGGCCGCAAAGCGAGGTGGTTCCCACCGGTAAATACCTGAGTGTGAAAGTCGGCGATGAGTTGCTGGGCCGCGTACTGAACGGCCTGGGTGAACCTATTGACACCGAATTCAAGGGCCCGATTGCCGCCATTGAAGAATACGCTGTTTACCAGGAAGCTCCTGACCCGCTGCACCGCAATCGTGTTAACAAGCCTATTTCAGTGGGTGTGCGTGCCATTGATTCACTACTTGCCTGTGGAGAAGGCCAGCGCATCGGCCTATTCGCGGCGGCGGGCGTCGGCAAAAGTACTCTGCTCGGCATGATTGCGCGTAACACGGAAGCCGACGTCAATGTGATTACGCTTGTGGGCGAGCGCGGACGAGAGGTGCGGGATTTTCTTGAGCAGGACTTGGGCTCGGAGGGTTTAAGGCGCTCGATCATTGTCTGCGCTACCTCCAATGAGCCTTCGCTCGTGAGACTCAAAGCCGCCTATGTTGGTACGGCCATTGCTGAATACTTCCGCAATCAGGGCAAGAAGGTCATGCTCATGATGGATTCGGTAACACGGTTTGCTCGAGCCCAGCGTGAGGTTGGACTTGCCTGTGGCGAACCTCCCGCGCGGGCCGGTTACACTCCGTCTGTCTTTGCGGAACTTCCCAGATTGCTAGAACGCGCCGGGAACTCCGATAAAGGATCGATCACCGCTTTCTATACCGTGCTGGTTGCAGGTGACGATATGAACGAACCCGTGGCAGATGAAGTTCGATCGATTTTGGACGGCCACATCATCCTGTCCCGAGAGATGGCGGGAGCGGGGCACTTTCCAGCGATTGATGTTCTTGGAAGCGTGAGTCGTGTGATGAATGCAGTCAGCACGAAAGAGCATCGCGCAGCCGCTTCCGCCATGCGCAGCGTGTTGGCAACATACAACAAACAGAAAGATCTCATCACACTGGGTGCTTATCAGGCTGGATCGGATCCACGAACCGACGACGCGATCCAGAGAATCGACGATATCAATCGCTTTCTACAACAGCCCACCGACGAGAAGATGCCTCGGACGGAATCGGTCGAAAAGCTCTGCGCGATGTTCACGGAGTAGCATGCCGGGCTTTCAGTTTCGTCTTCAAGCGCTGCTCGATAAGCGGACTGAAGAAAAGCATCATGCTGAGGAGTTGCTGGCGCTGCGCGAGAAGGAACTCGCGATCGAACGGCAAACCATGAAGGAACTAGAGGAGGAAGTGCGGCGTGCCGCAGAGCATTACCAGCGCAAGCGCGTGGAACGTTTTGCAAAAGGTATGCATGGGAGTTCTACTTTTGCCAAGCAGAGCGACTTTCTGTTGGGGCTGAAATTGGATGTACAGGCGGCACAGTCGGGCGTTCTTTCGCAGCAGGTCTTTATTGATCAGGCGAGCGAGTCGGTGCAACAAGCCCGCGCAGTGCTCGAAGATCGCCGACGCGAAGTGGATGCTCTTGAGAAGTACAGGCAGAAAGCGGAAAAGCGGTCTCTTCAGGAAGCAGCCTATCGCGAAGAGTTGGAGCAGGACGAGATTGGCAACATAATGCACCTCAGCAGACGGGCGAAGACATGAGGATTTCTACTGAATCTATAAATGAAGCGAGGCAGAGCGCCGAACACCGGGCCGACGAGCAGAAGACGTCCGACCGTTTCTCGCATTTGCTGAAAAGCAAAAGTGAAAAGAGTCAGGAGAAGCAGGCAGGCAACAAAGGTGATGGTGGTGATGCGCAGCAGAAGGATTCGTATGGGGCGATTGATTTGCAATCCATGAATTCGCTGGGCGCGGATGCTTCGGTTTCGCGCACTCCAACTTCTTCGACTGCAGCAGATCCAGGAAAGATTGGGCAGCCGGGCGCCAGCGCACCATCTCAGATCGAGAAGCTGACCACCGAGATGGGGCATCAGATCGACATCTTCAAACAGGGAGGAAAGGCGGAAGCCGTCAATATCACCTTCGACTCCAAGACGCTCGAAGGCCTGCAGGTACAGATTCGACAGCAGAACGGAGAGTTGGCAATTCGCTTCGTCACACAGTCTGAGAGTGTATCCGGGTTGCTCAACCAGCATACTGGAGAGCTTCGGGAGGCATTAACGAGCAAAGGTGTCAAGATTCGGAATATCACGATTACCGCTCATGCCATACCCGTGACGCGGAGGAACGGATATGTTAGTGCCTGAAGTGATGCATAAGGCTGCAGAGCCTGCACTCTTTCGGAATCTGCGGAAGTACACGGCAAGCCAGGCGGCTTTAATCAATGCGTACAGCAGGCTGTTCGAGAGCACTTCGTCCTGGAAGACCTGGGTGGAAGACACGCTCCGGGAACTGCTCGAAGTGCCCTCCGGACGGAAGCTTGAGATTTCACGATCCAATGAACTCCACGGTGAGCAGACGCAGAAATACACGTTTGAACAAAAGGAAATCTCAATCGGCAGAGCCTCCGACAACGATATCCCCCTTCCGCTACGCTCAATCAGTCGCAAACATGCGCATATCATCGAGCGCGAGGATGGCTTCTATATTGAAGATCTGGAGAGTTCCAGCGGCACCTATATCAATCGCCAAAGACTGGAGCCCGGGCATGCGCGGCGGTTGACAAGCGGGGATGAGGTGCTCATCTTTCCATATCTGCTCCGTGTAAATCCGCAGGAACTGTGGGCGCGCGACAATGAAGTTGAGTTAGCTTACTCGTGCCGGTTCAGTCCGACGGCGGCTTCTGAATTCGTGTCTAGACTTGGTTCAGACCTATGCCTTTTTCAGCTCCGCATACATCCGGAAATGGGCCACGCCGTTCTTGCGCTCGCCCGGCCCTTTTTGAAGACCATTCTTTCACGGCTTACGCGTGACAGCATCGCAGAGCTTGCCGAGAGCGATTCAGGTTTGTTTGAGTTTGTTGTTGTCAGTATTCTCGAACGCGCGAATCGGGAACTTCGCTTTCCCTTCCAGTGTCTTCTAGTACCCAGCAACCGGTTCACTCACCAAGACGAGCAGGGTATTGCCTTGGAGGCGTCAGTGCGTCTGGCCCAGACGCAGGGCAGCGTCCTGTTGTTCCTGCCAGATACTTGCCTGCAGAAGCTGCAAGGCGCGGCGTCGATCGGGCTGACCCCCGACGCGAAAGGACAGATTACTTGGCAGGTCATGGTCCGTATTGGTTTCGTCGACCTTGTTACCAGCGATCTGGAAGATCTGAAGCCAGCGGACACATTGCTCTACACACAGAAAGTGGAATTAGTCCTGCCAGCCGGCGTCGGCGGGGACGCATCGGAACGCGGCTGGCGTGCTGTGCGAGACGAAGGCAATCCCAGCCGTTTTGAAGCGAAAGAGTTCTTTGAGAGGAGCGTTCACATGGAGGAAAACACGAATCTCCAAGAGGAAGTAGAAACGGCCGCAAAGGCCGAACTAGCGAGCCTGCCTGTCCGTGTCCACGTCGTATTGAGTCAGATCGAATTGTCGCTCAGGGATCTGGAAGATCTAACGGATGGAAGCATCATTCAACTTGAAGAAGAGCAACATTCCGGAGTGGTTCAACTTGTGGCGAACGGCAAAGTGCTCGGCGCTGGAGAGCTAGTTGAGATAGACGACCGTCTCGGGGTTCAAATCACGCGCTGGCGGAAGGCCTGAATGTCTGTTTCGTATTTAGCTGTGTTTGAAGCGCCTGCCTCGTCGTCGAGCATGTGGGTCGACTATGCCAAGACGCTGCTTGTTCTTATCGGCATCTGTCTGCTCGCGCTCGTTGCGGTGAAGGTTCTGCTCCCCAGGCTTACAAGCTTTGCGAAACCCGCTTCAAATCATATCCAGGTATTTGCGAGATACCCGCTGGAGCCAAGAAAAACACTCTATCTGGTAAGAACCGGCAAGACTGTCGTCCTTCTTGCGGCTTCTGCAGAAGTGGTCCACTTTATGACGACACTCAATTCAGAGGACTTCGACGACACTGCCGCGCAGGCTCAGGCAGATGCGATAAGCGGATCTGCATTTCAGCGCATCGCCCAGAGCTTCGCAGCTCGGAAAGAGAGCAAATCTCAATGACACCAAATTCACTGCCAAATCCAGTTGTAATGGTGATTGTCCTTAGTGCACTCACTTTGGCACCCTTTGTACTGGTGATGCTGACGTCATTCGTCAAGATTTCTGTTGTGCTCTCCATTTTACGAAACGCTCTTGGCACACAGAATGTGCCGCCGAATCAAGTCATCACCGGTCTTGCTTTCGTCCTGAGCTTTTTTATAATGACGCCGGTCGTGAAACAGATGTATTCCGCTGCTGGTACCGTTGCGGACACTCGGGATATGTTCTCCGAGGCGAGCGTCAAAAATCTGTTCGCCGCGGTGGAACGGGGACGGGAGCCGCTTCGTCACTTCCTGGCGAAGCACTCTCATGATGAGGATCGGATTCTCTTTATCGAACTCGCAAAGCGGCTCGACGAAGGAGCAAAAACTCAAACGAAAGCCGCTCCTGCGGATTCGTCCACAGCTGTGGCCACACCAGTCTCCGGCGCATTGGCACAGACTACACTGGCGGAGAACGCCGTTAGTCGATCGACCGCACAGCCGCCACCGGCGCCGGCTCTCTCCAAGGATGACTTCCAGGTCATCATTCCTGCGTTCGTGACGAGCCAACTGAAAGAGGCATTTGAGGTCGGATTTCTGATCTTCATTCCGTTCGTCATCATCGACATGGTAATTGCAAATATTTTGCTCGCGATGGGTATGAGCATGCTTTCTCCGAGCGTTATCTCGCTACCCTTCAAACTCCTGCTGTTTGTCCTTGTCGATGGATGGTTTCTTATTATTCGGGGGCTGGTTCTCAGCTACGTCTGAGCCGACACGGGGACAGGTACTTATGAATACGGAAGCGATTATCACGATTTTGCGCGAAGCGCTGATGCTGGTTCTGCTGCTGTCAGCAGGTCCCATGCTGGTGAGTCTCCTCGTCGGAGTCGTTGTTAGCATTCTTCAGGCGACGACCCAGATCCAGGAGCAAACCCTTAGCTATGTCCCTAAACTGATCACCGTTTTTCTGACGATTGCGATTCTCGGTCCCTGGATGCTGCGGCAAGCAGTTCAGTTCACGCAGACGATCCTGAACTCGATCGTGCTGGTGCGTTAATGGAATTTTTGCCTACACTGCAGAGTCTTCTGCAGAGCGCCGGAATCCATGTCGATGTGCAATCGTTTCTGCTCCTGTTTTTTCTCATCTTTACGCGCCTGATCTCAGCTTTTAGCCTGGCGCCATTCATGGGGGGACAGGCCCTCCCAGCCCAGGCGAAAGTGGGTTTGGCGGCTGTTACTGCTTCGCTCTTGTATCCGGGGCTTGCAGAAGCTGCCGGTCCACTTCCCGGGGCGCCGACCTTCTACTTCGCGCTACTGGGTAAAGAGTTTGTCGTGGGTATGATGATCGGTTTTATCTCGCAAATGATTTTCTTCGGTGTTCAGATTGCGGGAATCGTTATTGATACACAACGAGGACTGAACCAGATCACTTATCTGGCCCCGCAACTACCCGGTAACGTATCAGCGCTTGGGAATTTGCAAATTCAGGCTTCTATCGTGTTGTTTCTCCTTCTGGGCGGACATCTTCTGTTTCTGCGCAGCCTGGCGCACAGCTTCGTTGTTATACCTCCGGTCCAGATGCCGCATTTCTCCACCGGTTGGTTGCCGGTGGCCAGCGAATTCGGCCGAATCAGCGCATCGGCTATACTCGTCGGCGTGCAACTCTGTGCTCCCGTTGTCCTGACTATTTTCTTGATCGACATATCTTTCGGGAGCATTCAAAAGGTGGCCTCTTCCATTCACATCAGCAATGACGCTCATACCGCGAAATCCTGGATCGGGCTGGGCGTTTTTCTTCTCTCAGTGGGGTTTTTCTTCGACAGACTGCAGCAGTTTCTCGCATCTTCGATTCCGACGATCGATCATTTCGTCAAGAGCTTGCGCTAGCTGGTTAGCAACTCGGCGGGACAGTATTCGATAACTGGGTGAAAGTCCCAGATTACTGACGATCAAACGCGAAAACGAAAGATTCGTGCTTTCGAGATCAAGCCGCATCTAGGCATCAAGAGGAGCTGATTCATGAAAATAGGGCCACGTGTCGATGCTCCCAACACAAGTGAAGTTGAGTCTCAAGTCCATTCCACAATTGCCGGATACTCAGCAGGTCAAAGCGCTCCTATGGAACCGACTCACGCATACCGGCGGATAACTGCTTTTTGGAAGTTAGGTTACTGCTGACAACCCGTCGCAAAATTTGCGACTAACTCAAGTTGTTGCAAGATGGCTGACGATAAAACAGAAAAACCGACACCAAAAAAGCTTAGGGAAGCAAGGAAAAAAGGCCAGGTATCCAAGAGCACCGACCTGACACAATCAGTGCTCTTCCTAACTGCGGCTGCGGTGCTGTCCTTTACCGGAGCGGCTCTTGTCGATCAGCTTAAGGCGTTCATGATTGAGTCTTTTAATCCGAGACTACTGGCGGGAATTTTGGATCCGGGTTCGCTTGTAACCCGGATAGGGAACGCATCGACAAAGTTCCTGCTGCTTTCCATGCCGTTGTTGATGGGACTCGCCATTGCGGCGATCGCAGCGAACCTCGCGCAGCTCCAGGGTCTTCTTTTCGTGCCCGACGCGCTATCACCCAAGTTTTCGAAGCTCAATCCAGTAGCGGGACTGCAGAATATCCTGTTCAAGCCAAAGACATATTTGGAGTTGGTCAAGAACCTGCTGAAGTTCATCATCATTCTCTGGCTTGCATACTCAACCCTCTCATCTTCTCTTCGCAATCTGATTGTCTCTAGCCGCTTGGACATCGCACAGATAGCCACATTCGGACCGGCGTTGCTGTTCAGCTTGCTTTTCAAAGTTGGAGGTGTGTTCCTGCTTTTTGGAGCTGCAGATTATGCGTTGCAGAAGAAGCTCTTCATGAAGAACCTCATGATGTCAAAGGAAGAGATTAAGCAGGAATACAAGGAAGAGGAAGGCGATCCGCATGTAAAGGGCCATCGCAAGGCGCTCTATATGGCCCTTCTGCGGGAGAACGCCGTCAAGCAGGTGCCGAAGGCAAAGGCTGTTGTCGTCAACCCGACCCACATCGCCGTTGCCCTGCAATATGAAGAAGCCCAAATGAACGCACCGCGGATAGCTGCCAAAGGCGAAATGTTTTTGGCGCAGAAGATCATCGAAATCGCTAAAAGCCACAACATACCGATTATCCGAAACATAACGCTTGCTCGCAGTCTTTTCACTTTAGAGCTTGAGGAAGAGATTCCTGAAGAACTGTATGAGACTGTCGCGGAAATTCTGAATCTCGCCTCCAGGCTTGCCAATGACAATCAAAATTGACGAACTAAATGCGCGCTATCTCATCCCGGGTGTTGACTTGGGGACCACTGCCGTGGCGGACCCGGACGGCACCGAGGAAGACTACAGCGATGCGCCTTACAGCCAGGTGCCAGAGGTGACGGATATACCGTCGCCTACCGGCTGGCAGGATCTACTCGGTCTAAATCAGGTTTCACCCAGTCCCAGCCAGATCGATCCTCCGCCCCTGCCGGCTTCACTGCAGAGATGGGCAAAGGGAAATATTGGAGGCAGCTCTTTGCGTTTTCCGAAAGACGCTTCTGGTGACGGTATGGGCGCTGCACTAACCTCTCCTAAGGTTGAGCGCATGTTCGGTATGCTTGCCGGCTACGACCACGTGGCACGCCGGATTCGCGCGCGCGCGTCCGAGGGCGGTGGGCAATGAGTGTAGTCCCGTCAGGATGGAACGAGTACTCGGCCTATAGAGTAAGTGAGCGAGCTTACCTACTACATACAGAGGGACGTTATCGGGAAGCGCTTGCCCTTTTCGAGGGCCTCCTTGAGATGTACCCAAATAATCTTTACTACAGAGACGCGATAAGCGCGCTTCACCTTTCGCTAGGAAATCCCGAGGAAGCCATTCGGCAGGCGTCAAACGTCATTACCTCCGCGCCCACATACACCAATGCATTTGTGAGGCGCTGTGAGGGATATCTGCTGCTTGGAATGCGTGAAGAAGCGAAACGAGATGTAGACCGGCTGAAGGAATTGCAAGCTTACGGACCAGCACGGCGCATGGAGATGCGGCTTACGACTGTTAGAAGAATGCAGAGCGAGCGGGAAAATCGCGACAGAAAGAATTTGACGTTTGACACGCAACTCCAGAGCGTTGACCGGCGATAACTGGCAACAGAAAGTTAAGCAAGGAGGGAGTGAACTTATGTCGTTAATATCAGGGTTAGGTCATGCCGCTGAGGGGTTTGGAGAAGCGGCTGCGGGAGAGGTTGGAGACGCGGTTGGTAGAAAGGCCGCGGATGCTGCAGGTTTAGGCGAAGGGTCGGGACCAGAGCGGGGAGTGGGACTAGAACAGCCACCTGATGATGGTTCCGGCGGCGGTTCGGGCGCTACCGGATCGATCCAGGGTCAGTCGGACGGCATTACACAGGACTCAAATAGCGGTGTTGCGTCCAACCAGGCTACTTCGTCCGCCCAGAGCGCTCAACAGGATCAGAGTTCCTTAAATAGTGCTGCGAATGCGCACCAGACGAACGAACAGAATGCCGCAGCTGCCAATGCTCAGCAAGCCGTTTCTGACGAATCAAATCAGGACGAAGAACAGGCGCAGTTGAATGCGGCTCTTGAAAAGGCTCGTGATGAGGAGATCAAAGCTGCTATTGGTTCAATGCAGTAATAAGCTCGCACTATAAGTCCGCATGGACGAGGTTAGCACCCTCTTTGTATAGGCTTAGTTTGTAATATCGACGAATCATCACTGTAGATGACAGTTCTCTTTTCCTGCGGCGGGCAGTCGCTAATCACATTCATCAGGCGCATATGTTAGCTAAAGTGTTGATGCAGTTTTCCAGCGTTAAACAAGAGATCAGGGCGGGTAATTTCAATACCGTCCTGACTCGTTTCAGCGACCTGATCCTGGTAGCATGCATCACCCTGGTCGTTGGCTTGATGATCGTGCCGCTGCCGACGTTCATGCTTGACATCTTTTTGACCATAAACATCACCATCGCGATTACGATCCTGATGGTGTCTGTCTATGTGTCGAATGGTGCGCAGATTGCATCCTATCCAACAATTTTATTATTGACCACGCTGTACCGGCTCGCTCTAGAGATCTCTTCCACGCGACTGATTTTGCTCCAGGCCAACGCCGGAGAGGTCATTAAAGCTTTCGGAAATTTCGTAGTCGGCGGCAACTTCGTGGTCGGCGCCGTCATTTTTCTGATTATCACCCTGGTGCAGTTTATCGTCATCACTAAAGGTTCTGAGCGTGTTGCTGAGGTGGCAGCTCGCTTTACTCTTGATGCAATGCCCGGGAAGCAGATGAGTATTGATGCAGATCTGCGGGCCGGCAGTATTGATTTCAAGGTAGCGCGAAAAAGACGCGAGATGCTCGCGAAGGAATCACAATTCTACGGCGCCATGGACGGCGCGATGAAGTTTGTGAAGGGTGACGCCATGGCCGGCATCATCATCACAGTCATAAATATCGTTGGCGGATTGATCATTGGTATTGCGATGAATGGCATGCCTGCGAGCGAGGCCATCCAGACTTATTCGATCCTTACCATCGGCGACGGATTGGTGGCGCAAATTCCTGCGTTGCTTATCTCCATTTCTGCGGGCATGGTAGTAACTCGTGTGGCGTCCGAGGATGAGACGAGTAACATCGGCAGCGATATCGCTGGCCAGATTCTCGCACAGCCGAAGGCGATTGCCGTCGCGTCAGGGATTCTTTTGATAATGGGATTAATACCGGGAATGCCTAAGTTCGCATTCCTGCTTCTGACGGTGGTGACAGGGGGTATTTCCTATGGTCTCTATCATGCGAAAAAGCTCAAAGCGAAGTCGCAAACGCAGAAGGCGAAGAGCATTGTGCAGGTTGTGCCGCCG
>Ga0210389_10004674_pt1 | contig 10621 bp, 8 predicted proteins | sample IncBWH28OmetaG_FD_160127 | JGI IMG/M metagenome (GOLD analysis project Ga0210389, IMG submission 160127) | Forest soil microbial communities from Barre Woods Harvard Forest LTER site, Petersham, Massachusetts, United States - Inc-BW-H-28-O ... | reverse complement strand
GTGATGGCGGCGCCGATCACGGCGGCCAGGACCGTTGCCCAGGTCGGGCCCCCGGTGGCCCTCGGCACCTGCTGCCAGAGCTGATAGCCGGGCAGTCGCTTGTCCCTGGCCATCGACCAGATGAGCCGGCCGTTGGTGACCATGATGACCATGCCGCAGGCGAAGATGGAGATGCAGACGAAGACCAGGAAGATCTTCTGCACTGGCCCGCCGAGCACGTCCTGCACGATAAGCGCCACCGGTGCAGTACTGGCGGTAGCCGCCTTGATCGAGCTCGTCGCGTAGCTCAGCGCGATCAGGAACGCCATGCCGACCGCGCCGGACAGCAGCACCGCGCGCAGCATTGCGCGCGGGATGGTCTTATGCGGCTCGTGTGTCTCCTCGGCCAGGTTGCTGGCGGACTCGAAGCCTACGATCGTGTACGCGCCGAGGAGCGTGGCCAGCATGAATGGTCCTAGCCAGCCGTAGTAACCGGCCGAGGGCACCACGCCGCTTGAGCCCAGGTTCGCCCAGTGCCCCTTGTGCCGGATTGCCGCGACCACGATCAGCAGCACGGTCAATCCGACGACGCCGATCACCTCGGTGGCGACCGCGGTGTTGTTCACCCTGGTGGTGATGCGGGTCGACCAGATGATCAGGGCCGCCTGGATAGCAAGGACAACGATGGTCTCGAGCGCGGCGCTGGTCGGCGTGTACATCTCGCCGATCAGCGGCTGGAACGCCACCTGAACCAGGCCGTAGTCAACCGACACCGTGACGATCGACAGGAAGGCGAACGACATCCAGCCGAGCCACCAGCCCACGTGCACGTTGGCCAGCCTGGAAGCCCACTGGTAGGAGTACCCGGACAGCGGCACCCTGGCCGCGAGCGCACCGTAGACGAGGGCAACCAGCGCCTGTCCGGCGGCGACGATGACCCAGGTCCAGATGGCCCGCGGGCCGCCGGCGGTGAGCGCGAAGCCGAATGTGGTGAAGATTCCGGTCGTGATGGAGATGAACGAGAATGCGACTGCGAACGACTCGAACTGCTTGAGCGAGCGAACGAACTGCTGCTTGTATCCGAACTGGGGGAGCAGAGCGTCGTCTTCGGGCTTGGTAGCTGTGGTCATGTGGTGCATCACTTTCTCGGCCGCCGCCACTCGTCGCTGGCGGCTGTCGATCGCGGCCGCTTATCCGGCCACGTTCAGGGACATGGGATTGCTCTGGGCGCACAGCACTGTGACGCCAGCGTTCTGGAGGGTGGTGATGGTGTCCCGATCATGGTCGTCGGTGACCACGGCAGTGATCTGGTCGAGCGCGCACACCCGGTGCACGGCGATCGTGCCGAGCTTGCTGGAGTCGGCCAGCACGTAACTCGACGCGGTGTGAGCGATGATCGTCCGCCGGATCACGACCTCCGGCGGGTAGTAGTCGGTCAGCCCGGCTTCGGGATGGACGCCGCCGGAGCCGAGGAAGGCTTTGTCGGCGTAGAACTCTTCGAAGAAGGCCTCCGCGTGCCCTCCCGAGCAAGCGGCATCGCCGGGCCGCACCTGACCGCCGCAGAGCATGAGGTCCATGTCGCTGCGCTCGGCCAGGACCATCGCGGCGGGAACGGAGTTTGTGAGCACCCGGCCGCGGAAATTAGGCGGCAACGCCCGCGCGACTTCGAGTGCCGTCGTGCCGACATCGATGACCACGGTGTCGTCCGGCTCGATCAGGCTGGCGGCGAGCGCGGCGACGGCCCGCTTGCGGTCGACATTGCGACGGCTGCGCGCGCTGAAGCTGCCCTCAGTTGACCTGCCGGTCGGCCGGGTCGCCCCGCCGTACACACGCACGAGCAGGCCGTCGGAGTGCAGCGCGCGCAGGTCGCGCCGGATGGTTTCGACGGAAACATCGAACTGCCGGGCGAGTGCCTCGGCCGATGCGGCGTCTTCTGCCCGGACGGCCGCGAGGATTGCCTGGCGGCGCTGGCTTGGCAACACTCGATGACCCTTCCTGCCCGTTGTTGCCTGATCTTGTATCAGTTATGTGGAAGTCGTCAAGATGTGACTGGCTGGTTTCGAGGAATCGAGGACAAATCCGGCCGTGCTGCCCACGGCGGGTCAGACCATGCTGATCAACGGAGTCGGGGGAGGTGCAATGAAGAACGGCTCGGGGATGGCTTGTGGCGCCACTCGTAGATCGCAGCGAGGGCCGGAATGCGGGTAACGGGAGCTAGCGGACGAACGTGCCCAAGCCCGCTATCCCGTAGATAAGCCCCTCGTCCTTCAGCACCTTTAGAGCGGCGCCAACCGTCATGTCAGACACGCGGTAAGACTCCGCGAGCTGCGCTCTGGTAGGTAGCTGACCAGTGAGCTCGCCCGATCTGATCTGGTCCCGTAGGTCGTCTGCAATCCGGCGATAAGGGAATTTCGGCTCGTCCATCGCCGCACCAAACTACGACCCAGTCCGACCGACAGCTAGCGAACCTTACCTGGTCAAACATGGACCTACCTAACCTGCCCTGGCCTAACATAGATACGCGTTGAGCGTTCCCGGTCGCCTCCGACTCAACCCTCAGACTGGCCGGGCCTGGGAAAGGCCAGAGCCATGCATATCCGGCAGGTTTACGAGATCCATCTGACACCGCGCGACACGCCCGGGATGGCTTGGCAAGATATCGGCGCGCTCGGGCACAAAGGCGGCCCAATGCGTCCATCCGAGGTGGTGCTTGAGTTCCGTGTAGACCGAGGCCCCGTTCTGAGTGGGGGAAGGATCATCGGTCGCCGCATGCTAAGGCGCGGCAGGCTCGGCTTGCGTTTCGCCGAGACTGTACGGCCTGCAGATCGGCTGGATTGGCCGGACTGGCTGATTGAAGCGGTGAACCTCGCCGCTACCGAGTTGGCTGCCAAAGTGAAGGCCGGAGCCAGCTTGCCTCACACTTCTAATAACCTACCTAACCTAGACTAATCTGACCTAGCTTATGACTGACCGTGAGTCCACAGAGGGGGCTGGACTCATGGCCAGGTAAGCAAGAAGCCCCGGTGACCGTTATCTGGCAGCCGGGGCTTCTTGGCGGCTGTGGCGCAGATCACCCTCAGTTACATAGAGATACGCTACGTAGCGTAATTAATATAGAGACACGGGATGGTCCCGTCCCGAGATCCACCATTGATCAGAGCAACGAGAGAACATGTCAACCAGCAATCCCCCTGTCGCGCCCGCCCGTCAGCCGGGCGAGGCGTGGACAGCCGAACGGCTCGCCTCCGAACTAATCCGGCAGCAATGGGCCGAGCAGCCATCCGAAACGATGCTCGAGCGGCGGCTGGCCGCACTTGAAGAAGCGCTCGTCTCCCGCCGCGCCCGTCGGCGCCTGCGTCGCGAGATCCGGCGGCGCGTCAAACAGTTTGCCTGGGCAGGCCCGGACTTCTGGTCGCGCCGCATCGAGGACGTCGGCAACGCGATGCTTGCCGACGATGTCCGGTGAGCAGCCGCACCTGGTGAAATGGACTGAGTGATCGCGCGACATGAGGCGGGCCGCCCCGTGATACTGGTCGGGTGGTGGCGGGACCCTGGCGCGGGCATCGCAGCTCCGGCGCCGGTACCGTCGAACGGGCTGCAGCGCTGTCACACCGTCTGAGGAGAACGACAATGAGCGATCGAGTGCCGCACAACCCGTTCGTGGAGCGGTCCCCGGCAGAGGAGCGACGCCATCGCAAGCAGCGGCTCGCCGCAGCGTTCCGGATCTTCGGGCGGTTGGGATTCGAGGAGGGAGTGGCCGGTCACATCACCGCGCGCGACCCCGAGCACACCGACCAGTTCTGGGTCAACCCGTTCGGCATGAGCTTCAAGCAGATCCGGGCACGCGACCTGATCCTGGTGGACCACGCCGGCACTGTCGTCGAGGGCTCGTGGCCGGTCAACCAGGCCGCCTTCGCTATCCATTCGCAAGTACACGCCGCCCGGCCAGATGTCATCGCTGCAGCCCACTCGCATTCAGTGCACGGCAAGGCATTCGCGTCCCTGCGGCGCCGCCTGCGGCCCATCACGCAGGACGCCTGCATCTTCTTCGAAGACCACGGGCTCTACGACGGATACGGCGGCGTGGCCAACGACGTTGGAGAAGGCAAGCGGATCGCCGCAGCGCTCGGCGGATCCAAGGCCGCGATCCTGGCGAACCACGGACTGATCACCGTCGGCCAGTCGGTCGACGAGGCCGTCTTCTGGTTCGTCAGCATGGAACGCACCTGCCAGGCCGAGCTGCTGGCCATGGCAGCCGGCGAGCCGCTGGCAATCGACGACGACACCGCCCGCCTGACCTACGCGCAGATCGGCACCGCCCTGGCAGGCTGGTTCAGCGCCCAGCCGCTGTTCGACTGGATCATCGCCGAGCAGCCCGACTGCCTTGAGGACCGCTAATCCCGGGGGGCTCTTGATCGTTGTTGATTTACGGGGGGCCTATAGCACCCCAAAACTCACAACGATCAAGGAAGTGCTGCAGGTCGCGGGCTCAGAGGCGGGCTGCCTGGTAGTGCTCGCGCATCCTGGACAGCTCGTCCGGCGTGATCTCACCCAGCACCCGCAGGCGGGCCAGGCCACCGTCGGGGAGCACCTCCAGCCGCACATGCGTCACCGGTTCGGCCGGCTCGACGAGGAACCGGTGCCGGGTGTCCGGCAGCAACCCGACGCGCGGGAGCAGTTCGGTCCAGCGGACCGCCGTGTGCGCCTCGGGCGACCGCTCCGCAGCTGCGAGCAGCCGCGCCGAGCCCGGGGCGTTCCCGATGAAATACGAGGTGTCGAGCTCGATCTGACTCACGACGCCGGCCGCAGCCAAGCCGAACGTCGCATAGTCGAGCCCGCCGTCGCGGCGCCGCGCGTTCTCCCAGCCGTCGGCCATGCTGGCCGCGCGGCCGGGCATGATCAGGTTCCACGCCGAAGAGTAGAACGCGTCCGAGCATTCGACGAGCCGGCCGCCGTTCTCGAGTGCCGCCAGATCGATTGTTCCGGTCAGGAACCGCGGGTCCGGGACGGCGTCGCCGTGGACCCGCAACCGCGCCACTCCGCCGTCCGGGTAAATCGACAGCCGCACGTGCGTGCAGTGCCGCGGCGCCAGGACCGGGTACCAGTTGACAGCGTCGCCCGCGGCCGGCGCGCGATCGACCAGCGGCTGCCAGTCCAGCTGGCTGAGCTCCGCGTCCGACGGGTATCCATCGACGCTGACCGCCTCGAGGGACACGTGCGGCGGGTAGTTGCCGCGGAAGAACGACGTGTCCACCGCGACGCCGTGCACGACGCCCGGCACGCCGAGCCGGATGATCGCGTGGTCGTTTCCCGGCGCACGGCGCCGCCGGCTTTCCCAGCCGTCGTAGATCTTGCCCCTTGCCCCGAACTCCCCGGCTGCGAACACCGGTGGCTCAGGCTTGATCAGGTTCTCTTTGGCGGCGAACAGCTCGTCGGTGGCGTACCTGACGCTCCCGCCGAGCCGTCGTGAGGCGAGATCGGGCAAGGCCGCGAAGTCCGGGCCGCTGGCCGGAGGCGCACCGCTTCCGGGCGGGAACGCCCTCATAGCAGTTCCCCGGTTGGGCCGGCCGCCGCTGCTTCGTCAGTGCCGAAGATCTCGCGCCCGCGCAGCCATGTCCGACGCACCACGCCGGTCAGCCGCTGGCCGGCATACGGCGTCAGCTTGTGCCGGTGCGCCAGCAGTCCCGGCTCCACCACGAAGCTGGCATCGGGAGCGAACGCCACCAGATCAGCATCACACCCGACCGCGATCCGGCCCTTGTCATCCAGGCCTGCCAGTTGCGCCGGGGCGGCCGCCATCCAGCGGGCTAGATCAGCCAGCCCGAACCCCCGTTGCCGCCCGTAGCTCCAGACGACGGCAAGGCTGAGCTGTAGCGACGCGATGCCTCCCCACGCCCTGGCGAAGTCGCCGGCGCCGGGCAGCTTCAGTTCCGGCGGGCAGGGCGAGTGATCCGAAACGATGCAGTCGATGAGACCCGCCTTCAGGCCAGCCCAGAGCCGCTCGGAGTTAGCGCGCTCCCGGATCGGCGGACAGCACTTGAACTCCGTCGCCCCGGCAGGCACCTCCTCGGCGGCCAGCGTGAGGTAGTGCGGGCATGTCTCGCTGGTGACCGCGAGCCCTTCGGCGCGCGCGGCGGCGAGCAGGTCGATCGCGTCCGCGCTGGAGACGTGCAGGATGTGGGCCCTGACCCCGGTCTGCCGGGCGGCGTCGATCACCGCGGCGATGGCGGAGGTCTCCGCTTCAGGCGGCCGCGATCGCAGGAACGCCGGATAGTCTGCGCGGCCCGGCCCATGGACCTCGCCAAGATGGGCCGGGTCCTCTGCATGGACGAGCAGCACGCTGCCGAGTTCCGCGATCTGGGTCGCGGCGCGAAGCAGGCCGGCGCGATCCAGCGGCAGGAACTCCGGCACCCCCGAATCGGCAAGGAAGCACTTGAAGCCGCGCACGCCGGCTCGCTGCAATCCGGCACGGTCGGGTACGTTTCCCGGCACTGCGCCTGCCCAGAAAGCAATGTCAACCCAGCACTGGGCGGAGGCCGCTGCCCGCTTCATCTCGAGCGCGTGCACGTAGGTCGTCGGCGGCAGGTTGTTCAGCGGCATGTCCACGATCGTGGTCACGCCGCCAGCAGCAGCCGCCTTTGTCGCGGTCGCGAACCCTTCCCAGTGCGTCCGCCCCGGCTCGTTGACGTGCACGTGCGTGTCCACGAGGCCGGGCATCAGCACCTCGTCGCCGGCCAGCCGCCACACCGGCAGGCCGGGGAGGGCGGGAAGTGCATTCAGATCGCCCAGGTCGTGCACACCGCTGACCTTGCCGCCGGTAACCGCGATCAAGGCGGGAACGACGCCGTCCGTGGTCACAGCTGGACCGGCCAGCAACAGGTCCGGGTGCTGGCCCGTTGCCACGCTTGTCACGCGGTGCCCGTCAGGTGCTCGGGCTTGATCGGGATGCGGCCAAGTTCCAGTCCAGTAGCCGCACGGATGGCGGCCGCGATGGCCGGACCTGACGAAATGGTCGGTGGTTCGCCAACGCCCCGCACGCCGTAGGGCGCATGGGGATCGGCGTACTCCAGCACTTCGACGTGCATCGGCGGCATGTCCAGGATCGTGGGGATCAGGTAATCGGTGAACGACGGATTGCGGATTCGCCCGTCAAGCACCTGGATCTCTTCCATTACCGCCAGGCCGAGTCCCTGGGCGCTGCCGCCGTGGATCTGACCGAGTACCGCGTCCGGGTTGAGCGCCTTGCCCACGTCCTGTGCGCAGGCCAGTTCGACGACCTTGACGAGGCCCAGCTCGGTATCCACGTCGACGACCGCGCGATGCGCGGCGAAGGCGTACTGGACGTGCGCGAAGCCCTGGCCTGTCTCCGGGTCAACGGGGTAGGTCGGCCGGTGCCGCCATTGAACGGTCTCCTCGACTACCTGGTTGCCGAGCACATCGGCTAGTGATGCCACCGTGCCAAGGCTCGTAGAGACCACGTGCCCGTCAGCCAGCCGCAGATCAGCGATGGTGCGGCCGAGCCGCTGGCAGGCCAGCGCAAAGACCCGTTCGCGTACCTTCTGACAGGCGGCCTGGATCGCCCCGCCGGTGACGTAGGTCTGCCGGGACGCGGAGGTCGATCCGCCGGAACCGACTGAGGTGTCCTTCGGATGCGTCACGACCTGTCGCACGCCCAGTTCGGTGCGGCAGATCTGCTGCTCGATGGTGACCAGGCCTTGCCCCACTTCAGCCGCCGCGGTGTGCACCGTCACTGCGGGCTCGCCAGCGGAGACTTCCAGCCGCACCCTGGCGACTGAATAGTCGTCGAATCCCTCGGAGAAACCGACGTTCTTGTAGGCCACCGCGTAGCCGACACCGCGTCTGACTCCTTCACCATGCGTCGTGTTGGCCGCGCCGCCGGGCAGGTCGAGCAGTCCGGGCTCGCCGGCGGAGCTCGTCTGCTGTATCTGCCGCGACCCGGGCATCGGCCGGCCCTGCACCCGTCGCAGCAGCTCGGCCACCGGCGCGGGGCTGTCGATGACCTGGCCCGTTGGCGCCTGCGCGCCCAGGCTCATGCCGTTGAGGGAGCGCAACTCGACGGGGTCCATGCGCAGTGCTGCCGCCAGCTTGTCCATCTGCGCTTCGTGTGCGAACGCGGCTTGCACCGAGCCGAAGCCGCGCATCGCGCCGCACGGCGGATTGTTGGTGTACACGCCGTACGCGTCGACGTGCACGTTGGGCACGACGTACGGGCCGATGCCCATCGTGCCGGCGTTCCCCACGACGGCCGGCGTGCTGGAAGCGTAGGCGCCGCCGTCCAGAATGATGGTTGCCTTGACGTAGACCAGCCGGCCGTCGGCTGCCGCGCCGTGCTCGTAGTGCATCGTCGCGGGATGGCGGTGGACGTGGCCGAAGAACGACTCTGCGCGGTTGTAGCTCATCTTCACCGGCTTGCCGGTATGCAGCGCCAGGAGGCAGGCATGCACGTGCATGGACAGGTCCTCGCGGCCGCCGAATGCGCCGCCGACGCCGGCCAGGGTCAGCCGGACTCGCTCTGGGGGAAGGCCGAGTGCCGCGCACACCTGGCGCTGATCAACGTGCAGCCACTGAGTGGCGACGTAGAGGTCGACGCCGCCAACGCCGTCGGGAACCGCTAGCCCGGCCTCTGGCCCGAGGAAGGCCTGGTCCTGCATCCCGACCCGGTAGTCTCCGGCAACGACCACCGCGGCGACGGGCTCGGGCTCGCCCTTGCGTAGTTTGAGATGGCGGACCAGGTTGCCGTCAGGATGGACGCGCGGCGCGTCCGGCGCCAGCGCAGCGGCCGGGTCGGTCACCGGCTCCAGTACGTCGTACTCGACCCGGATCTTCCCGGCGGCCAGCCGCGCGATCTCGGGATGATCGGCCGCGACGAGGGCCACCGGCTCGCCCTGGTAGCGGACGACATCCTCGGCGAGCACCGACTGGTCGGTGTGCTCGAGCCCGCACCGGTTGGTGCCGGGGACATCGTCGTGGGTGAGGACGGCGTGCACGCCGGGAGTGGCCAGCGCCTCGCCGATGCTGACCGACGTGATCCGCGCGGACGGATGCGGGCTGCGCAGCGTCGCGCCCCACAGCATGCCGTCCATCCACAGGTCGCTGCCGTAGGCGAACTGGCCGGTGACCTTGAGTATGCCGTCTGGCCTGGGCGCGCTGTCGCCGATGCCCCAGGGCGGCGCCGAGATCTGGTCAGGAGCGCTGACCGGCGCCGGCCCGGTGTTCGCTGACACCGTGTTCGCCGCAGCGGTATTGGCCTGAATGGTCACAAGCATCCTCCCCGGTTAGCCGCGCTCGGCGAGTTCGGCGCTCGCGCGGCGCGCCTGCGCAGCCACGCCTGGCTCGTCGACGGTGACTAGCTGGTCTCGCTCGACGACCGTCTCCCCATTGACCAGCAGCAACTCCAGAGGCGGGCGAGCGCCGAGCACGAGCGCAGCCACCGGGTCGGCGATGCCCGCGTGCGGCAGGGTGTCGAGTCGCCACAGCGCGATGTCCGCGAGCTTGCCAGCTTCCAGCGAGCCGATCTCCTGGTCGCGGCCGAGCAGTTGCGCACTGCCCATGGTGGCCAGTCTCAGCGCCTGGCGGACCGACATAGCCCGCGGTCCGCCGGCTGACCTGGCGATCAGCGCGGCTTGCCGGACTTCCCCGATCAGCGAGTTTTCCTCGCTGGACGCGGCGCCGTCCACCCCGAGGCCGACGCGAACTCCGCCGGCAAGCAGGTCATGCGTCCGGCAGATGCCTGCACCCAGCCGGCCGTTGGAAGACGGGCAATGGGCGACTCCGGTGCCAGTGACGGCGAGCCTGGTGATGGCCGCGTCGTCCAGGTGCACCCCGTGCGCCAGCCAGACGTCTTCACCCAGCCAGCCAAGTGAATCCAGGTACTCCACTGGCGTGCAGCCGAAGTGTTCCGCGCAGTACTCGTCCTCGTCGGCCGTCTCAGCCAAGTGCGTATGCAAGCGCAAACCAGCTTGGCGCGCCAGCTCGGCCGCGTCGGTGAGCAGCTCGCTGGTCACCGAGAATGGCGAGCAAGGCGCCAGCCCGACGCGCAGCATCGAGTGCGGCGAGGCGTCGTGGAATTCCTCGATGGCGGCCTTGCTGGCGAGCAGGATGGTGTCGCGGTCCTCTACTACCTCGTCGGGCGGCAGCCCGCCAGCGCTCGCGCCGAGATCCATTGAGCCGCGTGTCGGGTGAAACCGCAGGCCGACCTGCCGTGCGGCGGCAACGGTCGCCCTGAGAAGGTCGCCGCCCGATCTCGGGAAAACGTAGTGGTGATCCATCGTGGTCGAGCAGCCGGTTTTCGCCAGCCAGGCAAGCGCGGCGGTGGCCAGATCCTGGACGATGCCGGCGTCCATCCGGGCCCAGACCGGGTAGAGCTGCGTCAGCCACTCGAAGAGCGTCGCGTCGGCCGCCATCCCCCTAGTGCCCCACTGGTAGAGGTGATGGTGGGTGTTGATGAGGCCGGGGGTGGCAAGGCAGCCGCTGGCGTCGATCCGCCTGATGGTGCCACTGCTGTTTGCGGCACTGCTGTTTGCGGCACCGTCGGGCAGGCTCGCTGGCGGCGGCGCGCCTGGACCGACCGCGGTGATCACGTTGCCGGTGACGACGACGTGTCCGCTGGCGTACTCGCTGC
>Ga0210389_10004672_pt1 | contig 10626 bp, 10 predicted proteins | sample IncBWH28OmetaG_FD_160127 | JGI IMG/M metagenome (GOLD analysis project Ga0210389, IMG submission 160127) | Forest soil microbial communities from Barre Woods Harvard Forest LTER site, Petersham, Massachusetts, United States - Inc-BW-H-28-O ... | reverse complement strand
AATAAGAATCATTGACAGTAACGCAAAACCGTGCTATTCCATCTCATGGTTTCGTCGCAATCCAACCAATCTCGCCGTCCCTCGCCCGCATTGATCGCAGCCTGCACAGGGGCGTATTCGCTGACACCTCTACCAAGACAGCTGGTAACCGAGAGCGACCGTCGAATCAAGTAAACGCTCCAAAGAACTAAACGGGGCGCAGCCCCACACGGGCCACGTCTTGACGGGGTAGGTTATGCGCGCGGGAAGACTGCTACACCATCCAGTGCGCTGAAATGGCATGAACTTCAGGAGATTGTAGGAATCGAGGTGCAGCGAAACTTCGGTTCATCGACCTTCGCCGCCTCAAGGTAAGAGAGTCCATAGTGTGCTGGCTTCTTTCGAGGCAGGGCAGCTAGTCTGAACGGCTTTCCGTGGATCTTACTTTGCGAATTCCCGAGCTTAGTTCCTGGTCACCTTGGAATAGCAGGGCTAGCGACGCGTGTCCAAAGCCAAATTCACAGCGTGAACGGTAACCGCGACAACGATACCCGACAGCATGAGTCCCAGGAAAGCGATCAGAACGGAAGCAATCTTCGAGGCGTTTTGGACCGGCCGGAGATCGCCGTACCCGACTGTAGTTGCCGTGATAAATGACCAATAGAGCGTGTCCAGGCGCGACCAGCCCTCCTTCCTTCCCACGGCATAGCCTAACAGAGATATTCCCGCTGCAAGGCTCAGTAACAGAGGAAGGGTCACCCAAAGGCCAAAGCAGAGCTGCTTAAGAAATGTGATCGTGATGCCTGTAAAAAACATTGTGATTGCCTCCACGAACAACATTGCAGAAGTACAGGCGTCTGCGTGAAATAGACACGGCACACTCACTGTCAATTTGATCGGCTCCGAGGTTTCGAAGCCCTCTGCGATCCGGCATGCGACCGTTGTATATCACGCCTCCCCAAGAGCGGGGGGAGTTGGAGCTAGCCAGGCGATGAACAACTTGTAGCCCACCGACAAAACGATCGCGCCAACGAACAAGCCAATAATGCCCATCGCTACGAATCCTCCAATCGCACCGAGAAATACGACGGCGATGGGAACCGCGACGCCTCGCCCTAACAGAAGAGGCTTTAGGGTGTTGTCAACCAGGGCGACGATGAGGCACCAAACCAGAAAAATCACGGCTTTCGTGACGCTAGAGGTCGCGAACACGTAAATCACGGCGGGAACAAGGACCAGTGTCCCCACCTGAAGCAATGCGGCAACTAGAAACACGACGGCCCACAAGCCAGCGCCCGGCAATCCTGCTACAAGAAAACCAAGAGCCGCGAGAACCGATTGGATCAGGGCCACGCCCAGGATTCCTATCGTGACGCTGCGGACAGTGGAGCCGACGAGCTGCTCAAATTCCGACCCTTTGTCGCCAAATATACGATTGGCTAAGGAGTGCGCGGCACCGGCGGCACCCTGTGAGTTAGCGAGAAGGACACCGCCAATGATGAGGGAGAGAGCGAATTGCAGAACGGTGAGGCCTATTCCAGCAGAAGCCGAGAGCAGGCCAGGGACGATCGCCTTGATTTGAGGAGCGATATTCATTAGCGCGGAGGTCATGTTCGTTGAAGCCAGGCTCCATGCACTTTTCAAGGGACCGCCAACGAAAGGCCAGGTTTCCACGCCAGCGGGAGGGGGCGGGATAATTGGGGTTCCGTCCTTAAGATGTGCTGCGAGGGTCTGAATGCCCCCAATCAATGTTCCTGAGAGCAAGGCCAAAGGAACAATCAACAAAGCTAGCAGTAGAACGGTGATAAGGGCAGCAGCGAGGACGCCACGACCGCCGAGTAATAGCTGCAACTGCCGGTAGCGCGGGTAAACGGCGATCGCGACGATGATGCCCCATACAATCAAGGGAATGAAGGGGAGCAAGATAAAGAAACAAGTGGCGGCCAGCAGAATGACCAGCCCGACGTGGATGGACGATTCAACAGCGCGATTCACATAGTCTTTGTGGTCCACGGTTTTTCCCGTCGCCAGCCGGATGTGATCTCCGGGTCCCTATAATTTCCAATGACTCGGCACTTCAAATCACGGCCAGCGGCCCACGAGAGGGACTGGCGAAAGGTTCCTCACTTTGATTCTTGCGCCGATTTGTCCGGAGACTTCCTCAATGTCTGGAGATAAACAAAAGCAGCCCCAATTCCAATCAAGACCTCCCACCAATGTTGGTATCCCGTGCCGATGCATGCCCCAGCGATGGTAAGCAACGCCGCAAAACCTCGTGCGACGTAGCGATGCTTTGTGAATCCTATTGCCTCAAAAATAGCAGCCAACAGCCAGAAAACTACCACGCCAAGGATCACAAAAAGAATGACATTGAGCATGGTTTGGTACCCTTCGAAAGTTGCTGCTCCGCCAAAACCTCCAAAGCGAAGGAACACAGATTCATAGGAATTACAGCGCTGAGTGAAATTGGTGGAACCTGCTAATAGTGACAGTGTGGAGTTCTTGCGTTCATGAACTCCTGGTCAGCAGGTATGGGAAGCATTTCGATAGCGGACGGCGCATCGCGAGTGGTGATTGTTGGATTTCCCGCTCAAAAGAACCACCGATGCGCAGCTACAGTCAGGTTCGACAGTGATGCGCGCAATCTCACGATACCACCACCCAGACTTCAGATTGAACTCGACTCGTTCTTTACAGAAGACTTCTTCGTGGTTGGCGCAATTTTGGACTTCGTCGCGAGCGGGTTAAGTTTCCTTGGCGTCGTCATATTATCCGTCCATTTCTCAGACCTAAGCTCAATCGCTCCAAAACTCCGCCTGAACGTGTCTAACTCCTTCCATGAGGAGGCCGGTGAGTGTCAAGGTCGTTTGTCTTTTTCCTGATTAGCGTTAATCGTCCAAGTACAGCGGCGGTTCGCCTCGATTACTTCTCAACGCGGTTGCAAGATAACTTTCGTGTAGCCGACCAACTGGAAGGTGTCCAAACCAGTCAACACAAGCGCGTTTGTCGGTACTAATGCGTTCTCCTTAAGCATCCGACTTCCTGTTCCAGCCCCGTCCCTAATATTCGAGGGGCCTTCCACTCTGCTCGTCTTCGGCAACCTTCACTGTAAGAACTAACAGTGTAAATATCCGCGATTATCAACTAAGAGTTCGGACTGCCACACCGGTTCAGGGAAAGCCGCATTCCCTGAGGAGAAACTCGCACGAGGAATAAGAAGCTTATGAAATCGACCTTACATGTGGGTCTATTGCTGTTCGTGCTGGGGCTGTTGCCGTCCAGCCCAGTGGCCTCGGCGCAAGGTGTGGGAGCGTCCGCCGATCTGACGGGGACGATTACGGATCCCTCCGGGGCTAATGTTCCGAACGCTAAGGTGACCGCGCTTGATATCGGTAAAGGACTACAACGCAGTGTGGTAACCGACGAACACGGCTTTTATCGCCTCTCGGGACTCGCCCCTGCGAACTATAAGTTGAGCGTCGAACATCCTGGATTTCAAACGGAGATCGTCCCATCCCTCAGTTTGACTGTTGGGCAAGCCTCAGTCCTTGACTTTCACCTTAAGTTGGCGGGCGTCTCAGGACAGGTTGAAGTGAGTTCCGAGCTGCCTGTGGTGGAGACCGAGAGGGGCGGTCAAACGAATACGTTCACGAAAGAATACATCGACAACCTGCCCATCGGGCGTCGCGATTATCTTACCTTCACTCTGCTGACGCCGGGTGTCTCGAACTCTACGAGGTTGGCTTCCGACCAGGATTTTCGAGTCAAGCAGACACCCCAGAGCGGCCTTTCGTTCTACGGCAGCAACGGCCGAGGCAATAGCGTCACTGTGGACGGCGGGGAAGCCAATGATGACGCCGGTGGAGTGCGGCTAACGCTGAGCCAGGATGCTGTTCAGGAGTTTGAAATCAACCGCAGCAATTATTCGACTGAGCTTGGCGGAGCAAGCGGAGCTGTGATCAACATTATCTCCAAATCCGGCACGAACGCGCTGCATGGCAGCGTTTATGGGTATTTTCGCAATAGTGCGCTGGATGCAGCCGATCCGTTCGCCATCAGCCAGGCGCTGCAACCGGGCCAGACGTTCGTTCCGTCACAGCCTGACATTCAGGGAACCCCGGTCAAGAATTCTCTCAGCCGTTATCAGTTTGGAGCCACGGCAGGATTTCCCATCAAGAAAGACAAGAGTTTTCTGTTCCTCGCATTCGAAGGACTGCTGCAGGACTCTCAGAATGCGGTCCCAATCCTGACCAATACAAATGTTTTTCGGCCCACATCTGCACAACAAACGATTATTAGCGGGCTGACAGGAACGGTGCCTTGCCTAAGTGGTCCCGTGGGCGCCGCTGTGGCTGCGAAACTGGGTTTGCCAGCACCGAACCCAACGACTAACTTACCTGCTGCAGCATGCATGGCGATCTTGAACGGCGTTTTGACCGTAAACCCGGCCACGAGTCCGTTGAATGCCTTCCTGGTGAACGAACTCGAAGTAAATGGGGGGCTATTCAATTACACCACTCGAGAGTACTTGGCGTCGGGCCGGTTCGATCATCGCTTCAGCGACTCCGACCAGCTCTCTATAACCTACAGGTTTGGGCACGACCTGGAAGAGAATCCTGACGTGCAATCGCTCACGGGCTTTTCGGCAGGAAGTTCGATCCACGATTATGACAACAACGCTTTGGCCGCTTGGTACCATCAGTTCAGCGCCACGGCTCAGAACGAGCTTCGCTTGCAGTTTGATTACGCCACACTGAACGTCATTCCGAATGAACCTGGGCAAGCCGGACTCCAAATCCCCGGCGTTGTGAATAACCTGGGAACAAATATCTTCTTGCCCAGCCTCACGATTACCCGGAGATACGAGATTGCGGACAACTTCACCTTGGTCCGCGGCCACCACACCATGAAATTCGGAGGCACGGAACTACTTCGCGGCAACCATACGGAATCCCACACTTTCTTCCCCGGACGGTTTGTCTTTGGCTCGCTCCCCGGAAATCTGCTAACGCCCTTGCTTCCCAGCCTGGATCCCTTGCAGACGGCCTCTTTTGGCCTCCCGCAGGTTTTCCAGCAAGGTTTCGGGAATCCGGTCTACCCGTATTACACAAGGCCGTGGACCGCGGCATACTGGCAGGATTCGTGGCAGATCAGGCCCAATTTCACTCTGAACTACGGTCTTCGCTACGAGCTTGACACGCAGTACGCTCCTTTGGGCACCTACACAACTAATTTTGCACCCCGGGTGTCCTTTGCCTGGGACCCTTTCAACGATCACAAGACGGTGATTCGCGGCGGATACGGGATTTTTTACGCGCCAATCTACGACCAGATTCCGGCGGTTGACTTATCCCTGGGAGTTCTGAACGCGAATAACAGCTCCGTTGGTAACTCGACGAACGCCGGCCAAGTGAATAACTTGGACGCGATCTGCGGAGTTGCCGGCTTTTTCCCCGGTAACGGAAGCAGTCCCTGCAAACGCGAAATCTCGATCTATATCATTCCACTCACAGGCGTGCCCGGAGGCAGCGCATCCCTGAATTCCGCTGCTGTTTTCCAGACGTTGTTCGCACAGGGAACGATCACCTGCACGACGCCGCCACCGGGGGCCTACGCTTGTATTACTCCCGGCCCGGGCCCGGGAGGGCTAGCGCAGTTCGGGCTCAAGGTCACCAACAGCGGAATACTTGCTCCGCTGCAGGTTGTTTTCGTCGACCAACCTGACTTTAGGAATCCCTATTCTCAACAGGCGGAGTTCGGAATTGAGCGCGAGATTGCTCCCGGAATTTCTATCTCCGCGAGTTACATCTACTCTCATACTATCGGTCTCCCAGTCGCCATTGACACCAATCTCCTCCGGGCTCCCATGAGCACGGTGAAATTGGCCAATGGCCAGGCCGTTTCCTACCGGAACTGGAATCTAAGTCCCGGGACTGATCCACTCGGTGGCACGGAAGGCCTCCCGTGCGCACCCAATCCCTTCGCTTGTTTTGTGAATCCGCTTATCGTTCAAAACAATCAATACGCTTCAGCAGGAACTGCCGTTTATCAGGCTGGAATTCTAGAATTCAAGAAGCGCTTCAGCAATCACTTTACTCTGCTTGGCAACTACACTTTTAGCAAGGGCTTCGACACTACGACAGATTTCAACAGCGATTATGGGCCTCAAGATCCGACGAACCTCGGCGCGGACCGCGGACTCTCTGAATTCGATCAGCGTCATAAAGTCGTGGTGGCCGGTGTTTTTGACAGCCCGTGGAACAATCCCGCCCTTTCTGGCTTCCAGTTGTCTCCAACTTTCACCTACAACAGCGGACATCCTTTTAACTTGTTGGCCGGAGGTCAGGTGAACGGCAACAATCACACTACCAACGAGCGCCCGATCGGAGCCGGCCGCGACACTGGACTTGGGCCGAGCTACGTCAGTTTCGATATGCGCCTGAGTTGGCAACATAAAATTGGCGAGAAGGCGCAGCTACAACTTACGGCTGAGGGCTTCAACATCGCTAACCATACAAACTATGCCAGTGTAAACAATGTGGCGGGCCCACTCTTCGGCCTGGCACCGGGATTCACCACGTTCCACGTGCATGGCAGCGCCGCGCTCTCTCCGAGTCAGCCGCTGGGATTCACTTCTGCCTTCCCGAAGCGGGAGATCCAGCTTGGGGTGCGATTCGTGTTCAAATCGACGTGAGACGGGCTCATGGCGCCATCGGACAGAGGGACGATTCCCCGGTTTTCCGCCCTCCCAGTGGCACTGATGTTCCGAATCTTACGTGCAGAAGGAATCTGATATGTGGCAGACAACCAAGAGGGCAGTTTTCTTTTTAGCCTAAGTGGCTATCCTAACTCTTTCGGTTGTGGGTCGCGCGCGGGCGCAAAATGGAGCAGCTCTCAGCGTGGGCGCGTGGGGCTACGTTGTGAAAGCAACTGCCGGAAGCGAGCTGCCTGCTGCTGTGGATGCAGGTATCTCTGGCAAGAAGTTTGTCAGCAGCAAGTAAGCAGACGGCACTTTCAACTCGAACCGCTGCTCTGCGGTCGAGATGCGGCTTCGTCAACGCTCTACTGCAGGGTTGATGTTCCTCTTGCCCCACCACCACTGCCCTGTGACTGCGCCCACGCGAAAGTTTGCTAGCGTAAGCCCAGAATGGACCTGAAATTTCAAAGGGACGCGTGGGAAACTTATATGCTAATTGCATAGCTGCCGGCACGGATCACTTCAACGGCCTCACTCCGGCTTTCGGCGTCTACCTGCTTCAAAATTCGATGGATGTGATTTCTGACTGTAAACTCAGAGAGATTGAGGTGAGAAGCTATCTCTTTATTTGTTAGACCCTTCGCGACAAGGGCAACCAATTGTTGCTGGCGCAAAGTAAGATGGGGTCTTACGGTTGAGGGTTGCACAGACAACCCTCGTGGCGCTTGAGCAACGATACGGAATAGCGCGGAACAAAGCTGAGGAGGGCAAACGACCTCGCCCCGAAAGACGGAACGCACGGCGGCAACTACATCCGAAGCAGATGCATCTTGCAACAAATATCCGGTCACACCGAAACGGACAGCGGATATGAATTGCTCTTCGTCAGCCTCCATCCCGACGAGAAGAGCCCTTAAAGTGCCCTCCCCTCTCATTTGGAGAGCCAGATTTGCTGGCAGCCACGCCGTTATGAAAGAGTCGGTGACGAGAACTTCGGATTTGGTATCAAGGACATGGCACGGTGTGGTCTTCCCTTGTTCACCCTGGCCCACAACGAGAAGATCGGGGCGTTTGCGGAATAGCCGAACGAGCGATTCACGCAGCAGACGATTCTCAATCAGCAGGAATACGCGGATCGAGGAAGCAGCAGCGCTGATGTTAGCAGCGGGCATTGGTGGCTGATCAGGTTGCCTTCGAGACCTGTTCGTGACTTCGAAGATCGTTGGCTGCACGTGGCACCATCTAAATGGATTCAACGCCTATTTAACGCGGTAACCGGAGAAGTAAAGTGCTAGTACGTCAGATGTCCGCTAGCGCGACTAATCAGGAATTGGCCGTTTCGGGGACAATAAAGGAGGCTGGCTAGATAAGTTTCGGACCGCCTCCAATAGTCGATTGATTCGTTCGGCGCGGAGGGTGCATTGGATGAGATCGTCGTCCGACAACCTGCCTTGAAGCGTGCAAAACTGCTCCTTTATCAGTCTGCTCACCTCAGTCAGTGTCTCTTGTTCTTTGACCATATGGCTCCACGTCCTAATCTAACGACCTCTATCTGGGGCCGTGCCGTGCCTGGCCGGGTCCTGCCACTAATATTTCGCCCGAATGGGCCGATTCTTAGTCGGCTGATCTTGATACTGCCTCTCGTGGGTACATGTAACTGTCAAAAGTTACAGGCTATTGCGCTCGCCAAAGACGAAGGGAACCGGTCCATCACGGAGGTATCGACGTGATTCGGCATAACCACTGACTTCGAGGAAGATTTCCAGCCAGCTAAAACGAACCTTGTGCTCAATTAACGCGCTTACTCGCCGAAGAAATCTTCCATGTTTTCCACCGCACCTTGCGCAGCAGTGCTGTTGCTCGCTTCCACCACCTGAAAATGACGCCGCCCACGGTCGACCGCATGAAGTAGCCCACCAGTTTCCGCGCCACCGCCAGCGTCTCGCGATTGGCGTTGCCTTTCTGCTTTCTATGTCATAGAGCATCGCCAGGCCCGGTTGTACTGCGATGCCGTCCCTGGCCTGTAAATTGTGACAGATGTTTCGTTCCTCACGATATGGCTGACTAGCCCCTCCAGCCTAAAGACTTAGGGTCCGTTATCTACGTGAATTACTAAGGTGTTGGCTAATATAGTTGTGGATGATTCTACTTTCGTAGCTGTCAACAAGTTATCGAGTCCTGCGTACTTCTGCATTCCGGCATCTCTAGCAAGACCGCAGGCGGTGGTGGCCCATGTTGCGAGAACAAGTTTCTCCCCTAAGAAGGCTTAACCCGCGAGTCAAGGCACTGGAGGGCCTCTGGGTCTTTTGGAGCTGTGACGGACGTGACGAAATTTCCCAAGTTCGAGATTTGAGCCTGGGGGGGCTGTTTGTCCAGACAGCAAGTCCAAGGACCGTGGGTGCGACGACCATTCTCGATTTTCTTGTCCAAGAAGGACAAATCAGGGCCAAAGCCGTCGTACGGCACCTAAATCTCGGTCAGGGCGTGGGCCTGAAATTCACGGCGGTGGGGGATGGAGACCGTCCGCATCTGGTGGCCCTGTTGAGTCGGCTGAGCCGTTTATCCTGATCTTGGAGACAAATGGAGTAATGGCACGCCAGATCTTCGGTTTTTCGGCTTACCCGGGAGCTAGTACCCTCTCCAAGGTCAATCGACGCCCAGTGGACGATTAACGCCGTAAACGGAAAAATGAAGCTTGCTCAAAACCAGTTGTCCGGTAAGGCTAATCGGGACTTGAACTTCCTTTCGTGTCTCTCCGGCTCTCTTTTGTGTCACCGGCGATTTCCTGAGTTCTAGTGTTCCCTCGATTGACAGGCGGATTTTTCCTTGCGAAACTCCCTATGAAGTAAATACGTCTCAGGGGGGTGGGCCTCTTTTCCCAGTCGGAGGTCGGTATGCCCTGCAAGTCGTGCGGATCAGCTAACCAGCGCAAGCTCAACGGAGAGCTAGCTATCCGTTTTCCCGGACTGAAAAACATTGATAAGCCTGTCGTGTGGGTATTTCCGGAGATTGTTGTCTGCCTGGATTGTGGCACTTCGGAATTCGCTGTGCCGGAACCTGAACTGCGCCTACTTGCGAAAGGCGATGCGGCTGCGGCAGGTTGAACTGAGAATTGAGTCTTACTATCTCACTGAGAATAAGCGGCTGAGTGTTCTGCACGGATCTTTTGGAAAATGTGCTCCTCTTCCTCGCCGTGAAAACGGCTCAACGCATACCCGCACAGGACTTCCATCTCGAAGGTTTTGGCTAGCTTGTCCCAGAGTTGTTCAAGCCGAATCGTAGCGTCCAGCTTACCTTCCGCCAACAAGTGAGGTGAACATTCTCCACAAGCCACAACGTGAGAATTCTTTGCCGCTTTGGCGGCTGCCTCAATGGGACCTCGCGTAACCTCGAAAAATCGAGCTGCGTCAGGCATGTCATTGACCATGAATGTAGAAAGCGTCTGGGCAACATCCAATAAAATGAGCGTACCTTGCTGAATGGCGCCCTTTATATCTACGCCTTCTGCCTTCAATCTCTCACAAAGACTCTCCTGGTGTGATTCCGTAACGAGCACAATAGCCGCGTTGCCGGCCTTTAGGGCGGCAGAAATGAAGCGAGTAAAGCTATCTAGGAGAACCGCGTCATCAGAATAGAACAAGGCGCGATGCGTGGCTTTTTCTCCTGAGGTGTCGGCGGATTCGAAACCTTTTATGTTGCTACTGACAAATTGCCCACCCCGAAGAGCGGCATCCGCCGCAGGGAGTAGTGCGCGTAGGGCATCTGTCTTACAAACGTAACCCAGGGCGCCTGTGCCCAAAGCCGCCTGCACCACGTCCAGAGAACTGAACTGACTTAGGAAGACTATCTTGGAGCTGGGGGAGAGTTGGCGTATCTGCCGGGCCGCTTCGATTCCATTCAGTTTTGGCAGACCTATGTCCAGCACAACCAAGTCCGGCTTCAGTTCTTCG
>Ga0210389_10004670_pt1 | contig 10628 bp, 8 predicted proteins | sample IncBWH28OmetaG_FD_160127 | JGI IMG/M metagenome (GOLD analysis project Ga0210389, IMG submission 160127) | Forest soil microbial communities from Barre Woods Harvard Forest LTER site, Petersham, Massachusetts, United States - Inc-BW-H-28-O ... | reverse complement strand
ATGTAAAGTGACTCGGAGCCCGTGATCTCGCCTTTAATGAAAAGACCCTTGCCGATAGTGGCCTGTTCTCCGACCGAAGATGAGGAGGAAGTAGCGGCGCGCGCGGGCTCAACGGGAGCCGCGGGCGTCGGTGTGGGACGGATAGGCTCCGGGGTGGGGGTGGTGGAGGGTTGTCCGGACTGAGTTGGTTTCCACATAGCGCTCAAAATGTTTCCTTTTCTGTCCTGGTCGGACGGGGTTGCCAAGGCAGGTCAGACAAAGTGACCCAGGTATTTCCTCTGAATTGTGTGTGCGGTAGTTCGAGTGAGACGCCCGCGGAGCTTCCGCATACTTCCGCAGGTATGATGTTAGTCCTGCTCGGCGACCCCAAGCATGTCTTTGCGGTTATTTTAAGCCGCAATTGCTCCAATGAACACGTGTAACAAATCTTTGGTACTCGCTGGTAGTCGATTGTAGCAAGAGGCAGGGGGCTGCGGAAGCCTGAAAACCGGGGGCCGGGCCAGTTCCTGGCGGAGAGGGATCAATGCATTCAAGAGGGCTTTCGAGAGGAACAATCCTGCTGGCAACCCTGGTCGTGGTGGCCGCCGGAACCCCGGCCCACGGACAGATCGGCGCGCACGACAAGGCGCCGTTCGACGTGGTGATCGCGCATGGGCACATCGTCGACGGAACGGGGTCGCCCTGGTACTCGGGCGATCTGGGCATCCGCGACGGCAGAATTGCAGCGATTGGTGAGCTTTCCGGTGCCGCAACCAAACGCACGATCGACGCGCAGGGGAAAGTGGTGGCGCCGGGATTTATCGACATGCTGGGCCAGTCGGAGCTGACGATCCTGGTGGACCCTCGGCTGCCGTCGAAGATCTACCAGGGCATCACCACGGAGATTACCGGCGAGGGAAACTCGGTGGCGCCGGTGAATGAGGCGATGCTGGCGGCCGATCGCGCGGGGTATGAGCACTATCACCTGACACCGGATTGGCGCACCTTGCGCGCGTATTTTGCGCGGCTTGAAAAACAGGGGATGGGGATCAATCTGGCAACCTATGTGGGCGCGACATCGGTGCGACGGATGGTGCTGGGCGATGCGAATGTGCAGCCCACGCCGGAACAATTGACGCAGATGAAGGGGCTGGTCGCCGACGCCATGCGCGATGGGGCGGTGGGTTTATCGACCGCGCTGCAGTATGCGCCGGCCCCCTATGCGAAGACGGACGAGCTGATTGCGCTGGCGAGCGTGGCGGGGCAGTACGGCGGGATCTATGCGACGCATATGCGCAGCGAGAGCGATGACGTGTTGCAGTCCATTGACGAAGCCGCGCGCATCGGGCGCGAGGGACATCTGCCCGTGGAGATCTGGCACCTGAAGGCCGCGGGCAAAGCGAACTGGGGCAAGATGCCGCAGATTCTCGCGAAGATCGATGCGGCGCGCGCGGCGGGGGTGGACATCAGCGCGAACACCTATGCCTATACAGCCTGGTTCAACACGTTTTCGGCGTTTGTTCCGCCCTGGGCGCATGACGGGGGCGATGCGGAACTTGTAGCCCGGTTGAAGGATCCGGCCCTGCGGGCGCGCATTCGCAAGGATATGACGACAGGGGGCAAGGATTCGGCCGGCGAGACTTGGGACAATGAGTGGCAGGAGATTCCGGGACCGGAGGCGATTCTGGTGGCGGTCGTGCAGAATCCGGAGCTGGTGCCGTTGCAGGGAAAGCGGCTGTCAGAGGTAGCGACGCTGTGGCACGAAGACGCCATCGATGCGTTGTGCGACCTGCTGATCAAGGACAAGGCATTCACCGAAGTGGCCGTGTTTGGCATGGACGAGCCGGACGTGGTGCTGGCGCTGAAGCAGCCATGGGTCTCGATCGATAACGACTCGCAAGGGACAGCGCCGGAGGGATTGCTGGGCACGGAGCATCCGCATCCCCGCGCGTATGGGACGTTTCCGCGGATCCTGCGCAAGTATGTACGCGAAGAGAATGCGCTGACGCTTCCCGAGGCGATTCGGAAATTTACGGCGCTGCCGGCGCAGCGGCTGCGGCTGACGGATCGCGGCGTGCTGAAACAGGGGATGGCGGCCGATGTTGTTGTGTTCGATCCGGCGACGGTGACGGACAAGGCGACGTTTGAGAATCCGAACCAGTTGTCAGTGGGCATGGAGTATGTGCTGGTGAATGGGGTTGCGGTGATCGCACAGGGCCAGATGACGGGCGCGTTGCCTGGACAGGTGTTGAGGGGGCCGGGGTATGTGCCGTAACGATTCGCTGCAGCCGCTGGCTGCGCCGGAACACTCGCTTCAATCCTCCCGGGGAGACAAGTGCTCGCAAGCGTAGGATGGCTGCATGCTTTGCGTTCGTCTTCTTGCGCTCGCGGTCCTTTGTTCACTTTTCAGGCTCGCTGGGGTGGCGGCGACCGATCCACCGCACGCCGAGACGTCCGCACAGGCCATCGATTCCGACCAGGATGGTTTGAGCGATGTCCTAGAGCAGGAACTGCTCGTCCGCTTCGCGCCCCAATTTCAATCCGATCCGCAGGACTGCGCCGGAGTGCCTGCGTCGTTCGTCCCCGATCTGCGCAATCCGGTGGTTGCCGCGGAAGACGTTACGGTCTATGGACAGGCAACGCCCCGCACACTCGCGGGCGTGCCCGATCCGTTGGTTGAGCTGCGCTATTTTCATCTATGGCGGAAAGACTGCGGAAGGATGGGGCACCCGCTCGACACCGAACATGTGTCGGTGCTGATTCAGAGACGGGCCGACGCGCATGGAACCCAGGACTGGCGGGCACTCTACTGGTATGCAGCGGCGCACGAAGATACCGTCTGCGACGCGAGCCAGGTGACGCGGGCGTCGACCCTTGGTGCAGAGAACGACGGAGCGCAGGTATGGATTTCGCGCGGCAAACACGCCTCTTTTCTCAACCAGGAACTTTGCCGCCGCGGTTGTGGCGGTGACAAGTGCGGCTCAATGCAACCGCTCCGCGTGAGCCGGATCGTCAATCTCGGCGAAGAACGAAATCCCATGAACGGTTCGTTGTGGATCGCCTCGGCCGTGTGGCCCTTCGCTGCGAAGATGACGCGCACCGATTTTGATGCGGAGACTCTGGCGCGCTTGCAGAGTCTGCCCGCTTCCGACATTGCGTGGGTCAATCCATCGAAGCGCCCGGCGCAGGCCACGATAGCCGCGGGTAATTCCACGGCAGAGGCCCTGGGGACCGGCAATCGCGATACCGATGCGGCGATCTCGCTGGCAGGCGGCGCTACCGGCAATGCGCTGGGCACGACCTACGGGAAAGTGACGCAGGCGCTGAAGCAGTCGGTCCACGGTGTAGGGCATGCTTTACATGGGGAAAGCCATACACCCAAGAAAGAGCCTCCCGGCACGAACAACGAGCCGGACAAGCCATGAGATCTGCGTTCGCCGGGCTTAGGGGCTCTCTGGAGTCGCCGTTCGCTTTTTCGCCGTGCCGGGCACGCTGTCCTACTCTTGAGCTATGACGGATCGGGAACTGGTAGCGCGAATTGCGCGCTCGGCGGGGGGCAAGGCCGGCTACAAGCAGCTGGTGCTGGAACTGGGGCTGGGCGGCGGACGGGAACGGCGGCTGCTTCTCGAACAGCTGGCGCGGCTGACGGTGCGCGGCGCGCTGACCAAGCTGGACCGCGATCACTGGGGCATTCCGAGAAAAGCGGCGAGCTTCGGCGGCGGGCGCGACAACCTGGTCGCGGGCCGGCTCGATCTGCATCGCGATGGGTATGGTTTTGTGCGGCCCAACGCGCGACAGGCTTCGGGTGTGACCGACGACATTTTTGTTCCTCCCAACGAGATCAATGGAGCGATGCAGGGCGACCAGGTGCTGGTGGAAGTGGAGCCGCCGCGCGCCGATGGGCGCCTGTCGGGTCGCATTGCCCGCGTTCTGGAGCGGCGGAATCCGACGGTGGTGGGGACGTTTCACTACAGCCGCGGCGAGCGCTACCCGTTGAATGTCGTGATTCCGTTTGACGAGCGGATCACGCAACCGATTGTGATTCCCGAGGGCGCGGAGGTCGTCGAAGAGAAGACCGAGGCTACGCCGCATCGCGTTCTTGGACGCGAAGCGAAAGCCTATCCAAAGGTTGACAGTCCGGAGGGGCTGGAAGGCCTGGTCGTGGACGTGGAGATCACAAGCTGGCCCACGCCGTTCAAGCCACCGGTGGGACGAGTGATCGAAATTCTGGGCGACCCCGATGATTTTGGCGTCGATGTCGAGATGATGATTCGGAAACACCAGTTGCCGCGCGTGTTTCCTGAGAATGTGCTGCAAGAAGCGCGCGCGGTGGCGCAGCTGGAGCCCGAGGAAGTGCAACGTCGCACAGATTTTCGCGGGCTGCCCATTGTGACGATCGACGGCGAGACGGCGCGCGACTTTGATGATGCGGTGCTGGTGCAGGATCGGGCCGGCGGAGGCTACGAGCTGCAGGTGCATATCGCCGATGTGGCGGAGTATGTGCGGGAAGGGACCGACCTCGATCTGGAGGCGCGCCTGCGGGGGACGAGCGTGTATTTTCCCGATCGCGCGATTCCGATGCTGCCGCAGGAGTTGTCGACGGATATCTGCAGCCTGCGTCCGGGCGAAGACCGTTTGGTGTTGAGCTGCGTGATGCAGTTGAGCGAAGACGGACGGATCGAGAGCTACGCAATCGGGGAGGGTGTGATTCGATCGGCAGCGCGGATGACGTACACCAAGGTGCACGCGATTCTCGAAGGCGATGATGTCGTGCGGGCGCAGTATGCGGATCGAGTGGAAGACTTTGAACGCATGAAGCGGCTCGCCGTGTTGATGAACAAGCGGCGCGAGGAGCGGGGCAGCATCGATTTCGATTTGCCGGAGCCGGTGATCGAGTTTGACGAACAGGGCCAGATGCGCGGCGTCACGCGTACAGAGCGGACGTGGGCAAATCGGTTGATCGAGGAGTTCATGCTGGCGGCGAACGAGTGCGTGGCGACCTGGCTCGAGGATCTGGGCGTTCCGTCGCTGTATCGGATTCACGAGAAGCCGGAAGCGCGGCGTGTTGTCCAGTTCGAGGAGCTGGCAGCCAGCTTCGGTTACTCTCTTGGACTTGGTGCGCTGCCGGTGAAGCGGATTCAAACGCGCGGCGACCGGCGGGATGCACAGAGGAGCGGCAGACAAGCGCGCGTCCACGAGGTGGCGGAAGACATCCCGGTGACGCCGAAGATGTATCAGAAGCTGGCGGCAAAGATTGAAGGCAAGCCGGAAGAGCGGATTCTGAGCTACCTGATGCTGCGCTCACTGAGACAGGCGCGCTACTCGGAGAAGAACGAAGGGCACTTTGCGCTGGCGGCGCCGACGTATACCCACTTCACCTCGCCGATCCGGCGGTATCCGGATCTGATTGTGCACCGGATTGCGAAGGCGCTGCTGCGCCGCGGCGTGAAGGGGCGCGGCAGTGTCGCAGAGGGACGGCACAGTTCGCCGTGGAGACATGTGAATGAGGGGAGTGCGGGCGCGTCCGGATTTGTCACGGGCCAGCATCGCGGAACGCGGATCCTTCGCTCCGTTGAAGCAGGCCGCTCGGCTCAGGATGACAAGGCGCATTTGCTGGACCCGCCGATTGCAGAGGCGGAGCTGGCGCAGATTGCCGAGGAGACCAGCCAGACGGAGCGGCGTGCGGCCGAGGCGGAGCGCGAGCTGGTGGAGTGGAAGAAGGTGCGCTTCATGGAGGACAGAGTCGGCGAGGAGTTTTCGGCTCTGGTATTGAATCCCGCAAAGTTTGGCCTGTTTGTCGAGCTGACGGACTTGTTCGTGGAGGGGCTGGTGCCGATCGACAGCCTGCGCGATGACCGTTACACGTGGCGCGAGAACACGCACGAGATTGTGGGCGAGCGGTGGGGACGGCGGTTTCGCGCGGGGGACCAGGTGCAGGTGGTGCTGGACCGGATTCTGGCGCAGGAGCGGCGGCTGCAGTTTTCCATTGTGGAGGAGGGAATTCCGCTCACCGGAAAGAAGCCGGCCAGGCCAGCCCCGCAGGCGAAGAAGGCGCGGAAGGAGATTGGGCACGGCTCCGGTGTACGCAAAGGTAAAAAGGGGCGCGGGAAGAGACGGCGGTGAGAACTCTACATGCGGCCAATGTTTGAAGCGGGACCGTCTCTGAGTTCATTCCATACGGGGGATCCCGCAAGAAGCAGATCCTTCGCTCCGCTTACCCCGCGCATTGCGCGGGGCCCAAGCTGCTCCGCGCAGGACGACAAATCGTGGGCACAAGCGTGTTTCGCCCGGGATCGCCCCGCCTTGATGGAGCGGACCTCAGACAGCAAACTAGTTGCCGGCCTGCTGGGCAGCGAGTTTGCCAATCAGGGGCAGCTGGAAGCGTTCACCTTTGAGCGCCTTGAGCAGCAGGATGATCCAGATGACGAGGAATCCGAGGGAGACGAAGGGAACCAGGATCCAGCCAATGACCGGGATCAGGGAAAGAACCAGGTGAACGGCAAATGCGGCGATGCAAAAGAAGATGCTCTGCCAGGAGTGAAACTTGACGTAGGAGTTTTTGTTATACGGCTCGACGATGAGGAAAATGATCGCGGGGATGATGGTGACGTAAGCCAGGGCTCCCGCGGCGGTGTCGGAGAGGCCGCTTTGCGCGGAGGACTGCGGCGGTTGTGAGGGCTGGGGTGGGATCGGAGTATATTGCGGCGCGTCTGACACGTGGGCTCCTTTGCGGTTGACCGAAATGGTGGATTGGGGATGGACCGAGTACCCGTACACCTACCGAACGCGAAAATCTGTGGGGGCCCTTTTCTTCTTGGAACACAAGCCAACTGAGGCGCAGCGTTCTGCCCTCGGCTTGTCCAGCAAATCAGCGGCCCGCTTGCTTCTCGGCGAGATCGCCGAGGATGGGCAGTTTGAACCGCTCTCCGTTGAATGCCTTGATCAGCACCATGATCCAGAGAATGAGCATTGCCAGCGCAACCAGTGGATAAAGGCCGAAGGCAAGCAAACCCAGGAACGACATGAGGTGCCCGCAAATCATGATGGCGATATCGATGACGACCCACGCGACAGCCATGAAGATGCACTGCCACGCATGAAAGCGGATATAGGAGCTTCTGTTGTAGGGCTCAGCTACCAGAAAAACGATGGCCGGGATGATGGTGATGTAAGCGAGGCCTCCAGCTGCATTCTCAGAGAGGCCCGATTGTGTCGTGGAAGGCGTCGGTGTTGGATCGTTCATGAGTTCTCCTTGCATCCCCACGCCGGAGCCCGATATACGCCTGGGTTAAGGCGGGTCGCCTGAGTGGATCGGAGCCGGACGCAGACTCTATTCCGCGCAGATCGGCGACGGACACACGGATAGCCGTGGAGAATTCGATTCGTCCACAGGAAAATCCGAAAACGGGTGGTTGTCAAGAAAATTCGCTGCCCGGGCGGGGTGCGCGGGGAATCTCAACCGAAGAGGCCCGGCGGTTCGGTGTCCGGTTGGGATTCAGCAAGGAGATCCGGGTCGTCGTTGCGTACATTGCCCACTCGGTCGCTCACCGGCCAGGCTCGCATCTTTTCAGCGGGATAAGGGCGGAGCAGGTCGGTGGGCGGCTGGGCCGGATCGCCGACCTCGAGCCAACGATCGTAATTGCGCGGCTCGAGGATCACCGGCATCCGATCGTGGATGGGTTCCATCAGCTCGTTGGGATCGGTGGTGAGAATGGTGAAGGTCTCGAGGGCCTCACCTTCTTTAGGCTTCCAGCTCTCCCAGATGCCCGCGAAAGCATACGGCTCGCTGGATCGGAGAGCGATCGCATAGGGCCGCCTGGTCTTTTTCTTTTTCCCTTCGGAGCCCAGGCTTTGCCACTCGTAGAAGGCGTCGGCGGGTACCAGGCAGCGGCGTTTCTTGAAGGCTTCTCGGTACGCCGCCTTGGAGACAACTTCTTCGGCGCGTGCGTTGATGGTGGAGTATCCGAATTTGGCGTCCCGAGCCCAGAAAGGCACGAGGCCCCAGCGGGCCAGGGCAAATTCGCGTCTGGCGGAGCTGCGGCCGAGACGAAGGATGGGCTGGGTGCTCTGGGGCGCGGCGTTGAAAGTTGGCGCAAACCAGGGCATATCTTCCAGGGCCACGCCGAACCAGTCGGCAAGGACTTCCTGGGTGGAGCGACGAGCGAAGCGGCCGCACATAGGAGGTCAGAATACCGCGCGCCAAGCCTGGAAATCTTCGAGCGAAATTCTGCGGGTCTCGTCAAAGGCCGGCTGTCGAATCTGGAACCCACGTCCGCCGGCGGCCATCCAATACAATATTCATGAGGGCTTGACGGATGGCGCACATGGTTTTTTGCGTTCGCAACAAGAAAGAGATGGAAGGGCTGGACGAGCCGCCCTTTGACTCGGAGTTTGGCCAGAAGATTTATAAGAACGTGTCGAAGGCGGCATGGGGCGAGTGGGTCGACCGGCAGAAGATGCTGTTGAACGAGTATCGGCTGCAGCCGTGGACTCCGCAGGCGCAACAATTTCTGGTTGAACAGATGGAGATGTTTTTCTTTGGCGAGGGCTCGGCGCTTCCACAGGAATACGTGCCGCCATCGCACTGACCGCGATGGGGTGAGCCGCGGTCGGCCGGATTCTCTCTGAATTTCTCCTACGCTGAAAACGGAATTCCTACCCAACAATTTGGAGAATAGGCAAGGCGGGTAACGTGGCCGCGCGTGAGGCTGCGCGCAAAGTGCGCGTCTCCGACGCCGGGAAAGCTGCTTAGCTGCTACAACACTGCCCCACGAGTTTCCGGAAGCAGCAAGCCCAGGAGGGCGGCGGCTGCGAAGGCAATGGCGCTGGCGCCGAAGGCCCAGGAGAGCCCATATCGCTCGCTGAGCGCGCCGATGGTGAGCGGGGCGAGAGCGCTCAACCCGCGGGCGACGTTGTAGGAAATGCCGAGCGCCGTGGCGCGGACCTGGGTGGGAAAGAGTTCGCTGCCGATGATGCCGGAGCCGGTGAAGAATCCGGTGCCAAAGAAGGCCGCAATCGAGGCGAAGAGCAGAATCCACGCGGGCTGACGCGCTGCAGCGAGAAGCGGCACGGCACAGGCGGCGGCAAACAGGTAGAAGACGAGGGTCGTGCGGCGGCCAAAGCGGTCGGCCGCAACGCCGAAGAGCAGGTAGCCGGGCAGCATTCCCAGCAAATTGACGGTCACGAGGAAGCCGGTGAGGCTCAGGCTGGTGAATCCGTGGCCACCCTGTTCGATAGGCAGGATAAGGTAGGCGGGAATCCAGGTGAACAGGCCCCACCAGGCAAACATGCCGCATGTATTGGCCGCGGTGAGGATCACGAGCGGGCGCATGAAGCGGCCGAGGGAATGGATTTCATCTGCGGGGTTTGCCGCATGCGCGCGCTCCCAAAGGGGCGGCTCGGGGACATGGCGCTGGATCCAGAGAACGAGGACAGCGGGCAAGATGCCGGCGAAGAAGACCCAGCGCCACGAAGCATGCGCAAGAATCACACCAGCGACCAATGCCGATAGTGCGTAGCCAACGGCCCAGCTGCTTTGCACAATGCCCAGGGCGCGTCCGCGCCAGGCGGCAGGCCAGGTTTCAGCAACCAGAGCCGCGCCGGTGTTCCACTCGCCTCCCATGCCGAGCCCGAGTAGAAAGCGGAACACGGCGAGCGTGACAATCGTGGTGGAGAGGCCGCAGGCAAAGGTGAAGAGGGAGTAGGAGAGGATGCTTGCGGTCAGCATGCGACGTCGTCCGAACCGATCGGCAAGCATGCCGAAGAGGAGGCCGCCGAGCGCCGATGCCACAAGCGTAAGCGCGTTGAGGAGGCCAGCCGTGGTGCGGCTCATCGCGAAGGCACGCATGAGCGTGGCCAGCACGATGGAGTAAAGCATTACGTCGAAGGCATCGAGCATCCATCCGAGACTGGCGGCGATCACGACGCGGCGCTGCGTCGGTGTAGCGGCGGACCAGCGGAAGGATGGCGCAGACGTTTCAGGGTTGCTCATGCAATGAATACTTCAAGAAAGTAGAGCCGAATTTCACTCTCTCATGGAGCGTAGCTGTGGTCCACGCAAAATTGCGTTGCGTGCGGGAGGCGGGGCTCGAGAACAACTGATATCGTGACAATGAAATGGCTCAGAAACGCGCGGCACGGTTCACGATTGCGATCGATACGGGCGGGACGTTTACCGATTGCGTGTATCGCGTGAACGGGCGGATCGAGGTGGTGAAGCTGCCCTCGACGCCGGAGGATCCGGGACGCGCGATCGTGGAGGGCGTTGCGCGGATCGTCGAGCGCGTGGGGGTGCGAGAGATCGAAGTGCGCCACGGAACGACAGTCGCAACCAACGCGCTGCTGGAACGCAAGGGCGCGCGGGTGGCATTCGTGACGACCGAGGGATTCGAGGACACGCTGGCGATCGGGCGGCAGGCGCGCCCCAGCCTCTACGACTGGAACGTGCATCGGCCCGCGCCGCTTGCCGAGTTTTGTTTTGGTGTCGCGGAGCGGGTGGGCGCGGATGGAGAAGTGCTGCGCGCCCCAAGTACGCGTGAACTCGCGGAATTGCGGCAACGGGTGATCGAATCGGGAGCCGAATCGGTGGCGGTTTCGCTGCTGTTTTCCTTCGTGCATCCGAAGCACGAGGAGGCGGTGGCGGCGGCGTT
>Ga0210389_10004667_pt1 | contig 10629 bp, 10 predicted proteins | sample IncBWH28OmetaG_FD_160127 | JGI IMG/M metagenome (GOLD analysis project Ga0210389, IMG submission 160127) | Forest soil microbial communities from Barre Woods Harvard Forest LTER site, Petersham, Massachusetts, United States - Inc-BW-H-28-O ... | reverse complement strand
AACGTTGTTATCGAAGGCTTTCTGATCGCGGCTTTCCCCGGCGAACTGGCTGGCGAGGCCGGAGGCTGCCTGGTCCGTTTCCGGGCTGGTCTCGATCTTCCGGCTGAGGTAGGCCACTTTATAGGCGGGTTCGAAATTCTTCTGATCCATTATCTCTATATAATGGTATCCGAACTGGCTTTTTACGATCTTTTTCTCGCCGGTCTTACCGTTGAAGCAGAATTCGGCGAATTCCTTTACCATTTTATCGGCGGTGAAATAGCCGAGGTCGCCGCCTTTTTCCTTGGATCCGGGATCGTCGGAAAGTTTTGCGGCTATGCTGTCAAAGCGGGCGCCTTTGTCGATCAGGTTCTTTATGCTGTCGATCTTCTTTCTGCCGATGCTATCATCCATGATCGGCTGGCCCGAGCGCGGGTCGACGGTGGCGACGAGGATATGGCGGGCCCTTACGGAATCGGGCAGGGTCTTGACATCGATCAGTTTGGCGACGGTATAGTTCCCTGCATCCTGGTAGGGGCCGAAGACGCCTCCTTTTGGCAGGGCAAAAATCGAATCCTTGTTAGGGACCTGGATCCGGGATTTACCGATGTACCCGTCGAAGTAAGGCTGTTCCGTTCCGACACGGGCGAGAAACGCTTCGGGATTATTCGCCGCGGCGAATTCTTTGGCAAGGTCGACCAGTTGCTGGCGCAGTTTTGCGCTATCGGTGGAGCTGGGGGAGGCGTCGAAAAGGACGTAGGCGATGCTGCGGCTTTCTTCCTGTTTGAACTGGTCCTTGTGCTGGCTGACATATTCGTTGATATCGTCTTCGCTTATTTTCACGGAGCTGTCGGGGATCGAAAAATAGGGGGTGTTCACGTAGGAGATGGCGGCCAGTTGGGTATTATCGGCGTTCATCTTTTCGATCATCCATTTTGGAACGTAGGAGCTGTTGGCGAGGAGGGCGGTATATTTTTCACGCAGCCGCATTTTTATGATCTGGGGCAGGGATTCTTCGAAGAAGCGGCGGGCGCCATCGAAGTTCTTGTCGTTCTTTTTGGCTCCGCTCTTATAGATGGTGCGGAGTTGGTTGATCTGGGCCGCGGCGGCCTGTGCGTCAAACATGCCGGTCTTGGGATCCGTGAAGGCTTGTTTGATATCGGGTATGGCGTTGGGGCCGACCAGCATATCGTTGATCTCTTTGTCGCTGACATCGAGGCCGAGGGTGGAAACGTCTTCGCTGAGGATTGCGTCTTCGATCATTTGTTTCCAGACGTTATCCCGGATATTCTGTTGCATTCCTTCGTTGACCGGGTAGCCCTGGGCTTTGTAACGGTCTTCCTGTTCGGACACTTGTTTTTGAAAATCGGTATACTCGATCTTTTCGCCATTGATGGTACCTACGACGGTTGAGCGGTTGCCGAAGAGTCTGCTTTTCCCAACGAAGGCATCCATCAGGAGAAAGCCAACCAGGCTTAGAGCGATCAAACCGAAAACTAACCAGGCTGCCTTCTCACGTATTACTTGAATAATTGACATATATATACTATTGTGCGATTTTTGAACCGGAGGGCAAAAATAGGGGAAAAATGATTATGAACAAATTGTGGAAAATAGTGTTAAATCGCCACTGAGCAAGGTTTTAAACCGGGGTTTTTGGGGGTCTGAATTCGGGATTTCCGGCTATCCTATTTTGGGTCTGCCATCGTGAAACAAACCCCGTGAAACTATAATTAACAAGGACTTATGAATAAGTGCCCTACCCGGTGGATAACCCGTATTTTTGGGGTCCGGATTTTGGGAGTAGAAGGATAACAACTTTTGAAAGGGGGGACTGCCAGTCCGTGGCGGTGTACAAAAGCGCAGTTATTCCACATGAGGTAACAGCGCGGTTGCTAAATAGTTTTCCGGATCATAAATTCATCCACTGCTGTGAACAAGCCAGTGAAACACTGATCCAAACCGGTAAAATGATTGTTAAGTAATTGTGGAATACGGTGCATAACTACTTAATTTCCGAACTTGAACAGCAGGGAAGGAATTCTTATCCACTAATACACGGTCCTAGTAGTAGTAGTTTTTTTATAAATAATAAATAGTATTAAGTACTATGGTAGATATAAACATTAACGAAGCATCTAAAAATTTATTGGCAAAAGGTTTTTTAGATATTGAGATTTCTCCGGAGCTGGATCTTTTTCTGGAGATCGAAAAATTGAAGAAGGAGAAGAATGCGATCGTCCTGGCGCATTATTACCAGGAGTCGGATATCCAGGATGTGGCGGATTATATCGGGGATAGTCTGGGGTTGGCGCAGCAGGCGGAGAAGACGAAAGCGGACCTGATCGTTTTTGCCGGTGTTCATTTTATGGCGGAGACGGCGAAGATCCTGAATCCGGGGAAGAAGGTCGTTTTGCCGGATCTCAAGGCGGGTTGTTCGTTGGCGGATTCGGCGCCGGGGTATTTATTCAAGGCGTTCCGGGAAAAGCATCCCGATCATATTGTCATCTCCTATATCAACTGTTCGGCGGAGGTGAAGGCATTGAGTGATATCATCTGTACTTCTTCGAATGCGGAGAAGATCGTGGAAAGCGTTCCGAAGGAGCAGAAGATCATTTTTGCGCCGGACAGGAACCTGGGGGCTTACCTGATCAAAAAAACGGGCAGGGATATGTTGCTTTGGGATGGTGCCTGTATGGTGCATGAGATCTTTAGTCTTGAAAAGATCACAAAGTTGAAAATACGTCACCCGAATGCCAAATTGATCGCGCACCCGGAGTGTGAGGAACCCATCTTACGCCTGGCGGACTTTATAGGGTCCACTACGGCCTTATTAAAATATTCCCAGACTTCCAGTGCTTCAGAGTTCATCGTGGCAACAGAGGCAGGTATACTGCACCAGATGCAATTGAGCTCTCCGGAGAAAACCTTTATTCCTGCTCCGCCGGATAATAATTGCGCTTGTAATGATTGTCCGCATATGAAGTTGAATACGCTTGAGAAACTTTATCTATGTATGAAGTATGAGCAGCCGGAGTTATTGATGGATGAGGAGTTGATGGTGGCTGCGAAGAAGCCGATCCAGCGGATGTTGGAGATCAGCGCAAAATATGGGCTTTAAGTATTGATAATCAACTGATTATAATAAAAAGACCCGACTAGTCGGGTCTTTTTATTATTTTATTCGATCTCATCGTCCCATGAAGACCATCAGGATCTGCACGTCGCTGGGGTTGACTCCGCTGATGCGGCTGGCCTGTCCCAGGGTTCGGGGTTTTATCTTTTTGAATTTCTGAAGCGCCTCGTTTGAGAGTGAGGAGATCCGGTCGTAATTAAAATTATCGGGGATCAGTAGATTTTCCAGCTGCGCCATTCTTTGTACGAGGTCTTTTTCTTTTTCTATGTAGACATCATATTTTATCTGGATCTCGGCTTGTTCGATGGTCGCCGGTGTAAAGGGCCGGAGTGATTCATGGAGAACGGGGAGGGCGGCAGCCATCGAGGGGAGGTCGATGCCGGGGCGGAGCAGCACCTGGGATGCTTTTTGTTTTTGAGTAAGCGGTGCTGAATTTTTCTCCTGGAGATAGCTGGCTGATTCGATCGGTTCGAGTGAATAATCTTTGAGGATCTCTTTTATTTTTTCTACGCCTGTTTTTTTTGCGAGTGTCTTTTCCATTCTTTCCTGTGATGCGAGTCCGAGGCGGTAGCTCAATTCGGTGAGGCGGAGGTCGGCGTTGTCCTGGCGAAGCAGGGTGCGGAACTCTGCGCGGGAGGTGAACATGCGATAGGGCTCTTCCGTTCCCTTGCTGATAAGGTCGTCGATGAGTACACCGATATAGGCTTCGCTTCTTTTTAGGACGAGCGGTTCGAGGCCGCGTGTTTTTTGGTGAGCGTTGATCCCGGCCATCAATCCCTGGCAGGCGGCTTCTTCGTATCCGGTAGTGCCATTGATCTGTCCGGCGAAGAATAGGTTTTCGAGTGGTTTCGTTTCCAGACTGTGCCAGAGTTGGGTGGGTGGAAAATAGTCATATTCGATGGCGTAGCCGGGCCGGAAGATGCGGACATTTTCAAAGCCGGCGACTTGTTTGAGGGCCTGGTATTGTACTTCTTCGGGGAGTGAGGTTGAGAAGCCGTTGACATAGATCTCGACGGTATTCCATCCTTCGGGCTCGATAAAGAGTTGGTGGCGTTCCCTTTCCGCGAAGCGGTTTATCTTATCCTCAATGCTGGGACAGTACCGCGGCCCTACTCCTTCGATGCGGCCGGTATACATGGGGCTGCGGTCGAATCCTGTCTTTAGAATATCATGCACCGTCTGGCTGGTGTAGGTGATCCAGCAGGACCTTTGTTGTGTTGGTTTTGGCGTATCCAGGTAAGAAAAGCCGACTATTTCCTCATCGCCTTTTTGTTCCTCCATTTTGGTATAATCCAGGCTTCTTCCGTCAATGCGGGGAGGTGTTCCTGTTTTTAAACGATCGCTTTCAAACCCGAGGGCGACGAGTTGTTCGGTGATCCCGGTGGCTGCTTTCTCCGCTACTCTGCCACCCCCGAATCGTTTTTCCCCGATATGGATCACCCCATTGAGGAAGGTTCCGCTGGTGACGACGACCGCCTTTGATTGGATCTCGTGACCCAGGCCTGTGATCACCCCGCAGGCCCTCCCCTCTTTTATGAGTAGGGAACTCACCATATCCTGGTAAAAATCGACATTGGGAGTGTTTTCCAGCATTTCGCGCCAGGTGGCGGCGAATAACATCCGATCGTTTTGCGCCCGGGGACTCCACATGGCGGGTCGTTGGATTCGAGTTAGATGCGGTAGGCGATCATACTACGATCGGTAACAATACCGGAATAGCCGCCCATGGCGTCTATTTCACGAACGATCTGTCCTTTTGCAATCCCCCCCATGGCCGGGTTACAGCTCATTTGGGCAATGGTTTGCATGTTCATGGTGATCAGGAGGACCTTTGAACCAAGGTTTGCGGCTGCTGCTGCCGCCTCACAACCGGCATGGCCGGCGCCAACTACAATAACATCGTATTCTGGAAACATGCTGCAAAATTACCATCTGGTGGGAGAATAGCTGGAAATATTTTGGGAAAGAATACGTTTCCACGTGGAACGTTTTGGAAAAGCAATTAGTATGAAATAGTTGTTCCACGTGGAACGCATAGATGGCCTAAAATCATAGGATTAGTAATCCTAACTCATAAAACTATTTAGATTGAAAATATAGGCCTAGATATTTCTCCTCCATCTTCCGCATTAATAAAGCCTCTTCTTTCTTTTTATCCCGGTAGCCACATAAATGCAGGGCCCCATGAAAGATTACCCGGTGAATCTCCTGTTTTAGGGTACTGTTAAACTGTCGGGCATTCTCCCGTACCCGTTCAACACTAATGTATATTTCTGCGTTTATAGCTTGACCGGGTTCCGAGAGGTCAAAAGTGATGATATCCGTATAGTAATCGTGCTGGAGGTATTGTCGGTTTATGTCCAAAAGATAGTCGTCGGAGCAGAAGATATAGTTTAGACCGGCCAGTTTTTTTCTTTCTTTTTTGAAAAGGGAGCGGATAAAAAGCTTTAACCGGCTGCGGTCGGAAAGCGTTAACCCGGGTTCCAGGAAATGAAAATGAATGGGAGATATCGGTTGTGCTGCAGGCATTTCCGAAAATCGTAAGCTTATTTGATTTGACCAACTTATTTTTACCGACGGATATCGGATAGGATTACCGCTCCCCGGTGCCGATGGATAATAAGGAGCAAACACATACACAAAATGAAGAGATTATCAGAGTTAGAGCCAGGGACGATAGCCAGGATCCATTCTTTCGAAAAAAATGACCTGTTCCTGAAGTTAATGGAGATGGGCTGTGTTCCGGGTGAGTTGATCAAGGTAGAGCAGGTGGCCCCGCTGGGAGATCCCATCTCTATCACGGTTGCGGGGTATAACCTTAGCCTTCGCCTGGATGAGGCGGAGAATATATTTATGGAGGACAGAGATTTATAGATTTATTAATGGGGCGGGTGAACCGCGTGACCTTAGTGTGAGCGCATTCATCGATACTTTTTCCGAAGGGAATTCCTTCGATGGTTTTTAGAAAGACATAAACGACATGAATATCGGTCTGTATTTTGGATCTTTTAACCCCATCCATCATGGTCATCTCCTTATCGCCAATTATATCCTGCAAAACACGGAGCTGAGCCAGGTATGGTTTGTCGTCAGTCCTCAGAACCCCCTGAAACCTTCCGGCACCCTGCTTAATGAATACCATCGTCTTTACCTGGTACAGATAGCGATCGAAGGAGAAAGCGGATTAAAAGCTGCCGATATAGAATTCAAATTACCCAAGCCTTCTTATACAGTCGATACCCTGGCCTATTTACAGGAGAAATATCCCGCGCACCAATTTTCGATCATTATGGGGAGTGATAGTTTTCAGAACCTTCCGAAGTGGAAGAATTATGATTGGCTGTTGCAGAACTATCCGATCTATATTTATAAACGCCCGGAACATACGACCCTCCCCTCCTACCCCAACGCAAAAAAGATCGTCGTCCTTGATGCTCCGCTCCTGCCGATCTCGTCTACGCATATCCGCAGAAATATAAAAGAAGGGAAGTCTATCCGCTACCTGGTGCCGGATGTAGTGCGGGAAGAGATTGAAAAGAATGGATACTACCGGTAGGGGGAAACCGCCGGGGGATGGAGGACTGGCCGGAAACGATAATGGATCCGAGGATGAAGGATAGAAGACAGGTCGGATGGTGAGGCTGGCGACCGGACGCTCAGAGCAGGCCGGCGCGATCTTTTTTTGGCAGCGAATGTACGACCTCGTAATACGAGTCATCGATCATCTCGCGAACGATGCGGGACGGGATGCTTCCATCCATCGTCACCGTATTCCACATCTTTTTGTTCATGTGATAGCCGGGTTGAACGGCGGCAAATTGCTCTCTCCATTCGATGGCCCGTTCGGGATCGCATTTTACATTGAATTCCAGTACCGGTTGATCGAGACGCGCCAAGAGGAAGATCTTTCCCTTGACCTTGAAGACGAGTACTGTCTCGCCGAAAGGAAATCCTTCGGTCGTTTCTTTTTTGGCTAAACAGTAGTCACGCAATGTTTCGATGTCCATATAAATAAAATTCAATATGCATTTTATACTGCTGGTAATTGAATTGCGTTTTTAGTGTGCGTCTGCATAGTCGAAAACGAGGTTGCAGAAGGTCCTTACGCCCAATTTGAACCCGCTCTCATCGATATAGAAATCGGCGGTATGGTGAGGTGCGGCGGTATGGGGGTCCTGCCCGGTCCTCATGCCACCGAGGAAAAAGAAAAAGGCGGGGACCTTCGCCCCATAGAACGAGAAGTCTTCGGCACCTGTCATCGCATCCATCCAGATCACGTTCTTTTCTCCCGCGGTACTTTGTATCGAGGGCAGCATTTTCTTTACCAGCGCGGGATCGTTGTAGGTGATGAGCGTTTTTTTATCAATATCGATCTCGGCGGTGGCGCCGGCGCTCTCCGCTATCCTTGTGACCGTACGCCGCATCCTTTCATGGATGTCGCGTTGCATGGCCGTATCCAGGGTACGGATTGTCCCCGTCATCGTCACTTCTTCGGGAATAATATTACTGCGGAGACCGCCATTGATCACGCAGACGGAGATGACCGCTGCATTCTTTGTCAGCTCGGTCTGGCGGCTGATGATCGTTTGCAATCCTTCGATGATCTGAGCGCTGACGGTGACCGGATCGATACCTGCCCAGGGCTGGGACCCATGCGATCCTTTGCCGTGGACCTTGATGGTGAACCAGTCGGAGGCGGCCATTGCTCCCTCGCTGCGATATTTGATCTTACCCACTTCCGTAGACGAATTGATATGCAGGCCAAACATGACTTCCACCTTTGGATCCTCGAGTACCCCTTCTTTGATCATCAGCGGGGCGCCGCCCTCTACCCCTTCGGGCAATCCTTCCTCGGCGGGCTGGAACACGAATTTTACCGTGCCCTTCAGCTCTTTCTTCATACCCGACAGTACCTCTGCCACACTCATCAGGATGGCCACGTGCGAATCGTGTCCGCAGGCATGCATGACGCCGACCTCCTGTCCATTATAGGTCGTCTTTACTTTGGAGGCAAAGGGAACGGGAGTTCGTTCCACGATCGGCAATGCGTCCATATCCGCCCGCAAACCGATGACGGGGCCGGGCTGTGACCCGCGGAGGATGCCTACTACGCCCGTTACGCCTACTCCTTCCTTTACTTCCAGCCCCAGGCTGCGGAGATGATCGGCAATGATCTTTGCGGTTCGGACCTCATGGTTGCCGAGTTCCGGATGTTCATGAAAATCCCTTCTCCAGGCGATGGTCTTTGGTTCAATTTTATCGGCGGCGGCATCGATCATCGCGTGCCGGTCTTTTTGCGGAGCCACTTTTTGTGAGGCGGTATTTGCTTTCGCGGAATTTTGTGCCATTATCTTCTGTACAGAGACGAGGCTTGTGAAGAGGATCGCGCAAGTAAGAGGGAGAAAGGATCTTAGCATGTTATCAAAGTTTGGTAACCTGAATATACAAAATCACGGGTTAAATTTCCGGGTTGAGCGATTCCTTTTGCTCATCCTGACCGGATTTTATAATATTGTAACTCTTTCACTTGTCGTAGACAACCAAGAAAATATTTGACCGTCCTATTTCGCCATATTGCTTTTCTGAAAGCAGTGTTCCTGCACAGTATCTCTGCTTTCGGCGGACCACAGGGGCATTTGGGGATGATGATGAAAACCTTTGTGCACAAGCGGAAGGATGTGACGGAGGAGGAACTGATGGATTATAGTGCGTTCTGCCAATTGCTGCCCGGCGCCTCCTCCACCCAGACCCTGACCCTGATCGGGTACAAACGCGGCGGGGTGGTCCTGGCGATGCTGACCCTGATCATCTGGACCTTGCCGGCCTGTATCCTGATGGGGCTTTTCTCCTTTTTTCCGGTGACGAGCACGGCGCTATTCCGTTTTGTTGGTCCTATGACCATCGGCTTTCTTGCTTTTGCGGCACAACAAGCCTATAAGGTCTCCATTAACAATACCATCACGCGTGTTATCCTGGTCGTGAGCACCATCGCCACCTTTCTGCTTTTTAAAACGCCCTGGATCTTTCCCATCCTGATCGTATGCGGCGGCTTTGTCACCAATCTCAGCAGCCGGCGTATCCCTCAAAAGGAATTACTGCCGAAAAAGATCAAATGGGGGAATATCTGGCTTTTTGCGATCATCTTTCTGCTGGCGGGTGCGAGCAGTGAGCTGGCGCGTTCGAATAACTGGCCCAATCGCCGCCCGTTAAACCTTTTTGAGAATACCTATCGTTTTGGCAGTCTTGTTTTCGGGGGAGGGAATGTGTTGCTGCCGATGACCTATGAACAGTGGGTGGCCCGCCCGGAATCTCAAAAGCTGATCCAACGGAATCCGCATATCATCCGGATCAACCGGAAAGATTTTTATTCCGGCTGGGGGATGGTGAGGGCGATACCGGGTCCGGTATTTTCCGTTGCCGCCTATATGGGGGGGATCGCCATGAAAGACAAGGGGACTGCCTTCCAGATCCTGGGATGTTTTATTGCTTCAACGGGGATCTTTTTACCAAGCGCCTTGCTGGTATTGTTCTTTTTCCCGATCTGGCATAACTTGAAAAAATACGCGACCGTCTACCGGGCCCTCGAGGGGATCAATTCAGTAGTAGTGGGGATCATGATCGCGGCTGCCTTTTATATGATGAAAGATTTTGCCGCGGATAGCTGGGGAAAGATCTGGTTGGACCTGGCCGCTATTGCTGCGACCTGGGCCCTGCTGAATTTTACGCGTCTCCCCTCTCCGGTTATCGTGATGATCTGGCTGGCCCTGGGTTGGGTCGCCCTCGTGGTTTGAGTGACCTTACCGCCCCGGACCGGGTCCTCTCTTTTTTGAATGGCTGAAATTTCTGTTGCCGCCGCCTCCGGGTCCTCCGCCATGCCTGGGACCGCCACCACTATGTCCACCACCTCCATGTCCGCCGCCACCCGGTCTCCGGGATGAAGAGCGGCCACGGGGATTGTATTCGGGCGCCGGTCCGAACTGTTCGGGCACTTCGGCTTTTTTCACCGGGCTGCCCAGGAGGTCTTCGATGACGCGGAATTTATTTTGTTCTTTTTCGCTGATAAAAGTATAGGCTTGTCCGTCGGTCTCGGCCCGGGCGGTACGTCCGATACGATGTATATAATCTTCTCCGTCGTTGGGAACATCGTAATTGATCACCATTTCAATATTGTCGATGTCGATACCCCTTGAAAGGATATCCGTTGCGACGAGGATCGGCAGGCGCCTGCTTTTGAATTCCAGCAATACGTCTTCCCTTCCTGCCTGATCGAGGTCCGAATGGATCTCTTTTACATTGAACCTGGAGCGTTTGAGCTCCATCGTCAATTGTTTGACATTGTGTTTTTTTGAGCAAAAGATAAGCGTGCTCTTGAGGTTGCTGGATTTGAGCAGCCATTTTACCAGCGGGATCTTTTGCGCCTCGTAGACGACGAAGGCCTGCTGAACGATCTTTGCCGGCGGCTTGGAGATGGCGATATTGATCTCCGCGGGGTCGGTCAGGATCTTCCGGGCGAG
>Ga0210389_10004664_pt1 | contig 10633 bp, 8 predicted proteins | sample IncBWH28OmetaG_FD_160127 | JGI IMG/M metagenome (GOLD analysis project Ga0210389, IMG submission 160127) | Forest soil microbial communities from Barre Woods Harvard Forest LTER site, Petersham, Massachusetts, United States - Inc-BW-H-28-O ... | reverse complement strand
TGCTGCAGTTCTTCGCCAGCAAATGGCTCGACGGCCACTACGACACCGGCCTGGGCCGCAACTACTACTGGATGATCTGGTACCCGGCGGTGTTCTGGCTGATCAACATCGCCGCCACCGTGGTCGCGTTTCCGAAGGCGATCTTCCGCGGCGCCGGCAAGCGCGCGCGCTGGGTCAGCCCCGATCGCGGCGCGCACCTGCGCAAGAAGCAGAGGGCCTGACGACCATGGCGCAGCGACTGATCATCAACGCACGCAGCGACCTGGGCTGGCGCCGCCGCCTGCTCTCCGACGTGGTGACCGCGGCGATGTGGTGCGGCTGGATCCTGCTGTGGCTGCCGGTGTTCCGCAAGCTCATCCAGGTGATCAACCTGCACCTGAGTTTCGCACCGGCCGCGGTCCAGGTGCTCGACACGCTCACGCCGATACCGCTCGGGCATTCGCTGATCGCCCTGCTCGGCACCAGCGCCCTGCTGATGCTGTGGACCCTGCTGCCGACGCGCAAGCTGACCCATGCGCACGGCATGCAGACCCTGGAAGACTACGCCGAGTATTTCGACCTCGACGCGAAGGAGATCGTGGCCGGGCAGGAGAGCCGTGTGTGCGTGGTGAGCCATGACGAGTTCGGCAACATCATTGGCGTTGTGCCGCGCGATTAGGCTATCTCTTTCATTGTTTAATGAGCGGTTTTGTCCGGCGCCACGGGCGACGCGCTTCCCTTGATTGGTTCTCGCTGATTCGTGGCGTTGGTCGCTGTCGTCAAGCGGTTTCGCCCGCTGCCGCGGGCGAGTGACTTCTCCTGCTTGCCCACTGCGCCGCAGGGGCGGCGCGAACGGCGAAGCCGGCCCGAAGGGCGCAGGGCAGGATGCCCGGAGTCAGAGAAGATCACCAAGAGAAGGGCACCCCAGAGCTCCGCGCCCTGCGCACATTCCATGTGCTCCGGGTTCGCGGACGGTGGCGGGATTTTTCGACGGCACATCCATGTGCCGACGAAAAACGGCGTGCATCGTGCACGCCGCCCTGCGGGTTTTTCCACCACCGTCCGCCGCTGCGCGTGGGGCCCCATCAAGGCGGCGCATCCATGCGCCAAGAGCAAGCAAAGCGTCGCACGCGTGTGGCACTGCGATCGAGCCGATCCTCTTGCTTGCCTTTGCCTTTGCCTTTGCCTTCGCCCTTCGCCTTTGCTCTTGCGCGCAGGAGCGCGCGCCTTTGGAGGGGCCCCGCGCGTTGCGGTGGAGGGCGGCGGAAACAGCCCGAAGGGTGGCCGACCGGAACGTACCCTGCGCACAGGGATGTGCGCAGGGCGCAACGCCCCGGGGTGCCCTTCTCTTGGTTACTTCTCTTGGGCAAGCAAGAGAAGTGACTTGCCCGCGAAAGCGGGCGAAACCGCTTTACAACTACGACCAACGCCACGAATCAGCGAGAACCCATCAAGGGAAGTAGCTCTCCGCGGCAGCTGGCGAAACCGCTCTGCAACGACGAGAACGTCCGCCCGGCAGAGGGAGTGCCATCCCGGAACAACTTTTTCCCGCCTGGGCGCCGCGCAGACCGGCCATCAGGCCTCGAGCTTGTCGCCCAGCATCCGCCGCACGATCACGTAGAACACCGGGATCAGCAACACGCCGAGGAAGGTCGCGAACAGCATGCCGCCGATCACGCCGGTGCCGATCGCATGCCGCGCGTTGGCGCCTGCGCCGGTGGAAATGGCCAGCGGCATCACGCCGAGGATGAAGCAGAACGAGGTCATCAGGATCGGCCGCAGCCGCAAGCGTGCGGCGTCGATGACGGCGGTACCCAGCGGGCGTCCCGCGCGCTGTTCGGACACCGCGAACTCGACGATCAGGATCGCGTTCTTCGCCGCCAGGCCGATGATCGTGAGCAGGCCCACCTTGAAGTAGACGTCGTCGCTCAGGCCGCGCAACCAGGTCGCGACCAGCATGCCGGTCATGCCCAGCGGCACCACCAGCAGCACCGCGACCGGAATCGACCAGCTCTCGTACAACGCCGCAAGGCACAGGAACACGGCGATCAGCGAAAGCGTGATCAGGATCGGCGCCTGGTTGCCGGCGATGATCTCCTGCAGCGATTGTCCGGTCCATGCGAGGCCGTAGCCCGGCAGGTCCTTGCTCACGAGGTCCTGCATCGCCGCCATCGCATCGCCGGAACTCTTGCCGGGAGCCTGGTTGCCGACGATCTCGATCGCCTCGTAGCCGTTGAAGCGGGTCAGGCTCGGCGATCCCATGGTCCAGTTCGTCTTCACCACGTTCGACAGCGGCACCATCGGCGGCGGCGTCGCGGCGGCGGTGGCGGTGGCCGGCGTGCCATTGCCGCTCGGCACGTAGAAATGGCTGAGCGCCTCGGGCCCGGCGCGGAATGCCGAATCGGCCTGCATGCTCACCCGCAGCACGCGGCCGCCGTAGACGAAGTCGTCGACGTAGACCGGCGCCAGCATCAACTGGATCGACCCGTACACGTCGGCCAGCGACAGACCCATCGACTGCGCCTGCACGCGATCGACGGTCATCTCCAGTTGCGGCGTGTCCTCCAGGCCGTTCGGACGCACGCCGGCGAGTATTTCCGGATGCTTGCCGGCATCGCCGAGCAACTGGTTGCGGGCGGCGACCAGCGCATCGTGGCCCTGGCCGGCGCGCGCCTGCAGGTACATGTCGAAGCCGCCGAACTGGCCGAGGCCGCGGATCGTCGGCAGGTTGACGACGAAGGCGTAGCCGTCGTTGACCTGCATGAACAACTCGCCCTGGACGCGCTTGATGAGGTCGGCGGCACTCGCATTGCGCTTGTCCCAGGGCTTGAAGCGGATGAACGCCAGGCCGGTGTTCTCGCCCTGGCCGACGAAGCTGAAGCCGCTGATTGCGAAGACCGCATCGACTTCCGGATTCTTGCGGATGATGCCGGCGACCTGGTCCATGACCTTGTTGGTGCGCTCGATCGTCGCACCGGCCGGCAACCCCACGATCGCGATCGCGTAGCCCTGGTCCTCGTCCGGCACGAAGCTGGTCGGCAGTTTGATGTACAGGAAGCCGCAGAGGACGACGATGCCGGCGAATGCCAGCATCCACAGGCCCGAATGGCGGATCGCACTGCGGATGTGGCCGGTGTAGGTGTCGCGGGTCCAGTCGAAGCTGCGGTTGAACCACTCGAATACGAAGTTCTTCTTGTGCGCGTGCTCGGGGCGGATGATCGTCGCGCACAGCGCGGGGGTGAAGATCAGCGCGAGGAACGCAGAGAAGCCGGTCGAGAGCGCGATCGTCAAGGCGAACTGGCGGTAGATCGCGCCGACGCTGCCCGACTGCATCGCGCTCGGCACGAACACCGCCATCAGCACGACCGCGATCGCGACCACGGCGCCGGAGATCTGCTGCATCGCCTTGCGGGTGGCGTCCTTCGGCCCGAGCCCGTCCTCGCGCATGATCCGTTCGACGTTCTCGATCACCACGATCGCATCGTCGACCACGATGCCGATCGCCAGCACCATGCCGAACAGCGAGAGCTGGTTGATCGAGAATCCGACCAGCCACATCCCGAGGAAGCCGCCCATCAGCGCGACCGGGATCACCAGGGTCGCGATCAGCGTCGCGCGCACGTTCTGCAGGAACAGCAGCATGACCAGGAACACCAGCACGACCGCGATCAGCAGGGTCTTGACCACTTCCTGGATCGAGATCTTGATGAACTGGGTGGTGTCGTAGGGAATGAAGTACGACACGCCCTTCGGGAAGCTCGGCTGCAGCTCGACCAGCTTGGCCTTGACCTCGTCGGCCACGGTCAGCGCATTGGCGCCGCTGACCAGCTGCACGCCGACGCCGGCGACGCCCTGGCCGTTGTAGACCACGCGCTGGCCATACGAGTACGGACCCATCTCGACGCGGGCGACATCCTTGAGCCGCACCGTGGTGCCGTCGCTGTTGGCGCGCAAGATGATGTTCTGGAACTGCTCGGGCGTGCTGAAGCGCCCTTCGGCACGCACCGACGCGGTGAAGCCGGTGCCGGGAACGGTCGGCTCGGCGCCGATCGAACCTGCGGCGACCTGGATGTTCTGCGCCTGCACCGCGCTGAGCGCCTGCGCCGGCGACATTCCGTAGCCGCGCAGCTTGTCCGGGTCGAGCCAGATCCGCATCGCGTATTCGGAGCCGAGCTGGAAGGTGCTGCCGACGCCCGGCAGGCGCGCGATCTGGTCGAGCACGCTCGAGGAGATCAGGTTGTTGAGCTGGTAGGAGTTCATCCTCCCGTCGTCCGACTTGATCGCGAAGAACATCAGGAAGTCGGGGTTGGACTTGGTCACCGTCACGCCCTGCGCCACCACTTCGGACGGCAGGCGCGGGGTGGCCAGCGCCACCTTGTTCTGGGTCTGCACCTGGGCGATGTCGGCATCCGAACCCGGCTCGAAGGTCAGGGTGACCGACGCGCCGCCGTTCGCGCTCGAGGACGAGCTGAAATACATCAGGTGGTCGATGCCGGTCAGCTGTTGCTCGATCACCTGGGTGACGGTCTTCTGCACCGTATCGGCATCGGCGCCCGGGTAGCTGGCGCTGACCACTACCTGCGGCGGTGCGATCGACGGGTACGATTCGACGCCCAGGGTGTCGATCGCGAGGATGCCGCCGAGCAGGATCAGGATCGCGATGACCCACGCGAAGATCGGCCGGTCGATGAAGAAACTGGGCATGCCGACGCTCCGATGTCAGGGTTTGGCAGGCGTCTTGCCTGTGCCGGACGCCGCGCCGTCCGGCTTCGCATCCGGTTGCCAGGGACTCGCATGGACCGCCGCTCCGGGCTGCGCCTTGCCCAGGCCCGAGACGATGACCTTGTCGCCTGGCTGCAGGCCCTGGGTCACGACCCAGTCGCTACCGTGTTCGTTGTCGGCGACCACATCGCGGCGCGCGACCTTGCCGTCGGCGCCGACCACCAGGGCGAAGGCTCCGCCGGTGTCGCGCTGCACGGCAGCCTGGGGCACGAGGTAGACGTCCTTCTGTTCGCCGAGCGAGGCATGCAGGCTGACGTAGAGCCCGGGCAGCAGGGTGTGCTTCGGGTTCGGCAGCCGCGCGCGCAAGGTGATCGCGCCGGTCGCAGGGTCGACCGCTTCATCGGCGAAATCGAGCGTGCCCACTTCGCCATAGTCGCTGCCGTCCGGAAGGGTGATTTTCACCGTGGCCTTGCCGGCGCCGGCGAGCGAGGCATCGCCGCTGCTCTGCAGGCGGCGCAGCCTCTCGAGTTCCTCGGCGCTGATCGAGAAGTTCACGTACAGCGGGTCGATCTGCTCGACCGTGGTCAACAGGGTCGCCTCGTTCTGCCCCACCAGGGCGCCTTCGGTGACCTGCTGCTGGCCGGCGCGCCCGGCGATCGGTGCGCGCACCGTCGCATAGCCGAGATTGATGCGCGCGCTCTGGACGTTCGCCTGCGCCTGTTGCACGGCGGCCGCAGCCGTGCGTTCGGTGGCCTGCGCGGTGTCGAGGTCGGCTTTCGAGATGTACTTCTGCGGTGCGAGCGAACGCGCGCGCTCGGCGGCGACATGCGCGTTGGCGTACGTCGCCTGCGCCTGCGCGAGGTTGGCCTCGTTCGAGCTCAGGGTCGCCTGCAGCGAGGCAGGATCGATCTGGAACAGCACCTGGCCTTCGGCCACGTCGCTGCCTTCCTCGTACTGGCGCTTGAGCAGGACGCCCGGCACCCGGGCGCGCACGTCGGCGCTGCGGAACGCGGCGAGCCGTCCGACCAGTTCGCGGTCGAGCGAGACGGTGCCGGGCTGCACGCTCAGCACGCCGACTTCCGCCGGCGGCATGCCACCGCCCTGTTGCTGCTGCTTGCCGCCGCCGCCGCAGGCAGTCAAACCGCCGAGGAGAGTGATGACGAACAAGCCGACGATGGGAATACGACGCATGGTACGACCCTCGATGCTGCGATCTGCCATGCAGTGCGGCATGCAACGGCCGTCCATGGCGATCCATTGGAACGATTTGATTCCTGTACTGCCAAGTCTAGCTTATATGCCGGCGGTTACACCCTGCCGGAAGTCAGCCAGGTGGGTTGCCGCACCACCGAGCGCGGAATGCAGTGTTGCACCGGCCGAATTCGGCAGCAGCCCCAACCGTGGCGCATCGATCGCGTGGTCGAGGATCGCGAGCGTCTCATCGGCATGGCGGAATTCCGAATCCACCGCATTGCCGATCCAGCCCAGCAGATGCAATCCGTCGGCACGGATCGCACGCGCGCTCAGCCGCGCATGGTTGATGCAGCCCAGCCGCAGGCCGACGACGAGCAGCACCGGCAAGCCGAATTCGCGCGCGAGTTCGCACTGGTCCAGCCGGTCCGACAGCGGCGATGCCCAGCCGCCGACGCCTTCGACCACGACGATGTCCGCCTGTACGCGCAGCGCGTCGAAGGCCGTGTGCAGGCGCTCGCGTTCGATGACGACGCTGGCCATGGCCGCGGCGATCCCCGGTGCGGTCGGATCGGGCAGCGCGTAGGGATTGACCAGCGCGTAGTCGCACTGCGGATCGCTCGCGGCGATCAGCCGCAGGGCATCGTCGTTGCGCCAGCCATCGACGGTGCGCTCGCATCCGCTCGCAACAGGCTTCATCCCGACCGCGCGCAATCCTTGCGCGCGCAGCGCCTGCAGCAGCGCGCAGGAAACCGTGGTCTTGCCGATGCCGGTGTCGGTGCCGGTGACGTAGATGCCGTTCGCGGCGTTCACGGGAGTGCATCCTGCGCGCGCAGTTTCCTTTCGTACCGTCGCGAGAACGGCCCCAGGAACGCGGTCGCCCAATAGACGAAACCCGGCAGACCCAGCTTCCAGCCCCAACTGTCCGAACCGACGGTGAGCGTCAGCAGCGCGGCCAGCACCGAGACGATCGCGACCGAGCCCAACACCGCCCAGCGGAACTGTTTCATGCGATTGGCGATGTCTTCCTCCTGCGACAGGCCGAGCGCGACGCGGCAGTTCCACGCATGCCGGTAAAGCAGCCACATCACCGCGCACAGCGCGCCGTAGGCGATGCCGTAGGTGACGAACAAGGCCGAAATATCGTGCCAGGTGTGGATCGTGAAACTCGTCGGCAGCCAGTCGTCGGTCACCAGCGCGAACAGGGAGGAGAACACCATGCGCAGCGGATACACGAAGATCAGCACGAGGAACACCAGCAACAGGCTCAGCCGCCGCGTGACCGCATCGTCGAGTCCGTAGCGCCGGCTCCAGTCGGCATGCGTGGTCCAGAACACCAGGATCAGCCAGAAGCTCGCGGCGAAGGTCGGCACGTTCTTCAGTGCGAGGATCAGGTCGTCGACGCTGCGCGGCAGATGGTCGCCGGAAATCACCAGCAGGGTCACCGCGAAGGCGAAGGCGGCATCGACGAAGGCTTCCAGCCGCGTGGTCTTGTCGCCGCGCTCGGGAAACATCGCTGTCGGGGTCGATGGCTCTTTGTCGGTCTCGCCCACGCGTTGCGTTCCTGCGCATGTCGGAAGGGTTCACTGCTTGTGGCGAGTCCGGCACATCTCCGGACTCGTCTCCAGCAGGGTGTTTCCCAACACCCTGCTAGAATGCGGTGAACCGGAGCACCCATGTTCGCCGCCGATCAGCTTACCGGAAGCAAGTCCGAACAGTACGCGCAGCTCTCGCAGATGGCGCGCGGTCTGCTGGCTGGCGAGCGCGACCGCATCGCGAACGCGGCGAACCTTTCCGCACTCGTCTACCACGCGTTGCCGTCGCTGAACTGGGTCGGTTTCTACTTCTTCGACGGCAACGAGCTCGTGGTCGGACCGTTCCAGGGCAAGCCGGCCTGCGTACGCATCGCGCTCGGGCGCGGCGTGTGCGGCACCGCTGCGGTCACGCGACAGACCCAGCGCATCGCCGATGTCGATGCGTTCCCGGGGCATATCCCCTGCGATGGCGCATCGCGTTCGGAACTGGTGGTGCCGCTGTTCGCGCGCGACGGCGGCGACACGCTGATTGGCGTCTTCGATCTCGACAGCCCGGAAACCGATCGTTTCGATGCGGACGATCAGCGCGGCCTCGAAACGATCGCGCAGGCATGGCTGGAAGCGAGCACGTGAGCGAACCCGTCAAGCTCATCAACATCGGCCCGAAATCGGCGGCGTGGCTGCGCCAGGTCGGCATCCGCTCGCGCGAGCAGCTCGTCGACGCCGGCGCTATCGGCGCCTTCATCAAGATCAAGCGCGCGGGCTTCCGGCCTGGATTGAATCTGTTGTACGCGCTCGAAGGCGCTATCCTCGAATGCCACTGGCGCGACCTGCCCGAAGGCCGACGCGACGCATTGCTGCTGGAAGCCGAAGCCGCGAGCATCGGCCTGCCACCGGCACGTGGCAAGGCGATGCCGCCAGCGGAACCGGTACGCATGATCTATTCCGACGAAGATCCGCGGATGAATGCCGAGCCGACTTACGATGCGCACCGCGACGAGGATTAGCGCCCGATAATCAGCGCGGCCTCACCACCGCGTAGTCGCGTGCCTGTTCGTTCCACTCCGGCGCATTCGCGATCGCCGGCAATACCTCGGCGACGGAATCCACCACGTTCCACATCGCGGAGTGGCCGGGATTCATCAAGCCTTCGTCGATCACTTGTTTCTGCATGAACTGCGCCCACGGCATCCAGTAACCGCGCGTGCTCAGCAATACGATGGGCTTGTGGTAGATGCCCAGGCGTTTGAGGGTGATCGCCTCGAACAATTCCTCGAGCGTGCCGCAACCGCCGGGCAACGCGATCACCGCATCGCTGCCGGTGAGCAACTGGTGCTTGCGCTCGCGCATGTCCTCGACGAGCTTCAGCGCAGACAGATGCTGGTGCGCCCATTCGAGTTCGACCATGAAGCGCGGGATGATCCCGATCACCTCGCCGCCCGCCGCCAGCGCGCCATCGGCCAACGCGCCCATCGAACCGACTGCGCCGCCGCCATATACGAGCGTGTGGCCCGCGCGTGCGAGCGTTTCGCCGAGCACGCGCGCGTCGGCACGGTACTGCGGATCGCAGTGCTGGCTGGAAGCGGCATAGATGCAGATGCGCATCGGGCCGTCTACTCCACCGTCACCGACTTCGCGAGATTCCGCGGCTGATCCACATCCGTCCCGCGCTGCACGGCCACGTGGTACGACAGCAGCTGCAGCGGGATCGTCGAGACGACGGGCGCGGCGATCTCGCCGCATTCGGGCATCACCAGGGTGTGACCGAGGTCGGCGTGGACCTTCACGCCCGCATCGACGAACAGGTACAGCTCGCCGCCGCGGGCACGCACTTCCTCCATGTTCGACATCAACTTGTCGACGAGGTGGTCGTTGGGGGCGATCGCGATCACCGGCATGTCGGCATCGACCAGGGCGAGCGGGCCGTGCTTGAGTTCGCCGGCGGCGTAAGCCTCGGCATGGATGTAGGAGATTTCCTTGAGCTTGAGCGCGCCTTCCATCGCGACCGGCCAGTGCGTTCCACGACCGAGGAACAGTGCGTGCTGCTTGTTGACGAATCGGTCGGCGAGCGCGCGGATCTGCGGGTCGAGCTTCAGGGTGTCCGCGACGAGACCAGGCAGTTGTTCGAGCTGGCGCACGCCGTCGAGGTAACGCGCGTCGTCCAGGCCCTTCGCACGCGCGAGTTCCAGCGCGAACATCGCCAGCGCGACAAGCTGGGTGGTGAAGGCCTTGGTCGAGGCGACGCCGATCTCCGGGCCCGCGCGCGTCATCAGCACGAGCTCGGATTCGCGCACGATCGACGACTCGGGCACGTTGCACACCGCCATCCGCGTGAGGTAGTTGCGCGAGCGCGCCATCTTCAGCGCGGCCAGCGTGTCGGCAGTTTCGCCGGACTGCGAGATGGAGAGGAACAAGGTACCGTCGCGCACGACCGGGCTGCGGTAACGGTATTCGCTGGCGATCTCGGCGGTGCACGGAATGCCGGCCAGCGATTCGATCCAGTAACGCGCGACCAGGCCAGCGTGGTAGCTGGTGCCGCAGGCGATGATGTGCACGGCCTGCGTGTTCGCAAGCAGCTCGGCCGCATCGATGCCGAAGATCTGGGTGAGGATGCGGCCACCGGCGATGCGCCCCTCCAGCGTATCGGCCAGCGCCTGCGGCTGCTCGTGGATTTCCTTGAGCATGTAGTGCGCATATTCGCCACGTTCGATCGCGCCGGAGACGAAGTGCGATTCCTTGATCGGTCGTTCGACCTGATGGCCATCCAGGTCGAACACGCGCAAGCCATCCTGCGTGATCTCGGCGATATCGCCCTCGTTGAGATAGACGAACCTGCGCGTGAGCGGCAGCAGCGCGTGGATATCCGAAGCGAGGTATTGCTCGCCGTCGCCGACGCCGGCAACCAGCGGCGAACCCAGCCGCGCGCCAAGCAGGCGACCGGGCTCGCGCGCCGACAACACCGCGAGCGCATAGGCGCCGTGCAGGCGCGGCAGCACGATGCGCAGCGCCGCGAGCAGGTCCCTGCCCTGGCGCTGCTGGTGTTCGATCAGATGGGCGACGACCTCGGTGTCGGTCTGCGACGCGAATTCATATCCCTCCTCCAGCAATTCCGCGCGCAGTTCGGCGTGGTTCTCGATGATGCCGTTGTGCACCACCGACACGTCGCCAGAAACATGCGGGTGCGCGTTGCCGGTGTTCGGCGCGCC
>Ga0210389_10004663_pt1 | contig 10633 bp, 11 predicted proteins | sample IncBWH28OmetaG_FD_160127 | JGI IMG/M metagenome (GOLD analysis project Ga0210389, IMG submission 160127) | Forest soil microbial communities from Barre Woods Harvard Forest LTER site, Petersham, Massachusetts, United States - Inc-BW-H-28-O ... | reverse complement strand
ACCGAAATCTCCTTAGCGTCACGCTGACGGATCTCGCTGCTGAGTATGGCAACAGGCCTGCGGCTGAGCTGCCACCCTGCGAGAAACGAAAATTCCGCTTGGAGGCTCATTATGCGCGGCGACATTGAGGTCGGGGCACGCCTTCCCGACTATGAACTGCCCGACCAGGACGGCGTCCTGCGCCGTCTGTCGGACCTGCAGGGCTCGAACCCAATGGTGCTCCACCTCTCACGCGGCGGGTTTGACCCGAAGGAGCACCGTTTCCTTCGCTATCTGGTCGATGCATACCTCGACTTCCGGGTCGGGTATACGCGCGTGGCGCTGATCTCAACGGATAACCAGCTCGAGATCAATGAGTTCCGCGATAGCGTCGGCGCGGAGTTCCCGTTCCTCTCCGACCCGGAGCGAACGGTGCGGAATGATCTCGACATCGTCGAGTACACGGACCCCGTCCACGACCCGATGGTCCCGCACACGTTCGTGCTCGCCCCCGGGCTTCAGATTTCCGCGATCTACAACGGCTACTGGTACTGGGGACGCCCGACGGTCGAAGAGCTGCACCGCGACTTGCGCGAGGTCATGCGCAACCTGCGCCTCGACTTCGATCTGGGCGCACCAGGGCTGCGCGAGGCCTGGGATCGCGGCGAGCGCGAGCAGATCCTGGTGAGTCCAGTCGAAGGGGAGGCGATTCGCTACACCGAGGGGACTGAGGTGGGGGTGAAGCGATGAGCGATGGTCAGCGTCGTCAAACCCATCCGGGCGAAGGGCCGACCGAAGAGATGCCCGCGGCCAGGGTCGCCAGGGGATCAGACCCCACCGGTCGATGACCGTCCCTCTGTAGGGCCGACTACGAGGTCGTGGAGGTCGCCGTCCACCTCGAGTCGACCGGACTGTTCGATCCCGCCGGCCTTCACCGCCTCGAAGCCCGCTGTTCGGATCAACCGCTCGACTTCCTCGCCAGCACGCTCGTCGTCGGTCACGGAGAAGAGGACCGCCAGCTCCGGTGATCGCTTGCTAGAGGACATCATTGGCAGTGAACCGGGGGAAACGGGTATGGATAAACATAAACTGGAACTGACCGGGTGTACTAACATCGCCGAAAAAGGATGCGAAATAATCAGCCTTGTGAATAAAGAAAAAGAAGCCAAGCCAGCGGGACAAATAGGTCCCGTGAGCATCGGCACGGAACTGGAGTTTCTCGGCAATACCAATGATCGCGAAACATCTGGCGATCTAGTTCTTCCGCTCGAAGAAAACACGGCAGCGAAGTTTGGGGTAGGTGCGCCGGAAAAAGTGTTCGTGGTGATCGAACTGAAAGAAAAAGCAGGCGCAGTCGAAGAATGCAAAGAAAGAGGCAAGCGGTTTAGCCTTCTCGCGGCTCCCGCGGGAGGCCCAGCCGCAGAACTTATGATCGCAGGAAAAGACGCGAAGAGTAAAGAACAGGCCGAATCAATCGAATTGCGGTTTCCCGCCACACAGTACACTAATGTAGAAAAGTGGACTGGCTTTGCGTATAAAGTGGAACCGATTGAATTCCAGTGGATCAATGAAGCTAAAGTGCTGCAAACATTGGAACTTGAAGGTACGCTTGTGATGACAATTGCCGGCAAGAAATTTGGGTGGATCGCCGGCTAGCACGCTTCTGCGTGTCAGCCTCTCATCTGCACCCAGCCCTCTCGCCCCTGCGAGTCACACAAACCAGCTCTCCATCACTACGACTGCCGCCTGGGCTTCCAGCACGGTCAAGGGACGCTGGGCGGATGCCAACACTTTGACGACGGCCGCTAGACCACGCCGTTTGGCGAGCCGTCGGACGTCGGGTCGTGGCTCAGGGCGCACATTCGCCTTGACCGGCGCATCCGGCAAGGCCTCCGTGATCACCGACGACACTGACCTGGTCGAGCCCATACGCATGGCACGAGACGAGCTCGGCGTCATGATCACGCTGCTCGTGCCGAACCCGCGTCCAGCCGCACGACTGGTTGCTTCGGTCGACGGCGCCCGGCCGATACGGCACGGAGTGCTCAGCCCGCGCAACTGCCCCTGATGTTGCAAGACCGCAAGGGCCAGATCCACCTACCGCGAGAGTGACGGCCCGAAAAAAAGCTGAGGCCCGGCACTAGGCCGAGCCTCGCGCCCAGCCAGCGAAGTGACTGGGTATATCGTCCCCACGGCATACAACAATAACCGCGACCGGCCGTCGAATATAGCTCCAGGGATCATCCTCACCGGTCCCAGGTCAACGGCGGCGCGACGCCTGCGTAGAACCGCACGTCCGCGAAGGTGTCCTCGACGGCCGAGAGGAACGCTTCGAGGTGCCCGAGGTCGAAGATCATCTAGCGACTGCACGAACGTTGCTCCAGTCGCGATCTTGCGTCGCAGGAGCCACAACTCCCGGTCGACGTCCTCGGCGAGGGATTGACGACCGCCCCGACCGCCAGTGGGTGCGGGGCGCTCCATGCCGATGCGCTCGCAATGAGACGGCTAACCTTGGGCACCGACTCGATGGGGCGCCGATAGCGCAGACTGGGAGGGGACCTCCGGTGGCGGAGCAAACAACGAACCAGCAAGCACTTCAGCTGTTCAGCGAGATGGCGGCCCGCGCCTTCAAGGATGTCCCGCGCCTCATCGAGGCTCTCGGCGAGGACATTGGGATGATGGGAACGGCCTCGAATGATGTTGAGGGAGCTCTGAAGACGGGCTACGACGCTTCAGGCCCGGACGAGGTGCGACTGCTGTATCGAAAGGCCAGGGCAGCTCACTGCCTCCTTTATGACGACACTCTTGAGATTATTCAGAACGCCCTCGTTCAGATGGTCGGCGCGCCCGACCGAACCGTTGCCTTGCCGCCTGATGACGGCGCCCACAAGGTTGCCGTTGCGGTCGAGAAACTCTTGGAGATCAAGGAGAGCTTGGCGACCGCACAGTTGTTCTCGACCATAACGCTCACGCTGCTACTTGGTTTGACGGCCGAGTACAGGCTCGTGTGTGAGACGTTCCTCCAACGCCGGATCGGCTCGCACGGGTACGGCGAGAGGGTCGGTAAGCCGTTGCTGGACACCATGATTACTGGAGCAGAAACCATCCCGGCCATCTTTTTCCCGCCACTAGCGGCTCTGGCCGTTCCGCGGTTCCTCAAGCGTTCATATGAGTCCATGCGTACAACGCCACAAATGATCCAAGCCACGAAGCAGCAGGAGGCAGCAGCGACCTTGACCCACGTCGGGACGCTTCGCGATTCAGCGATGAAACATCTGAAGGAGCAAATGCCTGAAGTGGCAGCGAACGTAATCGCCAGCTCCGGCGCGGTAGCCAACAACCGCTCAGTCGTGGCTCAGATAAGCAGTCTTGCCGAGACATTCGCAGCGCCGTCGCGCTCCAAGGCGCCGCTCGCCGAGCCAGGTTCCATTACGCCTTCGGGGTGAGTGCTTCACTAGGTCTGGCGGCTGGCATACGACGGGTCGTGGTCGTGCCGCTTATGCAGCTCAATCCGACCGGCGTTTGCGAGCCGGCCGAGCTCGTGCTCTATACCTGCTCCTCGCCACCCCGCCGCGTCAGCGACCATCTCTATCGGTGCTGGGCTCCAGCAGCGCTGCTCGACCGCTCTGACGGCAGCTATGAGCTTATCGTCGTCCATTTGCGTGGCCTCCCTTCGATCCGCCGTCGGGGGGATCGAAGGGATCGACAGGTTCTCGCTGGTGGCGAGCTGGCTCGATCGCCTCCTCGAAGGAATATCGCTGACACCCGCCCGCGCGCGGGCAGCACAGGGCCGCTGCGCGTATCTGACACGCGGTAGCCGACGAACAGGGCTCTGGTGACGCGCTCAGCGCACACCACTGGCCAAGCCGGTCCGTAGGACCGGCACACCGCGCACTGCGGGCGCGGCGATCGGGACTAGCGCTTAGACGCCGACCCGACCAGAGAGAGAGAGAGAGAGAGAGAGAGAGAGAGAGAGAGAGAGGGCGGCCAACCCCACCGAACCTATCTCTGCCCGGCACTGGCTTTTACCAGCCAGGCATAACAACTCTATACGGTCCTGCACGTAAAAGTCAAGTCCCCCTTGCAAAGAAGGATCGTTAATGACTCTAAACTACATGCCATCCCCAGACGCGCGAATCGCCGCCTGCGCCGCCGCAACCCTTGCGATCGGCACGCGATAAGGCGAGCACGAGACGTAGTCGATCCCCGAGTGGTGGAGAAAATCAATCGAATCCGGGTCGCCGCCGTGCTCGCCGCACACGCCGAGCTTCAGCTCTGGCTTGCGCTGGCGCCCGAGCCACGCGCCCATCCGCACCATCTGGCCGACGCCGGGAGTATCGAGCGTCTCAAACGGTGAGCGGTCGAGAATCTTCACGTCGATATAGCGCGCCAGCACGCGTCCCTCGATGTCATCGCGACTGAATCCAAGCGCGGTCTGTGTGAGGTCGTTGGTGCCAAACGAGAAAAAGTCCGCATCGCCCGCGATCTCGTCGGCCTGAAAGCACGCGCGCGGGATCTCGATCATCGTGCCAATCAGGTAGTCCCTGTGCGCGTGCTCGGCGGCGACGCGCTCGATCAGCGCGCGTGTCAACTCCAGCTCGCGCTCGTAGGCGACGAGCGGGACCATCACCTCGATTTGCGCGCGCGGCGTCTTCGCGGCGGCGGCGAACAGCGCGCGGACCTGCATTTCGTATAGCTCGGGGAAGAGGATGCCCAGGCGCACGCCGCGCGTACCGAGCATCGGATTGGACTCCTGCAACTGCTCGACGCGCTTGCGTTGCGCCGAACCCTCCGGCAAGTCGGCGGGATGCGGGAGGAACTCGTGCAGCGGCGGGTCCAGGAGGCGCACCGTCACCGGACGCCCGTCAACCGCGCGCAGGATCTGCTCGAAATCATCCTCCTGCAACGGACGCAGTCGCTCGATCGCCTCAGCGCGCTCGCGCGCGTCCTCGGCGATGATCATCGCCGCCATCAGCGGCTGGCGCTCGCCGAGGAACATGTGCTCGGTGCGACACAAGCCGACGCCTTCGGCGCCCAGCTCCATCGCCTTCGCGACGTCCGTCGGGGTGTCGGCGTTCGCACGCACCCCCAGCGCGCGCAGCTCGTCGCACCATTCGAGCACCGTCTGGAACTGCTTTGAGACTTGCGGCTCGATCAGCGGCACGTCCTCAATCGTGATCTTGCCGAGGCTGCCGTCGATCGCAATCCGATCACCGGCGCGCAACACGTGACCGCCGACGCGCACCTCGCCGGCAGCGAGGTCGACCTCGACCGCATTGGCGCCGGTAACGGCCGGTCGGCCCATGCCGCGCGCGACGAGCGCGGCATGGCTGGCCTTGCCACCCTCGCTCGTGAGGATGCCCCGCGCGGCGTGAAAGCCGGCGACGTCGTCAGCCTCGGTGAACGCGCGCACGAGGATCACCTCGCGCCCGTCGGCCGCGGCCTGCACGGCAGCGGCGGCGCTCAGCACGATCTCGCCCTTCGCCGCCCCCGGTGAAGCCGCGACGCCGGTGGCAAGCACCTCGTAGTCGGCGCTCGGGTCGAACGTCGGGTGCAGCAGCGCGTCGAGCGAGGACGCGTCGATTGTCATCAACGCCGCCTCGCGGTCGAGCAGCCCCTCGCCGACGGCGTCGACGGCGAAGCGCACCGCGGCCTGCGCCGGTCGCTTGGCGTTGCGCGTCTGCAGCATGTACAGGCGACCCTCCTGCACCGTGAACTCGGTGTCCTGCATGTCGCCGTAGTGGCGCTCAAGCGTGCGTAGAATCTCGATCAGTTGCTCGTAGACCTCAGGCAGCCACGCGCGCAGCTCCGCGATGTCGCGCGGCGTGCGCACGCCCGCGACGACGTCCTCGCCCTGCGCGTTGGCGAGGAAGTCACCCGAAGGCTGCCGCGCACCGGTGACCTCGTCGCGCGAGAACGCGACGCCACTACCGCTGCGCTCGCCGAGGTTGCCGAAGACCATCTGCTGCACGTTGACCGCCGTCCCCCAGTCGTCGGGGATGCGGTTGATGCGCCGGTAGGCGATTGCGCGCTCGCCCTGCCAGGAGTCGAACACCGCACCGATCGCGCGCGTGAGTTGCGCGCGCGGATCACGCGGGAACTCGTAGAAGCTCTGAAACTCGGTGGTCAGCTCGCGTAGCGCAGCGGCATCGAGCTCGGTATCGAGCGAGACTCCGCGCGCCGCCTTGGCCGCAGCAATCGTCTGCTCAAAGCGCTCGCCGGGCACGCCGACGACGACGTTGCCGAACATCTGCGCGAAGCGCCGATAGGAGTCCCACGCGAAGCGCTCGCTGCCCGAACGCTCGGCCAGGCCGATCACGGTCTCGTCGTTCAGGCCCAGGTTGAGCACCGTGTCGAGCATCCCCGGCATCGACTCGCGCGCGCCCGAGCGCACCGAGACGAGCAGCGGGTCCGCGGCGTCGCCCAGGCGCTTGCCGGCGAGCGCCTCCAGCCGCGCAAGCGCCGCCGAGACCTGCTCCTCTAGCCCCTCCGGAAAAGGTCCGTCGCCGTCCATGTAGGCGACGCACGCCTCCGTCGTAATCGTGAAGCCCGCCGGCACGCGCTCGGCGCCGAGCACGCGCGTCATCTCCGCGACGTTCGCGCCCTTGCCGCCGAGCAGCTCGCGTAGCTCGCGCGAGCCTTCGGCGAAGTCGAGCACCCACTGTGCTGCCGAGCCGTCGCGTGCCACTCTCACCGCGGACACTCTATGCCCGCTCGTGGATCCGCGCTAGGCAAACGGTCCCTCCACTTAGCAACAAGCCTCTAAGAGCCCCGCAAACCCTATAGTGAGCAATCCCTCATATGTCTGATACCCGAGCAACAGATGACCTGCAACTCGTGCCGAGGAAGACCGCGAAGCAAGCGCGGGCGCAGCTGACCGTCGAGGCGATCCTGGAGGCCGGAGCGCAAGTCTTCGAGCGTCTCGGGTATGCAAGTGCGACGACCAACCGAATCGCCGAGCGGGCCGGAGTGTCGATCGGCTCGCTCTACCAGTACTTCCCGAGCAAGGACGCGATTCTCGTCGCACTCGCGCGCCGGCACCTCGAGGAAGGGATGACACTGCTCGCGCCCCAGTTGCAGCGCCTCGGCGATGGCGAGGCCTGGGACACCGTGCTTCCCGACGTCGTCGACGCGATGGTCGCGATGCACGCGGTCGCGCCGATGCTGCACCGCTGTCTCTTCGAGGAGACGCGACTGCCAAAGGGGCTGCGGGATGAGCTCGAGGCCTTGGAGGATGCACTCGTCGATGTGACGGCCAAGGCGCTCACGGCCGATCCAAAGCGATCCCCAGCTGACACCCGTCTGGCGGCACGCATCGTCGTAAACACGATCGAGGGCCTCACACACCGACTGGTACTGCGCCCGCTCCCCGAGGTCGATTCCGAGCGGGTGGCGCGGGAGATCACGGCACTTGTGCGAGCCTACGTCGGATGAGAGCCGTCGTCTGCAGTAATGCCGAGCTCGAAGTCGCGCAAGCGCCCGAGCCCGTACCGGGACCGGGACAGGTACGCATCGAGGTGCTGCGCTGCGGAATCTGCGGCTCAGACCTGCACGCGCGCCACGGCTGCGACGCCTGGGCTGAGATGGCCACGCGCACGGGTTACGACCGCTTCGCCCGCTCCGATCAGCGGATCGTCTTCGGTCACGAGTTCTGCGGCACGGTGCTCGAGCACGGTCCGGGTACGCGCAAGAGCACGCCGATGGGAGCGCGCGTCGTCGCGCTCCCGCTGCTGCGCGGGAGCCAAGGGGTGGACACCGTCGGCCTGTCAGTCCACGCACCCGGCGCCTACGCCGAGCAGATGCTCGTGCAGGAGTCGCTGATGCTGCCGGTGCCGGACGGCCTGGACTCCGACGTCGCGGCGTTGACGGAGCCGCTGGCGGTTGCCTGGCACGCGGTGCGCCGCGGCGAGGTCGGCAAGCGTACGGTGGCGATCGTGATCGGCTGCGGTCCGATCGGATTGGCGGTCATCCTGCTCCTGAAGGCGAAGGGCGTGCGCACCGTCGTCGCCAGCGACTTCTCGCCCGCGCGTCGCGCCCTCGCGCGCGCCTGCGGCGCGGACGTCGTCGTCGATCCGACGGACGAATCCCCACATACCGCCGTGTCGAGGCGTGGGCACCTCAACGACATCCCCTCCGCGCTGGAGTTGGCCGTCGGCACGCGCGAGAAGCTCGAGCGCCTCCCCGTCGGCTGGTGGCACGCGTGGCGGCTCGGCGAAGCGCTCGGCGCCAAGCCCAAGCACCCGGTGATCTTCGAGTGCGTCGGGATGCCCGGCGTGATCGAGAGCATTCTCGACGGCGCACCGCTGTTCTCCCGCGTCGTCGTCGTCGGCGTGTGCGTCGGCGTCGACCAGATCACGCCCGCGATGGCGATCAACAAGGAGATCGACCTGCGTTTCGTGCTCGGCTATACGCCGCTGGAGTTCCGCGACACGCTGCAAATGCTCGCCAAGGGCGACGTCGATCCCCGCCCGCTCATCACCGGGACGGTCGGCCTCGACGGGGTCGAGAATGCCTTCACGGCGCTCGGCAGCCCCGATGTCCACGCCAAGATCCTGATCGATCCGCGCAGCGCAGCTACAACGCCTTGAGCGGAAAGCTGACGCCGGCCAGCTCCTCGGAGACGTCCCACAGGCGCCGCGCCACGTCGGGGTCGCGGGCGGCACCCGTGCGTCCTACGAGCTTGGGAGCGCCGCGCTGCTCCATGAAGTCACCGGGCCCAGCGAAGCTGTTGCCGGGAATCTCGGCGAGCGCGGCATAGAGCGTCGGCAGCGCACCGGCGGCCTCGTCCTGGGCTAGCAGTCGATTGCCCAAGGCGCTGAGGAGATCGAGTGAGCGACGCCCGCTGTGGAACTGCAGATTGGTCGCCGCATAGCCGGGGTGCGCCGCAGTCGCTAGCACGGTGGAGCCCGTCGCGGTCAGCCGTCGCTGTAGCTCGGCGGTGAACAGCAGGTTGGCGAGCTTGGACTGCCCGTAGGCTCGCCAGGCCTTGTAGGGCTTGCGCTCCCAGTTGAGATCCGCGAAGTCGATGCTGCCGAAGCGGTGCCCGGTCGAGGACACGCTCACCACGCGCCCGGTGACGTGCCCGACAAGCAGGTTCGTCAGCGCGAAGTGGCCGAGATGGTTGGTGCCGAACTGCAACTCAAAGCCATCCGCAGTCCGGCTCAGCGGCGGCGCCATCACTCCGGCATTGTTGATCAGCAGGTCGATCTCGCCCTCCCACGCAGCAGCGAACTCGCGCACGGAGGCGAGGCTCGCGAGGTCGAGGCGACGAACCTCCGTCGCTCCCGTCATCGACGCGGCAGCCGCGCGACCCTTGTCGGTGTCGCGCACTGCGAGGATGACGCGCGCGCCGGCAACAGCGAGCGCACGCGCGGCGGCGCAGCCGATGCCGCTGTTGGCCCCCGTGACGATCGCGCTGCGACCAGTCATGTCAGGAATCCGTGTGGCGTCGAAGGTAGCCACTGGTGACGGACAATATCGAGGTTGGCTCACACCTGCGAACGCCCTTAGGCGCCCGTCTGCTCCTCGCCCTCGTTCTCACCTGTCGTCATGCGCGGAGCCAGGACGAAAGACTCGACGGCGTAGTCGGGCTCGATGTAATTGTCACTGAGAAACGCGATCACCTTGCGACCCGATATCTCCTCGCCTTCGTCGGGCCGCGCCCGGTGTACTCGCTTAGCAGCCGCACGATCGCGTTGGAGATGGCTGCCGCCATGGAACCCGTGGGTCGGTGAGGGATCGGTCGAGGAACTGAGCAACTCAGCTTTCCCGTCTCGCCTCCCTCCTGATCTCGGGACCGCGCGAAGTGTAGGAAGGAGGCGGATCGAATCCGCCCGCGAGGTCCGTGTTTGTCTCGTGCCCGCCTCCGAGGCGATCCGACGCAAACGCACGTAGTCCGAGTCCGGCACACAACCAGCGGGCAGATCTCGCGCCTCGGTAGGATCGGGTTGTGCCCGCGCAGCTGTACTTCACGGATTCCGAGCAGGCAAACGCGCTAATCGCGAGCGATCCGATGGCGTTGCTGATCGGCTTCGTGCTCGACCAACAGGTCTCCGTCCAGAAGGCCTTCTCCGGGCCGCTGGCACTACGCGAGCGCGTGGGTTCATTGGCGGCGAGGACCCTCGCGGCAGCTGACCTGGAGCCGGTCTTTCGCGCCAAGCCGGCACTCCACCGCTTCCCCGCGGCGATGGCCACCCGCGTACACGAGTTGGCGGTGCACGTCTGCGAGGTCTACGACGGCGATGCGCGGCGTGTGTGGAGCGACGCCAAGGACGCACGTGAGCTGCGCGCCAACCTCAGCGCGCTGCCGGGCTTTGGTGAGATGAAGGTCAAGGCGCTTGGCTCGGTGCTCGCCAAGCGCTTCGGTGTCGCCACCGCACGCGATCTCGTGCCACCGCATCCAACGCTCGGCGATGTCGACTCGCGGCAGGCTCTGGAGGACTATCAGACCGCCAAGCGCGCACACAAGGCCCAAAAACGCGCCGCCACGCAATCGGCGCGATGACCGCGTCCGAGATCGACCCGCAGCCGCTGCTCCGCCCGCTGACGAGCGGCGACGAGGAGGAGCTGCGACGTATCCATATGACACCCGAGGTGCTGCGTTGGTGGGATTCACCGGACGAGCACTTCCCCTGGGATGAGCCCGAGTCGACCC
>Ga0210389_10004662_pt1 | contig 10636 bp, 6 predicted proteins | sample IncBWH28OmetaG_FD_160127 | JGI IMG/M metagenome (GOLD analysis project Ga0210389, IMG submission 160127) | Forest soil microbial communities from Barre Woods Harvard Forest LTER site, Petersham, Massachusetts, United States - Inc-BW-H-28-O ... | reverse complement strand
CGGCATGGCCAAGACGGCGCAGCGCAAGGTGGAGATAGCCGAACGGATCCGCGACCTGTGCTGCAACGAGCACGGCCTCGACCCCGAGCTGCTGATCTTCGACTGCCTCACGTTCACGCTCACCACCGGCGACGAGGAGTGGCGGCCCTCAGCCGTGGAGACAATCGAGGGCATCAAACGCATCAAGGCGGAGATCCCGCACGTGAAGACCTCGCTGGGGGTCTCCAACGTCTCCTTCGGCGTCTCACCCGGCGCGCGCGCGGTGCTCAACTCGGTGTTCCTGCACCACTGCGTGCAGGCGGGCCTCGACCTGGCGATGGTCAACCCCAATCACATCACCCCCTACAGCGAGATCTCAGAGCTGGAGCGCGAGCTGGCGGACGACCTCGTGTTCAACCGCCGCGAGGACGCGCTCGAGAAGTTCATCGAGCACTTCGAGTCCAAGGGCCCGGAGGACGGATCAGATCCCACCCGCCCGGCCGCCGACCCGACCGAAGGCATGGAGCCGGAGGAGGCGCTTCACTTCCACATCCTGCGCCGCCGCCGCGACGGGGTTGAGGACTGGATCGACAAGAGCGTCGAGAAGATCGGCGCCGTGCCAACCCTCAACGAGGTGCTGCTGCCGGCGATGAAAGAGGTCGGCGACAAGTTCGGCGCCGGCGAGCTGATCCTGCCGTTCGTGCTGCAGTCCGCCGAGGTGATGAAGCGCGCCGTCGCCCAGCTCGAGAAGTACCTCGACAAGATCGAGGGCTATACGAAGGGCACGGTCGTGCTCGCCACGGTGTTCGGCGACGTGCACGACATCGGCAAGTCGCTGGTCAACACGATCCTCACCAACAACGGCTACACGGTCGTCGACCTCGGCAAGCAGGTGCCGATCCAGACGATCCTCGACGCCGCCCAGGAGCACGACGCGACCGCTATCGGGCTGTCCGCGCTGCTCGTCTCGACCTCCAAGCAGATGCCAGCGTGCATCCAGGAGCTGCAGGCCAAGGGCCTCACCTACCCGGTCCTGATCGGCGGCGCGGCCATCAACCGCGCCTTCGGCTACCGCGCCCTGTACCCCGGCGGCAAAGACTCCGAGGAGCCATACGAACCGGGCGTGTTCTACTGCAAGGACGCGTTCGAGGGCCTCGCCGTGATGGATCAGCTGATCGACGCCGACGCCCGCGGCGCGCTCGTGCAGAAGCTGCTCGCCGGCGCCACCGAGTTCCGCGCTAAGGGCGAGGCTCCCGAGGAGCAATTGAACTTTGCCGATGACTCTGTCCGCTCCCCGGCGCGCACCGACGCCCCGATCCCCACGCCCCCGTTCTGGGGTGTGCAGGAGATCCCCGTGGACCTCGACGAGGTCTACCGACATCTCGACACACATGTGCTGTTCAAGCTGCACTGGGGCGGCAAGGGCGTCAAAGGCGAGGCCTGGCAGGAGCTGCTGCGCGATGACTTCCGCCCGCGCCTGGAGCGGATGTGGCGCGAGCAGGACTACCTGCACCCGCGCGCGCTGCTCGGCTTCTTCCCGTGCTACGCGCGCGGCAACGAGATCGTCCTGCTCGACCCGGCCGTCGCCGGCCCCGGCGCCACGCTGGATCCCGCCGATCCCGCCGCCGAGCTGACGCGCTTCGTGTGCCCGCGCCAGCCCAAGGGCGACCGCATCTGCCTGGCCGACTTCTTCCGGCCTGCCGTCGATGAGGACGGCGCACCATCGCCCACCGGCCGGGTGGGCGGGCCTCCATCAGAGCTGGACGTGATCGCCGTGCAGGCCGTCACCGTCGGCTCGGAGGTAACCGAGCTGATGGCCAAGCTCGAGGCCGAAGGCGAGTTCGCCGAGCAGCTGTTCGTGCACGGCCTCGGCGTGCAGACCGCCGAGGGCCTGGCCGAGTGGCTGCACTACGAGGCGCGGCGCATGCTCGACATCCCCGCCACTCAGGGCCGTCGCTACTCCTGGGGCTACCCGGCCGTGCCCGAGCAGTCAGAGCACCTCAAGGTCGAGAAGCTGCTCGGCCTCGAGCGCATCGGCATGAGCATCACCGACGGCTACGCCCCCGAGCCCGAGCAGTCCACGCTCGCACTCATCGCCCACCACCCCCAGGCGATCTACTTCGGCACCCGCCAAGGGCGCCTGCTCCCCGACGGCTCGCCCGACGATGTGATCCGCGGGTCGAATCGCGATCCGTCGTTGTTCGGCGAGCTCGACGACGAGGACCCGCCGGATGGGGTGGTGGAAGCAGAGGATCTCGAGCCGGCAATGGCCAGCGAGCCTTCCTGAGACACCGCATGCCAGGAGGATTCCTGGACGAACACCGAATTGGGGTGTATGTCGAGCTTCAGGGCTGAGCAGCACTCTTACCCGGCTGGCGAGGTCGCCAGAGCGTTCGGCTCAGACGCCGGGCGCTACGATCGCGCGCGGCCCAACTACCCGGGCGAGATGGTGAGCCGGATCGTTGCCACGAGTCCCGGCCGGGACGTACTCGATGTCGGCTGCGGCTCCGGGATTGTCGCCCGGCAGTTCCGAACAGCCGGGTGCCGGGTGCTGGGGGTCGATGTTGATGCGCGGATGGCCGAGTTCGCGCGCCGCACCGGACTGGCGGTGGAGGTCGCGACGTTCGAGACCTGGAATCGTGACGAGCGGGCGTTCGACGCGATCGTCTCTGGGCAGGCCTGGCACTGGGTCGACCAGATCCTGGGGGCGGCCAAGGCGGCTGAAGCGCTACGGCCCGATGGCCGGCTGGCTGTGTTCTGGAACGTTGCCCAGCCTCCGCCTGGGGTGGCGGAGGCGTTCTCTGAGGTCTATCGCCAAGTGCTGCCCAACTCGCCGTTCTCCGACGGTGTGCTGCCCGGCTTGGACGGCTACTCCGAGTATTTCTCCAAGGCAGCCACAGGGATGCGGGAGACGGGCGCGTTCGGCGACCCGGAGCAGTGGCATTTCGATTGGGAGCAGTCCATCACCCGCGACGTGTGGCTGGATCGTGTGCCCACCTTCAGCGGCCACACGCAGTTTGCGCCGTCGACGATGAAGGAGCTGCTGGAGTGCTTCGGGACCGCGATCGACGCGATGGGAGGCAGCTTTACGATGCTCTACACCACTGCTGTCGTCACGGCCCAGCGCACCCATCCCGTGTGACGAGCTCCTCGGGCGCATCGGTGCCGAGCCGGCGCACGAGAATGCGCGCACCCAGGCGCTTCGCTACACGCGCGAATCGAGCGTCGGCGCGACCGCGCGCATGCTCGGCTGGGCGCTGGCCATCGCCAGGACCTCCTCGCCGGTGAGCGGCTTGGCGAAGTGATAGCCCTGGCCGAAGTCGCAGTTGATCGTGCGCAGGCGCTCCAGCTGACCCTGGTCCTCGATGCCCTCGGCGACAACCTTCAGCCGGAAGATGCGCGCGAGCTGCACGATCGCGGCGGTCAACTCCGCGACCTGCGGGGTTGGATCGGCCAGGAACGAGCGATCGATCTTGAGGATGTCGACGGGCAGCTGGCGCATGTAGTTGAGCGAGGAGTAGCCGGTGCCGAAGTCGTCGATGGCGAGTTTCACGCCGAGCGAGCGCAGCGCCTTCAGCCGCAGCAGGCTCAGCTCCATGTCCTGCATCATCACGCTCTCGGTCAGCTCCAGCGTGAGGCTGCCGGGCACGATCGCACTGTCGGCGAGCGCCGCGCGGACCTCGTCGATGAGCTCCGGGCGCTGGAGCTGCCAGGCGGACACGTTGACGGCCATCGACATCGCGGGAGTGCGCGGGCAGGTGCTCTGCATGTGGGCGGCCCACGCACACGCCTGCTCGAGGATGTGACGACCGACGGGGACGATCATGCCGGTGTCCTCGAGCAACGGGACGAACTCGAGCGGCGCGACGGTTCCGCGCACCGGGTGCTCCCAGCGCACGAGCGCCTCCATGCCGGCTATGTCGCCTCGGGTGAGATCCATGATCGGCTGGTAGCGAAGCGTGAACTCGTCTTCGGCGAGCGCCCGCTGCAGATCGCCCTTGAGCTCCAGGCGCGCGAGCGCCCGGGCGTGCATCTCGGGCTGGAAGACCTCGTAGTGGCCCTTGCCGCTGTCCTTGGCTCGGTGCATGGCGACATCGGCGTTGCGCAGCAGCTCCTCGGCATCCGTCCCACCGGCTGGGCCGCGATCGCTGAAGGCGATACCGACGCTGGCGGCGATCGTCACCTCACGACCGGCCCCGTTGCTGGGGCCCCCGAGGATCGCAGGAACGCAGGCGAGCGTGATCGGCGCGTGCAGCGCGTCGGTCACACGCTGGGCGATCTCGACCGCCTGCAGCTCGCTCTCGGTGTCGTGGATGAGGATCGCGAACTCGTCACCGCCGAGCCGGGCGGCGGTGTCGACCGGTCGCATGCAGTCCTGCAGGCGCCGGGCCACCTCCTGCAGCACCTCGTCGCCGGCAGCCGGGCCGAGGCCGTCGTTGACGTGCTTGAAGTCGTCGACGTCGAGGATCAACACGGCGACCGGTAGCCGATCGCGTCGCTGGCTGGCGAGCGCATGGGCGACGCGGTTGCGAAACAGGGCGCGGTTGGGCAGGCCGGTGAGAGCGTCGTGGAAGGCCTGATGCTCGAGCGCGGCCTGAGCGCTCTGCTCGGTCAGCGAGACCATCTGCAGGGCCAGATCCTCGTTGCGTGAGACGATCCCGGCCATACGCGCGAGCACCAGCGCGAACATGAAACTGGAGGAGCCGACGAGCACGTACAGGTCGAGCGACTCGTGCAGCGCGTCGCGGAGCATGATCAGCAGCGGCACGGTCAGGCTCGCACACGTGAGCAGCGCCAACCGTGCCCGCGTGAGGTGACCATCGGCCTCGGGCCCCGGGGTGGACAGCAGCCGCATCGACGGATGCAGCGCGGCCGTGCCCATCAGTACGTAGTACGTGGCCCAGCCGGCGTGCATGATCACGCCGGTCCCCGTCCCGCCGCCCATCAGCCTCCAGCCATACAGGGCGTCGCTGAGCAGCAGCACGACGGCGCTCGACAGCAGGAACGCGAACGCCGGCTCGCGACGGTGGCTGCCAGAGGCGACGCGAGCGACGACGGCGAGCACCAGGATGTCCATCGCCGGGTAGGCGATCGACGTAAGCCGGCCGAGCGTGGAGAGCGTCTGTTGGCCAGAGTACGGCGCAATCAGGTACACCCACAGCAGCGTGGCGAGCGCGAGTGTGACGATCAGCGAGTCGATCAGCGCGGCGCGGTCGCGACGCTCGCTGCGTTCGCGAATCAGCGCCAGCATGCCGACGACCAGGAACGGGTAGAACGCCAGGTGGAACGGGTCGGCGATCGACGGGAACGGCATCGGCCCGCCGAACAGCCGCGGGTAGTTGTAGGCGAGCACGTCGCTGGTGACGAACAGCCCCTGTCCGATGGCCAGCAGGTACCACGGCAAGCGGCGTCCGCAGTTGGTGCGAGCGCCGACGATCAGCGCGGCGACGCTCGAGCCGCCGATCAGGTTGAACACGAGCCCGTTGCCGAACAGCGAGGGCCCCGACACGTGAGCAAGCGTGTAGGCACCGCTGAACAGCGCCCCGCCAAGCAGGTACAGCCACCACCCGTGCCTCGATCGAGCGCTGCGGACGCCCTCTACGTCGATCAGCTGCTGGCGTGAGCTCGCTGTATCGATTGCCAGCGCCGGCATGGCATCAGCTGCCGCCGGCGACGGTCGAGCGAATGACTCGCGCGCTGGGAAGCTCAGTTGCGGGGCGCGGCCCGCGCAGGCGCGCGAGCTCGACGCGGACCAGACGCGGGTCGATCAGCTTTGCTCGGTAGCTGAGCGCCGGCGGCTGTTCACGGCCAAGCCAGGCACCGCGACCGGTCCAGTCGTGTGTTACTGGGCTGGCGGCGGCGACATGCGCGCTGGCAGCGACAGATGAGTTCCGCACCCCACTGGTATCGGACGTGCGCCCAGGAACCTGAACGTTTGCAACAGTTCGTCTAGTCCTCTTCGCGGGGCGGCGGGCGGAACAGGATCCGCTTGACCTCCCCGGCGGTACCGCCGCCGAGCCGCAGCGCGGTCTGGAAGCCCTCGGCACCGAGCTCGCCGGCGTCGAGGGCGCGGCGCAGCTCGTTGAGCGCCGCGTGGTCGTCCTCGGCGACGTTCTCGCGCGCGGTCTCCAACATGATCAGGTGGCGCGGGCGTTTGAGCGCAGCGGCCGCGCGCACGAACGCCTCGCGCTCAGCAGCGCCGACGCTGTCGGCGCCCAGCACGACGGTCTCGCGTGCCTCCAAGCGCTTGGAGACGGCCGCGGCGAGCAGCTCGCCGGCGCGCGCGTCGATCTCCTCCTCGGCCACACGCCCGGCGAGCAGGGCGCACACCTTGTCCAACGTCAGCAGGCTGGCGCGGTCCTCGATCAGCCGGGCGAGGAAGCGGTCGCGCTCGTCGTGGGAGGCGCACACCACGATCAGCAGGCTCCCGGGCGAGTAACGCAGCCGGTCGGCGGGCGCAAGCACGCGGCAGTGCACGGTGACGTTGGCGGGACGGGCGGGGGCACCGTCGCGGCGTGGACGGTCGGAGGACCAGCCGCCGCGCTCGTCCTCTGAGATCTTGACGCTGCGCCCTTGGGGTCGTGAGGCCATACCCCCATCATGCCCTAAACGGACGGCGATCCGCGAGCTACCCTCGGATTTGGCTCGCGGACGTGGTCGCGGTGGGCAAAAGCCGCTCTGAGATCAATGCCAGCTTGGCTTGGCGGTCGAGGCGCTTGATGCGCGCCTCCTCGCGCATGGCGGCCCGGCGATCGGCCATCGGCAGCGCCAGCGCGAGCTCCACGGGCAGGCGGCTGGCGGTGTAGCGGCTGGCGACCCCGGCTTGGTGGCGCTCGAGCCTTCGCTGCACGTCGGTGCTCCAGCCGGTGTACAGCGAGCCGTCGGCGCAGCGCAGGATATACACCCAGGCGTCGGACACGCGAGCGCGGCGCTACTCGCCGCCGCTGGCGACCGCAACGCCCGCGCCCGCGCCGCCTGGCAGCGGCCCGAGCTTGACGGGCGTGGCGTGCATGGTGCGCAGGCGCACGTCACGCCAGGACAGGCCCTCGTTGACGAGCGCGGGCATGCCCATGATCAGCGCGGTGGCGATCTCGACGGCCTGCAGGACGATGCCGTAGGCGATGGCTTCGGGGGTGGAGACGTGGTAGGCCCCGGCGAGCACGGCGACGCACGCGGCCTGGAAGGCGCCGACGTTGGCGGGAGTGGCGGGCACGACGGCGGTGACGTTGACCGCGAACAGCACCCCGGCGGCCGCGGCGGCGCCGGCGTGCGCGTCGATGCCGAGGGCGGTCAAAAGCAGCCAGCAGGACAGCCACTGAAGCCCCCACGCGCCGAGCTGCGCGACGGTGGCACGGGCGGCGTAGCGCGGGTGGGCGAACACGCGCAGGCCGGCACGCAGGCGCAGCAGCGAGCGGCGCACGCCGACGAGCAGCGCGTGCGCACGACGCCAGCGCGACAGCGCGGCGGGCGCCAGCAGCACGGGTGTGATCGCGAGCGCGACGAGCGCGCCCAGCGGCACGAGCGCCACCGCCAGCAGGGCGCGGTCATGGCCATCGAGCACGCTGACGCTCGACAGCGCGACGCCGCCGAGGATCAGCAGCGCGAGCAGGTTGAGCAGCGTCTGGGAGACCATCGTGCCGAGCACCACGGGCAGCGTCTCGCGCGCGCGCCCGATTCGCCGCGCGACGATCAGCGCGCGCGAGGGCTCGCCCAGGCGGGCGGGCAACGTGGCGGACATGAGCACGCCGATGAACGTGCCCTGCATGGCGTCGCGGCGTTTGGCCCGCCGCCAGGTGGGCGCGGCTGCGAGGATCGAATGCCAGGCGAGCGCCCGCACGAACATGGCGGCGCACATGACCGCCAGGCCGGCGAGCAACAGGCCAGGCTTGGAGGCGAGCAGCGACGCGGCGACGCGCGTCACCCCCACTCGCTGCAGCGCGAGCGCGCCGAGGCCGGCGCCGGCGAGCGAGCTGGCGGCCAGGCCGGCGCGGCGCAGGTTGCGAAGCCGTCGCTCTCGACCGGCGAGGGCGGGCGCGGGCGGCAGCAGCGAGGGCAGTCGCTCGGGGGGCACACGCGGCTTCAGGTCGGCGGGCACGAACCCGTGACGCAGGGCGGCGCCGCGCAGCGGCAACGCGCGCAACGGACGGGCGAGCGTGGCGAGGCTGACGGCCTGCTCGTAGCAGTCGAGCACCTCGGCGGCGACGTGCGGCCAGGCGAAGCGCTCAGCCCGCTCCCGCGCGGCGGCGGCCATCCGCGCGCGGCCGGCGGGGTCGAGCGCGAGCGCGCGCAATGCCTCGGCGAGCGCCAGCGCGTCGCCGGGTGCGAACAGCAGCCCGTCGCGCCCGTCGCGCAGCACGTCGCGGTAGCCGGGGATGTCGGAGGCGATGACCGGCGTGGAGGCGGCGAACGCCTCGGTCAACACCATGCCGAAGCTCTCGCCGTGCAGCGACGGTGCGCACAGCACGTCGGCGCGCTCGAGCTCGGCGAGCTTGCGCTCCTCCGAGGCCTTGCCGAGCGCGTGCACGCCACGGTCGTCGAGCATCATGTGGGCGACCTCCTCAGCGCTGGCGCCGAGGAGCGTGAGCGTGGCCGGGTGCTGCTCGCGCAGCGCCTCGAACGCACGCAGCAGCACGGGCAGGCCCTTGCGCCGCACGGCCTGGCCGATGAACAGGATGCGCAGCGGCCGCTGGCGGTCGGGGGCGGATCGAGACTCCCTGTCGGACGCGCCGTCGATCGCGCCGGGCGCGAGCCCGGCGAGCGACTCGACGCCACCGGCGTGCGAGCGTTCTGGGACGTGCACGCCGTTGGGGACGATCCGGTAGCGGCCGCCGTAGAAACGTCGTGCGGTCCACGCGGCGGCGTCTGAGACGGCGATGCGAACGTGCAGGCGATTCATGCGTCGCCGTCCGCCGAGCGCGTTGGCGGCCAGGCCGTTGGTGATGACGTTCTCGGAGTACGTGTGGAAGGTGCCGACGAGCGGCAGCTCGCCGGCGCTGCACAAAGCGTCCCAGCCGAGCAGCGGCACAACCGGCTCGTGGATGTGGAGCACGTCGTAGTTGCCGCTGCGCAGCTCCCGGCGCAGTGCCCACACCGACGCGGGCAGGGGCGCGAGGTTGGACACGGCGCCGTTGGCCGGGAAGCCGGCCGTCCGACCCAGCGCGATCAGATGATCGGGTGCCCGCCCACCCACCGCCGGCGACTGCGGGCGAGCGCCCCGATGCAGCCGCCGCGAGAGCGCGTCGTCGGGGTCATACGGAGCGAGGATGCGCACGTCGTGCCCACCCTCCAACAGCTCCCCGGCCAGAGCCTCGATGTGGCGCGTGACACCACCGGGATAGGTCCACGAGTACGGCGACAGCAGCGCAATCCGCACGGTGTCCACTCTATCCGCCAGGCGTGCGGACGGGCAACACGGCGGCTGCCGGCCCCTGCGATACTCCGCCCATGAGCAAGCGCCACTTCGTGAAGTACACGTTCCTGAAGGTGGATCCGGCGTGGCGGCGCTTGGAGTCCTCGGAGCGCGCGCGGCACAAGCAGGAGTTCGCGGCGGCGTGCGATGACTTCGCGGACGGCCACCTGCTGCAGAGCATGTCGCTGGTGGGCACGCGCGGGGATGCGGAGCTGCTGTTGATATCCGAGGCGGAGAACCTAGACCGCATTCACGAGTTCCACGTGGTGTTGGGACAGAGCGGGCTGATGCAGTGGGCGCAGACGCCGTACTCGTTCCTGGGGATGCGCAAGAGCTCCGAGTACTCCGAAGACGAGCGCACGGTCCCGCGCGGCTTCAAAGGCCGCTACGTGTTCGTGTACCCGTTCGTGAAGTCGCGCGAGTGGTATGCGCTGCCGGGCGAGGAGCGCTGGCGGATCATGCAGGGCCACATCCAGGTGGGCCGCGAATACCCGGGCGTGGACAACCACACGACCTACTCTTTCGGTTTGGACGATCAGGAGTTCGTGGTGGCGTTCGACACGGACGATGTGGGCACGTTCCTGGATCTGGTGCAACGGCTGCGAACGACTGAGGCGTCGCGCTTCACGGTGCGAGACACCCCGAGCTTCACGTGCCTGGCGATGTCGCTGGAGCGTGCGCTGAACGCACTGGACGGCGAGCGGGTGCCGCTGGAGGCGCTGCCGGCGCTATAAGCGCGGGGCGGCGCGGTCAGGGCGAACGGCGAATGCCGTCTAGAAGCGCCGCGTCGGGCATGCCAAGCGCCGCGTCGGGCAAGCCAAGCGCCGCGTCGGGCAAGCCAAGCGCCGCATCGGGCAAGCCTCGGCGGCGTGCGACGTCCACGAAGCGCGCGATCGCCAGGCTGCGCGACTCCGATCCGGTGTTGGGCGCGCTGATCGACGCCGTCGGAGCGCTGCCGTCCGGGCGCCAGGGGCGCCCAGAGCTCGACGATCACTACGGGGCGCTGGTGCGCTCGATCACCGGCCAGCAACTGTCGGTGCGCGCCGCCCAGACGATCTACGGGCGCTTGACGGCGCGCTTTGGCGATCGTCCCCCGACACCGCAGGAGATCTTGGCGGACGAGCCCGAAGAGCTGCGGGCGGCGGCGGGCCTGTCGCGCGCGAAGGTCAGCTACCTGCGCTCGCTGGCCGAGCACGTGCTCTCTGGCGAGCTCGAGCTGGAGCGCCTGGACGAGCTCTCAGACGAGGA